>Ga0066798_10000043_pt1 | contig 74839 bp, 77 predicted proteins | sample PersoiDNA2013203_FD_70961 | JGI IMG/M metagenome (GOLD analysis project Ga0066798, IMG submission 70961) | Permafrost soil microbial communities from the Arctic, to analyse light accelerated degradation of dissolved organic matter (DOM) -... | ecosystem: Environmental > Terrestrial > Soil >... | reverse complement strand
TATGGACATTTTCATCCAGCAAATCATCAACGGCCTGGTCCTCGGCAGCATGTACGCCTTGATCGCCCTGGGCTACACCATGGTGTACGGGGTACTCAACCTGATCAATTTTGCCCACGGCGACGTGTTGATGATCGGCGCCATGGCCGGGCTGAGCATTTTGAAGCTGGTGCAGAATGTGGCGCCGGGTTTGCCCGGCATCGTCAAACTGATCATTGCCATCATCGGTGCGATCCCGGTCTGTGTGATTGTCAGCATGATCATTGAGCGGGTGGCTTACCGGCCTTTGCGTAATGCGCCGCGTCTGGCACCGTTGATTACCGCCATTGGCGTGTCGATTCTGCTGCAAACGCTGGCCATGATGATCTGGGGCCGCAGCCCGGTGCCGTTCCCGCAAATCATGCCGTCGGACCCGATCACTATTGCCGGTGCGCTGATCTCGCCGACCCAGATCATGTTGTTGCTGCTGGCTCTGGCCGCCATGATTGGCCTGGTCCTGATGGTCGAAAAAACCAAGATGGGCCGCGCCATGCGCGCCACTGCCGAGAACCCGCGCATTGCCGGTTTGATGGGCGTGGACGCCAACCGCGTCATTGTCGTCACCTTCATCATTGGTGCTGCACTGGCGGCAATTGCCGGCGTCATGTGGGCAGCCAACTACTCGACCGCGCAATTTGCGATGGGCTTCGTGCCTGGCCTCAAGGCATTTTCGGCTGCGGTACTGGGTGGCATCGGCAACATTTATGGCGCCATGTTGGGCGGCATTCTGCTGGGCCTGATCGAAAGCCTTGGCGCTGGCTACATTGGTGACCTGACCGGCAACTTCCTGGGCAGCAACTACCAGGACATCTTCGCCTTCATCGTGCTGATCATCGTGTTGACCTTACGTCCCTCCGGCATCATGGGTGAACGTGTCGCAGATCGCGCCTAAGCTAAAACGCAACTAAAGAGAGCACCTACATGGCCATCTTCACCTTCGACAAAAAACGTCACCCGCGCCAAGCCACCCGCAGCATGATCCTGCTGCTGGCGGTGGTCATCCTGTTCCCGTTCGTGGCCAGCCAGTTCGGCAACTCCTGGGTTCGCATCATGGATATGGCGCTGCTCTACATCATGCTGGCATTGGGCCTGAACGTCGTGGTCGGCTTTGCCGGCCTGCTCGATCTTGGCTACATCGCGTTCTACGCAATCGGCGCCTATACCGCTGGCTTGCTGGCCTCGCCCCAGTTCGCCGATGTGTTGCAATCGTTTATCAGCACCTACCCCGATGTTGGCAACTTCCTGGTCATGCTCTGCGGGCCGGACATTGTGCAAAACGGCATCCACCTGTCCCTGTGGGTGATCGTACCCTTGTCGGCCATGGTGGCAGCGCTGTTCGGCGCCTTGCTGGGAGCGCCGACACTGAAGCTGCGGGGCGATTATCTGGCCATCGTCACGCTCGGCTTCGGCGAAATCATCCGCATCTTCATGAACAATCTCAATGCCCCGGTCAACATCACCAATGGTCCGCAAGGCATCAACCTGATCGACCCGATTCGCGTCTTCGGCGTCTCACTGGCCGGTGAGCCCGGCTCGGGGTCGATGGTCAACGTATTCGGCTTTGCCATGCCCTCGGTGAACGCCTACTACTTCCTGTTCCTGCTGCTCTGCGTGGGCGTCATCTTCTTCTCGGTACGGCTGCAGGATTCGCGTCTGGGCCGCGCCTGGGTGGCGATCCGCGAAGATGAAATTGCCGCCAAGGCGATGGGCATCAACACTCGCAACGTCAAACTGCTGGCCTTCGCCATGGGGGCCTCGTTCGGTGGCGTGGCTGGCGCCATGTTTGCCGCGTTCCAAGGTTTTGTGTCCCCCGAATCGTTCTCGTTGACCGAATCGATTGCGGTGCTGGCCATGGTGGTGCTGGGCGGTATTGGCCACATTCCCGGCGTGGTGCTCGGTGGCGTGATTCTGGCGGCGCTGCCGGAAGTGTTGCGGCACGTGGTCGAACCGGTCCAGATGAGCCTGTTCGGCAGAGTCTGGATAGATGCCGAAGTGCTGCGCCAATTGCTCTACGGCCTGGCCATGGTGGTCATCATGTTGAATCGTCCGGCCGGCCTGTGGCCTTCGCCGCGCCATGAAGACCGTCCCGAAGCCGACCACCCGCACGGCGACGACGCCGTTGGCGTGGTCAAAGCCTAAATTAGAATCGCAGAGGACGCACCATGAGCACTACCCTGTTAAAGATCGCCGACGTGAGCAAACGCTTTGGCGGTCTGCAAGCCCTGTCGGGCGTGAGTCTGACCATCAAGCAAGGCCAGATCTACGGCCTGATCGGCCCCAATGGGGCTGGCAAGACCACCTTCTTCAATGTGATCACCGGCCTGTATCAGCCCGACACTGGCAGTTTCGAACTGGCCGGCAAGGCTTATTCGCCCTCGGCTCCGCATGCGGTAGCCAAGGCCGGGATTGCCCGCACGTTCCAGAATATTCGTCTGTTTGGCGACATGACGGTGCTGGAAAACGTCATGGTCGGCTGCCATGTGCGCACCAAACAAAACGTCTTCGGTGCGGTATTCCGGCACAAGGCCGCACGCGAGGAAGAAGCGCAGATCAAAGCCAAATCGCAACAATTGCTGGACTTCGTCGGCATCGGCCAATTCGCCGCCCGCACGGCGCGTCACCTGTCGTATGGCGACCAGAGACGCTTGGAAATTGCCCGCGCCTTGGCTACCGAGCCGCAACTGCTGGCACTGGACGAACCGGCGGCCGGCATGAACGCCACCGAAAAGTTGGGTTTGCGCGAACTGCTGGTCAAGATTCAGGCTGATGGTAAAACCATTCTGTTGATCGAACACGACGTCAAACTGATGATGGGCCTGTGCGACCGCCTGACGGTGCTCGACTACGGCAAGCCGATAGCCGAAGGGGTACCGGCCGAAATCCAAAAGAACCCCGCCGTCATCGAAGCCTACTTAGGCGCTTCCCATTAAGAAGGCAGGAACCACCATGACCACGAACATTTTAAAAGTCGACGACTTGAGTGTTGCCTACGGCGGCATCAAGGCAGTCAAAGGCGCCAGCCTGGAAGTCAATGAAGGCGAACTGGTGACCTTGATCGGTGCCAATGGCGCCGGCAAGACCACCACCCTCAAAGCGATCACCGGCACGCTACCGAACTGCAAGGTTGGCGGCCACATTAGCTATTTGGGGCAGGCCCTGAAAGGCCAGAGCTCGTTCCAGTTAGTGCAGCAAAAGCTGGCGATGGTACCGGAAGGACGGGGTGTCTTTACACGCATGAGCATTCTGGAGAATTTGCTCATGGGCGCGTACACCAGCGATGACAAACAACAAATCCAGGCCGACATCGAGCACTGGTTCACAGTGTTTCCACGGCTCAAGGAACGTGCTGCGCAAATGGCCGGTACGCTCTCCGGTGGCGAACAACAGATGCTGGCGATGGCGCGGGCGTTGATGAGTCATCCCAAGCTGCTGTTGCTCGATGAGCCGTCGATGGGCTTGTCGCCGATCATGGTGGAAAAGATCTTTGAGGTGATTCGCACCGTCTCGGCGCAGGGCATCACCATCTTGTTGGTAGAACAGAATGCCAAACTGGCCTTGCAGGCCGCGCATCGCGGCTATGTGATGGAGTCGGGATTGATCACGATGAGCGGCGATGCCAAACAGATGCTCGATGATCCGCGTGTGAAGGCCGCTTATCTGGGGGAGTAGTGCCTGGCATGTGCACCAGATAGCGATGTCACCATGAAAAAAGAGCGGCCGATATATGGCCGCTCTTTTCATTTCAACCAGGACATAACCGCTTATGCGGCCTTCCTGGCGCGTACTTGATCGCGCAATGCCTTTACTCGGTCATGATTGGCCAGCACGCCCTGGTACTGGCGTTCGATGATCAGCCGGACATCGCTTGGCAGTTCTTCCGACAAGGCCTTGCGATAGGCGTTGACGGCGGCATCTTCACCGCGTTCACATTCGTTCAGAATGACTTCATCATCCTTGCCCAGGATCGCAGTTTTGAGATTCAGCCATTGACGGTGTAGTGTGCCTGACACTGAGCTGTGTGTCGCTGGGTCGCCGCCCAGTGCACGCACCAGATTCTGCAATTCCAGCACGGTCTGACCGCAGGATTGCGAGCGTTCCAGGAACTGGTTCTTGTAGTAAGCCTGACGTTCTGATGCGTCTTCAGCGCAGGCGCGGAAGCCTTCTTCGCCATCCTTGGAAATTTGGATCAGATCGTTCAGGGTATCGATCAATTGCGCGTTTTTCATCATGTACCTTTCAGTTGAATTGATAAGGGGATTATTCTTTTTCTGTGTGGTAGCAGTGTGCGATCAGTGAACCAAAAGATAGATCAGCACCAGCAAAAAAGCAGGGGCGCCCAGTATCCAGGCGATAAAATATTTACCCATAATGTCTCCTTCTCTGTGAGGCCAAGGTTTAGCTTGGCCGGTGCCAGGCGGAAATTTATGCGCCTGAGGGAATTGGCTGCGACACCAAGCCGCTATCCAATGCTTGCATGCTAGTCACCGGTGAGTTTTTTCGCCATCAGACGTATCCCTAATCGGCTGTAGGAGGGCGTGGCTCCGGCTCTTTTCTGGCTTGTTGAAAATCGTGCAAAGCCTTTGCTGTAGAGGCTTCTCATCTTGTCCTACAAGACAATGGGCAGGCGTCCTATATCTGGACCTGCGTGCCGTTGTTAGGATGCACTCCATCGTGTTGTTTTAGCTGGCACTTGCCACTACCAAGGAGAGCATCGTGAATAAAGATCAGCTGCTGGGAAATCTTAAATTCGTGTGCGGTCGATTGCAGGAGCATGTTGCGGTTCTGCTCCGTGATCCGGTGTTGCGCCGTCGTGCTCAGCAATGGCAGGTGGACGGCAAGGTGCAGCACACCATCGGCGAAGCGCGAGTCTTGATCCGACGTTCGCTCAAACAACATATGTCGGTTTGAACACGTCAAAAGGAAAGGAGCTTGCCATGCTGAATAAACGAAATCTGTTGGTCATGTTGGGCCTTTCCGGTGCGGCTGTGGTTGCGGTGCTTAATCTCTGTGCCAATCGCTCGCAGCGTACGGATGCGCGTCTACATCGCAAGGCGTTGCAACGCTGGGAAGGTGAAGGCGGCAACCAGCTGCAACCGGCCGTGCCGGGAGCGCAGCCTGCGGAGCCGGTGCCGGACGCGGCGTCTTGAGCCTGAGCTGATCTCCGGGCTTGTCCTACAGGTCAATGAGTGGCAGTCCTATCGCAGCGCAAGCAGGTCACCGGTATTGTGATCATGTCCGCTCAGCCAGTTTGAACGTAGGCAAGCCGCATGAAAAGGCCGCCGTTGCTGGAAATAATCATCTGCAGAAATCAGGTGCAATCATGAACAAGATAGTGATGTTCTGGCTGTTGGGAATGCCACTGTTGATGCTGCTCGTTCTTCAGTACTTGATGTATTGAATGTATTGAGCAACACGCTAACCAGGAAAGAGAGTCAAACATGCGAGAAGATAAATTACATGCCGTCCGTAGCGATGTGCAAGAGTTGTTGCAACAGGCTCAGGAGCTGTTTACTGAAGCCGCCGCCAATTCCGGCAAGAAGGCAGAGGAGTTGCGCGCCAAAGGTGACGAAATTCTCAATCGCGCCTTCAATCAAGCAGAAAGCATTCAATCGTATGTGGTCAATACAGGCAAGGAAATCGCCGCCACCACCGACGACTATGTGCAATCGAATCCATGGCGCGCCATCGCCATTTCAACCGGACTTGGCCTGTTGGTTGGCCTGTGCGTTTCACGCTGCGGCGAACGCTGAGCAGATCGCTTTGCCGTCGCCATACCGCCAACGGAATAAAGGAAAGTGATCATGCAGAACAAGCCAACGACAGTGCGCAAAATGCCGCAAACGCCATTTCATTTGGACCGCGATAGCTTGCGCGAAGCTGCCATGAAGCTTGGTGACGGTGCCGTTACCGAAGGCTATAAGGGCAACCGCGAAGAAGTCATTGCCATGCTCAATGGTGCGCTGGCAACTGAGCTGGTGTGCGTATTGCGCTACAAACGCCATTACTTCACTGCATCGGGCCTGGAAAACGAATCGATCAAGGCGGAATTTTTGGCACATGCGCTGGAAGAAGATGCACACGCCAACCAGATTGCCGAACGCATTGTGCAACTCAATGGCGAGCCGGATTTTAATCCGCGTCAATTGAGCGAACGCAGTCATGCCGACTACGATGATTCTGGAGACATCAAGGCAATGGTGCGCGCCAATCTGCTGGCAGAACGGATTGCTATTGAGGCCTACCGGCAGATGATCGAGCGTATCGGCGACGATGATCCGACTACCCGGCACATGCTAGTTTCGATCATGGCCAAGGAAGAAGAACATGCCAGCGACATGAGCGATCTACTGGAGTGAAGTGCACAGTAGTCCCGCATTTTAGCGATCGTTGCAGCACCATCTATCGACGACAACAGCAAAGAGGACACCATGAATTGGGACATCATTGAAGGCAACTGGAAGCAATTCAAGGGCAAGGCCAAGGAACAATGGGGCAAGCTCAGTGGTGATCAGCTTGACACCATCGCCGGTAAGCGCGAGCAGTTGGCAGGCCGGATTCAGGAAACCTATGGCGTGAGCAAGGAAGATGCCGAAAAACAGCTCAAAGCATTCGAAGACAGTAATCAGGATTGGCGTCATTGAGCCGAGGCTGACGCACACCGCATTTTTACCATACGACAAAAGGACTTACCCATGAAAAAAATCATCGCCTCCTGTATTTTGAGCGCCGCCATCATTGGTGTGCACGGTATGGCCAGCGCGGCTGATCCGATCAAGTCGCAATACAAAGCCGATGTCGCCTCTGCCGATGCCGACTACAAGACTGGCAAAGAAAAGTGCAAGCCGATGAAGGGCAATGATAAGGACGTCTGCCAGAAGGAAGCCAAGGCAACGCATGAAACTGCGATCGCCAAGGCCAAGGAAAATCGCAAGATGAAGGATGCTCACAAGGACATGGCAGAAACCAAAAATGATCAGCAGTACAAGGTTGCCAAGGAAAAATGCGACGCTATGAGCGGCGCTGAGAAGGATAAGTGCGTCACCGCCGCCAAGGTTGATCACGCCAAGTAACTAGCCCGGCAGGACATGTAGCTAATTTGCGTTATTGCAAAGTCATGGAGAGGTAGCGATGCTTCTCCATAAAAAATTACCCAAACAATCGAGTTTATCAACAAGGAGAACATCATGACTTTTTCACAAACTTTCACCAAACGTATTTTCGGCATGTTACTGGCACTGATGATGGTGTCGCTGGTTGGGTGCGCATCCGGCCCTAACAAGGAAGGAACCGGCGAATATGTGGACGATTCGGTCATCACCACCAAGGTGAAGTCGGCGATCTTCCAGGAGCCGAACCTGAAGTCAGCAGAAATCAATGTCGAAACCTACAAAGGCGTGGTCCAGTTGAGCGGCTTTGTGTCGTCGGCCATGGCGTCGACCCGTGCCAGTGAGCTGGCGCGCGGTGTCAACGGCGTCAAGTCGGTGAAAAACGACCTGCGCTTGAAGTAGGCCTAGGACGCGGCGGGCAGGCCGGTAATGGCTTGCCCGCCGCTGCATCATCGGTGCCATGCAAGTATCGGGCGGTGTTAAATCGCATGCGGTAGGGTATAGTTAGCCGCAGAAGATGCCGGCAGCGCCGGATCTGAACGCGAATGTAGGGCAGGTCTGCACGCATATGGAACAACGCAGTCTTGCCGCATTTGCCTGATCAATAAGGTAAGCAGCAGCAGTTTTGATGCTAGTAAAAACTATGACAAAAATATTGGTAGTCGACGATCACGCTGTGGTGCGCGCGGGTGTGCAACATTTCATTGCTGATATTCCGAATATGGAAGTCGGTGGAGAAGCGAGCACGGCCGAAGAGGCGATTCGCCTGGTACGTACGCAGGAATGGGACATTGTCTTGCTAGATATTGCCATGCCCGACAAAAGCGGTGTGGAAGTGCTCAAGCAGATCAAGCGCGAAAAACCGGCCTTGCCGGTGCTCATGTTGAGTATGCATCCAGAGAGCCGCTATGCGGTCCAGGTGCTGCGCAGTGGTGCCAGTGGCTATGTGCAGAAGGAAGCGTTGGCAACTGACCTGGTCAGCGCCATCAATACCATCTTGCGCGGTCACAAATATATTAGTTACGGTGTTGCCGAATTGCTCACGACTGACCCGGTCGATTCGGAAAAACCCTTGCATGAAACCCTGTCGCAACGGGAATACGAGATCTTTTACAAGCTCGGACAAGGTCAGGGCGTCACCCAAATCGCCGACGAATTGTGCCTCAGTGTGAAGACCGTGAGTACCTATCGTTCGCGGGTGCTGCAAAAAATGAACATGGCCAATAATGCCGACATTATTTATTACGCGATCAAAACTAATCTCATCGATTAATTGAACGCCGCTCACGTATTCGCGCTGCAGCGGGTAACTGCGACGGTCTGTGTTGGTTTGGACTAAGCGTACCGGAAAGCGCCGGCGCACAGCGCCCAGATTCATTTAAGTCGTTTTGGAAGTCACCATGGAACAATTGTTGCAAAAACTGGCGGAACAGGAGGGGGGCACGACAGCGTCGCCGCTCAGGATTTTCCTCGTCGAAGATTCGCCGGATGTGCGCGATCTGATCATGGAGAGTCTGGCAGAAATACCTGGTGTGCTACTGGCTGGCTATTCGGAAACAGAGCAGGACGCTATGCGACGGCTTGAAGATGAAGATTTCGATGTGTTGATTCTCGATATTCAGCTCAAGCAGGGCAATGGCATGAATCTGTTGCAGTCGTTGGCGCGCTCAGGAAAGCGCCGTCACGATGAGCTCAAAATCATCTTCAGCAATCATGTCAGCGCGACCTACCGGCGCGTTGGCTTGCAATACGGTGTTCAGTTTTTTTTCGATAAGTCGTCGGAATTCACCAAATTACGTAGCCTGATCGAGCGTTTGAGCGGTAAGGGACCTTCCCCTGTCGCTGCTGCACCATCCGGCTTTCTGCCGGCATAAAAGCCCGTCTCCAATATAATATTCGTATTGACCGTCGGCGTAGTCGGCGGCACGCGATCCATGACACCAGGGGCTTGATGACATGCGCATGACGCTAGGACGAAACGATACTGGCGAGAATTCCTTGCTAGAGCAGTACGTCGCCACCCAATCCAATGTTGCCAATATTGTCACCGCAGCGATGGGGCTGGCAGTCATGGTTGGTCTGTTTGGCGTGGTCGTGCTGATCTGCTGCTATGCAGAAGAGGACTATCGCAAGTTACTGGCGGACCTCATTCTGGTGCAAGGCAGCACCGCGGCTGGATTTGTCCTGGCAGGATGCACGTTGTACATGCAATGCATCAATGTCGGTAATCAGAGCCGTCGATTGACACTGGCCGCACGTTTGACGGCGAGTTTGTTATTGCTGCTCAGCATTGCTTTTTTGCTGCAAAACTTTCTTGGCGTCAACCTGTCGCGTGCACATCTGCCGGGCCTGGCGCTGGTTGGTAGTGCCATCGGTGCGGAAATCCACCCTCTGGCAGCGACGTGTTTATTGCTGGTGGCACTGGCTTTGCTGCTGCACGACCAAGCTACCCGTGGCGGTCATTATCCTGCTGAATATCTGGCGTTTATTTTGATCGGCCTGGCGGCGATACCGCTGGTAGGTTATTTGTACGGCATTCATAAACTCACCTTTCTGAGCTATTCCACCGGCATTCCATTGTTGTCTGCGCTGGTGTTTTTGTTGCTGGGCGCGGCACTGTTGATGGCGCGTCCGTCACATCGCCTGATGGCGATCATCGTCGGCCATGCGCCGGGCGGCAATATGTTGCGACGTTTGTTGCCGTCGATGTTGTTGTTGATTTTGTTGCTCAATTTACTGGTCGCGCAGGGTGCAGAGTACCGTCTTTATGACGACCGCTTGATGTTGCCGTTTTTGACGCTGATCGATGGTGCACTGGTGGTATTCATTTTTTGGCGCTTCGCCGGCAGGCTCGATCGCGAGTATGGCGCGCGCATGCATAGCGCGGCAAAACTGGCAGAAACCAACTCGTTGTTGACGGCGGTCAGCGACAGTACCAGTGAACCGATCTTTGTCAAAAATCGCCAAGGTTTACTGGTGTTTGCCAATCCTGCTTTACTGCAACAGGTCGGTAAAAACTGGGAAGAGGCAATGTATCGCTCCAGCCGTGATTTGTTTTCCTCGATTGAGGATGCTGATCGCATCGATGAAGATGACAAGCGTGTGATGGCCAGTGGATTGCCGGAAACAATAGAACAGACCCTGCATTTGCAACACGGCATATTTACCTATCAGTCAACGCGCGTACCCTGGTTCGACAAGAGCGGCAATGTGCTGGGGGTGATCGGTATCAGTACCGATATTTCCGAACGCAAGCGTGCCGAGGATTCGTTGCGTGAGCGCGAAGCCCGCCTCGAAAAGACGGTGATCGAACGTACAGCCTTGTTACGCGAGCTGACCAATCACCTGGAAACAGTGCGCGAAGAAGAAAAACGCGCGATCGCACGCGAGCTGCACGACAACATGGGTGCATCGCTGACAGCCTTGTCGATGCATCTAGAAAGTGTCTACAAGATACTGCCCGACGATGAAAAATGGCAGGAGCGCAAACCACGTATTCAAGGCTTGATGAGTTCACTGGTCGGCACCACCCGACGCATCCAGACTGAGTTGCGTCCAAACATGCTGGACCTGTTTGGGTTGAAGGCTGCCATTACCGAGCAACTCGATGAATTGGCCGAGCGTACCGACATGGTTTGCAAGGCCAGCTTGCCTGATGAGGATGTGGTGATCGGCCATGAGATGGAAATCGCTATCTACCGCATGCTGCAGGAAATGCTCAATAATGTTGCTAAGCATGCCAAAGCAAGCCTGGTCAACGTCATCCTCGATATCGACGAGGAGCAGGTGGCTTTGACGGTACGTGACAATGGCATTGGCATTCCGCCCGAGCGGCGCGACAACAACAAGACCTATGGCTTGCGCGGCCTGCGTGAACGCGCCACTTTTTTTGGCGGCAGCGTGGATATTCGCCCCGCTTCTGGCTCAGGCGCGCTCATTACCATACGCTTGCCATTGGCGCCGGCGGCAGCGGTCTGAAACACCTGCGCGACGCCTGCCGCAGGGCAGACGTCGCCGCTTCTCTCACCCACGTTTGCAAATTGTCCTACGCCCCAAAGCGGGCCTGTCTTATACCTCTGCGCCATGCTCCTGGTTAGTATGAACTTATCGCGTTTTCATCCCTGTGAACGTGTGCAGTTGACTGTGAATCGCATGCAGTAACTGGTCTTTCAACTTTCAGGAGTCATCATGAATAAAGATCAAGTTCAAGGTACAGCAAAACAGGTCGCCGGCAAGGTTCAACAAAAGACAGGTGAGCTGATTGACAGCAAGGAGCAGCAAATCAAGGGCGCTGCCAAGCAGATCGACGGCAGTCTGCAAAAGGGTGTCGGCGATGTCAAAGAGACACTGAAGGATCGCCATTAAGCGATGAAGGCATGGGAGCTACGGCTCCCATACTTGCATTTGCAGACGGCCATGTAGGAATCGTCTGACAAGAGAATCGGAGAGCCGGGGCTATGTATGGGTTCCTGCTTTTGTCATCATGACTTGGTAGCATCGGAACAGTCATGTCAACAGGCATCGATTAAACATTCCCTAGTCGTCGACGACGGCGTATCGAGGGCGGGACCATGAAAAAAATACAAACGCTAGCATCGCTCCTGGCGGTGGCTGTAGTGGCACTGTCGGCATCCTCTACTGTATTGGCCGATGAGCTTGCTCTGGTACTGGTCAAGCCTGTGGCAAAAGTCGTCAAGCAAAAGCCCAGTGTCGCGCAAAAGAAGTTCCGTTATCTTGATATGGTCGAGCATAAGCATCCAGCATCGATTCGCAATGCGGTCATCGTCTATGACTATGGTATGAGCAAGGCGCATTGCGATACCTCGAATGCAAAAAGTGTCAGCGAATGTTTGCGCGGACCTGTTACCTGAAATGCTGATCTTCTCTGATCTCAAAATAAGCTGCGCATGATTTGCGTCGCGCGCTGCGGTGGTGACCTGCTTACTGTTGCGAGTACATACGCGTACGAAATATGTTTTCCGATTAATTTTTGAAAAGGTGTCATCATGAAATCAGTACATCAAATTCTCATGACCTCGATGACTGTTGCTGCATTGACAGTGTTGAGTGGCTGTGGCGACATGTCGCCGCGCGATAGGGATACCGCAGTCGGTGCAGGTGTGGGTGCCGTTGGTGGTGCTGTATTGACGGGTGGTAGTGGTATCGGTACGGTCGGTGGTGCCGCAGTCGGCGGTGTGATCGGTAATCAGATCGGTAAATAAACCGCCTGATGCAGCGTCGGCACGGTGATCGGCGGATAAAAAAGGACCTTGCGAGGTCCTTTTTTTATGCAATTGACGAGTGACACCAAGGCGTCCTATTGGCTACTCAATTTCTTGAGGATGCGCTGCGCGCGCGCCTTGTCATCCGCGAAATGGCCGCGCGCTTCCTTGCGGCAGGTTTGTACATCGTGCCCTTTCAAGCTACGGCACTCTTGCAGCGCTTGCGCCTGAGCGGCACGCGCTTCCTTGAGTAAATTCTGGTAATGCAATTGTGGCGTATCGGCACCTTGATACCAGCGTGGTGGATCATTCTGGGAAATGTCTTCCTCTGCTGCCGATGCCAAGCCCGAGGCAAGCACTGCGCTGGCGCAGACGATCAGAAAAAATGTCTGCAAACGACCTTGCTGGCGATTCCTGTTCATCGTGACGAACTCCCTTCCATTAGAAATGATGAGCGGCGTTACACCGCTAGGATGCAACGCCGCTCATCATATCTCGTTTGGCAAAGTGAAATGCTCAACCTGACAAAACCTGGGTCTGATTTTTTCTATATCCGGCCGAGCAAGAGCAGAATCAACAGGATGACGACAATCGTGCCGGCAATACCGCTGGGGGCATAACCCCAGGAACGGCTATGCGGCCAGGTCGGTAATGCACCGACCAGAATGAGGATAAGGACGATCAAAAGTAGGGTGCCGATAGTCATGTGGTTCTCCTTGTTGTGGGACGTGAACTGCTGGTGGAAACATGCCGGCGCTGACTAGGCCGGTATGACTGCTAGAAACGGACTTTCAGATAGGCCGACGGCCCTTTGAGTTTGATATTCAGATTTGCATCGTTATTGTTGTCACCATTGCGGCTGATGCGGATACGTGAAATGCCGTAGTCAGCACCGACACCGACATTGGCCAGCGGATACCATTCGGCACCAATCGCCGCGCTGTAAATGTGGCCGGTCACGCTGCCCCAGTTCTTTTTGACACCGGAGGCCTCGGCATACATGCGCAGATCCTTGCTGAAAGCATGTTTCCAGCCTAACTCCAGCAATGGTGCAAACGTTTTTTCGGTATAGCTTTCACTGAGTGTGCCGCTGCTGCCGTTGAGTGTAGCGCTGGCATTCACATCGATATGGGCGCGGTAATAGCCAGCACCGAGACCGATGCCGAACACATCGTTACCTTTGCCTAGCCACCATTTATAGGCCAACTGTGCAAAGTCGACGGCAATGTTGGCATCGCCGCTGCCATTGATGCTGGAGCCGGCGCCGACGGGAATGGTGCGATCAATCGCGCCTGAGTAGTTCTTGCGATAGTTGTAGTAGTCGAACGACAAGCCCTGGTTATCGAAGAGCAGCATTTCAGCGCGCACGCGCCCGAGCGTGGTGCTGTTGCGGTCAATATTACCGGTATCGAACGAACCGTATTGGGTATTGCCGTTGAGCTGAAAGGTCGGATCGACGCGGTAACCACCGACCGATAGATTGAGGCGGTCCAGTGCGGGCGATGGATCGGCGAAGCTGCTGGCAGAGGCAAGCACCAGTGCGCTACCAGCGGCAAAATAACTGACGGCTCGGGTCGCCTTGATGGTGCGCGGTAAACAAGGATGGTACATGTCGGGTCTCCTACGGACGGACAGATGGTGAGCAATTGGATGACATCAATACAGCAACCGGGATGACGACCTCATCTTAGCCAGCGTACGTAGGTAGTGAGATAGGTGGGCGTCTCAATTTCCTGTAAGAAAAAGCGACATCCTCGGTAGGCCTATGAGTGAGGCATTGATATTGGCCGCAGTTATGCTCGGTTTGATTTTTGCTTATCAAGTGATATGGTGAGCGACACAGACATTGCAAAAATACATCATGAATTGATATAAATTTTGTGGGTATTTGCAAATCGGGTACTATTCGCCCGGCTGCATTGGGGGATGTTTGGACCTAAGAGGAAAGCGCGAGTGCTTATGCCTATGGGGCCGCCATCCGTGTCATTACCCGTTCAAGAAACGATACAGATGTCCAGGCGAACATTGGAGCCGCATATGCGCAATTTACGCATTGTCGTCGTCAACACCGTCATCGATCAAGTCGATGAAAATGATCAGGTGCTGCACGAGCAGGCCGAGCGTGGCAAGGCGCTGCGCATTGGTTTGCTGGAGGCAGGTTATAACCTGATTGCCTCGCTGCCGGCGGACCTGTATCTGCCGGAACGGATTGCTCAATTGCAACCCGACATGATCATCATCGATGCCGAGTCCGATGCCCGCGACGTGCTGGAGCATATCGTCATTGCCACGCGCGATGAACGCCGCCCGATTGTGATGTTTACTGAGGATGACGATACCGGCAGTATGGAAAAAGCCATGGAAGCTGGTGTTTCAGCCTATATCGTGGCGGGATTGCAGAGTGAGCGGATCAAACCGGTGCTCGATGTGGCGCTGGCGCGTTTCCGCCAGGAACAGAAACTGTTGACCGAGTTGTCCGATACCAAGCTCAAGCTGGCCGAGCGCAAAGTGGTCGAACGTGCCAAGGGAATCTTGATGGCACGCCACAAGTTGTCGGAAGAGCAAGCTTATCAAAAGCTGCGCAGCATGGCGATGAACAAGAACCTCAAATTGTCGGAAATCGCCCAGCGTCTGCTCGACGTCGAAGAGTTGCTCGGCTGATAAGGCATATTGTCGGCTCGGCACCGCCAATTTGGTGCGCAGCACAACCGCAGTGCACCCCGGTTGCCCCAAATTCCTTCTTTCTACATTCCCTAAAACATAGGGCCGGTTCTGGTCAAGTACCAGCTTATCGGCGGCAAAGTCTTATCAATACTGGCTTTGGCCACTTTTTTTGGAAACTTGGCACGCTCTTTGCTGCAAGCATGGTGTAGCGCAACGATTGCGCAATGCACGGTGCGGCCAATGGCGGTCGGACCATCCAAGACAAAGGCGTCTTTCAACATGACTCATGGTTGTGTTGAAGGGACGCCTTTTTTATTTGCCGAAACGATGGGGATCGCGATGGAATTCAAAGAGCAACAACCGAAACAAGCTGTGGAAGCTGTCGAAGCAATGGATTCCAAGCGTCGTCAATTGATTCAGGCTGCAGGACTTGCAACAGGAGCAACCATGTTGGGACTCGCCACGGGAGGAGCCTGGGCTGCCGGCTCTGACAAGCCAGAGAAGGAAGAAGTGAAGATTGGCTTCATTCCACTGACCGATTGTGCCTCGGTGGTGATGGCGTCGGTGCTTGGCTTCGACAAGAAATATGGCATTAAGATCGTGCCCAGCAAGGAAGCCTCCTGGGCCGGTGTACGCGACAAGCTCACCAATGGTGAACTGGATGCCGCACACGTGTTGTATGGCTTGATCTATGGCGTGCAAATGGGCATCGGCGGGCAAAAGAAAGACATGGCCGTATTGATGAGCCTGAACAACAATGGCCAGGCCATTACCTTGTCCAAAAAACTGGCTGACAAGGGGGCAGTGGATGGCGCTTCGCTGGCCAAGCTGATGCATACCGACAAGCGTGAATACACGTTCGCGCAAACCTTCCCGACCGGCACCCATGCCATGTGGTTGTATTACTGGCTGGCGGCTAGTGGCATCAACCCGCTCAAGGATGCCAAGGTGATCACTGTGCCGCCGCCGCAAATGGTGGCCAATATGCGGGTCGGCAACATGGATGGTTTTTGCGTGGGCGAACCTTGGGGCCATCGCGCCATTGTCGACGGGGTCGGCATTACCGCCACCACCACCCAGGACATCTGGAAAGACCATCCGGAAAAGGTGCTCGGCACCTCGCTCGACTTCGTCAAGAAAAATCCCAATACCTGTCGCGCCATGATGGCGGCGATTCTCGATGCCAGCAAATGGATCGACGCCTCGCTGGCCAACAAGAACAAGATGGCCGAAGTCATTGCCGATAAATCTTATGTCAACACCAGCAAGGACGTCATTGATCAGCGCATCATGGGGCGTTACCAGAATGGCCTCGGCAAGACTTGGGATGACCCGAACTATATGAAGTTCTATAACGAGGGCGCAGTTAATTTTCCTTACCTATCCGATGGCATGTGGTTCATGACCCAGCACCGTCGCTGGGGCTTGCTCAAGGATGATCCTGACTACCTGGCCGTGGCCAAGGCGGTCAATCAGATCGATCTGTACAAGGAAGCGGCAACCCTGACCAAGACCAGCATTCCCAAGGATGTCATGCGCACTTCCAAGCTGATGGATGGCTCGGTCTGGGATGGCAAGAATCCCAAGGCTTATGCCGCATCGTTCAAGATCCGGGCATAAATTGGTCCGTTACGACAAGCTGGTCGCAACCTGCGTGAAGGAATTGATATGAGTGCAGTCATGGAGTCGATGATGAACGAGAAACCCGCCGCTGCCGCGGCAAGCGTCGTCGTAGCGCCCAAAGTGACAAAGAGAAAGCCGCAGTTCGGTGCCTTGCTGATGCAACTGGTAGCGCCATTGGTCGGGCTGGCTTTTCTGGTACTGGTGTGGCAAATCATTGCCGCCAAAAACAGCAGCTTCCCGACGCCGTGGGTGACCTTGCTGGAGGCCATTAAATTGTTTTCCGATCCGTTTTATCGGACCGGTCCCAATGACCAGGGTATCGGCTGGAACATTCTGGCTTCGCTGCAGCGGGTCGCCATTGGCTTTGGCTTGGCGGCAGTGGTGGGTATTCCACTGGGTTTCCTGATTGGCCGCGTGCGCTTTTTGTCGGGCATGTTCGGCCCCATCATCAGTCTGTTGAAACCAGTGTCGCCATTGGCCTGGTTACCAATTGGTCTGTTGGTGTTCAAGTCGGCCAATCCGGCTGCGATCTGGTCGATCTTCATCTGCTCGATCTGGCCGATGGTCATCAATACCGCCGTCGGTGTACAGCGGGTGCCGCAGGACTATATGAACGTGGCGCGGGTCTTGAATCTGTCGGAGTGGAAGATTTTGACCAAGATTCTGTTTCCTTCCGTATTGCCCTATATGTTGACCGGCGTGCGCCTGGCCATCGGCACCGCCTGGCTGGTGATCGTTGCGGCAGAAATGCTGACCGGCGGTGTTGGTATTGGCTTCTGGGTGTGGGATGAGTGGAATAACCTGAACGTGCCGCACATCATTATCGCCATCGTCGTCATCGGCGTGGTGGGGCTGATACTCGAACAATTGCTGGTGGCGCTGGCCAAGGCCTTTACCTACGAACAGGTCAACACCTGAACGCCGGACAACGTTACTCGCCACAATTGCTGTCGCGAAGGAAAAGATGATGGATATGCAAAAAAAATTTATCGATATCAATGCCGTGGAAATGGTATTTCATACCAAGAAAGGCGCATTTCACGCGCTACGCGACATCCACCTGCAAGTGCAAAAGGGCGAGTTTGTCACCTTGATCGGCCATTCTGGTTGTGGCAAATCAACCTTGCTCAATCTGATTGCTGGCTTGCTAAAACCTAGCGACGGCGTGCTGTTGTGCGCCAATCGCGAGATCGCCGGGCCCTCGCCGGAACGCGCAGTGGTATTTCAGAATCACTCGCTGTTGCCGTGGCTGACTTGCTATGAAAACATTTATCTCGGCGTCGAACGTGTGTTCAGCGCTAGCGAAAATCGCAGTCAGTTGCGCGATCGTACCCGTGCCGCGTTGGCGCTGGTCGGCCTGATGGCAGCGGAAAACAAGCGTCCCAATGAGATATCGGGCGGCATGAAGCAACGTGTCGGTATCGCTCGTGCGCTGGCGATGGAACCCAAAGTGCTGCTCATGGATGAGCCTTTCGGTGCACTCGACGCACTCACGCGTGCCCATTTACAAGACGAATTGCTGAAGATTGTCGGCAAGACCGAGTCGACCGTCGTCATGGTCACGCACGATGTCGATGAAGCCGTGCTGTTATCGGACCGCATCGTCATGATGACCAATGGACCGGCTGCCACCATCGGTGAAATTGTCGACGTCAAACTGGCACGCCCGCGCGAACGGGTGGCCTTGGCGCAGGATGTTTTGTATTCGGAATATCGTACGGCGGTATTGGAATTCCTCTATCGCAAGCAAGCGCATCCGGCCAAGGAAGCGGCTTGAGGCAAGTCGCCAGAAATCGATAAAAGCGGCTGGAAGCGCGTAATTCTATAAGAACAACGAATCGCAAAAGGAAATCTATGCTGGCGTCTTCACAACTCAGAACAGTGCCATCCATGTTCGCCGCAAGCGGCAGTGTGGCCACGCCGATCAAGCCATTATCGGGCGAAGTGTTTGGTGCCTTGATCAATCTGTCGGGACGCCGCCGCTTCACTTCGCAGCGCCTGGTGCTGTATGCCGTGCTGGCTGCACAAGGCGAACAGAATGCCGTCGTGATCGCGCGCGAAGCGCTCGGCTTGTTCCGTGGTGCACACAGTGCTTTGGTCAAAGGTTCGGATACTTTGCCGGGCATCTTTTGCGACGAATTGCAGCAGGCCTATTTCGGCAAGCTCGATGGTGATGCTCAGATTACCTGCTTCATCACGCTGGCCGAGCGCGTACTCAATGCGGTTGAAGCCAAAAACAGAGACGCCGCCGTACTGCTGGCCGAGCTGGTTGGGTTGACGACACCATTGCTGCTGGTGCTCAATCAGATCACGACGGTTTATGAGGAGCAGTCGAAACGTCACGCCATGCTGATGAAAAAACAATTGCGCGGCATCATGACCGACATTGAAACCATCGCCAAGCAAGCCAAGATGGTGTCGTTCAATGCGCGTATTGTCGCGGCACGTGCGGGCCAGGCCGGCAAGGAGTTTTCCGTGGTGGCCGGTGTACTGTCGAGCATCACGACGGAGATCGACGATCTGGTCAAAGCGGCACTGAGCGGCGCAGCAGCTTGATCAAACCAATCGGCGGGCAATAAAAAACGGCCCATGGCCGTTTGTCGTACTCAGAGTGCCGGTGCCGGTCCCTTGTAAGCTGCCCAGGCCAGCAACAACCAGCCAGCCAAAAATGCCAGTCCGCCGATAGGCGTAATGGCACCGAGGATACGAATGCTACTCAGCGCCAGTACATACAGGCTGCCGCTGAAGATCACAATGCCGACAAACATCGCACTGCCCGCCCAGCCCAGATAGACCGGGCTGTACTTGGACATCAACAAGGCGATGGCGAACATGCCCAGTGCATGGATCATTTGATAGGTGACCGCGGTATGCCAGATTGCCAGCATATCGGCGTCCAGCACTTGCTTCAGGCCATGCGCACCAAAGGCACCGGCAGCGACGGCGATGAACATGTTGATGGCTGCCAGAATGACCAAGAGACGTTCGCTCATGAAGACTTCCCCCAAAATGAATTAGCGTTATTGTAATGGTTGCGCTATCGCTACGGGACGATGGCAAAGCAGGGCGGAAAAACTCAGGTGCCGAAAATCGGCGCCAGGCGCATGATGGAGTCGCGCCATTCAAGCGGCTCGGGCTGGCCATTGTCTTTCTTGCTCAAGAAACTGGCGATTTGCATGCCTTGGCGATTGAATAATTCCAGCGCGGTAATGATGCCGTCGGTGGTTGGCTTCTTGGTCACCCAGACCGAATAGATATGGTCTTCGCGCAGCAACATGCGAAAGCCGGTATTCATGATCTTCAGACGCGAATCGCGGATGCCGAACTTCTTGATCTTGCCGTAATACGCCTGCACGATGCCAGCATTGCCAACCTGTGCCAGAATGGCAGTGCCAAACTCGGTCATGCGTTGCAGGATGATACGCGCTGAATCGTTGGCGACTTGATAGGCGAAGGCCTTGCCGGCCAGCCGTAATTTGCGCAGACGCTGCTGATCAAAGCTTTCCTGGCGCTGCAAGAAATCCGCATGATTATGCGGTTGTGCCCATTCGCTGCGCAATGCATCGACATCAATTTTTCGCAGCGCAGTTTCAGTGCCATCGGCTGGTTGCGGCAGCAAGTGCGCTGGCGTGAGTTGCTCGGCAGCAGCATGGTCGCTGACCAATTGCTTGAACGCCGTGACATCGCTACTGTTGCTCAACATGATCTTGTGCATCATGCTGCCGAGGCAGTCAAAGAACTGCAAGCTGTGTTGCGCAGTATTGGTGCCGCTATCTTGTTCTTCCAGTGCATAGCCATGGACCCACTGCGGATAAAAGATGCGTAAATGTAGCGCTTCGGCTGGCGCCAATTCCATTTCATTGGTCATATACAAGGCGCCACTTACATTATCTTTTTCCAGCAGTGCCGATGAATTGCGCGTGACTTCCGTCAAATTGCCGAGCGCGGCCAGGCGTGCCAACAGGGCTGAAAATTCTCCCTGCAGGCGGGTAGCCGATGGGTGCAATGCAATGCGTTGCACTTCCGTCAATGGCGGCAGTTGTTGATCGTCGAATGTACGTGGACGCATCATGATCTTTCTTTCCATATTGCAGGTGGGCGGCGTGTCTTCATGCACTGTGGCAGTGGTTTTTACTGCCAGTTCCGCAGCCTGCGCATTAGTTACTGGTGGTCATCTCAATAGGGACGGTATGGTTTATTGCCGCGCGCCGAAATCATGTGGTACCAGGCGCTATCGGGCATGCCTAAAGATGAGAATTATTCTCATCTATTATTGGGCGGGACCTGCAAAATAGCAAGGCTGGTCATGCTTTTTTACAGAATATTAATTAAGCCTTGCTGACATGAAGCTGTCCTTGATACGCATCAATAGGCATCCCCAAAAAGAAAAATGCCCATTCCTTGCGAAGAAGAACCGTTCGCATGGATCCCGTTGCGAGATGAGATGGCTTCTTTGGATCGGATTGACTGTGCGTGCCAATCTTCGATTTAGTTTTTAGGAAGAAATTGTGGGCACGGTTGGGTTACTGTCTACAAAATTAAAAGAGGCGCTCTGTTATTCACAAAGTTCTATAACGTCGATGTGCTCTGGGGCGCTTCCGGCTATACGTCGTTCATGGATACGAGAAAATGCTTGCTCAAGATGACGCACAAACAAACCGCTGTTGAACAGCGGGGATGTCATCCGATTGATTAATAATCTTTCCCGATGACTAGAACGCAACTCAGAGTCTGTTGCAAGTCTCAGGGCGGTCGATTCATATTCCGCGCTTGTTCGCGTAATAAGCTCGGGCAGTCCCACTGCGGAAAGAAGGCTTGCAGCCACGCGACTAGAAAACGTTTTTCCAACACGGGTTATCAACGGTAGCCCGACCCACAATGCATCACTTGCTGTCGTATGTGCGTTGTAATCGAATGTGTCGAGGAAAAGATCAGCTTGACGATGACGCGCCAAATGGTCCGCGAGCTCCATTCTAGGTGCAAACACCAAACGGTCAGCAGCAATGCCATGGCGTTGTGCTTCCAGCCTGAGATTGTCAGAAGCTTGAGTATTGTCTTGAAGGAGCCAGAGCACACTTCCAGGAATTTTCCTCAACAAATTCATCCAAATACCAAAGCTCTCTTCGGCATATTTATAATTATTATTAAAGCAAGCAAATACAAAGCCTTTTTCAGGCAAGCCTAGTTGGGCCCTGGTGAAGTGTGTGTCTGAAATTGCGCGCTGCCGATCATTGATCTGGTAGGAGTGGGGCATGCGAATGATCTTTTCACTATAGTATTGAGTAGCCTCCTTGGGGATCAGCATCGAGTCCCCAACGATATAATCTATATACGGTGCACCAAGTGTTCCTGGATAGCCCAAATAGTTAATTTGGATAGGTGCAGCGCCAAAGGCGAAAATGCCTGTTCTTGCCTCATTTGTATAACCCTTCAGGTCGACTGCAATGTCGATCCCCATCGAACGCGATAATTCTGCAATCTCCTGGTCGCTTTTGCTACTGACGTCGATAAATTGATCCGCAGATTTTTCTACGCGTTTGTACATCATGTCATTGCTCAACGGCCCGAAAGAAAAAATGACAATCTCAAAACATGCACGGTCATGTTTTTCGAAAAGTTCGGCTACCAGATATGCTGTTGCATGATTGTAAAAGTCGGCTGAGAAGTAACCAACCTTGATCTGAGCCTTGGCTGCAGGAACAGGCCACTGATACGCAATCCGTCGGTCTGGAAAATATTTCTTGTTAAATGACAGTGCGTAATTCTTTTCTACATCTGGATCGTCGAGAACAGCAAGCGAGATAAATGGTGCACTCACAAGCTTGCATTCTTTGATGTCCGCAAGCAGTTGTTCCACAACTAAGCCAAGATCGCGCCAGTCGCACTGCGCCAATTTGGATTGTAAATAGTATCCGGAAACCAGATCGATACTGGGATCGAATTTCGAGGCCTGAGCATAAGCGAATTGCGCGTCCACATGACGTTGCTGCTTAGATAAGTTAAGACCCATGTCCAACCAGGCTTGCGCCGAATCGGGCTGAAGAACCAGAGCTTGTTCAATCGAAGACTGTGCGTCAGGATATAACTGCATCTGCATTTGTACGCTTGCCTTTAATAACCAGGCCTCAGCGTGCGTCGGTCGGATGGTGATGGCATTGTCTAAAGCTGCTATGGCAGCAACGAACATTTTTTTCTGGACGAAAATGGTCGCACTATTGATCCATGACTCAACTTGTTGAGGATCCAGTGCAAGCGCCTTATCATAAGCAGACAGGGCATCACCATATTTCCCCATCTTAAACAGGGTTGTACCGTAATTTGACCATGCTGCTGGAAAGTGCGCATGCAATGTCAGTGCCTTTTCATACGATCTAATGGCCTCCTCAAAGCGCGCCACATTAGTTAATGACACACCGTAGTTAAGCCACGCCTCAGCGTGCTGGGGGCTAAGCTGAACCGCCATCTTGTGATGAGGTAAAGCCTCCTCGTCCTTGCCGATCTCAGATAGTGCCTTGGCTAAATTGAATTGTAGGAAATTGTGATTCCGGTCAATTGTTAAGGCTTTTCGGAAGAGTTTGATCGATTCTTGAGGTCGCCCCTGGACCCCGTTAATGATGCCGAGCAAATGTAACGCGTCAAAATGTTTCGCATGTAAGCGCAATATCGTGTGCAGATTTTTTTCTGCTGCTTCCATCTTCCCTTGTTCGAATGATTGCAGAGACTCATTGAATAAAATATGGATTTGGCTATTCATGGCGTGGTCATTGGGGTGGATTTTATTCTGAAGTGTACATTAGAGATTTTAGAAAGAGGCAGTCCTCTGCGCGACTAATCGATAGTGTAAGACTCTGGTCGTTGGCGGCTCGGTGTAAGGACGTGTTTTCTGCTTCGTGCTGCGAAGCAAAGATACCTCTGTCCATTTCGGATTCGATAGCACGTGCCCATGCTTCAGCATGAGTGTTCTTTGTTGTCGATGGGCGGGGGACTTTACGGGAGACGCGAACTTGGTATTAGTATTCGCCGCGTTTCTGATGCTTGCTATCTTTTAGTCCTTAATAGTCGTTGGACAAATTATGGACAAGAAATGAAATTCCAAATAATGAAAAAGGGCCCCAGTGAACTGGAGCCCTTCATATTTCTGGTAGGCCGTGCGGGATTCGAACCTGCGACCAACGGATTAAAAGTCCGCTGCTCTACCAGCTGAGCTAACGACCCGAAAGACCGCTATTATATGCAAAAGCAATCAGTCGTGTCAAACCCGTAGTGAAACTATTTCAACGCTGCCATTCTTTCCTTGCCAGTCTGGGCAGCAGGGCTGTCCGGATACTTGGCAATCAAGGTTTCCAGCGATTTGCGTGCTGAAGCCTTGTCCTTTAGTTCGGTGTAGGAGCTGGCAATGTTGAGCAGGGCGTCAGCGACCTTGGGATTGTCCGGGTAGTTTTTTACAACGATCTGCTGGGCCGCAATGGCACCCTTGTAATCGCGTTGCGCATACAAGGAATTGCCGAGCCAGTATTGCGCAGAAGCAGCGTACCCCGATTGTGGATAACGTTTCAGGAAGTCGCCAAAGGCCGAGCCGGCACCCTTGTAGTCTCCACCCTTGAAGATGTTGAGCGCGGCGTCATAGTATTTTTGCTCATTGACGTCGACACTGACTTCCTTGCCGTCGACATTAACCTTTTGCGGTTCCAGCTTGGCCAGCCGGCTGTCCAGATCGACGTAGAAGTCTTTCTGGCGCTGCTGGGTATTAGCCAGTTCATTGGTCAATACTTCCAATTGTCCGCGCAACCGGGCGACGTCCTGACGCAATTGGTCGTTCTGATCGGATAGGCTCAGCGCGCTGTTCTTGTCAGACTTGCTGGCGACATCCTTTTGCAAGGCCTCGACCTTGTTTCGCAAGTCGAGGATGGCTTTGCGGGCATCGTCATCATCAAACATGCCCGCGCGTGCTGTCATCGGCAGAGCGACAACAGCGGCCAGGAAGGCCGCTGTGGATACCGACTTCAGCGCAGTTTTCAAAGAAGTGCGCATGATTTATATCTTATTGATAAGCAATGTCGGCACGGCGGTTTTCTGACCAGGCGGCTTCGTCGCTACCCAGTGCCTTCGGCTTTTCTTTGCCAAAGGAGACGGCTTCGACCTGGGCATCGGAGACACCCAGCAAGACCAGTGCCTTGCGTACGGCTTCAGCACGCTTTTGACCCAGGGCCAGGTTGTATTCTGTACCGCCGCGATCATCGGTATTACCTTGGATGATGATCTTGCGATCCTTGTGCGAGTTCAGGTATTGCGCGTGGGCTTCGACCACCGAACGGAATTCTTCTTTGACGCTGTAGCTGTCATAGTCGAAATAGATGCTGCGCTTGGCCAGGATGCCTTGCGGATCGTTGAGTGGATCGGAACCAGTGTTGACGGTGTTGACTGCACGCGGATCGGCACCGGCAGCGCCAGTGGAGGCACGGCTTTCAACTGGCGCTGCCTTGTCATCGAGCTTGGTCGAAGAACATGCCGCCAGCAAAACTGCTGCCGAAAGAACGATTGCAAAAGAACTGAATGGGCGCATCTGATACTCCTTGTCGTGAATGAATGTGAATAATGGTTATTTCATGAACGGGCCCCAGGTTGGCTCCCTGACATCTCCAACCTGCATGGTTAAACGTTGTTTGATTCTGCCGTCGATGGACACGACAGCCAGTGCGCCGCGACGACCCGAATCGGTCGCATACATGATGTATTTCCCGTTCGGAGCAAAGCTCGGCGACTCGTCTTTGACGGTGTCGGACAGGCGTTGTTCCTGGCCGTTGGTCAAATCCAGTGCGTAAAGCTGGAATTTGCCTTCGCGGCGGGAGATATACGCCAAAACCTTGCCGTCAGGCGAGATGCGCGGGCTGATATTGTAGCTACCACTGAATGTAACGCGCTGGGCCTCGCCGCCGTTGGCATTGATTTTGTAAATTTGTGGTCCGCCACTGCGATCGCTGGTGAAATACACCAAGCTGCCGTCCGGCGAGAAGCGTGGTTCGGTATCGATGCCGGTCGTATTGGTCAGGCGGCGCAGGCCGGTGCCGTCGGCATTGATGATGTAGACCTGGGTCAGACCATCGCGGGTGAGCGCCACGGCCAGCTTGCTGCCGTCCGGCGACCAGGCCGGGGCCGAGTTGCTGCCCTTGAAGTTGGCCACCAGTGTGCGTTGACGCGTGACCAGGTTTTGCACGTAGATGACGGGCTTTTTCGCTTCAAACGATACATAGGCGACCTTGCCGCCATCGGGCGACCAGGACGGCGAAATGATTGGTTCGGTCGAGCGTAGTGCCACTTGCACGCCTTCGCCGTCGGCGTCGGAGATTTCCAGGCGGTATTCCTTGCCTGTGTGGGTGACGTAGGCGATGCGGGTCGAGAAAATGCCGGGAATGCCGGTCAGCTTTTCGTAAATATCATCGGCAATCTTGTGTGCAGTCAACCGGATCAGTTGCGGCTGGGTACCAAACGACAATGCCGATAACTGGCTGGCCTTGACGTTGTCGAACAGGCGATAACGGACGTCGAAGCGGCCATCGGCCAGGCGTTGCATGCTGCCTACGGCAATGGCATCGGCGCCGCGACTTTTCCAGTTGGCATAGTTGACGGTCGAACTGTCCGACAGCGTGTCGTTATTGTCGATCAGCTTGAACACGCCACTGCGCGTCAGGTCGGCTTTGACGATGGCGGTAATTTGTAGCGGGGCGGTTTCTTCACCGGGGAAGGCGGCGATGGCGATCGGAATCTGGGTAGCACCGACACCGGAAATCTCGACCCGCAGTTGGGCCTGAGATACAGGAGCGAATGCCAGACCCAGAGAGGTGAGTGCCAAAACGGTAAGGTTGCGCGTCGTTCTATTCATCAGTTGCTGTCTTTCGGTTTATGAATGACGGAAATACTGCTCGGGACCTTGCCATCCTTGTCAGGAGGGAAAGGTTGCGATTTGTTGATGGCGCGGGCCACGGCTTCGTCAAAGCCCGGCACGCCGGAGGGTTTTATCAGGCGCACGCTGCGTACCGAACCATCAGGGAACAGTTCGACAGCATATTCCACCGGCGGGTTTCCTGCCAAGTCGGATGGCAGGTCAAAAGTCGTGTTGGAGCGAATGCGCGCGGCAATCTTGTTGGCATAGTCGGGCGTGCCGCGTGGGCCTTGTGTCTTGGCTGCGTCTCCGCTGCCACCGGTGGTGCTGGTGGCCTGATTCATCATGCGCTTCAAGTCGGCCTGGCGACGCTGATCGGCAGCCTTGCTGTCAGCAGCATCCTGCTTTTGTTTCTTTTCAGCAGCTAACTTGGCTGCGTCGGCCTTTTTCTTGGCATCGGCGTCATCCTTCTGCTTGGCCAGCTTCTTGTCGGCGTCCTGTTTTTCCTTCTTCAGGCGATCTTCCTGCTCCTGCTTTTCTTTGGTCAGTTTGAGCTGTTTCTGTTTCTCTTGCTTGGCCTGCTTTTGTTTATCCAGTTCGCGCTGCTTTTCTTCAGCCTTCTCTTTTTCCTGTTCCTTGCGTTTCTTTTCTTTTTCTTTTTCCAACGCGATATCGGGCTTGACCACTTCCGGCTTGACGACCGGTGGTGCTTCGACTGGTGGCGGAGGTGGCGGTGCTGGTGTCGGCTCGGGCGCGGCTACCGGCTTGGCAGGTTCGGGTTCCGGTTGCTGTTCTGGTGGCAACGGTGCAGCTTCGCGCACTTTAGGGTCCCATATCTCAGCCTCGACCGCCAACGGGGTCTCACTTTGCCAATGAATGCCGAACCACAGGAAGGCCAGCAAGCCTAGATGCACCACCACCGCCAGCGTGATGGCGCGCCAGCGGCCCGGTTGCTTTGGTACTTGATAAGGAGAAGATCCACTCATATTACTTGGTCGCTAGCCCCACACGTGTAATGCCCAGTTTCTTGGCTTCGGAAATGACTTGGATGACTTCGTCGTACTTGATTTCCTTGTCGGCAGAAATCATCACCGGCAGCTCCGGGCTATCAGCATGGATGGCTTGCAGACGTTGCGTCAGATCGCTACGGCTCGACGCTGTCTGCGTGTCGCCGCGTTTCGGACCGCTGATCTTGATGGTGGCCTGGGCATCGGGCTTGAGCGCGATCTCGATGTATTCGCTCGGTGGCACCGCCGACTTGCCGGCGTTGGGTAGATTGATCACGCTAGGGTCGTTGACCGGTGAGGCCACCATGAAGATGATCAGCAGCACCAGCATCACGTCGATATACGGTACGACGTTGATTTCTGACTTGAACTTGCGGGCGCGTCCACCGCGCATGGTTGGGCCTGCCATTAGCGCGCCTGGCGTTGCAAGATGTTGGAAAACTCTTCGATGAAGCTTTCGAAGCGGATCGCCAGACGATCGATGTCGTGCGAGTAGCGATTGTAGGCAACGACGGCAGGAATCGCGGCAAACAGGCCAATGGCAGTAGCGATCAGCGCTTCGGCGATACCAGGCGCGACCGCTGCCAGTGTGGCCTGTTGCACGTTAGCCAGGCCGCGAAAGGCATTCATGATGCCCCAGACGGTGCCGAACAGGCCGACGTAAGGCGATACCGAACCAACCGAGGCGAGGAAGGCCAGATGCGATTCAAGCGCATCCATTTCACGCTGGTACGCTGCGCGCATGGCCCGGCGGGCGCCATCAAGTACACCGGTCGAATCAATGCTTGCACCTTTGCCGACTTGCGCCTTGGATTTGTTGAATTCGCCCATGCCGGCCTGGAAGATGCGTTCCATTGCGCCACCATGACCGCCGCCTTTGCGGCGATTGGACAGGGTCTCTTGATACAGTGTGATGAGGTTGCCGCCGGACCAGAAGGTGCGTTCGAATTCCTCAGTCTGGATGCGCGCACTGCGCAGTGTGAACATCTTGCGGAAGATGTAGGTCCAGCTAAGAACGGACGCCGATAGCAACAGCAGCAAAACAAGCTGCACAATGATCGACGCGTTAGTGATCAGGGCAAAAAAGGAAAGATCTTGGGTGACATTCATGAGGAGGAGTGGGATTCAGTCAGAGGTGGTCAATTGTACGTGCAATTATTTTCGATCTCGTAGTCGGCATTTGTAAAGATCTGCAACAGTATGCATCTGTTGCTTGCGCGAAATTGTCGGCTTGTTGATATTGTCGGATAAGCAATAGCAGTGAATTAAGTCCTTGGCGCGCTTCGTTATTTTGCCGCCGGTTGCCTGATCCGAGCCACCATTTCCGGCGGGATCGATTGCGGGCGGAAACTGGTGGCATTGACGCACACGATGGTGATGCGCCCCTGCGTCAGTAACTGATGCTCGCTGCCTTGGGTGCGCCAGGCTTCCTGGGAAAAGGTCATTGACGCATTGCGGATTTGTTCGACCGCCACGGTCAACTTCAGTTCATCGTCCAGCCGCGCGGGCGCCAGATAGTCGACGGTCGTGCTGCGGACCACGAAAATCAGATCCTGACTCTGCGCTAATGCGTCCTGCGAATAGCCGACGGCGCGCAGCCATTCTGTGCGCGCACGTTCGAAGAACTTTAAATAATTGGCATAGAACACGACGCCGCCGGCGTCGGTATCTTCGTAATAGACCCGCACCGGCCAGGTGAAGATTTCTTGCGCTGGACCGGTGTTGTGCTGCTCACGACTGTTTGCTTCAGGCATGTTACTGGACGCGTTTGATGTTGAGCGGGCCAAAACCTTGGCAGGTCGGCATCAGTTCGATGTAGTTGATGTTGACATGGGCTGGCAGTGTGGCGACCCAGAATGCGGCTTCAGCGATATCCTTGGCCGTCAGCGGGGTTGTGCCTTCATAGACCTTGGCCGCAGCACTGTCGTTGCCTTTGAAACGCACATTGGAAAACTCGGTGCCGCCGCACAGGCCGGGGGCCAGATTGGTGGCGCGCACACCGGTGCCCACCAGGTCGGCGCGCAAATTGAGCGTGAATTGATCGACAAACGCCTTGGTTGCACCATAGACATTGCCGCCCGGATACGGGTAGGCGCCAGCGATCGAGCCCAGATTGATGACAGTGCCGCTGCCGCGCTTGACCATGTTGGGCAAAATGAAATGGGTCATCGTTACCAAGCCTTTGACGTTGGTGTCGATCATGGTTTCCCAATCTTCCAGCGCCACTTGGTGCGCCGGCTCCAGACCCAGCGCCAAACCGGCATTGTTGATCAGCACGTCGATTTCCTGCCAGGCCTGCGGCAGGCTGGACAAGGCCTGTTTGATCGATTGCTTGTCGGTAACATCGAGGGCCAGCGGCAAGACCTTGTCGCCGAATTCGGCTGCCAGCTCGTCCAGACGATCCTTGCGGCGTCCGGTGGCGATGACTTGATGACCATTTTGTATAAACTTGCGCGCCATTTCGGCGCCGAAACCTGCTGTAGCACCTGTAATCAAAACGATCATTTATTCTTCTCCAGTGAGTGTGGGAATGCCGTGGGCATGCAGTTGCTGCAACTGCGATAACCCGAAATTGTAGCCCAAAGCGCCGATCTAGGCGTGCCGCTGCAATTGGCAACAGTGGCGCGATGTTGGCGCAGGCAAATTCTTGCCGAATTGGATGCCTTCACTTACAATGCACAGACCATTTCGTCTCACGTGACTGGCGAAAGTCCGGACTCGGTTCCGGCACAAGATGGGTATCCATCGGGAAGCGTGAGATTTCATGGAGTTAATGGCAATCCGTTGTTCAATTGCCAGAGACTCCAAGCCGTGCGCCTGGGCAGCCCTGTGATGGAACGTACGATTGAGGCTGCCTGCAATTCCCCTTTATTTCTGGCCCTCATTCGATTTGGAAGTCGCATCGCGACGACCTGCCCGATGCGCAATTGTGTCACTGCGTTTTCGTGCGTGTCATCCTGGTTCACTTTCAGGCGCACCCTTATCCATTGGAGAAATCATGTTTGCAAAGAATCACACCATCGCGAATGTCGACCCAGAATTGTGGTCCGTCATCCAAAAAGAAAACGTCCGCCAGCAAGAGCACATCGAGCTGATCGCCTCCGAAAACTACACCTCGCCAGCGGTGATGGAAGCCCAGGGCACGCAGTTGACCAACAAATACGCTGAAGGCTATCCAGGTAAGCGTTACTACGGTGGCTGCGAATTCGTCGATATGGCCGAGCAGTTGGCCATCGACCGCCTCAAGCAACTGTTTGGTGCCGAAGCCGCCAACGTGCAGCCGAATTCCGGTTCGCAAGCTAACCAAGGCGTGTTTTTTGCCATGCTCAAGCCGGGCGACACTATCATGGGCATGTCGTTGGCTGAAGGCGGTCACTTGACCCACGGCATGGCATTGAACATGTCCGGCAAGTGGTTCAACGTGGTCTCCTACGGTTTGAACGACAAGGAAGAAATCGATTACGAAGCCATGGAACGTCTGGCGCGTGAAAAGAAACCGAAGCTGATCATCGCCGGCGCATCGGCCTATGCACTGCGCATCGATTTCGAGCGTTTCGCCAAGATCGCCAAGGAAGTCGGCGCTTACTTCATGGTCGACATGGCGCACTATGCCGGTCTGATCGCCGCTGGTGTCTATCCTAATCCTGTGCCGCATGCCGACTTCGTCACGTCGACCACGCACAAATCGCTGCGCGGTCCGCGTGGTGGTGTGATCCTGATGAAGGCCGAGCACGAAAAGGCCATCAATTCGGCGATCTTCCCCGGTATTCAAGGTGGTCCGCTGATGCATGTGATCGCCGGCAAGGCCGTTGCCTTCAAGGAAGCCTTGTCGCCCGAGTTCAAGGCGTATCAAGAGCAGGTCGTCAAGAATGCCGACGCACTGGCCAAGACCTTGATCGCGCGCGGCTTGCGTATTGTGTCCGGTCGCACTGAATCGCACGTCATGCTGGTTGACTTGCGTGCAAAGAAGATCACCGGCAAGGAAGCCGAAGCTATCCTCGGTGCAGCGCACATGACTTGTAATAAGAACGCCATTCCTAACGATCCGGAAAAGCCATTCGTGACTTCCGGTATCCGCCTGGGCAGCCCGGCCATGACGACCCGTGGTTTCAAGGAAGCGGAAGCGGTCAAGGTCGGCAATCTGATTGCGGATGTGCTGGATAATCCGCATGATGCAGCGACCATCGAGCGCGTTAAGGTGGAAGTGAAACAATTGACCGATGCCTTCCCGGTCTATGCAGCTTAAGTTGTAGGTAATATTGCCGTGCGTTGACCTGCCTGTTGTGGCGGTCGGCGCATGGCGCGTAAGATGCTGTGAGTCGTGTGTTTGATTCGCATGTTAAACCCGCAGTCCGTTTTCACTTGCTTCTATGAAATGTCCTTTCTGCAATCATGACGATACCCCGGTGTTGGATACCCGCATCTCGGAAGAGGGTGATGCGATCCGTCGTCGCCGTCGTTGCGCCAATTGCGACAAGCGTTTCACAACCTATGAGCGGATAGAATTGACGATGCCGGTGATCGTCAAGAAAAACGGCAGCCGTAGCGAATTCGATCCTATCAAGTTGCGCGCCAGCCTGATGTTGGCCTTGCGCAAGCGGCCAGTATCGGCCGAAGCAGTCGATTTGGCGATACAGAGTATTCAGGAAAAACTATTGTCGAGTGGGGCGCGTGAAGTGATCTCAGGTCAAGTGGGGGAGTTAGTGATGCGTGAACTGAAGCGCCTGGACAAGATTGCCTATATCCGTTTCGCCTCTGTCTATAGAAGTTTCGAGGACGTTGCGGAATTTCAGGAGGCCATTGCCGAAGTCGGTTCCGAACGTAAATCCACTGCCAAAAAACGCACTGAATAATGCATTTGTGACGCGCCAATCAGCGTTGAGATCGGTACTTGTCGAGACCCACTGCGGACAAACTGTGGGGTGATACAAGTCAAGTCGCGACAAATATGCTGTGCATAAAAAAAGCGACTGTATTTCTACAGTCGCTTCCGAATCAAGTCCCGCCAGTGCCGCTATGCCGGCATCCCGAACCAAACGGTTCAAGGTGGTTGCAGTTAGTTCAATTTCGGGTTCATCGAACTAGCGACGCTCACGCCCATCAAACAAAATCCCACAACCTATGCGCATAAATGGTTCAAGGAATATAGGCATTCGCGAACACGGCAGGAGAGCTAAGTCTACTCCAATCGCGACTCCTGTCAAAGCATTTGGGTGGAATAAAGCAGTTATTTTTGTCGCGGTGTATTTTGTTTTTACTCTCGATTGACGCTACGCCAAATGCAATGCATTGGGAGCGGCAAATCCAGTCGTGGCAGGAGTCACCACATTGAGGCTGCAATTGGTCGTGCGTGCTTGCCGCGCCCGCCGTTTTTTAGAACAACTTTTCCTGTGGCGTCAGCGCGTCGTCAAGCACTTCATGCATGGCGGTGATGCTTTGCTTCCATTCGGCCACGGTCAAACCGGCGAACAGACCGTCACCCGGTTGCGTCGATAACAGCTCAGCCGCAATACCCAAGGCCGCCATGACGGCAATACGGTCATTACCCTTGATTTTGCCAGTGTCACGGATGGCGCACATTTTTTCGTCGAGATAGGCAACCGCCTGTTGCAGTGTGGCCTGTTCACCTTCCTTGCAAGCCAGTGTGTAGGATTGACCCATGATATTCACGGTGAGCTGAATCATACGTTCTCCTCCTCATCCATGACGGGAATTTGCGCTGCCGGCAATTTTTCCAGTACCGCGGCGACGCGTTGATGCGCAACCTCGATGCGCCGGGTCAACTCCGAATTTTCATCGGTCAACGCCGAGGCATGCAGGCGCAGTTCGGCATTTTCGCGTCGCAATGATTGCGCCAGTGCGGCGAGTTGTGCGACTTTGTCGGACAGCTGTTGAAATTCGGAACTCATGGCCAAAGGGTAAAGTGCAAAAAAGATGTGCGCCATTATATTCCGTTGCCGGTGTTCGGCACGACAAATAGCGAAACGCTTGCAAGCTGTTACAGATTTTTTTGCATCTTGTCATTATGCATGCGTCACTCTTGACGATACGGCAAGAGTTCATCTGGGTCGCCTAAACTAAGTTGTCGGAGCTGGCCTGGCTGCGATTTGTCAAATAATGGGACAAAGTCAAGAATCATTCAAGAGTTTCGCCCAAGCCTAAAAAAGGTATTCTATTGGCGCGATAAGTGCGCAAGAATAAAGTAGCTTGGAGTGTTTCTTGTTTTAGCACTCGCTAGATTTGCCGCACCGGCGAAGTTATGAGGGGGGAATCACTGACGATGTTCACTATTCTCATTTTGCCATCGTCATTACGACAACTATAAAATGGAAGCGAGGTGATGCCATGTTGCCCTATAGCGTCAAAATCGTCATTGCTGATGATCACCCGGTTATTCTGGAAGGTATCAAGCGCTCTATTTCTACCGATTCCATCGACATCATCGATACCGCGAGCAACTCAACTGAGGTCTTCCAAATTCTGGATAAAGGCGGGGTTGAAGTCCTGGTGACCGATTACTCAATGCCAGGCGGGGAGCACGGCGATGGGCTGCCGTTTCTGAGTCTTTTGTTTCGGCGCTACCCAGATGTCAAAGTTGTTGTCATGACAATGCTGGATAATCGTGGCTTGTTACGTACCCTGATCACTGCCGGTGTGCGCTGCCTCGTTAGCAAAAGTGACAATGCCAGTTATTTGATTCCGGCCGTTCATGCTGCGCGTTCTGGTAGCCAATATTTCTCTCCTTCGATACAGGCGCTCATGCAGACGGTGGATAATTTATCTCCGATGAATGGCAAGCAGGTGAATCTATCGGCGCGCGAGTTTGAAGTTTTGCGTTTGTATGCAACCGGGATGTCGATCAATGATATTGCCGCGCAACTGCATCGCAGCAAGCAAACCATCAGTTCACAAAAAAATAGCGCGATGAGAAAGATCGGTGTCGATAACGATGCTGAACTTTTCAAGTACATCCTTGAAGTCGGGCCGAACGAATTGCCGTCGACGTAGAAGCCATCTCCCTGAATTCCAGTCTGCGCGGAGAAGATGATGCTGGATGCGCAATTTGATAATTCCGGAAGTTGTATTCGCAGTCATCAACTCTTGAATTTTCGCGTCGAAGAAATGTGGGAATTTTTGTCTATTCCCGCCACAAAGATGTACCGTCCTGCCACCTATCCAAGTTGCGGCACGATTGCCGATCACATCGACCAAACAAGATACCGTTCAGGCTTTATTTTGTAATAAAATAAAATGCCAACTACGAACAATTAGTATGTATTTGCATCTAACAGCACTAAACTTCTAGTGGCTTCATCGATGCCGTTAGCGCGATGAAGACCGTTGTTTTTACTCGGCTTGGGAATCGTAGGAGTTGATCCAAAAGGGGGGGGCGCTTGGAGCATAACTATCCGGAATTAATTTTGCGGGCCACTCCGCCTCGCGTGCCTAAACTGACACTGTTGCGAGCAAGGTTGTCAGCGGCTTCGATGGATGCGCGCGATAAACCCGTCATGATCCTTCAAGCTCCGCCTGGCTATGGCAAAACATCGCTGCTGGTGCAGTGGCGTAAAGAGTGGATGTCCGATGGCGAGGTCGTGGCCTGGTTGACGCTGGACGGTCGCGATGACAACGCCAATTTCATCCGAGGTTTGGGCGTGGCGATGGATATCGCTATTGGCAAGGCGCGCTTTGAGCAGGCGGTCGAGCAATGGATGTCCAGACGCAAGAACGATCTTGATGCCTTGGCCAACTGGTTGGCCGAAGTCGCCAACATAGGACGTGCGACGGTATTGATCCTGGATGACTTTCACTTATTCTCTGGACGGATCGATTCGGTCATCATTGAGTATCTGATTCACAATGCGCCATCCAATCTGCGTATCGTTATTGCACTACGTGATATCGCCGTGCTGGAAATTCGCGATCTTACCTCTTTTGATACCTCCTCAGTACTCGCAGTCGACGCGTTGAAATTCACTCGCGAAGAGTCGATTGTACTGTTGGGATTGTGGTCAAACGCCAAGATGGATCGGGCCGATGCCGACTATTTGCACGATCTTACTGGCGGCTGGCCGCTAGGCTTGCAACTGGTAATGTCGTCGATTGGCAATAACCGTAATCTCAAGGATGCAGTCGCCAGCGTATCTGCAGCCACGGGAAATATCGAACGCTATTTCGTCGACTTTCTAATGAGTAGCATGTCGGCTGAGCAAGCGTTTTTCCTGATCCAGATTTCTGTGCTCGATACGGTGTGTCCGTCATTATGTACAGCGGCAACCAACAATACTCAGGCCGAACATTTTTTGCAGATGTTACGCAGAAGTACACCGATTTTTATTGAAGTCGAAGAGCCTTGGTTGCGCATGCATCCCTTGGTAAAAGATTTTTTGCGCAGTCGCTGGCAATTGCTTCCGTTTGAACAGCGCGTTGGCTTACATGAAAACGCAGCGCATTGGCTGGCTGCCAATGAGATGTATGAGGAAGCAGCTCACCATGCGATGCAAGCCAATCATAATGAGCAAGCCTACTCCTTCATTGAACAATGCCTGTACGACATTACTGCACGAGGTCAGTTTGGCCGGGTGTTGAACTGGCTCGATAAATTACCTCCTGACGAAATCCTGCAACGACCAAAATTGCGATTAGCAGCTGCCTGGATGCTGGGGATGAGCAAGCGTCATGCCGAAGCCGAACAACTGGTTGTCGCCATGTTGTCGCAAAATAATGTGACCAAGGAAATGCAATGTGAGTGCGCTGCAATTCGTGCGGTGGCAGCCTATTATGCGGACCAGATCGATGATGCCTATGCCAGCCTTGTCCCCTGGCTGGACAACCTGCAGATCAATAACTTTAGTATGAGCGCGATCATTATCGGGCAGAAGTCTTTGCTCTATTTGTATCGAGGCAGGCCTGAGGCAGCGCGCTACCATTTGTCCAAAGCCGCAGCTGAACACGCGGCAGGTCTTAACTATGCGGTCGAGGGCTTTTTATTATGGTTAACAGGCATGAGTTATCTGTGGGAGGGGCAAGTTACGATTGCCGAGAAATTCCTGCGCGAAAAGCTATTAGTTGTAGAGTCCGAAGTCGGCCGTAATAGTTCGATTACCGTTTCGCTGGCCATGGGCTTGGCCGCGGCTTTGCTGGAGCTGGATCAGATTGATCATGCACGTACAGTGATGTCTTACCGGCTTGAGTTTGTTGAGCGCTATTGTTCGCCAGAAGTCATCGGACAGGCCTATCTGACAGCGGCAGGTTTACTGGTTGTGGCCGGCGAAGAGGCGCAAGCGCATGATGTCTTGCGTGAACTCGGTGTGCTGGGCGAAATGCGCAAGATTCCTCGTTTGATCCTGCTGGGTCTGGCAGACAGAATTCGTTTGCATGCGTTGAAAGCACAAACGTTCAGCTGTGTCGCGCTGCAGGAAAAAATGAATTTTATTGTCCACAGTGGGCCTCAACTGACCGATGGGATTCTACAACCGTTGCTTTATCTCATCGTTCTCATTGCGAATGCCTACGTTGCGTTGGCACAGCGCAATTGGCGGAACATGATTGAAATCCTCGAGCAGGCGCCAGTCTTGCTGGACCAGTTGCATCGTGGCAGGGAACGGGTTCAGGTCATGTTTTTAACGGCACTGGCCACATTGCAAATCGGTGGAAGTTGTGAAGCCTCCTTGGCTGAAGCATTCAGTCTCGCCGATATGTATGGATTGCACCAACTGGCGAAGGAATTCATCCCGCTGCTCGGCGCCTGGGGGCGTGAATATCAGAAGCCCGCTGCAATAATGCCCGTTGCAAGCAAGTCTGAACAGGCCAGCGAGAGTCAAGCGACGCCGCAATGGGGAGCGGTTGGCTGCAATCCGGGGGCATCTTCGCATTCGTCCATGTTGACACCGCGCGAACATCAAATCTTGTTCTTATTGACGCGTCACATGACAAACAAGGAGATCAGCAACGCGATGAGTATCAGTGAGGAAACCGTGAAATGGCACTTGAAAAATATTTACGGGAAATTGCAAGCCGGGACCCGCAAGCACGTTGTGGTGCGCGCTAGAATTATGGGGATTATCGAATAAGTAATTTTTTCAACAATCTAAGCGGACAATTGCTACGTTTGCGCGATTGTATTGCAATAGATTGCCGCTATACAATATTTCCCGTATTATTATTTCCGTTTGGAAATAAAATAATTCGGAGATTGTATGTTGCGGTGCTTAATCGTCGCCATCAGCGTTGCCTTGCTATCCTGTGGCTGCAGCCGCTCTCCGGCCGAGCAACTGGCGTATCTGCACGCGGAGCAACAGTATCGTATCAATATGGAACGTAGTGCCCGCTATCATGCGGGCGACGCCAGTGAGGAGTCGGCAGCGTCAAACGAACTGCCATTCGTCAAGCCGCCCAGCGATTGAATGCCTGGGGTGGCATCTCAGGTCTGGATGAACTTCTCTAGCGGATAGTGATGCTTGATGAAGGGCGACTTGATCACGATGTAGCTGAAATACTTTTCAATGCGCAGATTCTGTTCCAGCAAGTCTTCAATGATGCTTTGGTAATGCACCACGCTGCGCGTGACGAATTTCAACAGATAATCGTAGCCACCGCTGACCAGATGACACTCGATGATTTCATCGACATTGCGGATGTAACCCTCGAATTTGGCAAAGTCTTCGCGGCGGTGATCGGACAGCGTCACTTCGGTAAAGACCACCTGCACGTCGCTGAGTTTTTCCAGGCGGATATAGGCGCCATAGCCGCTGATATAACCGGCTTTTTCCAGGCGCTTGACGCGGATCAGGCAAGGGCTGGGCGACAGGCCGACCGCGTCGGCCAACACCACATTGGTGATGCGGCTGTTCTGCTGCAGGTGGCACAGAATCCGTAAATCTATGCGATCCAGTTTCAGTGCACCGTTAGCATTCATTGTCGCCCTCTACTCAACTTTTTTAGAACGCTATCGTATCACACGGTACCAACTGAAAATTGTGCCGTGGTGTCCTGCGTCATTACAATCGTCTACCCAATTAGCCAGTCCAACAGCGGTTATGCCAACGCGCTGCGCACCTCTGGTTGCGCCAGTACTTCGTCAAGAATGATGTGCAGGCGCGCAAACATCAATGCGAAATCGTCACTGGTGTAGCACAAGGCCGGTGCGAAGCCGAGAATGTTGTCGCCGAACGCACGGAAAACCAAGCCATGCTGGTACGCGGCAGTGGCGATGCGCTCATGCAACTTCAGCTCGGGCGCAAAGCGTTGCTTGGTGTTCTTGTTGGCCACCAGCTCCAGCGCGCCGAGCAGACCACGGCTGCGCGCGTGGCCGACCAGCGGATGCGCCGTTAGCGCACGCAGACCGGCGGCAAATACAGGTTCCTGTGCGGCTGCATTGGCCAGCAAGCCACCCTCATGATACAGACGCAACACTTCCAGACCGATCGCCGCACTGACCGGATGCGCCGAGTAAGTCTGGCCGTGACCGACCACCACTGAAGCGGCAGCACCGTCGGCAATGCCGTTGTAGACGCGGTCGGACATCATCACCGCACCCATTGGTGCATAACCGGCAGTCAGGCCCTTGGCCATGGTCATCAGGTCTGGTTGTACATCTTCGGCCGCGCAAGCGAACAGCGGACCAGTACGGCCAAAGCCGGTGATCACTTCATCGACCACGAACAGGATATCGAGTTCGTTGCAGGCAATTTGCATGGCCTTGAGCCAGCCGACTGGCGGCACGATTACGCCACCGGACCCTTGGATCGGTTCGCAGAAAAAAGCGGCAACATTGTCCGCACCCAAGGCCGCCACCTTGGCGCGCAGGGCAGCGACCGAACCGGCAATGATGGCGGCGTCGTCAGCAGCGGGATTGCGGTAAGGATAGGGCGAGGCAATGTAGTGCTGATGCGGCAGCGGCAAGTCAAAATTGAAATGGAAATTCGGCAGCGCAGTCAAGCCGGCGCCGACCGAGGAAGAACCATGATAGCCGCGCTCGATGGCGATGCAATGCTTCTTGGCCGGCTTGCCGATCGAGTTGTAGTAATGCGTGATGTAGCGAATGGCAGCATCGATGGCATCGGAGCCACCGAGTGTGAAATAGACATGCTTGAGCGAGGCCGGGCTCAGTTCGACTAGCTTTTGCGCCAGCAAAATAGCGGGCTCCGAGCCGAAATGGAAATAGCCGGTGGCATAGGGCAAACGCGCCATCTGTTCTGCCGCAACACGCACGATGCTGTCCTGGCCGTAACCAGTATTGACGCACCACAATCCCGAGAAGGCATCCAGCAATTCCTTGCCGGTGTGGTCGGTCAGGTAGACGCCGCGTGCCGATTGCAAGATGGTGGTGCCGACGGCTTCGTGTTCGCGGAAGCTGGAAACAGGATGGATAAGATAATCGCGGTCAATAGAGACGAGAGTGGAGGTTTGCATGTCGTTGAACTCAGGATTGCGTTGACGGGCCTGCGCAAAAAAGCAGGAAGCGGATGGATATATCCTAAGCCGCCTGCACCAGTGTTAGTGCGCAAGATGCGCCGCCGAAAACGCATCTTCATGCTATTTATGCGGCGTGGCAGCATATTCTGCGGCGTTGCTGGCGATCGTCGGGAGGGCTTGTGCAGCGCCGGTTGCGGTGGCTGGCAAAGCGCCAGGCGAACGGTTTTGCACGTCGCCCGGCCGGTGCTGCCAACTATCCCAGCGCCTGATTGATGATGGAAAAAAGACGTACCTCGCCAATGGGTCCGGCCAAGCTCTTCTTGCCTGGGCCAGCCGGTTTTTGCATTTGCTCGACACTGTCGACGCAGGTCAGACCGATTTCCGAGAGCCAGTCGCTCACGCCGGCCGATTCGAAGACGTCGATGCGGATGAAGGAGTCGGCGTAGGTATTGATCCAATGGGCGATCAATGCTTTCGCGCGCAAGGCGTCGGGAGCGACCACCGGGCCGATGACGCGGCCATGGCCGAAGCGCCGTACCAGCGCAAAGCCGAGCATGTCACCATCATCATCGATGGCAACTCCTTGAGCGATGTCGCCGATGGCGGCGAGCACCTGGCTGCGGTCCATGCCGGTAGCAAGCTGGTCCAGTGCCGCGATGCGCGCGCCATCGCTCTGACCCAGCGGGCGCACGCGCTGGCCGGGAGGCAACGCGATCAGCAGCGGCGGCACGATGGAGCCCTGATACTGATGCAAAGTATCCGTGGCGATGAATTTCAACTTTCCATACAGTGTCTGGGCCGCCGCCGTGGCATTGACGATCTGTATGCGGCCATCGGTATGTTCCTGTAATTGTTGCATCAGGCGATTGCCCAGGCCATGCTTTTGCAAGCCTGGTTGCACAATGACCATGCCAACTGCGGTGTGATGTGCACCGTAATGGCAGCACAGGGCCGAACCGACAATCACCGGCACCTGATCGCCCTGACGGCTTTCGATCACGAAGCCTTGTCCCATGTTCAGCAGAAATTGCCAGTCATCCAGCCGATGCGGCCATTTCAGTGTCAGCGACAGCCGATGGCAGGCCGGCAGGTCCGCTTCGGTCATGGCGCGCATGGAAAACTGACGTGGCTGTGCCTGCTCCGGTTGAGCAGCAGAAGACGCACGGCTGATTGACGCTGGCATGGCGATTCCTTGTTGATGTCCGGCTAGCCGCCATCGACCGGCGGGCTAGGCACGGTGGCTACCTGGATGGATGTCCTATGATGCCCTGATTTACACCGCAGAATGGCGTCTTCTGCATCGCAGCAGCGCAATCCTGTGGGGGATTACGCTACTGTTTCGGCACAAAATGACGTCCGTCGTTGCGCTTACAGCTGACCCTGACAGATGTACTTGGTATGCAAATAGTCATCCAGGCCATGTACCGAGCCTTCGCGGCCATAACCGGATTCCTTGACGCCGCCAAACGGCGCGGCTTCGGCAGCGATAGCACCTTCATTGATGCCGACGATGCCCGATTCCAATGCATCGGCCATGCGCCAGATACGGCGCACATCGGTCGAGTAGAAATAAGCGGCCAGGCCAAACGGCGTGTCATTGGCGGCCGCGATCACTTCGGCTTCGGTGGTAAAGCGGGTGATCGGCGCCACCGGGCCGAAAGTTTCTTCCAGGCTGCATTCCATACTGGCATCGACATCGGCCAGCACGGTGGGAGCAAAGTAGTTGGGACCATCGCACAGCGTTGAACGCACCCGCTTGCCACCGACCACGATACGGGCGCCACGTGCCACTGCATCTTGCACATGGCGTTCGATCTTGTCGACGGCACGGGCATTGATCATCGGGCCAATCTGGGCGGTTGGATCGGTCGCAGGGCCGAGCTGCAAGGCACCGACCTTGGCGGCCAGTTTGACCAGAAAGGCGTCATGCACACCGGCCTGCACATAGACCCGGTTCGGGCACACGCAGGTCTGTCCGCCATTACGGAACTTGGCGGCCATCACACCTTCGACCGCAACATCCAGATCGGCATCGTCGAACACGATGAACGGCGCATTGCCGCCCAGTTCCAGCGACAACTTCTTCAAGGTATCGGCCGAACGGCGCGCCAGATGCTTGCCGACCGGGGTCGAGCCGGTAAACGTGATCTTGCGCACGCGGCTGTCATCGAGCCAGACGTCGACCACTTCCGGCGTACGTTCACGTGATGCCGTGACAATGTTGATCACACCTGCCGGCACACCTGCCTGCTGCGCCAATTTGACCAGGGCCAGCGAAGTCAGCGGGGTATCTTCGGCCGGCTTGCATACCACGGTGCAACCGGCGGCCAGCGCCGGTGCAATCTTGCGCGCAATCATCGCAGCCGGGAAATTCCATGGCGTGATCGCAGCGACCACCCCAACCGGTTCCTTGATGGCAAACATGCGACGTCCGGGTACCGGCGCGGGAATCACGTCGCCATTGACGCGCGTGGCTTCTTCGGCGAACCATTCGACATAGCTGGCGGCATACAGCACTTCGCCCTTGCCTTCGACCAGCGGTTTTCCTTGTTCGCGTGAAATCAGGCGTCCGAGGTCGTCCTGATGGGCGACGATCAAATCGTTCCAGCGCTTGAGGATTTGTGCGCGCTGCTTGGCCGGCACGATGCGCCACGCTGGAAACGCCGCATGCGCTGCATCAACGGCGGCACGCGCATCGGCGGCGCTGCCATCGGGAACACTGGCAAATACGGTATCGCTGGCAGGATCAGTGACGTCCAGGCGGCGGCCATCGCTGGCCTCACACCAGTTAGCGCCGATCAATTGCGTGCCCGGCATCAGATCCTGGCGCTGTAATGTCAAATTCATGATGGCTCACATTCTCAAATAGCGGCAACGCGTTGCGCGATGGCGACGCCCAATTCAGTGGTGCTGGCCTTGCCGCCCAGATCGGGGGTCAGCGGGCCTTCGATCAATGCGGCTTCGATGGCACTGACGATGGCGTCGTGCGCGGCACGACCGGCGCCTTGTCCCTGCGTGAGGAAATCCAGCATCAGCGCGCCGGACCAGATCATGGCGATCGGGTTGGCAATGTTCTGGCCGTAGATATCCGGTGCCGAGCCGTGTACCGGTTCGAACAGCGACGGAAAACGGCGGTCCGGGTTGAGATTAGCCGACGGCGCCAGGCCGATGGTGCCGGTGGTCGCCGGACCCAGATCGGACAGGATGTCGCCGAACAGATTGCTGGCCACGACCACGTCAAAGCGCGTCGGTTGCAGCACAAAACGCGCCGACAAAATATCGATGTGCTGCTTGTCGACCTTGACCTCTGGATAGTCCTTGCTGATGGCATCGGCACGGCTGTCCCACCACGGCATGCTGATGGCGATGCCGTTGGACTTGGTGGCCACGGTCAGATGCTTGCGCGGACGGCTATTGGCCAGTTCGAACGCATATTTCATGACGCGATCGGTACCATGGCGAGAATAGACGGATTCCTGGATCACGATTTCGCGGTCGGTGCCTTCATACATGATGCCGCCCAGCGAGGTGTATTCGCCTTCGGTATTTTCGCGCACCACGAAATAGTCGATGTCGCCAGCCTTGCGGCCTGCCAGCGGGCAAGGTACGCCTTCAAACAGCCGCACCGGACGCAGGTTGATGTATTGGTCGAATTCGCGGCGGAATTTCAGCAAGGAACCCCACAGCGAAATATGATCCGGCACGGTAGCCGGCCAGCCGACCGCACCGAAGTAGATTGCATCAAAGCCTTGCAACTGATCTTTCCAGTCATCCGGCATCATCTTGCCGTGGGCGGCGTAATAGTCGCAGCTGGCCCATTCGATGGTAGTGCAGTCGAGGGCGATGTCAAAGCGTGCAGCCGCAGCCTGCACCACGCGCAAGCCTTCTGGCATGACTTCCTTGCCAATGCCGTCACCGGCGATCAGTGCGATTTTGTATGTCTTGGTCATTTGCGTTTCCTGGTTTCTCTGAGTTCAGCTTGCTAAGGTCGTTGCTTGATCCATCTCGTCGAGCCAGCCCTGGCGCAACTCTGGTACCGAGCGTTCGAGTAATTGGTAATACGGATGATGCGGGCCGCGGTCGTAATCGGCGCGTGCCACCTGGGCCAGCTTGCGGCCGTGCTGCATTACCACGATCTCGTCGCAGACGGCGCGCACGGTATGCAGGTCGTGGCTGATGAACAAATAAGAGACGTTGAGTTCGCGCCGCAGTTCGGTCATCAGATCAAGCACGGCAGCGCCAACCACTGTGTCCAGCGCCGAAGTGACTTCATCGCACAGAATCAAGTCAGGGTCGGCCGCCAAGGCCCGCGCCAGATTAACGCGCTGCTTTTGTCCGCCTGACAGGCCGCCCGGCAAGCGATCGGCGACGCTATGCGGCAATTTGACCAGATCCAGCAATGCATGGATGCGCCGTTGCAGCGGTGCGCCGCGCAAGCCTTTGTAGAATTGCAGCGGGCGCGCCAGGATGTCAGCGATGGTGTGGGAAGGATTGAGCGCCGTATCGGCAATCTGGAACACCATCTGAATCTGCCGCAGTTCTTCCTTGTCACGTTGTGCCAGCGCCGGTTTCAGCTCGCGGCCGTTGAACAGGATGGTGCCATGGCTAGGCGGCAACAGGCCGGCAATTGCGCGCGCCAGGGTACTCTTGCCGGAACCGGACTCACCGATCACGCCGATGGCCTGGCCGCGATAGAGTTTCAGATTGATATCCTGCAGGATCAGTTTGGCCGGTTCGCCACGGGCGTTGCGCGGGCCATAACCGGCCGCCAGTGCGTGCAGGTCCAGCAAAGGTTGCGAATCATCGGAGACCTTGCCCGCTGCGCGCGGTGTCGGCCGGGCTGCGGCCAGCAGACTCTTGGTGTAGTCGCTGGCGGGCTGTTCCAGAATTTGTTTGGTCGAATTGCGTTCCTGCATCTGGCCATTGCGCAGCACCAGGATATGGTCGGCCATCTGCGCCACGACAGCCAGATCATGGCTGACGTAGACTGCCGTGGCACGTCGTTCGCGCACCACGCGTCGGAACGCGCGCAGTACTTCAATCTGGGTCGTGACGTCCAGCGCCGTCGTAGGTTCGTCGAGGATGACCAGGTCCGGATCGGTGATCAATGCCATGGCCGCCATCAGGCGTTGCAACTGGCCGCCCGAGACTTGATGCGGATAGCGCTCGCCAATGGTGTCCGGATCGGGCAGTGCCAGTTCGCGAAACAGTTGAATCGCCTTGACCTTGGCTTCGGCTGGCGAGCAGGTCTGGTGAATGCGGGCCGGTTCGATCACCTGATCGATAATCGTGCGCGATGGATTGAACGATGCCGCCGCGCTCTGAGCAATGTAAGCAACCGTGTGGCCGCGCAGTGCGCGTTGTTGCGCCGCCGTCATGGTCAGTACATCAACGTCGCCAATATGCACGCTGCCGCCTGAAATGTGGCAACCGCGTCGGGCATAGCCCATCAATGCCAGCGCCGTGGTGGTCTTGCCAGAACCAGATTCGCCGATCAGCGCCAGCACTTCGCCGGGATGAATTTCAAAACTCAGCTTGTCCACCAGCGTTTGCGCGCCAGCACTGATGCACAAGTCCTTGACGATGACGGAGGCACCCATTACTTCACTCCTCGTTTGCGCAGGGAACGTCCCGGCAAATTATCAATGACCAGATTGACGGCAATGGTCAGGCTGGCAATGGCCAGCGCTGGCGCGATCACCGCCGCGCTGGCACCGGCCAGTGAGCCGATGTTTTCCCGTACCAGCGAACCCCAGTCAGCCGCTGGCGGTTGCACGCCCAGGCCGAGAAAGCTCAAGCCGGCCAGCAGCAGCACGATGTAGACAAAGCGCAGGCCCAGATCGGCCAGCATCGGGCCGACGATGTTGGGCAGAATTTCGCGGCGCATGATGTAGAACGTGCCCTCGCCGCGCATGCGCGCCACGGTGACATAGTCGAGTGCATTGATGTTGATCGCCATCGAACGCGCAATGCGGTAGGCACCAGGAATGTAGATGATGGCTGCCGTAGCGATGAGCATACTCACCGATGAGCCGAAACCGGCCACCATGATCAAGGCAAACATTTTGCTTGGAATCGAAGTGACGGTATCGAGCGCGCGGCTCAGGGTGGCATCGATCCAGTGTCCGCTGGCGGCGGCGAACAAGGCCAGCAACGTACCGATGCCGGACGCCAGCAGCGTCGCGATAAAGGCCACGCCGACGGTATAGCTGGCACCATCGATGACACGGATAAACATGTCGCGGCCGAGATAGTCGGTGCCTAGCCAGTGCGCGCTGCTGATGGGTCCGAAGATCTGCACGCTACTGTTGAGCGCAGGTAGGCGCGCCAGCAGCGCTGAGCCGAATAGGGCAGCGCCGATCCAGAACAACAGGATCGCCAGGCCGATCAAGCCGCTCCAGCCGAAGCCGCCGAACCAACTGATGCTACTACGGCAACGTGCCAGATAGCCGGGGCTAACCGGCTTGGCTGCCGCCAGCGGCGGCGTGATAGAAACATGGGTCTTCATTGTGCAGGCCTTTCTTTCAACGATGGCGCAGTCGAGGATTGGCGAGAATGCCGCAGACGTCGGCCAGCGTGACCAACACCAGATAACCGATACAGAAAATCATGGCACAGCCTTGCACCAGCGGCATGTCGCGTTGCGAGACGCCGTCCACCATCAGCTTGGCAATGCCGGGGTAGTTAAAGATGGTTTCGATAATGATCACGCCGCCGAGCAGGTAAGACAGACTCAGGGCAATCGCATTGGCAATCGGCCCCACCGCATTGGGCAGCGCATGCACCAGCACCATGCGCATTGGCGTGGCACCCTTGAGGCTGACCATTTCGATATACGGCGCTTCCAGCTGATCGATCACCGCCGCGCGCGTCATGCGCATCATCAAGGCGATGATCACGCAGCACAGACTGAAGACCGGCATGGCGAAGGATTTGAGCATTTGCCCCAGCGATTCAATATCGCTGGCATAGGATAGTGCCGGCAACCAGTGCAGCTTGACGGCAAAGATCAGTACTGCCAGCGTCGCCACCAGAAACTCCGGCACCGACACCACCGCCACCGATCCAGCCGAGGCGATACGGTCGAACCAGGAGCCTTTCCACATGGCCGAGGCAATCCCGAAGGCCAGTGCAATCGGTACCGAAAACAGCGCCGTCACCGCCGCTAGCAACAGCGAATTGGGCAAGCGGCTGGCGACCAGTTCGCTGACCGGCATCTGGGTGGTGCTGGAGGTGCCGAGGTCACCACGAACGATGCCGCCGAGCCAGTGCGCATAGCGCGTCGGTGCCGGTACATCCAGTCCCATCTGCGCACGCAGCGCAGTCAGGGCTTCCGGCGTGGCATCCTGGCCCAACTGTTCCTGCGCCGCATCGCCGGGCAATACCGACGTGATCGCAAAGACCACGACCGATACTGCCAGCAGCGATAGCAGCGCCAGCAGCAAGCGCTGGCCCAACAGTTTGACAATGGCAAAGTTCATGGTGAGGCTTTCAAGCTAGTGAGACACATCGTTGTTACGCATCGAGCCAAACGTTTTCAGCGAAAGAATAGCCCATCATGCCACCCAGCGGAATCGGCGCCAAGCCCTTCAGTTTGGAGGCATGACCGTCGACGCTGGCGAGGAACATCGGGATACCGATACCGGCTTCCAGATGAATCATGGTCTGCATGTCGGCATACATTTGCTTGCGCTTGTTGAAGTCGATTTCGGCGCGTGCCGTGAGCAACAGTTGGTCGAACTTCGGATTCTTCCAGCGCGATTCATTCCAGGTCGCACCCGACTGGAAGAATTGCGTGAGCAAGACGTCGGCACTTGGACGTGGATTGACGTTGCCGAAACCGACCGGGCTGTTGAGCCAGTGATTGGACCAGTAACCTTCCGCTGGCATGCGCTTGACGTCGAGATCAAGGCCAATGCGTTGGGCGCTTTGCTGCATGACCAGGGCAATATCGACCGAATACATCGCCGCAGGCGATGCCACCACTGGAATCTTGCCGGTAACGCCTGATTTTTGCAGGTGGAACTTGGCCTTGTCCAGATCGAACGCGCGTTGCGGCAAACCAGCGAAATAGAAACGATTGGTCGGATCGATCGGCTGGTCATTGGCGACGACGGCGTGGTCCAGTGCAATCGTCTTCTTCATCAGTTCACGGTCAAACAGATACTTCATCGCCATGGCGAAATCAGGATTAGTGCCGGGCCCCAGATCCTTGCGCATGATCAGATCGCTGTAGGCACCTGATTGCGTAGTGAAGATGCTATAGCCGGGCGTACCCTTGACGCGGTCGATCGAGCGCGGATTGAGTGTTGCGGCCAGATCGATGCCGCCCGACAGCAAGGCGTTGACGCGCGCGCTTTCGTCGCCGATGCCGATGAATTCGATTTCATCGAGGTAAGGCTTGCCCGGTTTCCAATATGCTTCATTGCGTACCACCACCGAGCGCACGCCGGGTTTGAATTCCTTGAGCTTGTACGGACCGGTACCGATACCGGCATTGAAGTCGGTGGTGCCATCCTTGACGATATGGAAATGGAAGGTGCCAACGATGACCGGCAAGTCGGCATTCGGTGTGGTCAATGTGATGGTGACTTCATTCGGACCGCTGGCCTTGACGCTGTCAATCTGGTCAGCCAGGGTCTTGGCCTTGGAGGCAGTGGCAGGATCTTTGTGGCGCATCAGCGAGAAGATCACGTCAGCTGGCGTCAATGCCTTGCCATCGTGGAATACCACGCCTTTGCGCAGCTTGAACACCCACACCTTGGCATCCTTGGAGGCGAACGATTCGGCCAGCGCCGGTTGCGGCGTCAGACTGCCGTCGAGCGAGGTCAGGCCGTTGTACAGCATGGTGCTGCGGCAATAATCGGTCTTGTTGGATTGCTTGGCCGGATCGAGCGTATCGGTCACCGCGGCAGTATCGCCGCCGACGCGGATGCGACCGCCACGGCGCGGTGTTTGCGCATAGGCCGACATGGCCGTGCTGGCGAGGCCGCCTGCAAGAGTCGCCTGCATGCCGCCAGCGACCAGTATTTTCAATATGTCGCGGCGGCTGGCGCCCTGTTTCAGCGATGCCATCATGCGCACGCTGTCACTAGGGCTGACCAGATTGTCGAAGCTTTTTTTGCTGTTATCGCTCATGCTTTGATACTCCTGAGGGGTTGGGCAATGCATTGTTAAGTGAAGAAGAGGGGCTGAGACGATTCAGCCCAGCTTGTCCTTGAGCGTGTAATACAAACCAATCGCGGGTAAAAACCAGGGCGACCCAAAATGGCCGGGAATCGCTGGCCAGTCGCGCTCGCGCCAGGGATTGGCGGACGCATCGCCGTTCATCACGGCGGCCATGCGTTGCCCCATATGGACCGACATCTGAGTGCCGTGGCCGCTATAACCCATGGCGTAATACAGACCATCGCGCTCGCCGGCGTGCGGCAGGCGATCCTGGGTCATGTCGACCAGCCCGCCCCAGCAATAATCGAGCCGTACCGCACCCAATTGCGGGAACGTCTGAGCCAGTCCGGCGCGCAGGATTTCACCGCTGGCGGCATCGGACTGCGGACTGGAAATGGCGAAGCGTGCACGGCCGCCAAACACCAGCCGATGGTCGGCGGTCAGACGGAAATAATGATGGATATTGGCGACCGTGACATACGTACGCTGCGCCGCCAGCAAGGCCTTGGCCCGTTCGGCGCCGAGCGGCTCGGTGACCACGATGAAACTGCCGATCGGTACGATCCGGCGGCGCAACCAGCCAAAGCTGCGATAGCTGCCATGGCGGCTGGCGCCGGTGGCCAGCAACACTTGCTGTGCGGTGACGCTACCGCGTGCCGTATGCAGGCGATGCACATGGCCGCTGCCGAGGCGTTCGATGCGTTGTACTTCGGCACTGGTATGAATTTGTGCACCGGCGCGTTGTGCCGCCGTAGCCAGGCCGTGGGCAAAGCGTCCCATATGCATCTGGCCGCTGCGCTTGTAGAGCATGCCGCCATGAAAGCGCTCGCTCTGCACTTCGGCGCGCACCTGGTCGGCACTCAATATGTCGACATCGCGATCGACGCCATCGTCGATCAAGCGTTGCGCACTGCGCTGCAGTGCCTCCATCTGGCTCGGCCGGGTGGCCAGTTTGAGCTTGCCATGACGCAGGAAATCGCAGTCGATCTGTTCTTCCTCAATCACCCGCGCCACGCTATCGACAGCATCGTCGAAGGCGTTATACCAACTGCGTGCACGTGCCACGCCAACCTTGGTGGCCAGTTCGGCGTAGTCAACGGCCAGGCCGTTATTGACATGACCACCGTTGCGTCCAGAGGCTTCTGCGGCGACGTGCGTGCCAGCTTCCAGCACGGCCACCTTGGCGCCACGGCGCGCCAGCGCCAGCGCCGCCGATAGTCCGGTGAAGCCGCCGCCGATGATGGCAACGTCGACCTGGGCCGGCAAGTCATGGGCACCAGAGGCGAAGACGGGGGCAGAATTGGTCCAGTAAGAATCCAGCTTCATGATGTGGGCGCGATTCGTATGAGAATAGGTTATTCAGAAAGTGCAACTGCATGGGCACGTAGGACATGCTTGAGCGCGTTGTTGACATCACCTGTATCGGGGTCGTCTGCCGTCGATGCGGCTCGCTTTATTACGATAAGATTACAACACGGAGCCGCCTGCGTAATGTAGGGAAATACGACATCGTTGAACGAGAAGCTGCGTTTTGCGAGGGAGTCGACGGCATGTCGTGCTGCCTGCACGCTGGCTGTGCGATTCCCCGCAGGAATGCCTTATAGGGAGACGTGATGCACAGTTTTGATGCGTATCTTCCAGCGCGTAGGCGGCATTGCATCATTGTCGCTGCCGCATAAAAAACGCGCCGGCAAGCGTTCGCGGCGCGTTGGGGCAAGCAGGCCGGTAGTAAGGCTTATGCCGGCAGCGCCATGACCACATATACCTTGCGCAATTTCTCACGCACATCCCATACGCCAGTTGTATTGGCAGGGAAAAACAGCGTGTCACCAGCGCGGAATTGCTGGGCGGCACCACCGGTCGGTGTGAACGAGCCAGCCCCGGTCAATATATGCATCACTTCGGCGTTGGGTAAATGGCGCTCGAACTGGCCTGGCTCACATTCCCAGATGCCGCTGTGGTTGTCGCCGGCGCCGGCGAGGTCGACTTCAATGCCGCTCAACTGCGGTGGCGGGCTGGACAAGGGACGCGCTGGCGTACCCTGGTCTTGCAGGCCGCCGATGACGGCCGATTGGGAAAGGATGGTAATGCTCATGGTGGTGGTCTCGTGAGGTAGCAGGTCAGGTGTCAAGTCAATGTAGCTTAGTTTGCCGCTTCCACTGCATCGGCCAATGCCGCCAGCGTATGGAAGTGGAAGTCCGGCACGGTGTGCTTCGATTCAATCGTGCCGCCCGAACTTTTCTGGTCGTGACGACGTTCGATCCAGCAGGTAGTGATGCCCAGGCTCTTCGACACGCCGATATCGTGATACTGGCTTTGCGCCACATGCAGATTGTCGACTTGCGTGTAACCCCAGGCGCCTTCGAAGCGGCCGCGTGCATAGGCGAAGTAGCGCGGATCAGGTTTTTCGCAGAGCGCGTCATCGCAGCTGAGCAGCAGGTCGAACGGCTCGTCCAAGGTGGCGGCGAAGTGTTTCAAGGCCCAGGTCTGGGCGTTGGTCATGGTGACCAGCTTGAAATGCTTGCGCAGGCGCTTGAGTGCTGCGACGGAATCGGGAAACGCTGGCCAGTCGGCCACCGAGTCGCGCAAGCCGGTTGCCAGCGCGTCCGAATCCGGCAGGCCCAGGCCAGGCGCGATGACATGCCAGCAGCGTTCCAGATCGTCCGGATACCAGCCGGTGTTGCCGTCAGCGCGCGCGCTGCGATACGCGGCCAGGAATTCTTCATCGGTGATTTTGCTATCGGGCACGGCTTTGCGCAAATAAGCCAGCATGCCGCCCTCGAAGTCGATGAGGGTACCGACGACGTCGAATGTGAGTACCTTGAAATTTTTCAGAGACATGATCGTTCCAGTGAAAGTGGAAATGCCGGGGAAGTCCGCACCGGCCGGGTTAAAGAGGATTGCAGTCATGGACAAGCATAAAGCGATGTCCCGCCAACGGCGCAGCAAACTGAGGCAAGGCGGCGGCACAGGATGTTGTTGTTGCGCGCCGATTTGGCATTTTCTTGTGGCGTTGTTTTTGCCGCGCCGGGGGCTATTTGACGATCCGCCCCAGACGTACCACCGTCACGCCGGGTCTGAGTTGGCGCAGTGAAGGCATGACCAGCACGCAATCGGGATAGGGGGTACGAATCTCGACCTTCTCGCCATCGACTTGATCCCAGCCGATCAGCGTACCGGCCTCCGGGAAATGCTCCAGACCGGTGTAGTTACCGGCAAACTGGAATGCCATGCTGCGCGCGACGACCGGTTCAGTGACTTCCACCACGATGGATGGCGCGCTTTCTTCTGGCCACCATGTTGTGGGCAGATCGTCTTGCGTGATTAGTCCGGCCAGCAGCAAAAATCTTGCCGTACTGTATTGCGCCACATCCACGGCAGCGCGTTCCCAATGTTGTCCGCATTCGATCAGCAAGGCATTCTTGCCGGATTCGGGATTGCCGAAGTCTTCGTAATCACGCATGCGGCGCCCTTCCGGATGGCCGACATCGCTGATGACATGTTGTGGAATGGCTAGTTGACGTGCCAGCGCAATGCCTTTTTCCAGCGGTCCGGAGACGATCAGCGGCGCGCTACGCTCATGCATGGAATGGATGTCGAGCAGCAAATCCACACTATCGATGACCGGGCGCATCAGGCGCGCGCGGCGCAGTTCGACGCTGTCCTGGCTGCTGTCGTCAAGCTTGGCGGCGGTCCAGACGCGGTTGAAATCCTGATCGATGAAGCGCGAGGCATCCGGCTTGGCCGGATCAAAGCGGCCATAGCCTTCGATATTGGCGAACGATAGCGTCAGCTTGCCCTGGCGCGGGCGCAACTGCAGGTCGAGCAGGTGCTTGACGACAATGGCGCCGCACACTTCGTTGCCGTGCGTGAGTGCGTTGATCATCACATGTGGACCTGGCTTGCCGCTGTCGAAGGTGTAGAGATAGGCAATACCACTATTGCCGGCAGCGTAGGGCAGCAGATCAGGAAACGCGATCTCGATCGGATATTCAGGAAAGAGGGTTGTGGCTGGAACAGGCTCGGTCATCTGGATCCTAGAAGGAATAGCAATTATGTTGCTATAGCAGAAGCATTTGTTGTGCCGGGTCGCGTCCTGCCTGGCTTGCTCTAGTAACCGCGCTGGCGGTCGACCAGTCCGGTCAGCGGCAAACCTGACTGGTGGCGGCGGATATTGTCCAGTACCAGATCCACGGCACCGGCTGGCCGCGTCGCGCTGGCGATATGCGGTGTGAGGACGATCTCCGGATGGGACCAGAATGGATGCCCCGGTGGCATCGGTTCGTTTTCGCAAACGTCGAGCACGGCACCGGCCAGATGCCCATTCGCCAGTGTTGCCAGTAAATCGGCCTCGACCAGATGGCCACCGCGGCCGACATTGATCAGGGATGCACCGACGGGCAATTGCTGGAACAAGGCTTGATTCAAGATGCCGCGGGTGTCGTCGGTGAGCGGCAGCAGACAGATCAGAATATCGGTGCGCGCCAAAAAATCTGCCAGTCCGACACTGCCACTATGACATTCGATGCCCTCCAGCGTATGCGCAGAGCGGCTCCAACCGGCACAGGGAAAACCAAAGTTGCGCAGTTGCTGCAACACTGCCTGACCCAGCATGCCCAGGCCGAGCACGCCGATGCGGGTGTCGGCGGCCGTGTTGACGCGCTGTGCGCGCCATTGCTGTTGCCGCTGCTGGGCAGCGTACAAACGACTTTGACGGTGAATGCCCAGCACTGCATGGGTGACATATTCGACCATGCCAGCGGCAATGCCAGGTTCGACCATGCGTACTACCGGGAGATGTGCGGGCAGTCTGGAAAAGTCGAATTGATCGATACCGGCGCCGACTGAAAACAGGAGTTCCAGATTCGGAAATTGTTCGGTGATATCTTCTGGCGGCAGCCACGCCGCCAGATAACGCACGGCACTGCGCTCACCCGTATCGGGCCAGCAGTGAAAGGCAATCTCGGGCGCTTTTTGCGCAAACAACTGGCCCCATTCGGCGCCGCGCACGGGGTCGGCCTTGTACAGAAAACTCATGCTTGATCCTGGTGAAGACGCAGGTCGGCAAGCTTGCCGATGAATTAGCCCAGCGCCTGATTGATGAGGGAATACAACTGATATTGCGGGTCGGTACCGGGCGCTGTGCCTTTACACATCGACACCACCGTATCGACACGGGCCAGGCCGATGTCATTGAGCCACGCGCTCAAGTTGCTGCGTTCGGGGACATCAATGCGCACAAAGGTGTCGCGATAAGTGTTCATCCAGTGGCTGATCAAGGCTTGCGCTGACGCCATATCAGGCGCCACCACCGGGCCGATGGCCCGCCCACGGCCAAACGCGCGCAGCAGAGAAAAACCGCACAGCAGACCATCACGCTCGATGACAATGGCTTCGGATACTGCCAGCAGGGCGCTCATCACGGCAGCGCGATCGAGGCCGCTGGCGCGCTGCTCCAAGGCCAGCAATTGCGGCAGATCAGCAGCCTGCCGCGGGCGTAATTGCAGGCCTGACGGCAACGCCACCGGCACCAAGTTGGTGACCGTTCCCTGATGCTGATACAACTCGCCGGTAGCGATGAAGCCAAGCTTTTCATACAGTGGCTGACCCGCCACGGTGGCATTCAATAACACGCTGCGTGCACCGGCTTCGGACAGCAGGCATTGCATCAACTGGCGGCCCAGTCCCAGGCCTTGCAGCGCGTTGGCGACGATGACCATGCCCAATGCGGCATGCGTGGTGCCGTAGTGCCATACCAAGCCGCTACCGGCGACTGCTGGTTGCTTGTCAATGCCGCTGTGTTCAATCACGAAGCCATGGCCCAGCGCTTGCACGAACTGCCAGTCTTGCAAACGATGTGGCCATTGCAAGGCCTGGGTCAGACCGTAACAGGCTGCCAGATCGCTGGCCTGCATAGCGCGCAGTGTGTGCAGCGCGTGTGTATCGGGAGAAGCGGAAGAGCTTGCTGCGCAGCTTTGCATAGACATTCCTTATTGGAAGCACCGAATCATCAAGTTGCTGGTCAAGCTACATCATGCCTTGGATCGCTACGCAGAATGCTGTTTTCAGGCTGGCATTTTCGCCATCTTATGGCGATCTGCTCGCTTCTCTCGGCACAAAATAATGCAGGTTAGGTATTAGCATCATCTGGTTACGCGCGACGGTATCGACCGTGGCGTCCACCCTGATATGAGGATACCTCCATGTTTGATTTTTCTCCGCAGCAGGTCGTCGTCAGAAGTGCGCATTTCATTGGCGGCATCTATATAGAAGGGCAGCAAAGTCTGCTGGATGTGCTGCGACCTTCCGACGGCGTCGTCTATGCCGGCTTGCCAGTGGCCGATGCCGCGCTGGTCGACCATGCGGTGGAAAATGCCTGGCAGGCCTTTAAAACCAGTGACTGGGCCAGCCAGTCGCCGCGTGACCGGGCCCGCATCATGCGTCGCTGGGCCGATCTGATCGACGCCGATGTTGCCACGCTGGCACCGTTGGAAGCAGTGGGCTCGACCCGTCCGGTCAAGGATGCGGCGCAATGGGATGTGCCCTTTACGGCAGAGGGTATTCGCTTTTTTGCCGAGTTGGCCGACAAGCATGGCGGTGAGGTAGCGGCCACGCGCAGTGATCATCTTGGCATGACCATCACGGAACCCTATGGCGTCATCGGCGCCATCGCCCCGTGGAATTTTCCGCTGGTGATGGCTTCCTGGAAAATCGCTCCCGCCATGGCCGCTGGTAATGCCGTGGTGCTCAAACCGTCAGAGATGACGCCATTCAGCATCTTGCGGTTGGCCGAACTGGCGATACAAGCGGGCGTGCCGGCGGGTATCTTCAATGTGATTCAAGGCGATGGTCGTCTCACTGGCGATGCGCTATGCCGTCACCCTAAGGTCGCGAAAGTGACCTTCACCGGATCGACCGCAACCGGCGCGGCGATCATGCGCGCCTGCGCCGACAGCGGTACCAAGCCGGTGACATTGGAGCTGGGTGGCAAGAGCCCGCAGATCGTTTTTGCCGATGCGCCCGACCTGGACAAAACCGCCCGCACGATTGCCGGTGCCATTTCCGGCAATGCGGGTCAGGTCTGCGTGGCCGGCTCACGCCTGATTGTGCAGCGTGGCGTGGCAGAGCGGCTGATGGAAGGCATCCGGCGTCACTTCGACGGTTTGCGGGCGGGGCCGACCTGGTCTGGCGCCACGAGCTTGGCGCCGATTATTTCGACCAAACAGCAGCAACGCATTGCCATGATTGTCGAGCGCAGTGTTGCTGCCGGTGCGCAAGTGATCTGTGGCGGCACCTCAGCGCCGGACAGCGCTGCCCACTATTTACCGACTATGCTTTCTGGCGTCAGTCAAGCCAGCGAGGCAGTACAGGCAGAAATTTTCGGACCGGTGCTGACGGTGCAAAGCTTCGACGACGATGCCGAAGCATTGGCGCTGGCAGCGCATCCCGACTATGGCCTGGCCGCCGGTATGCATACCGCTGACCTCAATCGCGCACTGCGTTTTGCCCGTTCCCTGGAGGCTGGCACGGTATGGATTAATCGTTATGGCCGTAGCGGCGATTTCATCATTCCAACGGGCGGCTATAAGCGCTCCGGCATGGGCAAGGATCTGGGGCGGCAAGCTTTCGAAGCCAGCCAGCGCATCAAGAGCGTCCTGATTGATTTTGCTGCTTGAGGACATGGTGCGCCGGCGTTGCGTAGCCGCACTAAGTTGGTGAAGTTGCGCCGCCGCTGCGCTAGTTGTGCGCATTGCTGCACTGCTCGGCAAGCTATGCTGATTGTGCCGGTCAAAACACATGTTTGTGTTTCGTGGTGCCGCCAAAAAGGAATAAATGCTGCGTTTCTGTATGTTGTAATCAGTTTCAGGAAATGAATTTTCGACGAATAAGTAGAACTGCCTGTATCGATTTTTTCTTCGCCACTGTTCCAATTGCGTGATCACTTTTTATAGGACGATTTTTCAATGAGTACTTTCAAGCCAAAATTCATTACCTTCGACTGCTACGGCACGTTGACGCGTTTCCAAATGTCGGAGACTGCACGTACGCTCTATGCCGACCGCGTCTCAGCGGCCGATATGCCATTCTTCCTGCGCCAGTTTTCGGCCTATCGACTCGATGAAGTGCTCGATCAATGGAAGCCTTACGAGCAAGTCGTCAAGAATGCCATCAAGCGCACCTGTGCACGCTGGAACATCCAGACCACCGAAGCAGAAGCTGGCAGCTTTTATAAGGCCGTGCCGAGCTGGGGCCCGCATCCGGATGTGCCTGAACCACTGGCACGGGTGGCCAAGGAATTCCCGTTGGTGATTTTTTCCAACGCTGCCGACGAGCAAATCATGCATAACGTCGAAAAGCTCGGCGCACCGTTTCATAAAGTCTTCACGGCGCAGCAGGCACAAGCCTACAAGCCACGTCTGCGCGCCTTCGAGTACATGCTCGACAACCTCAACTGCAATCCGGAAGATGTCTTGCACGTCTCGTCGAGTCTGCGTTACGACCTGATGCCGGCATCCGACATGGGCATCAAGAACAAAGTCTTTGTCGCACGTGGTCATGAGCCATCGACACCGCATTATGGCTACACCGAAATTACCGACCTGAGCGGCTTGCCGGGTGTGGTTGGTCTCTGATTCGGTAGCTGGTAACTAGTGCACCGGCGTCCTGGTCCGGTGGTCTTCGTGGTTGAACTTCTTTGGTGAGGCACTTCATGAGCAAACGAGATTTGGATAACACTCCCGCAGTTGATACCGTCATTTCCGGCGAGCCGATAGAAAATGTGCGCGCCGGTTTCAGCCGCCGCGACATGATGCGCACGGTGCTGGCTGGAAGTTTGATGAGTGCCACTGCAACTGGTTTGCTCACGGTCACCGGGTCGGCCTTTGCGCAGACGCCACGGCGCGGTGGCAAGATCAAGATTGCCACACAGTCGAGCGCGACCTCGGATACGCTTGATCCGGCCAAGACTGCACACTCGACCGATTACACCCGTGTGCACATGTTCTACAACGGTCTGACCTCGCTCGATACCAAGCTGGGTCCGCAAATGATGCTGGCCGAAGAAATGAATACCACGGACGCTACCTTGTGGACCGTCAAGCTGCGTAGCGGCGTGCGCTTCCACGACGGCAAGCCGCTGGCACCAGCGGATGTGGTGTTTTCGCTGATGCGTCACAAGGACCCCGCCACCGCTTCCAAGGTCAAGGTGATTGCCGATCAGTTTGAAACGATCAAGGCGACTGGCCCGAATGAAGTGCAGATCAAGCTGACCGGGCCGAATGCCGACTTGCCGGTGATTCTGGCCACGGCGCAGTTCCTGATCATCAAGGAAGGTACCACCTCGTTTGCCACGGCCAACGGTACCGGCGCTTTTAAATGCAAGGAATTCACCCCCGGCGTGCGTACCATCGGTGTGCGCAATGATGAATACTGGAAATCCGGAAAACCTTATCTCGATGAAGTTGAGTTGTTTGGCATCCCGGATGAAGCGGCACGCGTCAATGCGCTGCTGTCGGGCGATGTACATTGGATCAATGAAGTCAATCCACGCTCGGTGGCGCGCATTAAATCCACACCCGGCTTTACGCTGATGGAAACCAAGTCGGGCCTGTACAGCGATCTGATCATTCGTCAGGATGCGGCCCCTGGCAACAGCATGGACTTCACCATGGGCATGAAGTATCTGCTCGATCGTGAACAGATCAAGACCGCAGCATTTCGTGGTCACGCGGTGATTGCCAATGACCAGCCGATCGATCCGACCAACCGTTTCTTCTTTGCCGGTCTGCCGCAGCGTGCCTACGACCCGGACAAGGCCAAGTTCCATCTGCAAAAGGCGGGTGTGATCGGCAGCACGATTCCGCTGGTGGCATCGGTGGCAGCAGCCGGCTCGGTCGACATGGCCTTGCTGATGCAGCAATCGGCACAGAAAATTGGTCTCAAGCTCGACGTCAAACGCCTGCCTGCCGATGGTTACTGGTCCAATCAATGGATGAAGGTGCCGCTCGGGTTTGGCAATGTCAATCCACGTCCCAGCGCCGATATTTTGTTCACGCAATTCTTCAAGTCGGATGCGCAATGGAATGAATCTGGCTGGAAAAATGCCCAGTTCGATCAATTGCTGGTGGCGGCCCGTGGTCAGACCGACTTTGACAAGCGCAAGCAAATGTATGCCGACATGCAGACGCTGGTGCACGACAAGGGCGGTATTGGTATTCCGGTGTTCATCATCAATCTGGAAGGCATCAGCAGCAAGATCAAGGGCGTGCAACCGATTCCATTGGGTGCCTTCATGAACTACACCAGTGCCGAATACGTCTGGCTCGAAGCTTGATGCCTGACGCTTGATCGTCAATATCAGCAGTAACTGCCGACGTGCCGACCATGGCGGGCAGCACGCCGCTATCGTTAACCGCAAGGCAACGACGGATGACCTGTCGATAAAGGATTGATATGAACGGTATGGTCGGGCGTCTTATCTTGCGCCGTCTGGCGCTTGGCGTATTGACGCTATTTCTGGTGTCGATTGGGGTGTTTTTCATCACCAATCTGTTGCCGGGCGATGCCGCCCAGACTGCCCTGGGCCAGGCGGCCACACCGGAAACGGTGGCTGCCTTGCGCTTGCAGTTTGGCCTGGATCTGCCAGCACCCTTGCGCTATGCTCATTGGCTGACCAATCTGCTCAACGGTAACCCGGGTATTTCTCTGGTCAACAATGCATCAGTGGCGCAAATGATCTCCGGACGCTTGCCGGCGTCGCTGATGCTGGCCGGCGTGACGGCATTGGTTTCAGTGCCGATTGCACTGCTGCTGGGCATCGCGTCGGCCATGTATCGTGGCTCGATCTTTGATCGCTGCGTCAACGTTACCGCCGTGATGCTGATCTCGGTGCCAGAATTTTTGGTCGCGACGATTGCCGTCATGTTGTTTGCGGTCAAGTTGCGCTGGTTGTCGGCGTTGTCGCATACCTCCGATGTCGCCACCTTCGGCGCGTTCGTCAAGGCCTATGCGATGCCGGTGATGACCCTGTGCTTTGTGATCGTGGCGCAAATGGCGCGCATGACGCGTGCTGCGGTGATTGATCAATTGCGTTCCTCCTATGTCGAAATGGCCTTGCTCAAGGGCATCAATCCCACCCGCATCGTGTTGCGTCATGCACTGCCCAATGCGATTGGGCCGATTGCCAACGCGGTCGCCTTGAGCCTGTCGTATCTGCTCGGCGGTGTGATCATCGTCGAAACCATTTTCAATTATCCCGGTATCGCCACCCTGATGATCGATGCCGTTACCACGCGCGACATGCCATTGGTGCAAGCCTGTTCGATGATTTTCTGCGCTGGTTATCTGTTGCTGGTACTGACCGCCGATGTGCTTGCCATCGTTTCCAATCCAAGACTGAGAACACGATGAAATCCTCTTCTGAATCCAGCGTGGATACGGCACCAGTGCCAGTGGCAACTATCCGTCGTCGTCGCTCGCGCCGTTCATGGCTGGGCATGATTGGTCTGGCGCTGGTTGTGTTCTGGCTGGCCATGGCCATGATCGGGCCGCGGATTTCACCTTACGATGCCGCCGCCATCGTCGACACCGATGTCTTTAGCGGCATCAGCAGCAAGTTCTTGCTGGGCAGCGATTATCTTGGACGCGATATGTTGAGCCGGATTCTGTTTGGCACGCGCTATACCATCGGACTGGCCTTGGCGGCGACTTTGCTGGCCAGTTCGGTTGGTACTACGCTGGCCTTGTTTGCGGCGCTGGCCGGTGGCTGGATCGACGCCACTATTAGTCGTGCGCTGGATGCACTGATTTCAATTCCGAGCAAAATGTTCGCCTTGATGATGGTGGCCACGTTCGGTTCCTCGATCTGGTTGCTGATTCTGACTGCCGCCATTGCCAACATGCCGGGTGCCTATCGGATTGCCCGGTCACTGGCGGTCAACGTGCAGGCGATGGAATATGTTCAGGCGGCGCGGGCGCGCGGTGAAGGTGCGCTGTATATCACCTGCGTGGAAATGCTGCCGAACATGATCCGTCCTGTGTTGGCCGATCTGGGCTTACGCTTTGTGTTTGTGGTCTTGTTGCTCAGCGGCTTGAGTTTTCTCAGCCTGGGGGTGCAACCGCCGGACGCCGATTGGGGGTCACTGGTGCGGGAAAATATTTCTGGTCTGGGCGAGGGGGCCACTGCCGTCATCATGCCGGCGTTGGCGATCGCCAGTCTGACCATTGGTGTCAATCTGCTGATCGACAATTTGCGCGGCCGACGCGCCGGAAAGGATTGAAACCATGAATCACAATGACAAGGATGGCGGCCGCGAACCAAGCACACTGGTCGAGGTGAGCGGCTTGCGCGTGGTGGTCCGCAAGGACGACGACAGCGAGATCGTCATCGTCAAGGATGTCGACTTTTCGATTGCACGCGGCGAAGTGCTGGCCTTGATCGGCGAATCGGGCTCTGGTAAGACCACGATTGCATTGTCGCTGCTGGGTTATGCCCGCAGCGGCTGCCACATCGTCGGTGGCCGGATTCGTATCGGTCAGCGCGAGGTGTTGTCGCTGAACCAGGCCGCCCTGGAAGGCATGCGCGGTTGCGAGGTTGCCTATATTGCACAAAGTGCCGCAGCGGCGTTCAATCCCTCGCGCACCTTGATGGATCAGGTGATCGAAAGTGCGCTCAGTCACAAGACCATGTCGCGCGCTGCCGCTGAAGCCAAAGCGATCGGCCTGTTCCGGGCGCTGGCGTTACCTGATCCGGAGCATATCGGCGCGCGCTATCCGCATCAGGTCTCCGGCGGCCAGTTGCAACGTGCCATGGCCGCGATGGCATTGATTACTGATCCCGAACTGGTGATTCTCGATGAGCCGACGACGGCCTTGGATGTCACCACGCAAATCGAAGTATTGCGGGCGTTCAAGAACGTCGTCAAGGAAATTGGCACCACTGCCGTGTATGTCTCGCACGATCTGGCCGTGGTGGCGCAAATGGCGGACCGCATCGTGGTGTTGCGTGACGGCAGCGTACGCGAAGTGGGCGATACCGCGCAAATCCTGACAGCGCCGCAAAACGATTACACCCAAAGCCTGCTGGCGGCGATTGCACCAGCGGCACGGTTGCCGCTCAATGTTGCAGCACCGGACACGGCATCGCTGGCAGTGCAGAAAGAACCGTTGTTGCGCATCAAAGGTTTGATTGCCGGTTATGGCAGTCTCGACAGCCGGGGTTTGCCTGGTGTGCGCATTCTCGATGACATCAATCTTAAAATCGAACGCGGTACCACTATTGGTATCATCGGTGAGTCCGGCTCGGGCAAGACCACGCTGGCGCGTGCGGTGGCCGGTATGGTCGGACCGGCGCGCGGTAGCATCACACTCGACGGCGAGGCCTTGTCACCAAGCTTGGCCGGACGCACGCGTGAACAGTTTCGGCGTATCCAGATCGTGTTCCAGAACGCCGACACGGCGCTCAATCCGGCGCATAGCATTGGCCGTATTCTGAGCCGGCCCTTGGCTTTCTATCATGGTCTGTCAGGCGAGGCGATGCGCCGCCGCACGGCAGAGCTGCTTGACTTGGTGCAGTTGCCTGCCAGCGTTGCCAATCGTGTGCCGAGTGAATTGTCAGGGGGCCAGAAGCAGCGCGCCAATCTGGCCCGTGCACTGGCGGCCAAGCCGGATCTGATCTTGTGTGACGAGGTGACCTCGGCACTCGATACCGTGGTGGCCGCTGCAATTTTGGAGTTGCTGGCTGAGTTGCGGCGCGAGTTGCAAGTCTCCTACATGTTCATCAGTCACGATATCAGTACGGTGCGCGCCATCTGCGACGACATTGTGGTGTTGTATGCCGGCCGGATGGTGGCCAATCGTCCGCGTGAAGCGATGATGGCGCCGCCGTATCATCCTTATTCCCATTTATTGCTGTCGTCGGTACCGGCGTTGCAGCAAGGCTGGCTGGAACAAGTTTGCGGCCGCACGCCAACGCAGTTGCCGCCGATTGGCGACGTGCTCGATTCACCTGACATGTGTGCTTTTTTACCCCGTTGCAGTGCGCGGGTTGACGGCGTTTGCAACACGGTGCCGCCGCGTCGTCGCAACATGGAGCATGGTGGCGAGATTCTTTGCCACCGCTCTGATGCCGATTTGCAGCGGATACAGTCACCGTTGCTGGCAGTCGAGGGAGTGACGATATGAGTTCAAGTACGCGCGCGCGCTTTGTGCGGCTGGGCGAAAGCGACCGTGTCGCGGTCGGTTTTGTTGTCGATGGAGAAGCGGTATCGGCCTTGCAAGGCGATACCCTGCTGACGGCCATGCTGCAACACGGAGGCCATGTCAGGCAGTCTGAATTCGGTGGCGAGAAACGCGCCGGATTTTGTCTCATGGGGGCTTGCCAGGATTGTTGGGTCTGGACCGCTGATGGCGCACGCCTGCGCGCCTGTTCGACCGAAGTGGCAGAGGGCATGGCAGTATCGACCAAGGCACCGGAGCTGACATGGCCCAACCTCGCGTAATCATCGTCGGTGCCGGCCCGGCTGGGGTGCGTTGCGCCGAAGCCTTTGTCGCAGCCGGTGTGCGACCAACAGTCATTGATGAAGGTCGGCGTGATGGCGGCCAGATTTATCGACGTCAACCCGTCAACTTCTCGCGCTCCTATACGACACTGTATGGCACGGAAGCAGGGCGTGCGCAAGCCTTGCATGCCTGTTTCGACCAGTTGCGCGAGCAGATCGACTATCTGCCGCAAACGCTGGTCTGGAATATCAGCGAAGGCAATGTGCATCTGATGCATCAGGATGGCACGCCGCGTGCAGCCAGTTTGCCTTACGACATCTTGGTGTTGTGCACCGGTGCCACGGACCGCCTCATGCCCATGCCTGGCTGGGAATATGCCGGCACCTATAGCTTGGGCGCGGCACAGATCGCGCTGAAATCACAGGCGGTGGCCGTCGGGCGCAATATCGTTTTTCTCGGCAGCGGCCCTTTGCTGTATCTGGTCGCCAGTCAATATATCAAGGCCGGTGCGCAGGTTGCGGCAGTGCTTGATACGTCGCCGCTGGTGCTGCAATGGCGCGCTTTGCCCAAACTATTGTCACGGCCCTGGCTGTTGTTCAAAGGCATGGCGCTACTCAAGGCGATTCGCCGCGCTGGTGTTCCAGTGCTGCGCGGGATCACACCATTGCAAATTACCGGTGATCCGGACAACGGAGTGCAGGGGGTGCGCTATCGCAGCGCGCAGGGCGTTGAAAAAAGCCTCGATTGCGATACCGTCGCCATGGGATATCACTTGCGTGCCGAAACCCAGTTGGCCGACCTGGCGCGTTGCGAGTTCAGTTTCGATACGGCCTCGCAGCAGTGGTTGCCGCAAGTCGATGCGCATGGTCGCAGTTCGGTGGCCGGTGTTTATCTGGCGGGCGACGGTGTGCGTATCCGCGGAGCCGATGCCGCCGAAAATGCGGGCCGTTTGGCTGCCTTGGCAGCCTTGGCCGACCATGGCAATGCAGTCGTGCCAGCGCAGGTCGCGCAATTGTGTCGGCAGCAGTTGCCAATGGAGCGCTTCCGACTCGGCTTGCTGCAAGCCTTTCCCTGGCCTGCGGCACAGGCAGCGAGTTTGCCAGATCATGCCGTGGTGTGCCGTTGTGAAGGGATTACGGCGGGCGAACTGCGCGCCGTCGTCAATCTCAAGGGTGCACGTGAAGCTAATCGCGCCAAGGCATTCAGCAGGGTTGGAATGGGGCGCTGTCAGGGGCGCTATTGCGGTCATGCCGGTGCCGAGGTGATTGCGGCGGCGGTCGTCTGTCCGGTGGTGGAAGTGGGACGTTTGCGCACCCAGGCACCGGTCAAGCCACTGGCATTCAAGATTGTCGAGGAGCCGCAATGAGTGCACAGCAATACCAGGCCGACGTGATTATTGTTGGCGGCGGCATCATGGGCAGCGCGGCGGCATTTTTTCTGCGCCAGCGCGGGCGTTCGGTGATGTTGCTGGAACGTGGCTTGCTCGGGCATCAAGCCAGCGGCGTCAACTTCGGCAATGTCCGTCGGCAGGGGCGCAATCTGTTGCAACTGCCGCTGGCTAATCGCGCGCTGGCGATCTGGCGCAAATTGCCGGAACTGATCGGCGAAGATGTGGAGTTTCTGCCCTCCGGTCATATGCGGATTTGCTACGGCACAGAGCGCTTGGCGATGTTCGAAGACTATGCAAACAAAGCGCGCGATTACGATCTGGCGCTGGAGTTGTTCAGTGGTGCCAAGCTGCGCGAGCGTTTCCCTTTTCTTGGCCCGCAGGTCGGTGGCGCTTCTTATTCTGCGCTCGACGGTCATGCCAATCCGCGCCTGGCTGCTCCGGCATTCGGCCGTGCCGCAGCGCGTGCCGGTGCGCAGATCTTTGAAAACACGGACGTCGCAGCGGTGGAAAAGGACGGCGTCGATTTTCGCGCTACCGCCACGGATGGCCGCGTGTTCCGTGCACCGGCGATGCTGATTACGGCAGGTGCCTGGGCCAATACGCTCAGCACGCAGTTTGGTGAACCGGTCCAATTGACTGCGCATGGTCCGCAAATGGGTGTCACTGAGCCGGTACCTTACGGGCTCAAGACCGTGGTAGGGGTATCTGCTGCAACCGATTTGGAAACGCTGTATTTTCGCCAGATCCCACGCGGCAATATCATCTTCGGCGGTGGTCAGCGCGGCCCGGCTTATCCCGATCTCAAACGCGCCTATGTCCGGCCGGAAAACACGCTCAATCAACTGCGGCAATTGCAACGGATCGCACCGGCCTTGCGCCAGTTGAACGTGATCCGCGTCTGGTCCGGTATCGAAAGCTATCTTCCGGATGATCTGCCCATCATGGGGCGCAGCGTGCGTGAACCGGGTTTGCATTATGCGTTCGGCTTTTGTGGTGCCGGTTTCCAACTTGGCCCTGGGGTCGGCGATGTCATGGCTGAATTGATTGCCACTGGCAGCACCTCCACACCGATCGCCCCTTTTTCCATTAGTCGATTTGTGCCGCAGCATGCCAGCGCGGTGACTGCCTGACCAATTATTTTATTGCAGAGAATATTCATGAGCCATATCGTCATCGTAGGTGCGGGCATCGTCGGATTATCTGTGGCCCGTGATGCGCTCAAGCGCGGACATCAGGTCACGATCCTGGAGCAGGGCAGTTCACCCAATCCACGCAGCGCCTCGTTCGATTCACATCGCATGATCCGCTATCACTATGGTGCTTTCGGCGGTTACACGCGCATGGTGACACCGGCCTTTGATGCCTGGGAGCGCGTATGGAGCGATCTCGGCACGGAACATTTCGAAAATACCGGCGCCGTGGCGATCAGTCTGCAAGCCAATGACTATGGCGAAAAAACCCTCAAGGCTTTTCAGGAAGTCGGTCAGGAACACGAGGTCCATGATCGTGCCGCCATGGAAACGCTCTGTCCGCATTTGACCCTGCCTGCTGGCGCCTGGGGTGTCACGGGTGGCCGCGGCGGTCCATTGTTTGCCGGCCAAATTGTCACCGAACTGACGCAATGGGTACTTGATCGCGGCGCAGTCATACGGGCCCATTGCCAGGTCAATGCTGTCGACCTGGAACGCGGGGTGGCGCGCCTGGCCGATGGTAGCGAAGTGACTGGCGACTTGCTGCTGGTGGCCGCCGGCGCCTGGATTTCGCGCTTGCTGCCGGAGCGTTTCGGCAATAGTCCAACGTTTCGCCAGGGGCTATGCTATGTCGATCCACCGGCCAACTATGTGGAGAGCTGGCGTCAGGCTCCGGCCATTGTGGCCATTGGCGACCACGGCGGCTACACCTTGCCGGATCGTCGCGGCGCCGGTCTCAAATTCGGTCATGGCGGTCATCGCAAGCTGGCCAAGCCGGAGGAATTGGGTTTTGGTTCGGACCTGGCAGCGGAGAGTGCCGTCATCTTGGGCGCGTTCAAGCCGTTCCTGAAAGAGCCGCAGGGCTACAAGCCGACGCGCATTCAGGTCGGTTTTTATGAAATGGATAGCTCACGGCGCTTCAATGTCGAGATGCATACACGTGGTGTTGTGGTGACCAATTGTGATGGCCAGATGTTCAAATTTGGTCCCTTGCTTGGTGAACGCATTATGGGGATGTTTGAAGGCGGGCAAACTGCGGCAGCGCTGGGCAGGTGGGCTGCGGGGTATTGATGGGGGTATCAGATAGCGCTGTTCTAACCGAACAACATGACGAGCTAAGCGCCACATTTACTTTTACCTATATTTGTTGCTGAAAAGAAATTCAGTCCAAGTCTTGACTTAGTCATTTCTAAGATATATCTTAGTAAGTGTCTTAACCAAGAAAGGACAAGTATGTTTAAACGTTTTATTGGCGGCCACCATGGCGCCCCCCATCATCGTATGGACCGTCCGCATCACGGCGGCGGCTTGTTTGAAGAGCGTGGCCGTGGTGGCCGCGAAGGTGGACGTGGTCCGCGTATGTTCGAGCAGGGCAGTCTGCGTCTGGTGATCCTGCATTTGTTGCAGGACAAGCCACGGCACGGCTATGAAGTGATCAAAGCCATCGAGCAGTTGGTCGGCGGTAGTTATAGCCCCAGCCCAGGCGTGATCTATCCGACCCTGACCTTGCTGGAAGAAATGGGTTACGCCGCCGTCGAAGCCGAAGCTGCCGGCAAGAAGCTCTATCGCATCACCACCGAAGGACAAGCCTTCCTGGTGGAAAACGCTGCAGCGCTGGAGCTGATTCTCAAGCGACTCGAAATCAAGCAGCAGGCCAGCGGCACAGACACGCCGGAGCTGCGCCGGGCGATCCAGAATTTCAAGCTGGCACTGCATACCCGGCTCGGCAAGGGTGAACTTGATCAAGCCCAATTGCATGCCATTATCGATCTGATCGATGCTGCTGCCGTCGCCATCGAGCGCACCTGAAGCTAGTTGAGGTAGGGAAAGGAAATCGTATGAGAGAACATCAATACCGCATTACGCTGGAACATCTGGCTCCGGCTTCGGAGGGGCAGCCGCAACATGCGCCGCTGCAATTCGAGGTCGGTAATCATGATGATATTTTCAGCATCATCGAACGTTCGCGCGGCAAGGGGCATTTCGATGACAACACTAGCGCTGCATTGGTGCTGGGTTTGAAACTGTTCACCGAGGTCATGCTCAAGCAGCGCAAACATCCTCTGTTTGCCGACATCAACCAGCCGATGCGTGATTTCATCGGCAAGCTGAAAACCCTGGAGCCGGTCGCGGCTGCCACCGTTACTGCTGGCATAAGCGCAGCACCGGCAGCGCAGGACTAATCCCTGCTGGGGGCAATCATTTCCGCATAGTCGTAGAGCGCGCCGAGGATTTCTTCGCCGCGCTCGTCGACGTTTTCCGACAAGGCATCGATCTGCTCGAACAGCGCGTCAAGCGTACGGGCGCCGCCAACACCGTCAAACAGACGGGCGGCGCGATGGGCTTCCCAACGCGCCATTTCCTCGGCCGACAGCGAGGCGGGGAAGTTGCGCGCACGGTAGCGGAACAGCAGTTCTTCTAGACGCACATCGTCGAAACCGATGCTGGCCTGAGCCAGTTGCGGCGGTGTCATGTGGCGCAGATCGGTCAATTGGCGGCGGTCATTGTTGCCGATGAAGCCGCCATATAAATCTTCGTCAACATCGGGCGTGGCTTCCTTGGGGCGCTGATAGACCTTGCTCCAGAGCGCGCTCAGATCGGGCAGGGTGGCGGCAATCGTCGCATGTTGCAGCGCTGTGTCGATATCCAGGCCCAGTTCGGCGGCGCGTGCCGGTGTCAGGGTCTTGAGGCTGGCAATGACCATCGGTGACTTGTTCAGATGGATCGATTTGACTGGCAAGCGTTTGACGCCTTCGGGCAGCGCGTCGGTCTTGGTGAACATGCGCAAGCGGATAGTGTCGGCGTCCAGTGTTGGCAATTCGCTGGGATCCTGGCTCAGGTCCCAGGCCAGGATTTCATTCTTGTTACTGGGGTGGCTGCCGAGCGGCCACATGACTGCCAGGCAGCCTTGTGTGGCCGGGAACATGCCGGAGACATGCAGGAAGGGCTTGGGCGTGGCCATGCCGATTTCGGCGGCGACGCGATCTTTCTTGTGCAAGGCCAGGCAAAATTCGAACAAGCGTGGTTGCCGGTCACGGATCAGTTTGGCAAAGGCGATCGTGGCGCGCACGTCGGAGAGCGCATCGTGGGCAGCTTCGTGCAGCAGGCCGTTGGCTTTGCTCAGGTGTTCCAGCTTGAAGCTGGGGGAACCGTCTTCCTTTTGCGGCCACTCGATACCTTCCGGGCGCAGGGCGTAAGTGGTGCGTACCACATCGAGCAAATCCCAACGGCCGCAGTGGTTTTGCCATTCGCGTGCATACGGATCGATCAGATTGCGCCAGAACATAAAGCGCGTGATTTCATCGTCAAAGCGGATGGTGTTGTAGCCCACGCCGATGGTGCCCGGTTCTGCCATCGCCTGCTCGATCTGCGCAGCAAACTGGTATTCGGGAATGCCACGTTCCAGGCAGATTTGCGGCGTGATACCGGTGATCAGACATGACTGCGGATCGGGTACGAAGTCGGGCGCCGGTTGGCAATAGATCATGATTGGATCACCGATCTCATTGAGTTCGGCGTCGGTGCGAATCGCCGCAAACTGCGCCGGCCGGTCGCGTCGCGCCTGGGCGCCAAAGGTTTCGTAGTCGTGCCAGAGGAAGGTGTGATTGGACATCGGTGCTTACAGGAAAGGAATTCCTGCGATTTTAACCGACGCCATGCTCTGGTGCGCAGATTGTGACCGTGCTGCTATTGGCCGTTGCTGTGCGTGCTGCTCTTGAGGATGCCTTGCAAATTCTTTTGCAAATCGCCTTGGTGCATGCCTTCAAGTTTGCTGCCGCCATAGACGATGTTGTCGATGACCCAGCCGCGCGCATCGCGGCTGAGCACGATGCGGTCAATCGATTTGAATGGGGTCGTCAGCTTGACGTCGCTGTAGATGACTTCGACTGAGCAATTGCTGCTGTCCTGGTCGATCTGGCAGGTCAGCAGGCGGAAGTCGGTGGAACCTTGCGGATTGGTGGTGAACAGGTCGCCATCGACCAGCGGCGGGTCCAGATTGTCGGCTTGCGCTTGATGTGCTTCTTCGGCAACCGAGACATCCTTGAGCATGTCGAATAGCGGTATCGACAAAAATGGTCGGAAGGTGATCAAGTCGTTGAGTGACAGCGCGCCACCAGGACGGTTGGCTTGATGTGTTTGATAAAAATGGGTGACCAGATTCTGCGCTTCTTCGTCGCTGTTGGCGCTGCAGCCGACCAGTAGCAGACTGGCGATCAGAATCAGTTGTTGTCCGAATGGCACCACGCTCTTGCTCTCCTACGGGATGTTTTTATTCGCTGTGTCTTGTTATTTCATGCTTGCGCGACAGCAAGTCGTGGTCAGCATGGGCCTGCAAATCAATCCCCTATGCTACCGCAGCCAGGTTCCGCTACTTGTGCCGAGTTTGCTGGAAGAAGTGGCGTATTTCTTCAATATGCCGCTGGACAACGGTACCGGCGGCAAGGCGCTCAGTTGTAATCCTTGACGATACTGTTCAAGGTATCGGTCAGATATTCGCGTTGCGAGGATTGGCCATTGCCAATGAATTCTATATCGTCGATGCGCCATTGCTGGCCTTGCTTGACCAGCAGCAATTTGTCTTTCCAGCTTTCATTGCCGCCGGATTTGTTGTCGTTTGCGCTGCTGGCATGACGAAAATCGACCAGGCAAGAGGCGTGCAGGTCGTTGTCATCGTCGCCTTCGCAGCTGTCGACGGCGAATGCGGTGGCGCCTTCGAAAAGGGAGGTGAACAAGTCACCATCGACCAGCGGTGGCACCGGATCTTCCGCTGCAGCGTGATATTTGACTTCGGTATCGGAGGCCTGACTGAGCAAGGTAAACAAGGCTGACGACAAAAACGGCTGCAATTGCTTTAATTCATCGACACCGGGAATGCCGGGGCTATGGGTTTTCAGATGCTGTTGGTAAAACCCGGTGATGACTTGCTCTTGCAAAGCGGTCGCGTCCGTGGATTCGCCGCAGGCTGCAAGCAGGGCAACCAGCAATAGTGCAGCGAGGCGGGAAGAAATCTTCATTCAGTCAATTCCGGGGTGTTCTAGGGTGAAAAAACGGGGCTAACCTGGCGTCGAGCATGTTTCAAGTCGCGCAGGGCCAGGCACGCCAACAATGCCATGCGCAGCTTAGTACCTTGCTGGCGCGCCGCGTTCCCACGTTCTGGCGGCCTAAATATCAATAGTTGCCGTTCGACACCAAAATGTCTGGCGGCGATAGCTTCACCTGCCGCCATGACGTGTTGATGACACTTAGAACCTGTTCACGATCTTATTGCGAGCCCATGATCTGGCGTCGGGCGGTGCTCCAAATCCTCATGTATTCCAGTACATTCCAGTTTCTGCGCTCCGGCCACCAGCGCGATAAGCTTTAGTCGGATGCGCTCAGCAGCGAAAAATGTTCGACCTGTGGGGCGCTGGCAAAAAACGGGCCGACAATGCCTCGCCATTCGGTAAACGCAGGTGATTCGCGGAAGTCGATCGTGTGATTTTCCAGCGTTGCCCAGTTGACCATTAATACATAGCGTTCCGGCGCCTCAACGCCTTTTTGCACCTTGTGTCCCAGATAACCTTTGGCTTTGGCGATGGTGAGGGCGATACCGCGTGTGATGGCGGCGTCGAATTCAGCCTGTTTGCCAGGCTGGATGCGAATGTCTGCAAGTTCTAGAATCATGCTTGTCTCCGGTTGATGGTATGCGGGGTGTCGATTATCACATTTTCCCGGCGGCATTGCGTACTCGTGCGTTTGACACCGTCGCCAATGCCTGCGCCGAAATGGTGATTGGCGGCAGCTTGCCGGGGTAAGTGCGCACCGTCGCGACGCACGGCAGCGGTGGACGCAATTTTTTTCTGCTTTCGGGCCGATTCTGCGCTGCAAACAATTGTTATTTTCATCCCGCCTCAATACACTAGCTTCCGGTCATCCAATAACAATTCGCAGCCTGCTCGCAGGTGGCGACCAATAACAGTCGGAAGGATATTCATGGCGGGTTCTTATTTTCCTCAATGGCGGCTACGCAGCAGCACGGCCGATGGGCAGGGGCAGGTGATTGCCACCGACGAACGTTTGCCGATGCCACAGACAGTCGCCATGGGCGTGCAGCATGTGGTGGCGATGTTTGGTTCGACTGTGCTGGCGCCGTTACTGATGGGTTTTGATCCGAATCTGGCGATCCTGATGTCGGGCGTCGGTACCTTGCTGTTTTTTGTATTGGTGGGCGGTCGCGTGCCCAGCTATCTCGGCTCCAGCTTTGCCTTCATCGGGCTGGTCATTGCGGTTACCGGCTATGCCGGTCATGGCGCCAATACTAATCTGGGCGTAGCGCTCGGCGGCATTGTCGCCTGTGGCGTGGTCTATACGCTGATCGGTGTACTTGTCAGCTTGATCGGTACGCGCTGGATCGAAAATTTGATGCCGCCGGTGGTGACCGGTGCCGTGGTCGCGGTGATCGGTTTGAATCTGGCGCCGATTGCCGTCAAGGGCGTAACCGGTAACAATTTTGATGCCTGGATGGCGCTCGGCACGGTATTGTGCGTCGGTCTGGTGGCGGTGTTTACACGTGGCATGGTGCAGCGGCTGTTGATCTTGATCGGGCTGCTGCTGGCCTATGTGATCTATGCCATCCTGACTAACGGCGCGGGCCTGGGCAAGCCGATTGATTTCAGTGGCGTTGCCAATGCGGCTTGGTTTGGCATTCCGACATTTGTCGCACCTGTATTCAAGTTCGATGCGATGGCCTTGCTGGCGCCGGTGGCGGTGATTCTGGTGGCGGAAAACCTCGGCCACATCAAGGCCGTCAGTGCCATGACCGGGCAAAATCTCGACAAATATATCGGCCGTGCGTTCATCGGTGACGGCTTGGCGACCATACTCTCGGGCAGCGTCGGCGGCACTGGCGTGACTACCTATGCTGAGAATATCGGTGTGATGGCAGTCACCAAGATCTATTCGACTCTGGTGTTCGTGGTGGCGGCAGTGATTGCCTTGATCCTTGGTTTTTCACCCAAATTTGGCGCGGTGATCTTGACCATTCCGGGCGCAGTGCTTGGTGGTGTCTCGATCGTGGTGTTTGGTCTCATCACGATATCGGGGGCGCGTATCTGGGTCGAGAACAAGGTTGATTTTTCGAACAACACCAATCTGATTGTGGCTGCAGTGACACTGGTACTCGGCGCCGGTGACTTCACCTTGAAACTGGGTGGCTTCGCCATGGGCGGTATCGGTACCGCAACGTTCGGCGCGATTATTTTGTATGCGTTGTTACGCAAGCGCGGTGCTTGATTGCTGAAAAACGCGGCAGCTTGCCGCGTTTTTCACATAATTACGACAATGTTGTAAAAATTTCCATTCGGCAATTTCAGTAAACATGCGATATAGTGACGGGCGTCAGTTTTGAGCATGCACTTACGCCAGCCGGAATGATCACTCAAATAACAGGAATACGCCGTATGAAGACTTCTCTCAAGCAAAGTTTGCTGTTGTTGTGCCTCACCGCACCCTTGCTGGCTGGTTGCGATGCGCTGGCAGGCAAGAAGGACTATGCCTATTTCCGTCAGCATCTCGACGAAGCTAAATCGGTGTCTGATCAGTGTCAATTGAATGGTACCTCTGGCATGGAGCAGTCGCAGATTGCACAATGCAGTGCCGCGCGCGATGCTTATTCCAATCGCAATTATGCTTATTGACGCGACCTAGGCTTGTCACATTTTTGTCAAAGTCGCCCGGTAGAATCTAGCGTTTCATTGTCGATTTCGTTGCCCAATGCAAACTGCTACAGACTCTCCACAGGCTTTGCATCTGCTCTATGAACCGGCCGGGTTCATTTGTGCATTCCGTTTCGATGAGGGGCGTGCTACACCACTGAAGTGGCGCGAAGTCCTGGCCGACAAAGTTGCCGCCCCCGGGTTCAGTTGGCTGCATGTCAAGACGGCTGACGTCAAGGTGCGCCAGTGGCTGGAGCACAATGACGATATTGCTGAACACATCAGCGAATTCCTGCTCAGCAACGACACCCATCCCTGTTTGCACACCACAACCAATGGCGTCTACGGCACCTTGGCTGATATCAAGATGGAAATCGGCGACACCGGCACCGAAAAGGGCGCGCTGCACTTTTTCCTTGATGGCAATCGCTTGCTGACGTTGCGCACTCAGCCGCTGTGTTCCACCAACATGTTGCGCCAGAAGGTGCTCGATGGTGTGCATGTAGCCAATACCATGGAATTGTTTGCTGAACTATTGCGCTGCCTGGCTGACGGCTTTGATGCGCGCGTTGCTACGCTCAACGACAAGGTCGATGACATCGAAGAATCGGTGCTGTCCGACCGCCGTGCCGAAGACCGCGCCGGGCTCAGTGCCATCCGTCGGCAACTGGCCGAGTTACGCCGTCACATTACGCCTGAGCGGCGCCTGCTGAGTCAACTCAATCGCTTGCGTCCTGCCTGGGTCCCGGCGGCGGCGCTGGAAGAATTGAATCATGCGCTCGACGAACTCAATGAATTGCATATGACCTTGGAGGCCTTGTATGAGCGTGCCAAATTATTACAGGAAGAAATCGCCTCGCAAATGTCGGAACAGATGAATCGCAATTTGATGGCGTTGTCGATCCTGACCGCATTGTTGATGCCGGCAACCTTGGTGTCA
>Ga0066798_10000040_pt1 | contig 76345 bp, 56 predicted proteins | sample PersoiDNA2013203_FD_70961 | JGI IMG/M metagenome (GOLD analysis project Ga0066798, IMG submission 70961) | Permafrost soil microbial communities from the Arctic, to analyse light accelerated degradation of dissolved organic matter (DOM) -... | ecosystem: Environmental > Terrestrial > Soil >... | reverse complement strand
TGGTCGTGGTCGTGGTCGTGGTCGTGGTCGTGGTCGTGGTCGTGGTCGTGATCGTCGTGGTAATGATGACCGTGGTCGTGGCCATGGCCGTGATCATGATCATGATCATGATCGTGGTGCAGCAGCCGCATGCGCAGGTCGGCATCCAGGTTGGTCTGCTTGACCAGCGCCCAGATCTGCTCCTGCAGCAGCGGCAGCTTGGCCGGGTCCAGCACCTCGACCTGGTAGTACTCGTCCACCAGCTGCGTCAACTGGGCCAGCGCGCCGTAGGTATCGGCCGTCGTCATCGGCGGCGTCAGGTGGTCCACCACGACGGCGTGGGCGCGCCGCTTGGCCTGCGAGCCTTCGCCCGGGTCGTTGATGATGAAGGGGTAGAACAGGGGCAGGTCGCCCAGCAGCGCGTCCGGGAAGCATTCCTCGGACAGGCCGACGCCCTTCCCCGGCAGCCATTCCATCGTGCCGTGCTTGCCGACGTGGACGATGGCGTCGGCGCGCCACTCGTCGCGCAGCCACCGGTACAGGGCCAGGTAGTGGTGCGTGGGCGGCAGGTCGGGCTGGTGGTAGATGGCATCGGGGTCCATGCCGTAGCCGCGCGGCGGCTGCAGCGCCACAAAAACCTTGCCCAGTTCGATGCCCGCCAGCGCCAGGTGGCCGTCGTGCAGGTAGGCCTCGCCGGGCGGCGCGCCCCACTGCGCCGTCATCTTCTGTTGCAGCGCTGCGGGCAGTTCGGCGAACCATTCGGCATAGCGGGCCGCCGGCACGCGGCCGGCCGCGCGCGCCAGCTGCTCGTCGGTCAGGTGGATGGTGTCGTAGGAACAGCGCGCCACCAGTTCATGGATCAGGGCCGTGCCGTCGCCTGGGGGCGTGCCCACGTCGTAGCCGGCGTCCGCCATCGCCGCCAGGATGCGCATCAGCGAAGCCGGCGCATCCAGCCCGACGGCGTTGCCGATCTGCGCGGCCTTGCTGCTGGAATTGGTGAACATGAAAGCGATACGCTTTTCGTCGTTCGGCACCCAGCGCAGGCGGGCCTGGCGCGCGGCGATGCCGGCGATACGCGCCACCCGGTCTGCCAGCGGCTGGTATTCGACCGCTTCGCCCGGCAGGTCGGCGCTGCGCTCCTTGAACGACAGCGGCACCGTGATCAGGCGGCCGTCGAATTCGGGCAGCACCACGTTCATCGCCGTGTCGAGCGGATTGAGGCCCCGCGCCGACAACTGCCACTGCGCCAGGGTCATGCCGCTGGTGATGGCCTGCAGCACGGGCACACCAAGCGCCTCGAGCACGCCGACGGACCAGCCGGCCGGCGTCGGCCCGCCCGGCGTGATCTCGCCCATGGCGAACGAGGTGGTGTTGATGAGCACATCGATATGGGGCTGGCCGGCGCTGCCGAACCAGCGCAGCGCATCCGGCAGGCCTTCGCCGCCACCGGCGCGCAAGGACGATGTGAATATGGGCAGCACGTTCATGCCGCGCGTCTCCAGCGCCGCCAGCAGCGCGTCGACGAAAGCCGTATTCCCGCTCATCCAGTGGGCCCGGTAGAACACGATGCCGGCGCTTGGCCGGGACGGGTCGCGCAGGGCCAGCCAGTCGCTTGCCGTGGCGTCGGGCGCCAGGTCGGGATGGTGGATGCCGTGCTCGGGCAGCGGCTGCGCCGGCTCGAAGCCGTGGCCCGTCAGCAGCAGGTGATCCGACAGGTAGCGCAGCAGTTGCGCCAGGTTGGCGCTGCCGCCGGCCTGGAAGTAGGCCAGGGTCATCTGTGCCACGCCGGGAGCGACGGTGGACAGCGCCGCCAGCTCGGGATCGGGCTCGCCCGTGCCGCTGACGACGATGAGGTGCAGGCCCTGGCGGCGCGCCGTCTCCACCAGCTCCGCGAAGCCCGGCACGGCACCGGGCCGGCCCAGCACGCGCACGATGACGACGCGGGCACCCTCCAGCTCGCCCAGGTCGATGCCCTCGCGTGCCTGCAGGTTGACGCCATCGACAGGACCGAAGCCGGGAGGCAGCTGGGCGCGGGCCTGGTGCAGGACCGTCAGGTCGTTCGACGCATGCGTCAGCAGGACGATTCGATTCATTGCTTGGGCTCCGGTGCGCAAGTGTCGCCGCTGCCGAGGCGGTGGAAGACCAGGTCCGCCACTTCACGTCCGGCGACCAGGTGTTCTTCCACGATGCGCCCTGCGCCTGCCTCGTCGACTCTCTGGTACCACGTTCCTTCCGGGTAGACCACCAGCACGGGTCCTTCGAACTTGCACGCCACCATGCAGTGCGTGCGGGTGCGCTTGACCGCCAGGTCCGGATGGGCGTCGATCATTTCGCCCATGCGCTCGAACACGGCCTGGGCACGACCTTCCTCGGTCGTGCAGCGCGGCCCCACGCACATGAAGACATGACGGTCGTGCGCGCGCATCAGTTGTTGAAGCGCTTGTAGAAGGCGGCCGTCAGGGCGCCCAGGGCCAGCCAGAATACGGCATTGGCGATGGCGGAGGCGACGACGAAGCTGCGCGCGAGCGCCTCCGGCGCCACGCTGCCGTGCAGCGCCGGCTGCGGCGCACCCAGCACATGCGGCACGCACAACAGCACGCAGGCGGCCAGCTTGAAGGCCGGGTGGCGCGCCCACACCAGCAAGGCCAGGCTGATGGCGGTGGCCAATGCCGTGCCGAGCCACCAGGCCTGGCGCAGCATCACGGGGGCGGCCATGGTGCCGGGCAGTTCCGGCGGCAGGCCCAGGGACGGCGCGACGAACACCACCACGTAGCCGCAAGCACCCCACAGCAATCCCCTGCGCCAGTCGACCGGTTTGTCACGCACGGTCAGGATCGCGGCCAGCAGCAGCGCGTAACCGACGGCCATGCTGATATCGGCGACGGCCGTGTAGAAGGTACGCTCCAGTCCCGGCTCGGGCTGCCAGCCACCGTGCTCGTGCGCCTGTCCATCCTGATGTTCGTGCTCATGCCCTGGCGTTTGTTCTTCGCCGTGCGCGTGCCCATGCGCGGCCGCTGGCGTCACAGGCATCGCGGCAGCCGCCACCTCGTACGTCTCGGCGGTGCGGATGATCTGCGTGACCTGCAGGTGCTGCACGCCTGTCAGCAGCAGGCCGGCGACGATGCCGGCCGCCGCGCCGGTGGCGACGATGCGCTGGAAGATGCCGCGCCCACCCGTCACGGTAGGCACCGCGCTGCCGTTCAATGGCACGGGAAGCCCGCGGAGTGGCGGCTGTCGTGGGCCGCGTTGTGCAGCGCTTCCATCGGCGCGAAGCCGGCGCCGAACAGCAGCACGGCGCCCAGGCAGGCGGCAGCGAGTGCCGGCAGCAGGCGGTCCTTCAAGGCGAGCGGACTGGCCGAGGTCCCGGCGGTGCCGAGCGAAACTGGGGTGACGGACATGTTGATCCTCCTGGTGCGGTAACGGTCGATGGAACGCCGCTATCGGAAGGAATGGACCGGGATGAGGAAACGCGAAGCAGGATCACGCGCACGCCAGGCGGCGGCACTACCCTTGCAGTTCTCCACCGTACCGCCCTCCGCGATATCAACGTGCTGACTGCTTCGGGCTGGTTTCCGGGCTCGCGAGTGGCGTCTTGCGACAGCCTGGTACCGCGCCTTCCCATGCTTTAGGCACAGTGGCATCCTGCGGTTCCTTTGACTCGCTTACCGTTGCGGGGGCAGCGCCGGCATTGCCGCCCGAGGGGCGACGCACCGGCTTCCCATTTAAATCGGCCAGCGTGCGCTGGCTGATACCGGAAGCAAAACTACGGGCGAAGTATAGGTGCGTGTATGGCGAATTGCAAGAAAATCAGCAGCGGGCGATGGCCGTTCAGTCGGGCGATGCCGCTCGGGCGCCCCAGCTGTCCTCGAACAGGATCTCCTGCAGCGGGTGGCGCCGGTCCCAGTTTTCCAGCTCCAGCATCGGCGCCGGATAGAACTCCTTCACATGCCCGACGCACAGCACGGCGATCGGCAGGCTGCCCTCGGGCATGCCGCACAGCGCGCTCAGCCGCCCCGGATCGAACAGCGAGACCCAGCCCACGCCGATGCCCTCGGCGCGCGCGGCCAGCCAGAAGTTCTGGATCGCGCAGGCGGCGGAGGCCATGTCCATTTCAGGGATGGTGCGGCGGCCGAACACGTAGTTCTCGCGTCCGTCGATCAGCCCGACCACCAGCACCTCGGCGCAGGCGAGGATGCCTTCGACCTTCAGTCGCATGAATTCCCCGCCGCGCTGCCCCAGCGCTTCGGCCGTGCGCTGGCGTTCCTCATCGACGATGGCGTGGATGGCTTCGCGCCGTGCCGGATCGAGGATGCGGATGAAGCGCCAGGGTTGCATCAGCCCGACGCTGGGGCCGGCGTGGGCGGCGGCGAGGAAGCGGGTCAGCTGTCCGGGTGCGAGGGCACCGGGTACGAAGTGACGCACGTCGCGCCGCTCGCGGATGGCGCGATAGACGGCGTCGACCTGGTCTTGCGGGAAGGCGTTGGGATTGTCCATGCGGGCGGCGTTCCGTTGTCGAAAGCCGCCCGGCGGACGGCCGGGCGCATTGTACCTGCTGCCGGCCTGCCGGTCAGCTCACGGCCTGGAAGCCTGGCTGGGCGATGAAGCGCTGCACGTGATGGTCGGTGTCGCCCAGGGTGAGGCCGATGGTGGTCAGGCGCTTGAACAGGTGCGCGGCCGGCAGCTCGTCCGTCACGCCCATGCCACCGTGCAGCTGGACGGCCTGCTGGCCGACGAACTGCGCGGCCTGGCCCACGCGCGCCTTGGCGGCCGAGACGACGCGGCGGCGTTCCTCGGCGTCGCCGGAAGCCTCCTTGACAGCGGCCAGCATCGTGATCGAACGGGCCTGCTCCAGGTGGATGAACATGTCGGCCATGCGGTGCTGGAGGGCCTGGAACTTGCCGATCGGCGCGCCGAACTGCTGGCGCGTCTTCAGGTAGTCCAGGGTCGCCGCGAACAGCGCATCCATCGCGCCGATGGCTTCCGCGCACAGCAAGGTCGCGCCATAATCGGTGGCCGCTTCCAGGATGTCCCAACCCTGCGCCGCCGTGCCCAGCGGCGTGGCGGGCGCATGGTCGAAACTGACCGTGGCGGCGCGCATGCCGTCGATGGTGCGGTAGTCGCGCACGGCCACGCCGGCCGTGTCGGCATCGACGAGGAACAGCGCGATGGTCCCCTCGACCTTGGCCGACACGATGAAGGCATCGGCCTGGCCGCCGTGCAGCACGACGGTCTTGACGCCGCTGACGGCGGCATTCTCAAGGCCACCCGTGGCGACAGCGCCAATGGCCGACAGATCGTGGCGCGACTGCTGCTCGGCCAGCGCGCAGGCCAGCTTCAGTTCACCGGCAGCGACCTTCTCCAGCAAGGCCTCCTGGCCGCCGGCCAGGGCCAGGAACTTCGCGCCCAGCACGGTGGCGAAGTACGGCTCGACCACGAGTCCCCGGCCCAGCTCCTGCATCACCACCAGCATGTCCACGGCCGTGCCGTCGAAGCCGCCCTGCGCTTCCGGCACGGGCAGCGCCGTCATGCCCAGTTCGACCAGCGTGGCCCAGGCCTCGGGCGATACACCCGCTTCGGAGTGCACGATGGCACGGCGTTTCTCGAACGTGTAGTCGCGCTCCACCCAGCGGCGCAGTGCGTCGGCGAATGCCTGTTGTTCTTCCTTGTAGCTGAAATCCATTGCCGTCTCCTTACAAGCCCAGGATCATCGCGGTGATGATGTTCTTCTGGATTTCGTTGGACCCACCGTAGATCGACGTCTTGCGGTAGTTGAAGTAGTAGGCCGCCAGCGGCGCGCCCTCGTCGTCGCCGCCGGCGGCATGCCCGGCGGCGCCTTCCAGGAAGGCCGGATCGAAGGGCAGCGCGTTCGGCCCCAGCGCCTCGACCATCAGTTCGGTCAGCAGCTGCTGGATTTCCGTGCCCTTCACCTTCAGCACGGAAGCCTGCGGGCCCGGGCCCTGGTGCTCCTGCGCGATGGTGCGCAGCACCGTCACTTCCAGCGCCATCAGCTCGATTTCCAGGTGGGCCACCTTGGACGCGAACATCGGGTCGTGCAGCAGCGGCTGGCCGTTCTTCTGCTCGCGCAGCGCCAGCTTCTTCAGGAAGTCCAGCTCGCGCTTGGAGCGGCCCACGGCGGCGATGCCCGTGCGTTCGTGGCCCAGCAGGTACTTGGCGTAGGTCCAGCCCTTGTTTTCCTTGCCGATCAGGTTCGTAACCGGCACCTTGACGTTGTCGAAGAAGACCTCGTTGACCTCGTGTTCCTCGTCCAGCATGATGATGGGCCGCACCGTGATGCCGGGGGTCTTCATGTCGATCAGCAGGAAGGAGATGCCCTCCTGCTTGCGCACCGACGTATCCGTGCGCACCAGGCAGAAGATCATGTCGGCATACTGGCCCAGGGTGGTCCACGTCTTCTGGCCGTTGACGATGTAATGGTCGCCCTGGCGTTCGGCGGTGGTCTTCAGCGACGCCAGGTCGGAGCCGGCGCCCGGCTCGGAGTAACCCTGGCACCACCAGTCGTCGCAGTTCAGGATGCGGGGCAGGTAATGGGCCTTCTGCGCTTCGTCGCCGAAGGCCATGATGACAGGCGCCACCATGTTGACGCCGAACGGCAGGATCGGCGGCGTGCCGGCGCGGGCGCATTCCTCTTCCCAGATGTGGCGCTGCGTGGCGTTCCACCCCGGCCCGCCGTATTCGACCGGCCAGGCCGGCGCGGCCCAACCCTGCTTCGCCACGATGCGGTGCCAGCGCACGAAGTCATCCTTCGACAGGCGCAGGTGGCTGCGCACCTTGCGCTGCAGTTCCGGCGGCAGTTCGGCATCGAGGAAGGCGCGCACCTCGGCCCGGAAGGCCTCGTCTTCCGCTGAGTAATTCAGGTCCATATCGTCTCCATGGTTGCGTCGCCTTGAAATAGCACGATCGTTCCAAACGATTCTACCGTAGTTGCGCGCGGCACGGTAGCGATATGCGTGACGGCCCGGGTCAAGGAAGGGGGTAGACGCTCCCGCTGTCGTGATAGCCCTTGCTGCCGATGATTTTCGCCAGCGGGCTGCGGATGTCCGCGTCCTCGGGGAGCTGGGCCAGGCGCGCGAGCACGCCGTGGAAGTCATGGCGCGGTTGCCAGCCCAGTGCCTGGCGCGCCAGCGTGTTGTCGTAGACGCGATCCAGGGTGGCAAACGGGGTCCAGCCGCGCCGGGCGTATTCGGCCATCGCCAGCGGTGCGCGGCGGTGCAGTACCAATGGGGCGTCGGTGCGCAGCAGCGCGACATCGTCGCGGCGAAACGGCGTCGTGGCGCTGACGATGTAGCGCCCGAAGCCGATGCGCGGTGCCCGCTCCAGCGCCAGCATATGGGCTTCGACGATATCCTCGATGTCGGCGCGCCGGTTCAGCAGCTCGTTGACCTTGATGTTGGCGTCGGCATACTGCCCGCGCAGCGCCGCGTCGTCATCGGCCTCCGGGAAGAAGCGCGCCGTGCGCAGCACGACGACGGGCAGCTTCTCCGTACGGGCGAACAGTTCGCACAGGCCCTCCCCTGCCAGCTTGGTGACGCCGTAGATATTCTTCGGCACGGGCGTGAGCGTCTCGTCCACCCACGCGGCGGGCGCACCGGGCGGGGGCGTCAGCGCGGCGCCGAACACGCTGGTGCTGCTCGTCATGACGAAGCTGCCCACGCCTTCGGCCACCGCCGCTTCGAGCACGTTCAGCGTGCCCTGCACGTTGGTGGCGACGAACTGGCTGCGCGTGTGCGTGCCGATATGGGGCTTGTGCAGGGTCGCCGCGTGGATCACGCCCGCCACCCCGCGCATGGCGGCGCGCACCGCCCCGGCATCCTCGATCGAGGCCGTGACCGCCGTGAACGGCGCCGGCTTGCAGTCCAGTCCCACCGGCTCGTGGCCGGCGGCGGCCAGCACCCGCACCAGCGCTTCGCCCAGGTGGCCGCTGCTGCCCGTGACAAGGATCTTCATGCCCGCACCTCCTCGCCGCACAGCCCCGCGCGGCTGTCCAGGTAGACCTGCGACAGCCAGCCCGCCACCACCTTGAAGCGGCCGATCGAGCCGGCATCCCGGTGACTCAGCAGCCACAGCTCCCGGTACACCTCGGCGCCGGAGAGCCGCCGCAGGCCGTCGTCCTCGCCCATGATGCAGGGCAGCAGGGCCATGCCCACGCCGGCCCGGCAGGCATTGACCATCGTGGACAGGCTGTTCACGCGCAGCGGCTGGCGGGGGCTCGGTTCCAGCCTGGCCAGCCAGCGCATTTCCGGCACGTGGGCCATCGACTCCTCGAAGGCGATCCACGGCTGGCATCCCCACTCGGCGCGGGGTACCTGGGCGAACTTTGGCGCCGCATACACGGCCCAGCCAATATCGCCCAGCTTGCGCATCAACACGGCCGCGTCGTCTTCCGGCGGCGCCAGGCGCAGCGCGAAGTCGGCCTCGCGGCGCGTGAACGACACGTTGCGGCTTTCCGCCAGCAGGTGCACGTCCAGTGCCGGGTGCTGGGCGTTCAGGCCAGGCACATGGCGCACCAGCCAGTGATCGAACAGGAAGTCGATGGCGCTGATGCGCACCGGGCCGGCGATGGTGTCGGCCTCGCGCGTGGAGGCCAGAAGCATGCTCTGCACGTTGCCGTAGACGCCCTCGCCGTGCGCGACGAACACGGCGCCGGCGTCGGTGAGCCGGTAGCGCGTGCTGTCGCGGATGAACAGGCGCAGGTTCAAGGCCTTCTCGGCCGCCGCCACCCGCCGGCTGATGGTGGAGGCGTCCACACCCAGTTCACGCCCCGTGGCGCTCATGCTGCCCGTGCGCGCCAGCGCCAGGATCAGCGGAATATCGTTCCAATCGAAATCGTCTGCCATAAGTCTTATTGTTATTTCACCCGTTCGGGCCATCCGCATTTTTGCAAGGCGGGCTTGCAAGCTTGCCCATTCTCAACTCCGTTGCCGGGCCATAAGATGCACCCATCCAAACGACTTTAGCACGGTCGTTTTCCGAAAACCCTCACTAAAAAGGTAGACATCATGAGCACCCAAAACGACAAGGAACTGAACGTATCGCGCCGCTCCGCCCTGCTGGGCAGCGCCGGCCTGGCCGCCACCGTGGCCGCCTTCGCACTGCCGCTGGCCGGCGAAGCGGGCGCCGCATCGGCCGCGAAAACGGGCCCGCTGCGCAAGACGGCCAGCACCATCACCACCCGCGACGGTGTCGAGCTGTATTACAAGGACTGGGGCAAGGGCCAGCCGATCGTGTTCAGCCACGGCTGGCCGCTGAACTCGGACAGCTGGGAATCGCAGATGCTGCACCTGGCGAACAACGGCTTTCGCGTCATCGCCCACGACCGCCGCGGCCACGGCCGCTCCAGCCAGCCGTGGGACGGCAACGACATGGACCACTATGCCGACGACCTGGCCCAGCTGATCGAGGCGCTCGACCTGAAGGACGCCATCCTGGTGGGCTTCTCGACCGGCGGTGGCGAAGTGGCACGCTACGTGGGTCGCCACGGCACCAGGCGCGTCGCCAAGCTGGCCCTCGTATCGGCCGTGCCGCCACTGATGCTGAAAACGGCCGACAATCCGGGCGGCCTGCCGATGGAAACCTTCGATGGCCTGCGCGCCGCCCAGGTGGCGAACCGCTCGCAGCTCTACCTGGACCTGCCGACCGGCCCGTTCTACGGCTTCAACCGCCCCGGCGCGAAGGTGTCGCAAGGCCTGATCCAGTCCTGGTGGATGCAGGGCATGATGGGCGGCCACAAGAACACGCTGGACTCCATCAAGGCGTTCTCGGAAACGGACTTCCGCGCCGACCTGAAGAAGTTCGACAAGCCGACCCTGGTCATCCACGGCGACGACGACCAGATCGTGCCGATCGACGCGGCCGGCAAGGCTTCGGCGGCCATCGTCAAGCACGCCAAGCTGATCGTCTACCCGGGCGCGCCGCACGGCCTGACGGACACGCACAAGGACAAGGTCAATGCCGACCTGCTGGCCTTCGCGCGCAGCTGATCGCGCCACGCCTGCTCATCCGTAGCGCCACGGCGGCCGCGCCGGTGGTACAGTGCACCGCACAACCACCGGAGCCTCCATGCCTGAACCGACCCTGGCGCCCGATGCGCCGCTGTTTATCGTCCTCAATGCCGGCTCCGGCGCGGCCGAGACCGAGGAGCGCCGTACCGCCATCGAGGCGGTGCTGCAGGCGGCGGGCCGCCGTTTCGAGCTGGAAGTGGTGGAGGATGCCGCGACGCTGGAAGCGCATGCGCGCCGCCAGGCCGGCCGCGCCCGCGACGCCGGCGGCATCCTGGTGGCGGCCGGCGGCGACGGCACCATCAATACGGTGGCCCAGCAGGCGGTGGAGCACGGCTGCCCGTTCGGCGCCCTGCCCCAGGGTACCTTCAATTATTTCGGCCGCACCCACGGCATTCCCCAGGACCTGACAGCAGCCGTGCATGCGCTGCTGCACGCTTCCGTGCAGCCGGTGCAGATCGGTACCGTCAACGGCCATATCTTCCTCGTCAATGCCAGCATCGGCCTGTATCCGAAACTGCTGGAAGAGCGCGAGCACGACAAGCACCAGTTCGGCCGCAGCCGGGTCGTGGCCGCACTGTCCGCGCTGAAGACCTTGATCCTGCCGCACCGGCGCCTGCGCCTGACGCTGGAGGCGGAAGGCCGCACCCGCCATATCAAGACGTCGACGCTATTCGTCGGCAATAACCGGCTGCAGATGGAACAGGTGGGCCTGTCCGTCGTGACGCCGGACGTGGCCGACGGCGAACTGGCGGCGCTGGCGCCCAAGCCTGTCGGCCGCCTGGGCATGCTGCTGCTGGCCGCGCGGGGCGCGCTGGGCCGGCTGGCCGATGCCGACGACCTGGTGGCCTTCGGCTTTCACCGCATGACGGTGCGCACGCCCGTCTACGCGCGCCGGCGCCTGAAGGCAGCCGTCGATGGCGAAGTGTTGCACCTGACGGCGCCGCTCGTCTTCGAGGCGCTGGAAGGCAAGCTGCTGTTGCTGGTGCCTGCCCCGGGCGACGCCGTGGCCGGCTGAACGCCGCCGCCCTACTCCACCGTGATCGGCAGGTCGCGCCCGTCGACGGCGACGTTGCCGGCGTAATCGGCGGCGAAGATGCGCAAGGTGTAGTCGCCCGGCGCGATGCTGGAAACGTCCCACGCGCCCGGGCTGACCTGGCCACCGGCCAGCGTATTGTTCAAGGCATAGGCGAAGTGCGTGGCCTTGCTGCCGTAGACGGTGATGCCGCTGCTGGCGGCGTACACCAGCTTCACCGCCTCCTGGTTGCGCGGCAGGCGGTCGTAGACCTGCGTGATGCGGGGCTGCTCGTAACCCGGCGCCGGCGTGCCGTCGGCGCGCAGCAGCTGGTAACCCAGCTTGTACAGGCCCAGGCGGCGCCGTGCCAGGTTGCCGTCCATCTGGTCGTAGGCGTCGACGATGATGTCGACCTTGCCCACGCTACGCGGCACCCTGACGCGCCGTGGCGCTGCCGGTGGCGCCTCGGCCTTGGCCTTCCTGCCCTTCTCGCCCCTCTTGTCCTTTTTCCCCTTCTTCGCGCCCCCGGCCGCGTCGCCGCGCTGGCCGGACAGGCGCCGCCCGCCATCGGCCACCAGCAGGATGCCCTGCACCTTGGGCGCCACCGTGTCGACCAGACCCTCGAACGGCAAGGTCAGGGGATTGACGACGCCGCCGGCCGGGTAGTAATCCAGGTGCACGTGGGCCATGGCGTTGATGGTGCCGAGGCGGTCGCCGGCCGCGAAGCGCGTGCCGCGTGGCACCCGTACCCGTTCCGCCTTGCCGCGCGCGTTCGACAGCAGCTGGAAGCGTCCGTCCAGCGCCGCGTCCTTGCGGTCGCGCCCCACCTTCATGTGGATATACGACAGCGTGCCGATGGCGATCCCTTCGGACAGGGTGCCATGACCCCAGTTCGCGAACGGGTCCGTCACCTTGGCGTCCTGCACTGCCACCACGGGCGCGCCCACGTCGGCCCGCACGTCCAGGCCCATATGGAAATGGTCGCGGCTCTCGCCATCGAAGCTGCCTCGCACCTCGCCCATCAGTCCAACCACTTCGTGCGGCCCCCCCTGCGGCAGCACGGGCCAGCGCATCTGCTTCGGTACCGGTGCCATCGGCGGCGTTACCGGCGCGGCTTCCGGTTTGGCGGTGCCGTCGCTTGGGACCAGCCGCACCAGGCGGAACGCCAGCGCGTCGGCCACGACCAGGGCGCCGTCGCGCTGCACGGCCAGTCCGCGCGGCGCGTACAGCTGCACGGTGCCGTCGCTGCCGTAGCCTGGCCTGGCCACCTGACCCGCTTCGCCCAGCGGCCGATATTCTCCGTCAGGCGCCACCTGCAGGATGCGCCCGTTGCTGCTGGTGACGTACAGGTAACCGTCGCGCGTGGCGACGATGCCGCCCGGCCGGCGCAGCGCAGGCCGCCGCTCGTGCTCCGGCGGCACCGCCACCGTCGTCACGGCGCCGTCCTTGCCGATGCGGCGGATCGCGTGGTTGCCCGTGTCCGCGACGAACAAGGTGCCGTCGCGCGTGACGGCGACGCCGCCGGGGGTGTCGAAGCGGGCCGCCAGCGCGGCGCCGTCGCCGTCGCCCGGGCCGCCGGCGCCGGCCACCGTCGTCACGTTGCCGGCGGCGTCGATGCGGCGGATGCGGTCGTTGTAGGTGTCCGCCACGTACACGATGCCGGCATCGTCGACGGCGACACCGACCGGGCCATTGAAGCGGGCCGCCCTGCCCTGGCCATCGGCGTAGCCGGGCTGGCCGCCGCCGGCCAAGGTGGTGACGGTTCCGTCGGGCGCAATCTTGCGGATGGCGTGGTTGCCCGTGTCGGCCACGTAGAGATTACCCAGGTGGTCAAGCGCCAGCGCGGACGGCGTATGAAAGGCCGCCGCCGCGCCGTTGCCGTCGGCGAAGCCTTCGCGGCCACCGGCGAACGTCGTGACGGTGCCGTCCGTGCCGATGCGGCGGATGCGGTTGTTCTCGCCACCATCGGCCACGTAGACGATGCCGTGCGGGTCGACGGCGATGCCGAACGGATCGCCGAAGCGACTGGCGGCCGCCGCGCCATCCGTAAAGCCGGCGATGCCGGTACCGGCCAGCGGCTGCACCCGCGCCGCCCAGAAGCGCGGCGTGACGGCCTGGCGCGGCGTCAGCACCGCGGTGGCGGGCACGGACGGCACGGGCGCCGTGCGGGGCCAGAACAGGAAGGCGGCGCCGGCGCCGAACACGCCGGCGCCGGCCAGGATTGCAATCAGGAGCTTGCGTTGCGGGAGCTTACGGTTCACTTGCGGCCGTTACGAGGTTGCAGGGCTTGCAAGCTTAGCAGATGGCTACGCACTTGCGCGCGACTGTGTGACTGCTCGAAGCCCCCGCCCAGGATCGTGAGGTCGCCATCCACACCCGGCCCACGTGACGACACCCATTCGGGCGGCCAAAGGTGCAGATCGGCGCGCGCAAGAATTCATCCCCATGATTACTTTGGCTGCGCACTACGATATATTATGAATAATTGTATAAATTTTAACGACCGTAGATGAGTGAAGCTTCCTGGACAGCCATCAAGTATTCGAAGCTTGCTCACCTGCGGAGTGGTGGCTGCGATGCACGCCGTCCTTTTGATTTCATATCATTCGCAAGATGCGCCGGTTCCTGGCAATGCTGCCGAAGAGAACCGTACAATCTTCCTGGTGACGCCCTGGGTAACGCCGTTTGGCATCAAAAACGAGCGCACCAGAAAGCCTTCGCAGGGCCTGCAGAAAAAAAAACTGCTGGCAGCTCCACTGACCGATCAGCTTAGCGCTCCTGGCAAGGTCGCCGCTCCTGGCGAAGTTGCGGCGAACGATGAAAATCCTGCCATCGAGCAAACGGCGAACATTGACCCGAACTGGACCGCAGGCCAATCAGGGAACCCGGCACCCGTTACGGATATCAGGGCTTATTCTCTCTCGCTGGCAGGAAAGGCCGATGCGCAAGCTCGACAGGGAAAGCTCGTGACATTGGACCCCGTCGATACGCCGTTCAAACGGATGCAGAGCGCGATGGCGCAGGCAGCGAAGGGGAGTGGAAACAGCACGACGACAGCCATTTCTTCCTCAGGTGAAGCGATAACGATCGTTACGCGCAGTGGCAAGCCACATTGCTATGTTCCAGTGTCGACCAGTGTCGCCCCGTCCGCCGTATTCGATAACCGGGGAAGTGGACGTTCCACTGAAATTCAGTGCCCCAAGGGTATGCGTTGATATCCGTTAAAGATGGATTGACGGCTGCCGGTCATTCGATTCGGCGTGTCGTCAGCCCGAACGCCGCCTTGTGACAAACGTCATGAGTTTTTGGGCGGGAATATAGGTTTGCACCCGGTTTTATTGTTCGTTTACGGCGGCGTATTTCATTGCCCGAAAAACGGGGTCTGTCCCCATTTTGGCTTCAGCCGAAGTGATCCGGGTCCGGCCCGATCCGCTCGCCCCGGTCCAGCTCCGCCAGGGCCGCCATATCGTCTTCGTCCAGGGTGAAATCGAAGACCTGGGCGTTGGCGCGGATGCGCTCGGGATTGGACGACTTCGGGATCACCAGCACGCCGTTCTGCACGTGCCAGCGCAGGATGATCTGGGCCGGCTCGCGGCCGTACTTTGCCGCCAGGTCGGCGATCTGCGGGTCCTGCAGCGCCTTGCCCTGGCCCAGCGGGCTCCAGGCCTGGGTGCGCACCCCCAGCGCCGCGTTGGCGGTGCGCAGCTCGCCCTGCTGCAGCCACGGGTGCAGCTCGATCTGGTTCACGGCCGGCAGCTGGTGGGTTTCGGCGTACAGCCGCTGCAGCTCTTTCGGGCGGAAGTTCGACACGCCGATCGAGCGGGCCAGGCCCTGCTGGCGCAGCTCGATCAGCGCGCGCCACGTGTCCACGTACAGTTCCCGCCACGGCGCCGGCCAGTGGATCAGCAGCAGGTCGACGTAGTCCATCTTCAGGCGGTCCAGGCTGGCCCGCAGCGCGTCCTTGGCGGCCTGGTAGCCCTGGTCGGCGTTCCAGATCTTCGTCGTGACGAAGACGTCGGCGCGGTCGATGCCGGCGGCGCGCACGCCCGCGCCGACGCCGGCTTCGTTCTGGTAGGCCGACGCCGTGTCGACCAGCCGGTATCCGGCCGCCAGCGCGACCTGCACGGCGGCGCTGGCCTCCTCGTCGTTGTCCTGCCAGACGCCCAGTCCCAGCTGGGGGATGCGGTGGCCGTCGTTCATTTCGATCACGGGTATTTCCGTCATGGCGTCTCCTTGTCTGTTGGGCCGGCGTCGGCCAGCAGGTCCTCGATGCGGATGGGCAGGTCGCGCACGCGCACGCCGGTGGCATGATAAACGGCCGCCGCGATGGCCGGGGCCACGCCGGCCAGGCCGATCTCGCCGATGCCGCGCGCGCCGTAGGCATTCAGGGCCGTGTCGGGATACGGCAGGAACGTCACGTCCACCTCCGGCGCGTCCGCATGCGTGACCATGATGTAGTCGGCCAGGTTGGCGTTGACGGGCGCGCCGCTGCGGCCATCGTAATGGGTTTCCTCGAACAGCGCCATGCCCACGCCCATGTGCACGGCGCCCTCGATCTGGTTGCGCCCCGTCTTCGGGTTCAGGATCGTGCCGGCATCGATGACGGTGACGATACGCCGCACGGCCAGGCGGGCGATGGCCGGCTGCCATGCCACCTCGACGAAATGGCAGCCATAGGAATGGATCGACAGGCTCTTCGCCTGCGGGTCCTTGCTGCTCTCTGGCGACTCGCCCTGCCCTTCGATCGCCGACAAGGCGGCGCCGCGCAGCACCTGGCCGAACGGCACGCCGCCGCTGCCGTCCGTGCGCGTGACCTCCCCGCTTGTGAAGGCCAGCAGGGCCGGATCGCTGCCGGCGAAGGGGCCGGACGGCCCCGCGGCGGCCCGCAGCAGCTTGGCGATGGCCTCCGCGGCCGCTGCTTCCACGGCGGGAATCAGCGAGGCCGTCGCCATCGAGCCGCCCGACCAGGGTCCCGGCGGCAGACGTGTGTCGCCGATTTCCACCTTCACGCGCGCCACGTCGACGCCGGTGGCACGCGCGGCCATCTGTGCCAGCACCGTGTACGTGCCGGTGCCGATGTCCTGGGTCGCGCTGCGGACCGTCACGCCGCCGTCGGCGTCAAACACCAACGCGACTTCGGCCGGGCGGCGCTTGGCCATCCAGCTGGCGCAGGCCATGCCCCAGCCGAGGATGGTGTCGCCTTCCTTCATGGCGCCAACGCCGGCCTGGCGCCGGGACCAGCCGAAACGCTCGGCGCCGACGTGCAGGCATTCGCGCAGGTGGCGCGACGAGAACGGTACATCTTCGTCCTCGTCGTGCCCCGGCTCGTTGGCCAGGCGCAGCTGCACCGGGTCCATGCCCAGGCGGACGGCCAGTTCATCCATCGCCGACTCCAGCGCGAACAGGCCGGGCACGGCCCCGGGACCGCGCATCGACGTGTTCGGGCCGACGTCGCGGGTACAGACGCCGCCCGTGACGCGCAGGTGCGGTGTGCTGTACAGGTAACCGGTGGCCTCGCCGCAGTCCTCGTCGTTCGGTTCGCCCTGGGCGACATGGTGCAGATGGTCGTGGCACAGCGCCACCAGCCTGCCATCGGGCTGCGCGCCCAGGCGCACGCGCTGCTGCGTCGCGGCGCGATGGCCCACGTTCTGGAACATCATGCGGCGCGACACCACCAGCTTGACGGGCCGGCCCAGCTTGCGCGCGGCCTGGGCCGCCAGCAGCGAATGGTGCCATGGCCACAGCTTGCCGCCGAAGCCGCCGCCCAGGTAGTGCGTGACGACGCGCACGTCGTCCAGCGGCACGCCCAGCATCGTCGCCAGCACGGCGCGGTGGTTGACGATTGCCTGGGTGGTTTCGTACAGCGTCAGCGCGCCGTCCTCCCAGGCGGCCACGGAGGCGTGCAGTTCGATCGGGTTGTGTGTCTCCGGCGGCGTCGTGTAGCGCGCGTCGATGCGCACCGGCGCGCCGGCGAAGGCGCCTTCCGCGTCGCCCCGCTGCGTCGACGTTTCCGGCGGCTCGTCGGGCGAGAGCTCGTTCGACACGTCCGGGGCTTCGGCATCGTAGGCGACATCGACGGCGCCGGCGGCGGCGCTGGCCTCCTCGAACGTGCGCCCCACCACGAGGGCCACGTACCGGCCGTAATAGCGGACGGCATCGTCCTGCAGCGGCGGGCGCTTCTCGTCCAGGCGAAGCGTGCTGTCCTCCGGCAGGCGGTGCAAGGTGCCCAGGTTCTCGTGCGTGAACACCTGGACGACACCCGGCATGGCGCGGGCCGCGTCGGTGGCGATCGCCGTCACCCTGCCGTTGCCGACGGTGGCGCAGACGGGGACGGCCACCAGCATGCCGGGCAGGTGGCGGTCGGCCGTGTATCGGGCGTGGCCGCTGACTTTCTTGGGCCCGTCGACGCGGGACAGCGGCGTGCCGATGATGGATTGCGCGTCGAGCTTCATGCCTGGCCTCCCGTGCCGGTGACGTTCTTCAGGGCCTGCACCAGGCAGCGCCGCGCCAGCTCGATCTTGAAGTCGTTCTGGCCAAAGCCTTGCGCGTCGCGCAGTGCAGCCCGGGCTGCGGCATGGAAGCGTTCCTCCGTGGCCGGCTGGCCCGCCAGTTCGCGCTCGGCTTGCGGCGCGCGCCAGGGGATCGTGCCGACGCCGCCCAGCGCGATGGCGAAGGCGCCGCCCGGCGTGCGCACCACGGCGGCGGAGGCCAGCGCGAATTCGTAGGAGGCGCGGTCGCGCAACTTCAGGTAGGTCGAGCGGGTGCCGTCCGGCAGCGGCGGCAAGGTCACGTGGGTGATCAGCTCACCGGGCAGCAGCACGGTCTCCACGTGGGGCGTGTCGCCCGGCAGCAGGAAGAAGGCGCCGATGGGGATGGCGCGCCCGCCGCCCGGACCCGTGACGTGGATGACGGCATCGAGGGCCATCAGCGCCACGTTCATGTCGGACGGGTTGCTGGCGATGCAGTGTTCGCTCGTGCCCAGCACGGCCAGGTTGCGGTGATGACCACCCCGTGCCGCGCAGCCGCTGCCCGGCACGCGCTTGTTGCAGGCCGTCGCCGTATCGCGGAAATACACGCAGCGCGTACGCTGCAGCAGGTTGCCGCCCGTCGTCGCCATATTGCGCAGTTGGACGGACGCGCCCGACAGCAGCGCCTCGGCCAGCACGGGATAGCGCCCGGCGACCAGCGGATGATGGGCCAGCACGGAATTGGTGACGAGCGCGCCGATGCGCAGGCCGCCGTCCGGCAAGGCCTCCACTTCGTCCAGGCCCAGGTCGCGCAGCTGCACCACCTGCGCGGGCTGCTCGACGTCCAGCTTCATCAGGTCCAGCAAGGTGGTGCCGCCGGCCAGGAAGCGCACCGTGGCGCCCTGCTGCGCCGTGGGCGACGTGGCCGCCAGGGCGACGGCCTGCTCGACCGCCTGGGCGCGTTGCAAGGTGAAGGTCTTCATGCGCCACCCTTGCGCACGTGCTGGATGGCCGCGACGATGTTCGAGTAGGCGCCGCAGCGGCACAGGTTGCCGCTCATGCATTCGCGCACGGCGGCGTCGTCCGGGCCGCAGGGCTCGTCCAGCAGCGCCGTGGCGGACATGATCTGCCCCGCCGTGCAGTAGCCGCACTGGAAGCCGTCGTGTTCGACGAATGCCGTCTGCATCGGGTGCAGCCGCTCCGGCGCGCCCAGGCCCTCGATGGTGGTGACGGCGTCGCCCGCGTGGGCCATCGCCAGGGTCAGGCAGGCGTTGATGCGCCGGCCGTTGACGTGCACGGTGCAGGCGCCGCACTGGCCGTGGTCGCACCCCTTCTTCGTACCCGTCAGGTGCAGGTGGTCGCGCAGGTAGTCCAGCAAGGTGGTGCGCACGTCGACGTCCATGCATTGTTCGACGCCATTGACGACGATGGGCAGGCCGGGCGGCCCCAGGGGCTTGGCGGGGATGGCCTGCTGCGCTGCGGCAGGGGCGGCGGGGGTGACAGGCTCGTGCTCGGTCATCGATAGGCTCCGTGGTTGAAACTCAACTACAGCACTTATCATATCGACCACTGCGAGCGGCTTGCGCACGATACGACGCAACGAAGCGGGTTTTGGGCAAAAAAAAAGCCCACCGGAGACCGGCGGGCTGAATCTATTTCCTTGGAGGAGAATAGAGGAGACAGGTGAATTATGCTGCGCCGCGCCATATCGCGCAAGTTTATTGTAGTGATACTAGATATTGTCCTGGCGTATATCAGAGGCGTGACAGCAATGGCAGGGACGAAAAAAAGGAGGACCTTGCGGTCCTCCGAGCTCCCTGATGATCAGACATTATTGCAGCGGACGAGCGCCGCTCAGCGATCCGGCGTGTAAGGCAGCACGCGCGAGGCCAGGCGGGTATCGGTTTTCAACAGGCCCACTTCGTCCGCCAGGATGTGCACCGCTTCGTTCAGCAGCACGTCCTTGGCGTTTTTCGCCGCCTTTTCCGCTTCCAGCTCGGCCGCCAGCGACCGTTCGTCGCCCTGCAGGCCGTCGTCCGTGCGGCTGGCACCCTTGACGGCGGCCGCCTGCTTGGCTGCCTTGGCACCGGCCGGCTTGGCCGCTACGGCCTTGGTCAGCGCCTCCTTGGGATCGGGCACGAGGATCGGATCGTCCGGCGACGGGGCCGCCGCCAGGCGTGCCTCGCGCAGCTTGGCGCGCTTTTCCTGCTCGTCGCGTTCCTTGCGGCGGGCCGTCTCGTTCAGCGAAATCAGGTTGTCCTTGCGTTGCTTCTTGACGTAGTTGATGTCGTCGACCAGGTACTGGAAGTCCTTGTCCTTGGCCACGCGCGCCTCGTAACGCTTCTGCAGCAGCGGCACAATGTCCTTGACCTCGCCGGCCGGAATGTAGACGGCCGGCTTGATGACCGTGTACGGCAGCGCGTTGTCGTAGCTCGATTCGCCGAAGTTTTCCGCGTCGGCGATGACGGGCAGCTTGATGTCGGGCGTCACGCCGCGCAGCTGGGTGGTGCCGCCGTTGATGCGGAAGAACTGGGCGATCGTCATCTTCAGCTCGCCGAGGCGGGCCTTGTCGCCCTGCCCGAAACGGTCCAGGTTGACGAGGGTCTGCACGGTGCCCTTGCCGAAGCTGGGCTCGCCGATGATGATGCCGCGGCCGTAATCCTGCAGGGCGGCGGCGAAGATTTCCGACGCCGAGGCCGAGCCGCGGTTGATCAGCACGCCGACGGGACCGTCCCAGGCCAGGCCCGGCAAGGTGTCGCTTTCCACTTCGACCTTGCCGTCGGCACTGCGCTGCTGCACGACAGGGCCGCGGTCGATGAACAGGCCGGTCAGCTCGACGGCCTCCGTCAGCGAGCCGCCGCCGTTGTTGCGCAGGTCGATCAGCACGTTGTCGACCTTGTCCTTCTTCAGTTCGCCCAGCAGGCGGGCGACGTCGCGCGTGGCGCTCTTGTAGTCCTTGTCGCCCTTGCGGCGGGCCTCGAAGTCCATGTAGAAGGTGGGCAGCGCGATCACGCCGATGCGGCGCTTGACGCCACCGTCACGCACTTCCATGATGGTTTTCTTGGCGGACTGCTCTTCCATGCTGATCTTCTTGCGCACCAGCGCGATCGTCACGGGCTTGCCGTCCGGGCCGGCGTCGGCCGGCAGCACTTGCAGGCGCACGGTGGAATCCTTGGTGCCGCGGATCTGCTGCACGACGTCGTCGATGCGCCATCCCAGCACGTCCGTCAGCGGGCCGCTTTCGTTCTGGCCGACAGCCATGATGCGGTCGCCCACCTTCAGCTTGCCGGACATGCCGGCCGGGCTGCCGGCGACGATTTCACGGATGACCGTGTATTCGTCGCGCGTCTGCAGCACGGCGCCGATGCCTTCGAGCGACAGGCGCATCTGGATATCGAAGTTGTCGGACGCACGCGGGCCCAGGTAATTGGTGTGCGGCTCGATCGACATCGCATACGCGTTCATGAAGATCTGGAACACGTCCTCGTTGTTCAGCTTGCGCGAGCGGCTCAGGTAGTTCTCGTAGCGCTTGTCCAGCATGTCGCGGATGGCCTTGTCGTCCTTGCCGGCCAGCTTCAGGCGCAGCCAGTCGTTCTTGACGCGCTTGCGCCACAGGTCCTTGACCTCGGCATCGCTCTTGGCCCAGTCGGCCTTCTCGCGGTCGTACTGGTAGCTTTCATCCAGCGTGAAATCGGGCTTGGTCTTGAGCAGTTCGCGGGCATAGGCGATGCGCTCGTTGAAGCGCTGCTGGTAGACGTTGTAGATGGAGAACGGCAGGTCGAGTTTCTCGCCCAGGATGGCGTCGTCCAGCTTCGACTTGGCGCCGGCGAACTGGTCCAGGTCGGCCTGCACGAAGAACAGCTTTTCCGCGTCCAGCGACTTGAAATAGCGGTCGAAGATCTTTTCCGACATCGCATCGTCCAGCGGCGTGGCCTTGTAGTGCGCGCGGGACAGCACGCGCGACGCCCACACGGCGGCCTGGGTCTGCTGGGCGGCCGGCTTGAGCGCCTCGGGTGTCTTCTCGACGGGTGCGGCAACCGCAGGGGCGGCGCCCGCGTAGGCGGACATCAGTGCCAGCGACATGGCGGCCAACAGCATTTGCTTCTTCATCGGCATACTCCGGGACTAGTTTGAAACGGTATTTGGAACCATGCCGCCTATTTTCAGGCAAGGCACTTACGGCAACTACTTAAGAATCCATCGTCAGGTCTTTTACTGCGTTTCGCCTTATTCTACAGGAGGATCGTCGTAAAGGCCTGGCGATCCGAAGAGTGTCGGCGCGCTCGCTTAAGCTTGTATTAAAGCAGTGAATGAACGCAGCCGATTGCCATGTAAATAGTCGTAAATAAGCCATATCGAAACGCCAAGGACCAGCGCGGGCCACGAGCGCCGCGCCACCAGCCAGTCGGCCCGGGACGGCCAGCAGGCCAGGAATTGCGGCGCGACCAGGAAGGCCAGCGCGATGTCGAGGACCTGGAAATGCCAGCCCGCACCGGTGCGCCACGCGGCCACCCACCAGGGCAGCAGCACCAGCAGCAGCGGTGCCAGCGCCGCCGGCGCCGCGTTATACCAGCGCACGCGGGTCAAGGTGACGGCGCCGAGCTCCCAGCCGCCGTGGGCGCGGCGAGGGATCACCGTCAGCGAAGCGGGACGCGCGGCCGTGACGAAGCCGACGAGGAAATGGGCCAGCTCATGGCACAGGGTGCCGGCCAGCGTGAAGACGAAAAAGACGGGATGGCGGCGCGCCAGCGCGCGGATGACGAGGGCCAGCGCCAGCGCCGGCGCCAGGTACAGCAAGGCGTCGTCGTGGCGGCACAGCCAGGCCGGCGCGACGGCGCCGCAGGAAAATCGCATGCGGGCAGGCGCGGGCGCGGGTCAGGTCGTATAGAAACAGCGCCCGCAGGCCTGCCGGTAGCGCTCGTTCCCGCCGATGCTGATCTGTTCGCCCTGGCGGATGCGGCGGCCGTTCTCGTCGACCCGCACGTTCATCGTCGCCTTCTTGCCGCAGCTGCAGATATTCTTCAGTTCCTCGATATCGTCGGCCAGCGCCAGCAGGTAGGCCGAGCCGGGGAAGGGTTCGCCCCGGAAATCCGTGCGCAAACCGTAGCAGATCACGGGGATGCCCTGGACCTGGGCCAGCTGGTGCAACTGCTGCACCTGGGCGATGGACAGGAACTGGGCCTCGTCGACGAGGACGCAGGCGACCCGCTCCAGCGCGAGGAAGTTGGTGTTGGCATCGAAGGTCTCGACGTCGCGCTGCAGGCCCAGGCGCGACGTGATCTTGCCGACGCCGAAACGGTCGTCGATGGCGGCCGTGAACAGGCGCACCTGCTGGCCCTGCTCTTCGTAGTTATGGGCGACCTGCAACATCGCGGTCGACTTCCCCGCGTTCATCGCCGAGTATCGAAAATAAAGTTTTGCCACTGCTGACCTGAAATAAATGAATGAATCGGCGCATTATAAAACGGCGGCGTGATCGGGAACAGGCACGGACTGGTTGGGCGCGACCGGACGTGACAGCGTGACGCGACTCGGCGCATACTGATATGGCAACATGCAGCATCGGTGTTTCGTCGTTTTTTTCATAAGCAAATCCGAAAACATTCCTTCGAGCGCGAGCTTGCACATCAGACAATGCGCGCCTCGGCCGGGACGACACAATCGACCCGGTCCGTCCACACAAGGAGACTGTATGCAAAGCACCACCCCTGCAGCGCTGTATGGCCTGATCGGCAACACGCCGCTGGTCGAAGTCACCCGGCTCGACACCGGTCCCTGCCAGCTGTTCCTGAAGCTCGAATCGCAGAATCCCGGCGGCTCGATCAAGGACCGCATCGGCCTGTCCATCATCGAGGCCGCCGAGCGCGACGGCCGCCTGAAACCGGGCGGCACCATTGTCGAGGCCACGGCCGGCAACACGGGCCTGGGCCTGGCCCTGGTTGGCCGCATCAAGGGCTACAAGGTCGTGCTGGTCGTGCCCGACAAGATGGCCACGGAAAAGATCCTGCACCTGAAAGCCCTGGGCGCGCAGATCCACATCACCCGGTCGGACGTCGGCAAGGGCCACCCGGAGTATTACCAGGATGTGGCAGCCCGCATCGCCGCCGACATGCCGGGCGCCTTCTTCGCCGACCAGTTCAACAACCCGGCCAACCCGCTGGCCCATGAAACCACCACCGGCCCCGAGCTGTGGGAGCAGTCGGGCCACGACCTGGACGCCATCGTCGTCGGCGTCGGCTCCAGCGGCACCCTGAGCGGCCTGACGCGCTACTTCGCCCGCGCCAACCCGAACCTGGAATTCGTGCTGGCCGACCCGCAGGGCTCGATCCTGACGGAGTACGTCCAGACCGGGCGCGTGGCAGAGACGAGCGGCTCCTGGGCCGTCGAAGGCATCGGCGAGGACTTCCTGCCGTCGATCGCCGATTTCTCCGGCGTGCGCCATGCCTACACCATCACGGACCAGGAAAGCTTCGACAGCGCCCGCGCGCTGGTGCGCGCCGAGGGCATCCTGGGCGGCTCGTCCACCGGCACCCTGCTGGCGGCGGCGCTGAAATACTGCCGCGCCCAGACCACGCCCAAGCGCGTCGCCACGTTCGTGTGCGACACCGGCACGCGCTACCTGTCGAAGGTGTACAACGACGGCTGGATGGTGGACCAGGGCCTGCTGCAGCGCGAGCGCACGGGCGACCTGCGCGACCTGATCGGCCGGCGCCACGATGCCGGCGAAGTGGTCAGCGTGGCCCCCACCGACACCCTGCTGGTCGCGTTCAACCGCATGCGTTCGGCCGACCTGGCCCAGCTGCCCGTGATCGACCATGACCGGCTGGTCGGCATCATCGACGAATCGGACCTGCTGCTGAAGGTGGAGAACCAGAGCCGGCACTTCGCCAGCCTGGTGGGCGACACGATGACGTCGCGCCTGGAAACGCTGCGGCCCGATGCCGACATCCAGGCCCTGCGCAACACGCTGGACCGGGGCCTGACCGCCGTCGTCGCCGACGAGCGCACCTTCTACGGGCTGATCACCCGATTCGACCTTCTCAACCACCTGCGCAGGACACTGAGCTGATGCAAGACGACAAACAAGCCCACCTCGCCACCCGCGTCATCCACGCGGGCCAGGCCCCCGACCCGTCGACCGGCGCCATCATGCCGCCGATCTACGCCACCTCCACCTTCGTCCAGCAAAGCCCGGGCGTGCACAAGGGACTGGACTACGGCCGCTCGCACAATCCCACCCGGTGGGCGCTGGAACGCTGCGTGGCCGACCTGGAAGGCGGCGCCCAGGCCTACGCCTTCGCCTCCGGCCTGGCCGCCATCTCCACCGTGCTGGAACTGCTGGACGCGGGCTCGCACATCGTCGCCGGCGACGACATGTATGGCGGCACCTACCGCCTGTTCGAGCGCGTGCGCCGGCGCAGCGCCGGCCACCAGTTCAGCTATGCCGACCTGACCAATCCGGAAAACCTGCTGGCGGCGCTGCGGCCGGAAACGAAGATGGTGTGGATCGAGACGCCCACCAACCCGATGCTGAAACTGGCCGACCTGCGCACCATCGCGCTGATCTGCCGCCAGCGTAATATCATCGCCGTGGCCGACAACACCTTCGCCAGCCCGCTGGTGCAGCGCCCGCTGGAACTGGGCTTCGACATCGTGGTGCACTCGGCAACGAAGTACCTGAACGGCCACTCGGACATCATCGGCGGCATCGCCGTCGTCGGCGGCGAAGAGCGGCAGGCCGGCTGGCGTGAGCAGCTCGGCTTCCTGCAGAATTCCGTCGGTGCCATCCTGGGGCCATTCGACAGTTTCCTGGCGCTGCGCGGCGTCAAGACGCTGGCCATCCGAATGGAGCGCCACTGCGCCAGCGCACTGGAACTGGCCCAGTGGCTGGAGCGCGAGCCGAAGGTGCGCAAGGTGTACTACCCCGGCCTGGCCTCCCACCCGCAGCACGAGCTGGCGCGACGCCAGATGACGGGCTTCGGCGGCATCATCTCGATCGACCTCGACACGGACCTGGCCGGCGCCCGCCGCTTCCTGGAACGGTGCGAAGTGTTCGCGCTGGCCGAAAGCCTGGGCGGCGTGGAAAGCCTGATCGAGCATCCGGCCCTGATGACGCATGCCACCATTCCGCCCGAGCAGCGCGCCCAGCTGGGCATCGGTGACGGCCTGATCCGCCTGTCCGTCGGCATCGAGCATATCGAGGACCTGCGCCGCGACTTGCAGAACGCGCTGGCCGCCGTCTAGGCCCGCCCGCCTTTACTGCCGTGCTCGGAGTGAGCCGGTCAGACGGCGCCCCCCGGCCCCGGGGGCTTCGGCTGCGGATCGTGGTTGCCGAAGACCCGGTGCACGAAGGCCTCCAGTGCCCGGAATACCCCTTCCACGCCGAATCCCGCGATGAACGACAGCGCCGAACCGCTCAGGGCCCAACTGCCCAGCACGCCATGGTCGTCGGCCGACGCCGGTCCGGACGGGTTGATGAACAGGGCGATGCAGGCGCCGATGGTGCCGCCCAGCGCCAGTTGCAGCAGTGCCAGGGTCGAGTCGCGCGGTGACAGCATGCTTTCGCGCATGCGTTCCCACAGCCGCCGCACGACGGCCGCGCCCGCCCCCAGGATGCCGTATGCCAGGGGCAATACGGCCGTGCCCACCACCAGGGTGACGATGCGGGCTTTTTCCTCCGTGCCACGACGGCTGATGCGCTCCAGCTCCTCGCTGGCTGCGCGCCGGGCCGCGTCCTGCTCCGGCGGGCGCGGGTCCGGCGGCTCGACGGGCGCCGGGAACAGGCCGTAGATGGTTTTCCAGGGTGCCAGCCATTGGCGCAAATTCAGGCGTACGGCACGGCGTTCATCGCGCAGGCTCCTGTTCCGTTCGCATAACTGGTATTCCTCCGTGCTGCGGTAAGCGGGCTGGTCCATCGCATCCTTGAGCGTGCAGAAGCTGACGACGGCCGGCGCCGCCACCCCGACGGTCTCGGCGCCGGCCCGGCGTATGCGCTCGTCGGCGGCATAGGCCAGCTCGGCTTCGCTGATTTCCTTGCGCAGCTCGACCGTGCGGGTGCGTACGTTTTCCAGGTGTTCCAGGATGACGTTGCCGGCCGCCACGTGCCAGGACAGTGCGCATGTCAGTACCAGCGCGAACAGCAGGAAGGTCACGAGCACGGCCATCCGGAAATTGAACTTGATGGCCACGCCGATCAGGCCGGGGTAGGCGTAGCGCGCCAAGGTCACGCGGGTGGGCTTGTCCCACATCAGGCCGCCACTGCCGCGCCGCGACGGCACGGGTTCGTCGGAGGGCGACGTCTTGCTGTAGAACAGGTCGCGCCACAGGCGGCGCAGGCGGTTGATGGGCTTGCGGCGGTTTTCCTCGCCGACGACGAGGATGGTGAAGGCCACCGTCAGGCCCGTGGCGGGCCGGGCCACGGCGTTGAGCATGTCCTTGGCGCACATCAGGTCGACGGCCTGCTGCAGCCGCACGGCCGGGTCGGTGGCCGGCACCAGCCCGATCTCGCAGATGGTGCGGATGACCTCGTGCGGCGCCGAGCCCTGGCCGCGCAGCTCCTTGTCCCACCGGCCCGAGATATGGTCCAGCAGCAGGAACACCTCGTACAGTTCGCGCACGAAGATGAATTCCTCCAGCTTGACGAGCTCGACGCTGCCGTCGCCGGGAGCGTCGTCGGGCTTGCCCAATATGCTGTCGTCGATGGCCATGGCGTCCTCCCGCCGTGCATGCGCATGAGGCCATTGTGCGCCTGCCGGCTGGCAGGACGGTAGCGTTTTGACAGCCGCTATGGCGCGGCCGCAACGGCGGGGCCCGCCGGCACGCCCTGCCCTGCTTTACAGACCTGGCTGGTACTGCCGTTCCAGGTTCTTCAGCACGTCTTCCTTGTAGAACAGCACGTCCTTGAACTCGCCGCGCGCATACATGGCGGCCTGGTCGGTGAAGTGGGGCGACGCCGGATCGCCGCTCTGGCCGCCTGCCAGAATGCTTTTCGCGCGGATGCGAGGACCGAACTCGACGGCGGCAACGAAGCTGTTGCCCCGCTCGCCGTAGATGCGCCGCGTGGTCTGCTGCGACGTCATTCCGTAGGCCGCCAGCGCGCCCCAGTTGCCGGACGCGTACGGCACCGGAATGCTGGGCTTGCTGTCGTCGAAGGGCTGCTTGATATCGCCCGTCAGCCTTTGGTACCGGTTGATTTCGCCCCATGGTGTCTTCCACGTGCCGAAATCGGCGTCCAGCTTGTTCGATGCCTGCACCAGCGCTTCCAGGCGCTGGCGCGGCGTGATCTGCGTGGCCAGATAGTCGAGGACGGCGATCCGCTGTTCCTTCGCGGCCGGCCCGTGCACCCGCACCAGGTGCTGCAGCCAGTAGATCGCCAGCGACGTCGGCACGGAGCGCAGCGAGTAGCGCATGTCCCAGTCCCGTAGCAGGCTGATCTGCTCGGTCAGCCGCGACTTCTGCAGGTCGCTGGCCGGCGTTTCGTCGTAGGCTCGCAGCAGCAGCGGCAGCAAGGGCTCGAAGGCCGTCAGCTGGCTGTCGTAGGCGCTGGCGATCAGGGTCTCCAAGGTGAAGTCCTTCTTGTTTTCAAGCACCCGCACGGCGTGGATGCCGCGCGCGTTCTCCGGATTCATCGACATATAGGCCGGATAATCCTGCACACGCGGGCTGTACTGGCCGGCGGCCGAGAACGGCCAGTTGTTCGTGTTCTGGATCCAGCCGTTCTTCGGATTGAACAGGTGGATCGTGTCCTTCACGGCATGCAGGCCCTTCCAGTCGGTGGCGGGATTGCTGCCGTCCACCGGCTGCGTGTAGTCGAAGCGGCGGTCGCGCACGGGGATGAAATTGCCGTGGAAGTAGGCGATATTGCCGTCCGCATCCGCGTACACCGTGTTGTTCGACGAATTCGTGCGCAGCTCCATCGTCTTCCAGAAGGCCTGGTAGGTGCGCGCCTTGGTGCGCAGGTAGGACTGCTGCAGCGCCTTCAGCGGCTCGTTCATCAGCGCCACCGACACCCACTTACCACCCTCGCGGCGCACGACGGGGCCGTGGTGCGTGAAGTAGGCCGTCACGTTCCGCTCGGCCATGCCCGTGGCCGTCTTGTACGGCAGCCGGATGTCGACCTGGCGCACGGCGCGCCGCTCGCCGCCGTAGTCGTAGAAGTACTTGCCGTCCTGCGCCGTCACCGTTTCCAGGAACTCGTCGATGACGTCGCCGCCGCCGGAGGTGTGCATCCACCCCAAACGGTCGTTGAAGCCCTGGTAGACGAAGAACTGACCCCACGTGACGGCGCCATAGGCATTCAGGCCCTCGTCGCTGGTGACGTGGATCTCCGGCCGGAAATAGAACGACGTGTGCGGGTTGATCATCAGCAGCGCATGGCCGCTTTTCGACAGGCTGGGAGCGATGGCGAAGCCGTTCGAGCCGCCCGGCTCCCGCAGCACGGGCACCGGGGCGCCGACCTGCGCCAGCTGCGGCACGCCTTCATAGAAATGCTGCAGCGCCTTGACGTCGATTTCCTCGATGTCGCCGCCGATGCTGCCCTCGGAAAAACTGAGCGCCATCCACGGTTCGAAGTGCGTCAGCAGTGCCGGCTTGACGTCCGGGTGGGTATGCAGGTACCAGTTCAGCCCGTCCGCCCACGCCGTCATCAGCTTTTTCAGCCACGCCGGGCTGGCCTTGTACTGGGCCTGCAGGCTGTCCGGGCGGATGAACAGCTTCATCCGCAAATCCTCGTACAGGGCCTTTTCGCCATCGACCTCGGCCGTGCGGCCCAGGGCCGTGATGAAGTTGCGCTCCACCCGGTTGAAGTCGTCCTCGGCCTGCGCATACAGCATGCCGAACACGGCATCGGCGTCCGTCTTGCCGTAGACGTGGGGAATGCCCCACTTGTCGCGCAGGATCGTCACCCGCCGCGCCGCCGCCTGCAGCCGCGCCATCTCGGCGGCGGGCAGCGTGCCATCGCTGGCCGCGGCCGGCACGGCCTGTTCGGCTGCTTCGGCCAGGGGAACAGCGGCGGCCAGGATGGCGGACAGCGCCAGCGCGGATGACATTCTCGGCATTGCAGGCTCCTTCAGGAAACAACGATGGGTCAGGATGCGTCGACCAGCTGGTCGATACGGGCGCGCAGCTCGGCATTCTCCGCGCGCAGGGCGGCATTGCGGTCCTTCAGCTGCGCCACTTCCGCGCGCAGGTGTTCCACTTCCGTCAGCGGCTGGTCCGGCAGCGACGGCGCCTCACCGCCGTCTTCCCAAGGTGCCGGCTTGGCCGGCTTGACGGGGCGCGACGCGGCGCGCTGCTCGCGGATTTCCTTGGCCGCCTGCTGCAGGAACTTCTTGCCGCCGGCGACGGCGTTGACCTGGTCCTCGGGCGCCAGGCTGGCCACGGTGGCCGCCGCATTGATCGAAATGGTGCCTGCGCGCACGGCCTCCACCAGCTCCGGCGTGGCCGTCTTCTGGATCTTCTCGATCTGGCTGATGGTATTGGTCGACAGCCGCGCGGCGCGGGCGATGTCCTCGCGCGACGTGCGCACCTTCGGCGCGGCCGCATCGGCGTCGCCGTCGGACCCTGGCGGCGCGATGGCGGCGTCTTCCGCCTTCATGCGCGCCGCATCCTCCTCGGCGCGCTGGGCCAGGATGTCCTTCTTGCGCAGCGCCAGCACGCCGCGTTGGAAGTCGGACACGCTGCGCCGGCCCAGGTGATTGTCGATCATCCACAGCATCACGTCTTCCATGCTCTTGAATGTCGTGTTCTGGATCACCTTGAACGGAATGCCGTGCTGCTGGCAGATGGCATAGCGATTGTGGCCGTCGACCAGGATGTCATCCCACAACACCAGCGCATCGCGGCAACCTTCGGCCAGCAGGCTGCGCTCCAGCGCTGCATGCTCCGCCTCGGTCAGCGGTTCGATATAGGCGCGCAGCATGTCATTGATCTTGATTTGCATAAGTCTGTCCTCGATAAAGCAAGCGGCACGCCCTGGGCGTGCCGTCCCGCATGCTACACCAATCGGCGCCGGGAACCAACGGCGGCCGCGTCGAGGGACGGGTCACGGATGCGCCCGGGACGGTGCAGATCGCTTACGCTGGAAAGTAGCCTACAGACATGTCATAATGCTGGGCTGTGCCTCGATGGTGAAACTGGTAGACACAAGTGACTTAAAATCACTCGACGAAAGTCGTGCCGGTTCGATTCCGGCTCGAGGCACCAGTAGAAACGGCTTCCGACAGCCGCGCGGCCTTGCCGCAGCCCCTCTTCAGACCTTTGTATATACCGGACGGTGTCGATGCGCCAGGCCGGGGCGATGGCGCCTGCATCGAAGAGCAGCTATTACGCCTGGCGGGACGGCAGGCTTGTCTTTTTCACAAATCCATTAGAGCGGTGGTCGCCGCCATGCCACCGGTCGAGGCGTCACACCCCACGCCGCCGCCCGCTCCCCTGCAGCACCCGCGCCAGCACGGCAGCCGGCACGCCCTTGCCGAGCATGAAGCGTGCCGCCCGCACGGCGCCATGGGTGGGGATCATCGCGACACCGATATCGACGATCCTGGCAAGGGCCAGGTTGGCGCGCTCGTGCGTGCACGGGCCGCGCAGGCATGCCAGGCTCATGCCGGCCGGCGCCGACGGCGCGCCACGGTACCGGCCAGGGCCAGGCCACCCAGCAACATCGCCCAGGCGCCCGGCTCCGGCACGGCCGACACGTTGGTGAAGGTGCCGTCGAAGCGGTAGGTGACGGCCAGGCTGTCGATGGTCGTTGCCCGCAGCAACTGGTCGAAGGCGGCATTGCCGGCGTAGTCGCCCAGCAGGCGGAAGGCGTGTGCACCGCCGCTCAGCGCCAGCGTCTCGCCGGCCGCGAAGTCCCGCAGGCCGTTGAAGGTCAGCGGCGCGCTGCCCAGCACGATGGTGGAACTGTCCAGCAGGCTGAGCGACGCGAAGGTCTGCGCCCCGGCGCCGGACAGGTCCAGCGTGCCCCCGGCCAGCACCAGCGCGCTGGCGGCATCGATGCGGTTCGCGCCAACCAGCACCAGCTCGCCGCCCGCCAGCACCGTGTCGCCGCCATACGTGCTTTGCCCCGTCAACGTGACGGTGCCGCTGCGAATTTCCACGCGTTCGAAGTCGGCGATGGCGCCGGCGTAGGCGAAGCGATTGCCGGCGCCTGCGTCGACCAGCAAGGTATCGTGGCCCGCGCCGCCGTCGACACCGCCCAGCACGATGGCATTGCCGCCCGTGATCGCCAGGCTGTCGTTGGCGGCGCCGAAGGCGATGGCCTTGCCGCTGGCGGCGCCGTCGATCACTCCCGCGTTGGTGACGAAGCTGGCATCCGCGCCCGTGCGGATGGTGGCACCGCTGCCGCCGCCGACGAGGGATGCGCCGGCCCGATTGTCGATGGTTACCGTGAAGCCGCTGGCGGCGCCTTCGGCGACGATGGCGGAACCGCCCTGCCCCCGGATCAGCCCGCCTGCCGTGTTGACGATGATGGCGTTGCCGTACAGCCCTTCGCGCGTGCCGGCCAGCGGGCCGCTGGCGATGTCGTTGCCGGCCAGGGTGATGCCGCGCCCGACGGCATTGCCGTTGCCGGCCCCGACCAGGCCTTCGATCAGCCCGCTGTTGACGATGCGTCCGCCGCCGGCCGTGATGCCTTCGCTGTAGGCCACACCGTCGGCCGGCAGGCTGAAGGCATTGGTCGAACGGATGGTGCCCGTGTTCGTGATGTCGACCAGGGCGTCCACGTCGACGCCGTCGCCGTCACCGGTGACGCCGTTGCCGAGGATGGTGCCGTGGTTGACGACGGTGACGAGCTGGCGGCCGTTGAAGCCGTCCACATTGATGCCCGATCCGCTGCCGCCCCGGATGACGCCACCAGCCGCGTTCGTCACGTTCAAGATGAAATTGCTGGACGCATTGGCCTGCCCTGCCGTGATGCCATGGCGCCCTCCTTCCACCAGGCCGCTGTTGGCAATGGCGATGCCGCTGTTTTCCTGGCCGTCGATGCCGTCGCTGCTGCCGCCGGCCGTGCGCGAGCGGATCGTGCCGGCATTGAACACGACGCCGTTCGCGCCCGGGCGCACGGCGTCCGCTTCGCTGGCGAACAGCAGGCCGCCTGCGTGATTGTTGACGACGTTGGCCCCGGTAACGGACGAGAAATCGACGGCCTGGGCGCCACCGGCCGAGGCGTTTTCCGACAGCAAGGAGCCCCAGTTGTTCAAGGTCACGGAAGAATTGGCGACGTTGACCTGGATGACGTCGGCGTCCGCCGTGCGTATCACGGCATTCGCATTGCCGCTGCTGCCGTTATTGATGACGAACTGCGTGACGCCCGCCGTGGCACGCACGGCGCGGCCCGTGCCCGTCTGGGCGATCGTGCCCTGGTTATCCAGCGTCGCGCCGTTGCCGGACACGGTCACGGCCACCGTGCCGGCGCCCACCGTCAGCGACTTGCCGGCCTGGACGGTACCGGTCTGCCCCGCGCCCGGTCCCAGGGTCTGGGCCGTCGTGGCGTGCGTGGCGATGGCGAACGAGGTGGCACCGGCCACGGGTGCGGACAGCGCCAGCACCGCGGCCAGCACGGCATGGGCGACGGGGGACAAGGCGGGCGAATTCGTTTTGGACATCGATCAATCTCCGGATAAATTTTTGTTAGCAAATTTAAACGAGATTTATGACGGCGCAATGACTGACTATTTATCCGCCGCGCCGATGTCAAACGGCTGTCATAAAGCCGGTCTAGCCTGTGCTCTGCGCGTAGTCGACTGCGCGCCGCAGGAAGGCAGCACCAAGAGAAATAACAAGCGAAATAACAAGCGAAATAAGCTGCAAGGAAAGAGTATGTGAAGCCACTCGGCCGACGCCCGCAGCGGGCGCGGTCACCACCAATGTGATTCAACACTTTCGAGGATTTCCATGTTCCCGTTCTCCCATTCCGTTACGCCCGCCGCCCGCACCCACCTGGACGCGCAAGTTGCCTTCATCAACGACATGTCGAAATCGCTGGCCCGTTCCTTCCAGGACCTGTGCCAGCTGAATATCCAGCTGAGCCAGACGATGCTGGAAGAAAGCACCATCGCCGGCCAGCAATTGCTGACGACGGACCGCGCCAACGACGTCGTCAACGTCGCCGCCTCGCGCGCCCAGCCCGCCGCCGAAAAACTGCGTGCCTACCAGCAGCACGTGTCGCGCGTGGCCGCCAACGCCCAGGCCGAACTGGCGCGCGTGGCCGAGCAGCACGTGCAGGAAACGTCGCGTACGGCCCGCGCCCTGGCCGATGAAGTGGCCCGTACGGCCGTCGAGCAGACCGACCGCAGCCTGCGCAAGCAGGAAGAAACCATCCGCAATTTCCGTGACCCGTTCGTGCAGGACGACGCATGGCGCGGCAACGGCAGCGCCCATGCCCACGGCAACCTGCAATCGGCCGGCGAAGGCGATCAGGGCCAGCACGCGGGCAACCTGCAAACGGCCGCCAACTCGGGCCAGCAGTCGAACCAGCAAGGTGGCAAGGCCAGCAAGGCCGGCTGATCCAGGTTGATGTAGGGTGAACCTCAGGCGTCGCGGACGGCCGTCCACACGGCATCCGTGACGCTGTCCAGGTAAGTGTAGAAATGCAGTTCGTCGATGCCCTCGGCCACGGCCACTTCCGCGTACGCGGCGATTTCACGGGGCCGCGCGAACGCCAGCTCGCCCGCCATCGGCACCAGCATGTCCGGATCGGCGCCCGCCGCCGCCCAGAACGCCAGCGACTTGCGGTAATTGTCCTCGGGGATGCCGTGCCCGACCACGCCGCCTTCGACCCGCCAGTAGGCCTGCGGCAGCAGCACGTCCGCGTGCGAGAAGAAGATCGACCATGGCAGGTCCGCGAACACGGCATCGGCGCGGTAGTGCGACGTCATGCCGAACACGCGCCCGGCCGCCGCATCGACCACCAGGCGGCAGAAATCGTCCGCCAGTCCTTCCAGGCCCGGCTGGTCCCAGTCGTACGGTCGCCCGGGCGCCCCTTCCGGATCGACGTAATAGCCATCGAGCCCCGCCGCGAAGGCGGACGCCACCTTTTCCGCCTCGCGCATGGCCGGATCGCGCTTGGCCGACGGCCAGCGCCAGCCGAACACCTGCATGCCGCGGTCGTGGAACACGTCGATGGCCCGGCCCAGGTCGTTATCGGTGCGCACCGCCACGCCGGTGGCACCCACCGCCTCGGCCCGGTCCGCGAACTCGCGCACATCGTCGTAGTTGACTACCCACAGGATTTTCGCTGGCATGGCCATCTCCCTTGATCTCGCTGGCAAGTGCGGTCGGTCGGCTTTCAGTATGCGAGTGTCTACACAGTCCTGTTGTAATAGTTTGTCGTCACCGTGGAGCGGCAGCAACGGCGCTCAGAACAGTGCGGCCTGCGGATCGAACTGCCCGCCTGGCGGCGCGGCGAAGGCGTGCAATTGCGCCGCCGGCGTGAGCTGGAGCATGGCACGCGCCTGCACGGGGTCGCGGCAGGCCAGCCAGCGGGCATGGTCGTCCGGGGCGACGATCACCAGCGAGCGCTTTTCGTCACCGGGCCGGTGGAAGCGGCGCAGCAAGGGGTGCGTGTCGGCGTTGACCGTCAGCTGGGTAAACGAGCAGACCTTGCGCCCGTCCGGCTGGGCCCAGGCGCGCCACAGTCCGGCCACGGCAAAGGGTGCCTCGCTGGCCAGGCCGATGGCCCAGCGCACGTGGCGGCCGCTCTCGTAGTTCGGCTCGAAGTAATGCGCCATCGGCACCAGGCATAACTGCCCCAGTGCCCAGGCCTCGCGGTAGCTGCGCAACTCGGCCACCGTCTCGGCGCGGGCGTTCATCGTCGAGAACGCGGAGCCGCCCGGCAGCCGGTGCTGCGGCACCATGCCGTAGCTGGCAAGCAGGCTGTGGCGCCGTCCCTGGCGGTCGGCCACGACGATGGGCGCGGCATAATCCTGCCACACCTCCGTTTCCCATTCGCCCTGGGGCTCGGGGGCACCGAAGCGGGCCATCGAGCCGGGCTTGACGGTCACGTAGTTAACGCACATGAGTTGACACACATAAGTAGGGAAAAATGCGAAATAGCTGGACTGGACGGGCCGATGGTAGCAGAGACGGCGCCCGGCCCGCCAGCGCCTACTTGCGCCGCTCCAGCTGAAGTAGAAACACGTCGTTCTGCCGCAGCGGCAGGCGGTAGTCGAAAGTGCCGTCCGCGCCCACCCGCACGGTGCGCCGCAGCGACGGCGCGCCCGTCGCCTGGGCCTTCAGCGCCGTCACCTGCTCCCGCGTCAGCTGCTTCGGCGAACCCATGTCGATATAGGCCGTGAATGCATCGTTGCGGCGGTAGCCCACCTGGGACAAGGTCAGCGTGTAGGCGCCCGGTGCCATGCCCCGCAGCCGCACCCGGGCGTCGCCCTTGGCGGCGGGCGGCAGGTCGCGAATGAAGTATTGCTGGTTGTTCACGCCCGCCGGCAAGGTATGGCCGTAGTCCCACAGCAGCAGGCGGGCATTGCCCTTGCCGTCCGTCGTCGCCACGGACTGGCTGTCGCTGTTCTGCAATTGCGTCGATGCGAGGGCGTTCAGGAACTGGTAGGCGAAATAGGCGGGCTTCTTGATGCCCTGCGTGTTCATCAGGCCGAAGCCGCCGTGGAACGCCTCGAAGCGGGGGCCGGGCTCTTCGAAGATATCGGTGAATACCCAATACGACATCGACTGCGCCGCGTCGCCCACCTGGCGCAGCTTCTGCAGGATGTACGCGGCCTGGTGGTAGCTGTCGTGGGTGGGGTCGGATGGCGTGTACGAGCTGCTCCACTCCGTGTAGTGCAGCGGCAGGTCCGGCCTGGCCGAGGCGGCGATTTCGCGCCGGTTCCTTTGCACGTCGCCGCTGATGGCGTCCGCCGCCGTGCTGAGCACCCTGCCGGTGGTGCCGTATTCGTCCAGGAATCCCTGGTTGACGCCATAGGTATGGGTGCTGACGAAATCGAGCGGTACGCCATTGGCGCTGGCGTGGGCGATCGTCTCCGGTATCCACGCGGCGCCGGCCGTGGCCGGGCCGCCCACCTTGTAGTCGGCGCTGACGCTCTTGATGGCATGGGCGGCATGGTCGTACAGCTTGAAATACTCGGCCTGCGTGCCGGCCCAGAAGCCGTCCAGGTTCGGCTCGTTCCACACTTCGAAATACCAGCTGGCCACCTCGGCCTGGCCATAACGCTCGGTCCAGTGCTGGACCAGGGCCTTCACGAGCTTTTCCCACTTCGCATAATCGCGCGGCGGCGTCACATTGCCGCGCCACCAGAAAATGGTTTTATCGCCGCTGGCCATGGCCGCCGGCATGAAACCCAATTCGACGAAAGGCTTGATGCCGATTTCCAGCAGATAATCGTAGAGCGCGTCGATATACTGGAAATTATATTGCTCATTGCCTTGGGCATCGACCCGGTAGACACCCATGTCGTCGCTCAACAAGCCGTGCATGCGGATATACCGGAAACCGGCGTCACGGCGAATCTCGGCCAATTGCCGCTGCCAGTCGGCGCGCAGCCCTTCATTGGCGCGCCCGGCACCGACGGCGAAATTGAAACTGCGGTTCAAAGGGCCTTCTGTTTTTCGCAGATCCACGTCGATATTACGCTCGGCCGCCAGGGCGGAAAATGACAACATCAAGAGTGCGGCCAATGCCGCCGCGTTTTTCAGGACCATCAGGTAATTCCCGCGAAGAGTTGCTGACATGGCCGGCGCTTGCCGGCCCCCGTCGCGCAGGATAGGTCCAGTGCCGGGCTGCACCTAACGATTTCCGCGAAAACCCTGCCGGCATGCGGTTTGTACAAGCATTCGTGGCAGCCGTATCAATGCTGTCCAGCGGCCGCGCGGAAGGCTTTCGGCGTGCAGCCATATTCTTCCTTGAACAAGCGGTTGAAATACGAGATATTGCCGTAGCCGACGGCGTAGGCGATTTCCGCCACGGTGGCGCCGCTTTTCTCGGCCAGCAGCCGCGCCGCTTCCGTCAGGCGCAATTTATTCAGATAGGCCGTGAACGTAAAACCGAGCTCCGCCTTCAGTATTTCATTGACCTTGTTGCGGTTGCTGCCGGTGGCCTGCACCACACTATCCATATCCAGCGTCGCGCTGGCGAAATGGGTGGCGATATGGCGCAATACGGCCGCCTTTTCCCGGTCCCTTTGCGGTTCCAGCGCCAATTGCTGATACGCTTGCAAGGGCCGGTCCTTGTGCAGCTTTTGCCGCACGTCGCGCACCAGGGCGGCGGCATGGGCGCGGAAAAACCAGAAAGCGAAAAGGCTCCAGCCGCCCGTCAATACCACGCCGAGCATCCATAAATAGCGTTCGTCACGGCCATGCAGGGCGATATCGCCCAGTTCCACCGTCGACGCGATATCGCGCGGGCTCTGGAACGTGGTGCCGACGTACAGCTTGGCCACCCGGTCCAGGGCATAGGCCTGGCGCGACAGGTCGAGCTTGAACATGTCGAACCACCATTGCGGCGTTTCCAGCCGGGTCAGGTCGATCGTCACGCGCGACGGCGTTTCATTGCAGGCGAAAAACGCGGCGGGCGTGCGGTAGGTCAGCAGGTCGCCGGGGCGGGACACCGCCGCATCGAAGGTGGGGACGCCCAGGGTGAGGATATTGGCTGGGCTGCAGCGTACCCGCAGGGTCAGCGAGGTGTGGCGCGACAGGTCGACCAGGGCATGCTTGCCGTCTCCGTCCGTGAAGACGAAGTCCGCCGCCGCGAACGGGTGACGGTTCGGGCCCGGTTCCGAAGCGATGCGAAAGTCGGCCCGCACCAGGTTCGCGTCGTGGCGCACGCGAACCGCCGTCCGGCTGCCCGGCTCCCCGTCCGAGCTGGCCGCCAGGCGCCATGGCAGGCCAGCGGAAGGCAGCAGCGCCTGGCGCGGCTGGCTCGCTTCGATGCAGGCCCACGCCAGCATGAGGCTGGCCGCCAGCAGGCCCAGGCAGCGCACCAGCGCCCTGTTGTAGAACTCATGCATCGCGATCCGGTCCCTCCCTGGCAGAGGGCGGAATCATAGCATTCCTGCAAGTGCGCGGGGCCTTGCCTTACATCGACGTGGCGGCGTCCCCGCTGCGCGGCACGCCCAGGCGTCCGACCACGGCCAGGCTGCCGTCGGCCCTGGGCGTGGCCACCACCATTTCGCCCTGGGCCAGCCGGTCGCCCGTCAGCGCGCGGATGTTTACATCATGCGTTACCAGCACCAGGTTGGCGCCGCCCCTGCTTGCAGCCGCCTCGGTGACGGCAGCGCGCACGCCGGTGAGCTTGCGCTCGCGCGCCGTGTCGTCGTCGGCCATGCCGGAATCGAGCATCGGCGCCGTCTCGACCCGGCCGAAGGCCAGCCGCGCCGTGTCGACGCAGCGACACCAGCGGCTCGACAGCACCCGGCCGACGGGCACCCCGAGGCGCTTGAAGGCCGCGCCCAGCGCCTGGGCGTCGGCGCGCCCGGCGGCGGACAGGTTGCGCTGCGAGGCGCAGTCCGCCAACGTGAAGCCGGGCGGATCGCCCACGCCCGGGTCGGTGGCGGCATGCCGGATCACCAGCACGTGCCCGCCCGCCTGCAGCCGGCGCCACAGCGCGGCTTCGCTGTCCTCTGCCCTGTCCTGCGCCATGGCTGGTGCAATGGAATGCGCGCTGGCCAGCACGGCCAGGCATAGAAAAATGCGTCGCAACATGGCCCCTCCGATCGTCTTACAGGCCTGTTACCTTACTCCTTTCGGGCCTTGCCGGACAGCGTTTCGTGCCCGCCCGGCCCCACCGACTCGACGCATGCCGTGTCGCGCCCTGCCGCCTTGGCGCCGTACAGGGCCCGGTCGGCGCCTTCGGCCAGCATGCGCTTGTCCGGCCGCGCGGCCCAGGCGATGCCGATGCTGGTCGTGACGGGCAGGATGCGCCCTTCGACGAAAAAGATGGGGCGGATCGCGTCGAGCAGCTTGCGGCCGATCGACTCGCATTCGGCGGCCGAATGCACCTGTTCCAGCACGATCACGAATTCGTCGCCGGCCAGGCGAGCCACGGCGTCCGTCACGCGCACCGCGGCGGCCAGGCGCTGGCCGAATTCGCGCAGCACGATGTCGCCTGCCGCATGGCCCAGCGTGTCGTTGATCTGCTTGAAGTGATCCACGTCCAGGTACACCAGCGCCACCGGGCTACCGTTGCGGTGCGCCCGGTCGATGGCCTGCACCAGGCGCTCCTCGTAGGCGCGCCGGTTCGGCAGGCCGGTCAGGTGATCGGTATGGGCCAGCGCATGCAGCTGCCGCTCGTGGTGGCGCGCCGCCGTCGCGTCGGTGGAGAACACGTAGCCGCCGCGTACCTCGCCGTCGCGCACGTGGGGAATATAGGTCGAGCGGATCAGCCGCACCTGGCCGCCGTGGCGCACCTCGCTCTCGGCCTCGGACGTGCGGCCCGCCATGCAGGCCTTAAGCGATGCGTGCCGCTCGTCGAGGAAGGCCGCCCCCAGGGCCTGCTCCACCGTCTGGCCCACCATCGCGGCCGGATCGAGACCGAGCCAGTCGGCGTAACGCTGGTTGGCGAACTGGTAGCGCAGGTCGGTGCCGATATAGGCGATCATGGCCGGCACGTTGTCGGCGATCGTGCGCAGGCGTTCCTCGTTTTCCAGGATGCGGGTGCGCGACTCGGCCAGCTCGGTGACATCCTTCAGGCCCAGCACGGCGCCCAGCAGTTCGCCGGCGCTGCCCTTCATGGGCCGCCCGCTGGCCAGCACCATGCGCGTGCGGGCATCGGACACGCGCACCTGCAGCGACATATTCGCGACGATCTCGCCGGCCAGTGCGCGCCGCAGCGGCGTGCGCGCCTCGGGCAGCACGGTCTGCGCCGCCGTCAGGGCCGGTTCGGCATCGGCCGCCGCCTGGACGTCATGCAGCTTGCGCGCGGCACGGTTGACCAGCGTGATGCGGCCAGCCGCGTCGCAGGCGATCACGCCGACGTCGACCGATTCCAGGATGGCGTCGAGCAGGCGCTCCTTGTCGCGCAGCGCATGCTGGGCCGCCACCCGCTCCGACACGTCCTGCATGAAGGCGGCCAGGAATATCTTGCCGTCCACCTCGAAGGAATTGATCGACATTTCGACGATGCGCTCGCTGCCGTCGCGCGTCAGGGCCGGCAGTTCGATGCGCTGGTTGCAGATCTTCGCCTCGCCCGTGGCCAGGAAGCGCGCCATGCCGCTGGCGTGGGCGCTGCGCATGCGCGGCGGGACGATCAGCGCCTCCATGTCGTTGCCCAGCGCCTCGGCCTGGGTCCAGCCGAACAGCTTCTGCGCCGCCGGATTCCATTCCGTGATCTGGCCGTGGGCATCGATGCCGACAAAGGCCGCCATCGACGTCTCGATGATGTTGCGCACGCGCTGCTTGTTGTGCCGCAGGCTCAGTTCCACCGCCTCGCGGTGCCGGATCTCGCGCAGCAGCAGCTCGTTCTTCTCGTTCAGCTGGCGCGTGCGATCCAGCACCCTGGCCTCCAGGTGCGCATTCACGTCGGCCAGTGCGGCCTGGGCGGCATCGCGCGAAGCGACCAGCACGTGCTTGTTGATTTCGTCGTGCACCAGCGCGGCCAGGTCGCGCAGCATGCGCTGCTCCCCTGTCCCGAAATCGCGTGGCACGGTGTCGATGACGCACAGCGTGCCGACGGGCTGGCCGTCCATGCTGTGGATCGGATGGCCCGCGTAGAAGCGCACGGCCGGGCCGCCAGTAACGAGGGGATTGTCCTTGAAGCGGGCGTCGAGCGTGGCGTCCGGTACCAGCAGCAGGCTGTCCAGCGCCACGGCGTGGCTGCAGAAGGCGATGGAACGGGGCGTCTCGCAGGCATCCAAGCCGTGCCGGGACTTGAACCACTGGCGCTTGTCGTCGACCAGCGAGATCAGCGCAATCGGTGCGCCGAAGGCGGCCGCCGCCAGCCGGGTATAGCGGTCGAAGCGCTCCTCGGCCGGGGTATCGAGCAGGTGCAGCGCGCGCAGGGCCCGGACCCGGGTCTCGTCATTGAAGTAATTCTGTTCGGCCATTACCGTTCCTCACCACGTGCGGGCAAAAAAACGGCAGGGATGGGGCCGCGAAAGCGCCGGCGAACGGAGACGAGGTGGCCGACACCGATATTCTATAAGATAAATATAGATTCCGTACGGCATCATCGTACGATGACCCGGTTTTGTTGTATCGGCGTCTAGTCGCGGGGTGCGTGGCGCGGGTCGAGCGCATCGGCGGCCGCCAGCAGGGCCGCCGGCGCATGGTGCGGCTCGGGCGGCGTGGCGATGTCGCCCCGGCCCGCATAGCACGCCACCTTGCGAAATTCCGCGGCAAGCTTGGCACGAAATGCATGGTTCGCGCGCCAGCCGGCCCGATCCGGCAGCAGGTAGTCGACCGTCTCGACCCCGATGCGCCAGGCGGGGAAGACCTTGCGCATCGTCAGGAGGCAACGCAGGGGGACAGCAGCGCGTGCAGTTTTGCCAACATGCGCACTTCGCCTTGCGGACAGCGACGCCGCAGCAGTGCCTCGCTGTACAGCACATTCTCCAGCGTGTTGCGCGCCCGGATTTCCAGTTCGATGGCATCGGACCCGATGCCGAGCGCCCGTGCGGCGGCACCAATGGCCGCCGCCTCGCCCTGGTGGCCGCTGATGACCAGGTGGCGCAAGGTGCCGCCGTCCCACAGCTGGCGGATGCGCGCGGCGAATTCCGGCACGTGGTGGGCGGTGCCGAACACGAACAGCGTTGGCGCGGCCACCGTGTCCCCGGCCTGGAACACCCACTGGTCCAGCAGGTCCGGTGCCATCGCGCGTCAGCGGGGCGCGGGTTCGCCGCTGCCGGGCACCGTGCCGTTCAGGTGGAAGTCGCCGATCATCCGTTCGCGCTGGATGGCGGGATTGTGCGAGGCGGCCGTGCGGGCATTGCGCCAGTGCCGGTCCAGTTGGCGCGCCTCGCTGGTGGCCGAGGCGCCGCCCACCTCGAACAGCAGGTTGCTGGCCTGGAGTACCAGGTCGATGACGACCTGCTGCGCCTGGAAGGCCTCGATCTCGACGCCAACGAACAGCGCGTCATCGGCGCTGCCCTGGCGCACCCGTTGCCAGGCGCCTTCGAGCGAACGTGCCACGGCGGCATTGACGCTGTCGGCCGCATACGACAGGCTGGCCAGCCGGCCGACGACCCGCTGCACCAGCGGATCGTGGCGCGGGCTGGTTTCGCCCTTGACGTCGAAGGTGCGGGTCTTGCGCTGGACGAAGGCGACGCCGTCGCGCAGCACGGCCCGCCCCACGCCGGCGATGCTGGTCAACAGGATCAGCTGCAGGAAGGCCTTCTGGTACGACGGTGCCGGCTTGTCCGGGAAGCGGCGCACGACGTGTCCGTCCTCCAGCCGCACGTTCTCGAACACGGTCGTGCCGCTGGCCGTCATGCGCTGGCCGAAACCGTCCCAGTCGTCCAGCCGCGTCACGCCGGGCAAGGTGGCGGGAAAGGCCACGCTGGCCAGCACGCCGCCATCGTGCACGGTGGCGACGATCCAGTCCGCATACAGCGTGCCGGTGCTGTAGTATTTTCTGCCGTTCAGCAGCCAGCCCTCGCCGTCGCGCACGATGGTCGCATCGGTACCCGTGGTGGCCGCCAATTCGGCCATCGCATAGCCGATCAGGGCGCCGTCCACCACTTTCGGGAACCAGAAGGCGCGGGTGGCTTCATCCTCATGCGTCAGGCGGTGTTCGAGGAAGGCGAAATGGCCCCGCAGCAGGTGCGCCAGGTTGGAGTCGCTCGTGGCCAGTTCCAGCAGCAGCGTGAAAAACTGGGGCAAGGTGGCGCCGATGCCCCCGTAGCGGCGGGGAATGCGCACGGCGCCGAAGCCGGCCGCGCGCAGCCATTCCACTTCCTCGTAGGGCAGGCGCCGCGCCCTTTCCCGCTCCACGGCGCCGGCGGCGATGCGTTCAAAAATGGGCCGGAAGCGCTGTTGCAGCTCGGCGTCCGTGGGTGGCGGCGCCTCGTGCGCGTGCAGCGGATGGATGCTGGCCTGGGTGCTCGTCATATGCGCTCCTGTCAACGGAAGGCCACCGAGACGCCGGCATAGATGCCAAAGCCGTCACCGGGAATCGAGCGGCGCTGATCGACGCCTGCGTCGTTGTAGACGGGCGCCACGCTGGAGACGTAGTGCTTGTCGGCCAGGTTGCGCAAGTCGAGGAAGACCTTCCAGCCCTGGTTCGGCCGGTCGTAGCCGAAGCTGGCGTTGACGATGCCATGGCCGTGCGTGCTGAACGAGTTGGCATAGTCCACGTCGATCTTCGAGGCAGCTTGCACGCTCAGGCCGGCATAGAAGCCGCCCGGATGCTCGTACTGCACCTCGCCCTGGTAGTACCGGCGCGGCACGCCCGGCAGCGTGTTACGGCCGAAGCGCCTATCGCCACGGAAGTAGAAGTCGTTCAAGGTGAAGGACTGGCGCGTCGTGACCTTGCCGGCCGCGCCGCCATCCCACAGCTGCGCGTCGACGCCCGCCTCGATGCCCTGGTGGATAGTGGGCGAGGCATTCGATTCGGCCGTGATGGCGGCCGTCGTGGCCGAGGCGGGGATGACTTCCACCGACAGCAGCTCGTTCTTGACCAGCGAGCGGTAGACGCTGACGCTCCAGTTGGCGTCGAACAGCGTGCCGCGCGAGCCCAGTTCCACCGTGTTGGCCGTCTGGTCCTTCAAATCGAGGCCCCGGCGCGACAGGCCCGTGGCGGGGCCGGACGTGAAGGTCGGCGGAATCGTCAGGAAGGCCCACGTATTGGGCGGCTCGACCGAGCGGCTGGCGTTGCCGAACACCTGCACGCCGTTGTCGAAGGTGTAGCGCAGGCCGGCGCGCGGCGCCAGCGCATTGGTCTTGCGGCGATACGGCTCGTTCGTCTGGGGGAACACCACTTCCGTGTAACGGCTGGTGCGGATGGCCGACAGCCCGGTGGAGAGCCACAGCTGGGGCACCAGTTCCAGGTCGTTGCCGGCATGGAGGACGTGGTCCGCGCCGTCGTATTCGGCACGGCGAATCCTGGTACCGACCGGCAGCGCGGCGGTGGGGCCGGCGGGTATGCGCACCGACGTGTCGAGCCAGCCGTCCAGGTGACTGGTCGACAGCAGGCCGACCTTGGTTTCGCTGCGGTGTCCGGCGAAGGTATCGCGGCGTGCATATTGCAGCGAGGCGCTGGCGTCCGTGAAGCCCCAGCGGCCCACGTTGACAGCCAGTTGCTGGTCGATCGGATAGTCGTGCCACACCAGGCCCACTTCCAGCGAGGAATCCGCATCGAGGTTGATGGTGGTCTTGTTGGCCACCCATTTCGAGCCGGGCTGGTTGCGGTGCGCGTTCTGCGCCACGGCGACCGGATTGGCCTGGCGCGGGTCGGCCTCGATCTGCGCCTGCGTCAGCGCACCGGGCTGGTAGTTGTCCGTCTCGCGGTAGCGCAGGTAGAAGCGGGTCTGCACGTCGGGGCTGAACTTGTAGCCCAGGTTGGCGATCAGGCCACGCGACTCACCGGAGGACAGCGTTTGATAGCCGGTGCGCTTCGAATCGGTGGCGGCGACGTAGTAATCCCACGCGCCGATCACGCCGCCCGAGCTGACAGCCGCCTTGCGGTAGCCGAAGCTGCCCCCTTCGACCCGGGCCTCGAACGGCGCCGCCTCCTGCCCCGTGCGGGTGACGTAGTTGATGGCGCCGCCCAGCATCAGCGCGCCCAGGTCGAAGGCGTTGGCGCCGCGCAGCACTTCCGTGCGCGACAGGCCGAGCGGCTCGAACAGCTCGTACGGCGTGCCGCCCGGCCCCGTCACGGGCAGGCCGTCGAACAGGAACAGCGTGCCGGAGCGGAAGAAGTTGGTGCCCCGGTTGATGGCCGATCCCCGGATCGAGATCTTGATGCCGTCCGTGCCGCCCGCCGCCTGGGCGTACACGCCCGGCTGGAAGGCCAGCACGTCCTCGTTCGTGAACACCCTGCCCTTTTCGACCTGGGCTGCGTCGACGACGCTGACGCCGCCGGGAATCTCCTCCAGGCGGAAGCGGGCCTTGTCCGTTTCCTTCAGCGCCTTGCCGCGCACGTAGACGGCGCCGGCCGAGGCCACGGTGTCGGCTTCCACCACCGCGGCGGCGGCAGCCACCGTCGCGCTGCCTGCCTGGGCCTCATCCACCGCCGTCTCCATGGCGGCGGCCACGCCGGCCGGCATCGCGGCGGCCGCGCCGATGGCGGCAAAGCCGGGCGTGCCGGCCAGGCACAGGCTTGCCACGGCAGCAGAGAGGGTTGTACGACGGGCCGTGCGGCGGGCCGGATGGGATCGAAGACGGGGGAGCGCTTGCACTTGCTGTTTCATTGTTCCTGCTTTCCTTGATGACGAAAATTGTGCCGTGAAAGTTAGCGCCCAATGACGCGCCGCACAAACAATCAAAACTTGGAACGATAGAAGGCGTTCACGCATATGGATCGCACATCCGCCCTGGGCTGCTTGGCGCGCGCAACGCGGTTTCGATATGCATATTCGGAACGCTTCGTTGGCATTTCGCCACGAGGTTTTATGATGGTGCTGTTTCCACGGCCCTGCATTCGACGGGCCGCGCCAGCCCCTTTGGAGTGAGCCATGAATTTCCAGCAGTTGCGCTTCGTGCGCGAAGCCATCCGCAACAACCTGAATTTGACCGAGGTGGCGACGGTGCTGTACACGTCGCAGTCCGGCGTGAGCAAGCAGATCAAGGACCTCGAGGATGAACTGGGCATCGAGCTGTTCGTCCGCTCCGGCAAGCGGCTGACGGGCCTGACGCGGGCCGGCGACGGCGCCGTCGAAATCGTCGGCCGCATCCTGCTGGAGACGGAGAACCTGCGCCGCTACGCCAGCCAGTACGCCGGCGTCGACAGCGGGCGGCTCGTCATCGCGGCCACCCACACGCAGGCGCGCTATACGCTGCCCAGGGTGGTGGAGGAATTCAATCGCGCCTTCCCGAAGGTGACGCTGGAACTGCACCAGGGCACGCCCCGCCAGATCGCAGCCATGATCAGCGACGGCGACGCCGACATCGGCATCGCCAGCGAAGCGCTGGACCATGCGCCGGACGTCAACGCGTGCACCTGCTTTACGTGGAACCACCGCGTGCTGGTGCCGCGCGGCCACCCGCTGGCCGGCCAGCAGGGCGTGACCCTGGCGCAGATCGCCGCCTATCCGCTGGTGACGTATAACGAGCAGTTCACGGGCCGCAAATGCGTCGATGCCGCCTTCAGCGCGGCCGGCCTGGTGCCGGACCTGCGGCTGACGGCGATGGACGCGGACGTGATCCGCACCTACGTGCGCAGGGGCCTGGGCGTGGGCATCGTGGCCGAGATGGCGCTGGAGGATATCGAGCGCGACGGCCTGGTGATACTGGACACGGCGGGCCACCTGTTCGGCAGCTGCACGACGATGCTGGGCGTTCGCAACGGCGTCTTCCTGCCCAGCTTCGCCTATCGTTTCATCGAGATGTTCGCGCCCGATATCGCGCCGCAGCAGCTGGCCCGGTTGCGGCCAGCATCGTGAACGTCAGGTACGGGCAACGCGGCCCGTGACGGGATAGGCCGGATCGGTGTAGCCCGGCGTGCTGGGGTGGCCACGCGGCACCAGGCTGTCGAACAGCGCTTCGTCGTCGGCGGTGAAACCGTAGGCCAGCGCGGCGCGGTAGCCGTGCCACTGCGCCAGCGTGCGCGGGCCGCCGATGACGGACGAAACCAGGCGGTTATTGAGCACCCAGGCCAGCGCGAATTCGGCGCTGGTGATGCCGCGCGCCTCCGCCGCCTCGGCCACCCGTTGCGCCAGCAGCAGCGACTCGGGGCGCCATTCCGTCTGCAGCGCGCGCGGATCCTGGCGACCGATGCGGCTGTCCACGTCCGGCTCGACGCCGGGCCGGTATTTCCCCGTCAGCACACCGCGCGCCAGGGGACTGTACGACACCACGCCCAGGCCGAAATGGGCGCAGGCCGGCAGGTGCTCGTTTTCCGGCATGCGGTTGGCGGCGTTGTAGTATGGCTGCGACACCACCGGCCCGGCCACGCCCAGCTGGCGCGACACGTGCACGGCGTCGGCCACCTGCCAGCCGCTGAAGTTGGACAGGCCGACGTAGCGGATCTTGCCCTGCGCCGCCAGGTCGCCCAGCGCGCGCAGGGTTTCCTCCAGCGGCGTGTGCGGGTCGGGGCGGTGCAGGTAGAAGATGTCGATATAGTCCGTGCCCAGGCGCTGCAGGCTTTGCTCGACGGCCTGGAATACGCGCCGGCGCGACAGGCCTCCCTCGTTGGGCCAGTCGCCCACGGCGTTGCCGGCCTTGGTGGCCAGCACCCACTTGTCGCGCCGGGCGGCGATGGCGCGACCCACCACCCGTTCCGATTCGCCCTTGTTGTAGACGTCGGCAGTGTCGATGAAGTTGATGCCGTGTTCGAAGGCGTCGTCGATGATGCGCAGCGACTCGCCGGCGGCGGTGGCGCCGCCGAACATCATCGTGCCCAGGCACAGGCGCGACACGCGCAGGCCGCTGCTGCCCAGTTGCTGGTAAAGTTCCTTGCTCGTTTCGATCGTCATGTTGCGGTGATTCCCTTGCTTGGTTGATCAGGCTTTGTCGAGCCACACGTTGGCGAAATTATTGCGGGTCTGGTAGGGCAGCTCGGCGACGTTGCGCAGCCGCTTCGAATAGACGGAAAAGAAGTGTACTTCCAGCAGCTGCAGCACGGGCAGCTCGGCCTGCACGATCTGCTGCACGCGCCGGAAGGTGGCCGGGCGCGCGGCCGCGTTGCGGCCGGAGCTGGTTTCCTGCAGCAGGCGGTCCACTTCCGCATTGCGGTAGCCGGAGGCCTTGCTCCACGGGACACCGGGCCGGTCGCCCCGGGCGCCGTAACGCACCTCCAGGCTGGCCTGGGGGTCGCCCGTCCAGCCGCCCCATGAGCTGATCAGCTGGAACTGGCGATTCGTGAAGACGTCGCGCGTCCACGTCGACAGGTCCTTCGCGCCCAGCACGGCATCGATGCCGATGCGGCGCAGCGCCTGCCGCACGAATTCGCCCGTGCGGCGGTAGTCGTCGCCGAAGGGGATGAAGTCGTGCACCAGCCGGAAGCGCCAGCCGCCCGCCTTGCGCGGCAGGCCGGCCGCGTCCAGCAGCTGTTCGGCCTTTTTCGGGTCGAACGGGTAATGCGGCACGTCGGCGGCGAAGAAGGACGGCAGCGCCGGCGGTACGGGCGAATCGAGCGGCACGCCGTGTCCGCCCCACACGGTCTTCACCAGCGCGGCGCGGTCGATGGCATGGGCGATGGCCTGGCGCACGGCCAGCTTGCCCATCAGCGGGTCGCGCAGGTTGAATTCGAGCCAGTAGGAACTGGGTTCGTACTGGCGCTTGTCCAGCACCAGGTTCGGCAGGGCCTGCAGTCGGGCCGCGTCGCTGAACGTGACGGGATTGCGGGCCGCGAAGTGGGCCGCGCCCGTTTCCAATGCGGCGGCGCGGCTGGCCGAATCGTTGACGACCTTCCAGACGATGCGGTCCAGGTGGGGCAGGCCCGCCAGGTAGTAGTTCGGATTGCGCTCCAGGACGATATGGCTGCCCCGCTGCCATTCCTTGAACATGAAAGGCCCCGTGCCCACCGGCTTGCTGTTGTAGGGATTGGTCACCATGTCCGTGCCCGCGTACAGGTGGGCCGGCAGGATCTGGCCGCTGTTGCTGCCCAGGTAGCGCATCAGGATGGGCCAGTCCTCCTTCAGGTGCAGCACGGCGGTCACCGGATCGGGCGTGCTGACCTTGGCGATGACGGCGAAAACCACCGTCGCGCTGCGGGGCCATACCTGCTCGACGGAGTACTTGACATCGGCGGACGTGAAGGCATGACCGTCGTGCCAGCGCACGCCGGGGCGCAGCCGGATCGTCACCGTCAGGCCGTCGGCGGAAGGCGTGGCGCTCAGCGCCAGGCGCGGCACCAGCTGGCCGTCGTTACCGTCCACGAACAGCCGGTCGAAGATTTTCGACGTCACGAGGTTGATCGGGTTGGAGCCGTTGATATGCGAGGCCAAGGTGGACGGCTCGGGAAAGGCGATGGCCACCAGGGTGCCGCCTTTCACGGGTTTGGCTTCCGGTGCAGCGACCGCGCCGGCACCACGGGGCAAGAGGCCCGCCGCCAGCGCGGCACCGGCCACGCCCAGCAGCCGGCGCCGGGCCGGATCGGGCAAGGCGTCGAAGACGGGATTGACGGTGGACGGCATCTGCCCTGCCCTCACAGTCCCGCCGCGATGCGCGGCTCCGGCAGCGGCCCCGTGACCGGTTCCGGCCCTTCCGGCATGGCCTTCGGGGCCGCCTGCAGGTCGGCCAGGTACTTCGGCCGGCGTAGCGGCACCTTGTCGTTCACGTAGTAATTGCCGACATCGAACAGGCGCCAGCGCACGGGATCGTGCAGCGTGTGCGTGCGCGCGTCGCGCCACAGCCGGTCCAGTCCATGCTCGGGCGCCGTCGAACGGGTGCCGGCCAGCTCGAACAGCTTGTTCGTCGTCAGGAGCGCGGCATGCGTGCTGGCCGCGCGGGCTTCGGAAACGGCCACCGCCGCCCGCGTCCAGTCCTGCGCCAGGCCGCTGCCGTAGGCCCGGTCGATGGCAAGGCCAGCCCGCTCCAGCAACGCCTCGGTGCCATGCAGGGCCACGGCCAGGTCGCCGATCTCACGGATGCTGAGCTGGTCTTCTTCCCATGCTGCGTCGGCCGGTGCGTCCTCCGCCTTGGGATTGCGCTGGCGGATGAAGGCGATTGTGGCCTCGAAGGCGGCGCGGGCTATGCCCGTGTCGATGGCCGCATGCATGATCTGCCCGATCGGGCCGACCGGCCTGACATGGTCGGCGTTGACCGCGTGCGGCACCAGCCACTCCGGCTTCAGGTAGGCGTTATCGACGATGACGGTGCCGCTGGCCGTGGTGCGCTGGCCGAACGAGGCCCAGTCGTCGACGATGCGCAGGCCTTCGCTGGTGCGGGGATAGATGGCCAGGAAGTGCGCCTTGCCGGCATCGCTGACGGCGACCGGCACCCAGTCGGCGAACAGGGCGCCGGTGGAATAGTACTTGCGCACGTTGACCCGCCAGCCTTCGCCGTCCGCGGTGAGGCTGACCTTGCGGTCCTCGGGCTTGCGAACGTCCGGCTCGACCAGGGCGTTGCCGAAATGGTCGCCGGCCAGCACCCGCTCGAAGAAGAAGCGCTGCTGCGCCTCGGTGCCTTCGTGGCGGATGATCTCCAGGATGAAGAAGTGGTTCTGCGGGATCTGGCCGATCGAGCCGTCCGCCGCAGACAGCAGCGCGAAGACCCTGGCCAGGGTGGCATACGACACGCCGGCGCCACCAAATTCGCGCGGCACCGTGATGCCCCACAGGCCGCTCTGGCGCAGCTTGCGCAGCTCGGCCACGGGCAGACGCCGTTCGCGGTCGCGCAGGGCTGCATCCAGCGCGAATTCGGCGGCCAGCGCGGCCGCCACGTCCAGCGCCTCGGCATCGTCGGCGATGACGTGGACGCGGCCCTGGCCGATGGGGGTGACGGAGCCGACCGGCGCGGCGGTGTTCGATGCGGTACTCATGGTGTCAGTCTCTCAGCTTGGGGTTGAAGGTTTGGTTCAGGGCGTCGCCCAGCACGTTGAGCGACCACACCGTCATCATCACGGCCACGCCGGGGATAGCGATCATGTACCAGCCCGTGCGCAGCGCCTCGCGGCCGGTACCGATCATGGCGCCCCAGCTGATCACGTTGGGGTCGCCCAGGCCCAGGAAGGCCAGGCTCGATTCGGCCAGGATGCAGCCTGCGACGACGATCGACGTGCTGACCAGGATCGGCGTCAGCGCGTTCGGCAGGATATGGCGCAGGATGATGCGGCCGTGGGTCATGCCGGCGGCCAGCCCGGCCTGCACGTACTCCCGGTGGCGCAGTCCCAGCACCTCGGCCCGCACCACCCTTGCCGTGTGGGGCCACGACGTGACGCCCAGCGCCAGCGCCACCACCCACAGCGAAGGCTCCAGGACGGCCACCAGGATGACGGCCAGCAGGAAGCGCGGCACGATCTGGAAGAAGTCCGTCACCCGCATCAGCAGGTTGTCGACCCAGCCGCCGAAGTAGCCGGCCAGCGTGCCGGCCACGACGCCGATCGACAGGGTCAGCGCGGCGGCGGCGCAGCCCACCAGCAGCGAGACGCGGGCGCCGTGGGCCAGGCCGGCGGCGATGTCGCGGCCCATCAGGTCCGAGCCCAGCGGGTGGCGCCAGTCGCTGCCCGGCCACAGGTAGGGTGCCAGGCTCATGTCGAGCGGATCGCCCGGGTACAGCAGGGGCGCGCCCAGTGCGGCCAGCAGCACCAATGCCAGGATGGCCAGGCCGATACGGCCCTGCAGGGAAAGCTTCATCGCCTTCCCCCGTCCAGTTCGATGCGCGGATCGAGCCGCGCGTACATCACGTCGACCAGCACGTTGGTGGCCATCACCATCAGGGAGCTGAGGAACAGGATCGACAGCAGCAGGTTGGTGTCGCGGTTGACGACGGCGTCGTAGGTCAGCTTGCCCAGCCCCGGCCAGGAGAACACCGTCTCGATGACGATGCTGCCGGCCAGCAGCTCGCCGAAGCTGCCGCCCACCATGGTCAGCACGGGCAGCAAGGCATTCCTCAGCGCGTGGCGGAAGTACACCAGCCATTCCGACAGGCCTTTCGAACGGGCCGTGCGGATATAGTCCTCCTGCAGCGCGTCCACCATCGAGGCGCGCGTGAAGCGGGCGTACACCGCCGTGGCATACACGGCCAGCGTCGCCACTGGCAGCACCATATGCCACAGCACGTCGCGGACCCGGGCCCAGTGCCCCGCCGCCTCGATGCCCACTTCCTGCATGCCGCCGATGGGGAACCACTGCAGCTTGACGCCGAACACCACCACCAGCATCAGGGCCAGCCAGAACACGGGCACGGAATAGCACAGCGCCATCGCGGCGGAGACGGCGCGGTCCAGCCAGCCGTCGCGAAAGCGCGCGCTCAGCACGCCCAGCAGCACACCGCAGGCCACGGCCACCAGCAGGCTCGATACGCCCAGCAGCGCCGTGGCACCGATACGGTCGCGAATCAGCTCGGCCACGGGCGCGCCGAAGCGGTGCGAGTAGCCCAGGTCGAAGCTCAGCAGGCGACCCAGGTAAGCCAGCAGTTGCCGGTGCGGCGGCTGGTCCAGCCCGTAGGCGGCGCGCAGCTGGGCCATCTGTTCGGCCGAGCCGCCGGCCGAATCGACCTGGCCCGATTCGCCCGCCACCACCTCGGCCAGGTCGCCCGGTGCCAGCTGGATCAGCGCGAAATTGAGGATGCAGATGCCCAGCACGATGGGGATGAACTGCAGCAGGCGGCGGCGCAGGAAGTATTTCATGGCGTCTCCTCAGGCAGTCCGGGCCAGGCGCGCGGCGGCAGGCGCCGCCGGTTGCGGCCAGCCCGGGGTGGCCGCGATCAGGGAGCGCGTGTAAGGATGGGTGGCACTGGTAAACAGTTCGTCGCGCCCCAGCGTCTCGACGGCCTCGCCCTTTTGCATCACCATCACGCGGTCGGCGATGTAGTTGATGACGGACAGGTCGTGCGAGATGAACAGGTAGGACAGGCCGAATTCGTCCTTCAGGTCGACGAACAGGTTCAGGATCTGGGCCCGCACCGACACGTCCAGCGCCGACACCGGCTCGTCGCAGATCAGCAGCTTCGGCCGCAGGATCAGCGCGCGGGCGATGCCGATGCGCTGCCGCTGGCCGCCGGAAAATTCGTGGGGATAGCGGCCAGCCGCCGCTGCCGGCAGGCCGACCGCGTCGAGCATGGCGCGCACGCGGCGCTGCCGCTCACCACGGTCGCCTGCCTTGTGCACGACGAGGATTTCCTCCAGCGCGTCGCCGATGCGCAGGCGCGGATTGAGCGAGGCATACGGGTCCTGGAACACCAGTTGCACGCCGGCGCGGTGCACGCGCAAGGCCCTGCCTCGTAGCGGCGCGATATCGGTGCCGTCCAGGATCACCTGGCCCTGCACGGCGGGAATCAGGCCGACGATGGTTTTCGACAGCGTCGACTTGCCGCAGCCCGATTCGCCCACCAGCCCCAGCGTCTCACCCCGGCCGACGTGGAAGGACGCGTCCTTGACGGCGGAAATGGTGCCATAGCGCGAGGAGTACTGGGCCACCAGGTTGCGCACCGCCAGCACGGGCGCCGCATCGTCGGCACGCACGGGCGCCGGCACGACGCGACGCACCGGCGCCGAGAAGGCCAACGACGCCGTGCCCGTGGCCGCGTCGGTGCCGTGCCGCACCTCCGCCAGCCGCAGGCGCGAATGGTGGCTGTCCGGCTCGACCTGCAACGAAGCTGCCAGCAGGCCCTGGCTATAGGGATGGCGCGGCGCGAAGAACAGCTCGTCGCGCGTGCCTTCCTCCACCTTGCGCCCGCCCTGCATCACGGCGACGCGGTCGGCCCATTGCCCGACGACGGCCAGGTCGTGCGTGATCAGGAGCAGCGCCATCGACATCTGCCGGCGCAGGTCCGCCAGCAGTTCCAGTACCTGGGCCTGGATCGTCACGTCGAGCGCCGTCGTCGGTTCGTCCGCCACCAGCAGGCGCGGCTCGCACGCCACGGCGATGGCGATCATCACGCGCTGCCGCTGGCCGCCGGACAGGTGATGGGGATAATCGTCGACCCGGCGGTGCGGGTCCGGCAGGCGAACCAGGTCGAGCAGTTCGATGGCGCGGGCCCGCGCCGCCGCGGCACCCAGCTTGCGGTGTCGGCGCAGCACCTCGGCGATCTGGGTGCCGATCGTCAGCACGGGGTTCAGCGACGTCATCGGCTCCTGGAAGATCATGCCGATCTCGCTGCCGCGCAGGTCGCGCAGCGCGGCCGGGGGCAAGGTCAGCATGTCGCTGCCGTCGAACAGCACGCGGCCGGCCACCGTGGCCGCTGCTGGCAGCAAGCCGGCGATGGCGCCGGCCACGGTCGACTTGCCGCTACCCGATTCGCCCACCAGCGCCACCACTTCATTGCGGCGCACCGTCAGGTCCAGGTCCTGCACGGCCACGCAGCCGGGGTAGCGTACGTTCAATTGCCGTACCCGCAGCAGCGGCACGGCCTCGCGCGGCGGCGGCGTCATTTCCATGTGCGGTATCTCGCGGCGTGGTGGCTGGCCGGCAGGCGGCCGTCGCCCGTGCCGAACAGCTTCTGGCGCAAGGTGCCTTCCGCGTAGGCCGTCTTGTACAGCCCGCGCTGCTGCAGCTCGGGGATCACCAGGTCGATGAAGTCGCGGTAGCTTTCCGGCGCCACCGTGCGGGTCAGGTTGAAGCCGTCCAGGTCCGTCTCGGCCACGAGACGCGCGATCTGGTCGGCCACCTGCGACGGCGTGCCGACGATGGCCGACTGGGGCGAGCCGAAACCCCGCGTGGCCAGCAACTGGCGCCGCGTCGTGCCTTCGGCGAAGCGGCGGCCCCGTGCCTCGCCGGTGCGGCGCAGCCGGTCCGGGTACAGTGCCTCGAGCTTGTCCTCGGTGATCTCTTCGTCGAGGCCGAACTTCTCCAGGTCGACGCCCATGCCGCTGACGAGGTGGGCCAGCGTGCCCTGGGCGCTGGCGTATTCGCGGTAGTCCTCGAATTTCTCGCGGGCGGCCGCCTCGCTGCGGTCCGTCACCACGGTCAGGCTGGAGAACACCTTGATGTCGTCGCGCCCGCGCCCCGCCTCGACGGCCAGCGCGCGGATATTGGCGACGATGCGGGCCAGGCTGGCCTGGTCCGGGCCGCCCGTGAAGACGCATTCGGCATGGCGCGCGGCGAACAGGTTGCCGCGCTGCGAGGCGCCGGCCTGGAACAGCACCGGCGTGCGCTGGGGCGATGGCTCCGTCAGGTTGTAGACGCCGTCGACCTTGTAGTAAGGGCCGTCGTGGTCGACGCGGTGGATCTTCGCCGGGTCGGCATAGATGCCGCGCGAGCGGTCGGCCAGCACGGCGCCGTCCTCCCAGCTGCCTTCGAGCAGCTTGTAGAAGGCATCGAGGAAATCGTCGCCCCGGTCGTAGCGGTCCTCGTGATCGAGCTGCTGCGGCAGCCCCACGCCGCGCGCGGCGCTGTCCAGGTAGCCCGTGACGATGTTCCACGCCAGCCGGCCGCTCGTCAGGTGGTCCAGGGTCGCCATGCGGCGCGCGAACAGGTAGGGGTGTTCGTAGGTGAGGTTGCAGGTCACGCCGAAGCCCAGGTGGCGGCTGGCCTGGGCCATCAGCGGCACGACATAGGTGGGATCGTTGACGGGCAGCTGCACGGCCTCGCGCGCCGTCACGTCGATGCCGCCGCCCAGCACGTCGTAGACGCCAACGATATCGGCAAGGAACACCGCGTCGAACAGCCCACGTTCCAGCAGTTGCGCCAGCTCGGTCCAGTAGGCCGGTTGCGTGTAGTCGACCGAGTTGTCGCGCGGGTGCTTCCACAGGCCGTGGTGGATATGGCCCACGCAGTTCATATTGAAGGCGTTCAGGCGGATCTGTTTGGGTGGCTGGCTCAATGGAACACTCTTTCGGCTCGGTCATGCCGGCGGAACGACCGCTCAGCCAGGCCAGAGTAGCAGCGCTCCTTCCGAATCGATACCAAGCATTTTTCAGTTCCATATTCCCCGTTTCGCCATAAGCTTAGCTGGAGAACGGGATTGCGCCGGCCTCAGCGCCGTGGCGGCTCCCGCGTCACGGCAGGCTTGTCGATATCGCTCAGCGTGAAGCCGATCCACGCATAGGGCGTGCGCTCGATGCGGAACGTGTAGCTGCCTTGCCATGCCCGATCCGCCGGCGCGGCCGTCGCGGCGAAATGGATCGCTGCCCGGCAGACGCGCAGCCGCGTGTTGGACGGATAGCGGGCATAGCCCGCGCGGTAGAGCTGTGCGATTTCACCCAGCGCCGGCCCGCCCCGGCCCGCGCGTGGGGGATACAGATCGTCCTCGGCCAGGCGCTCGCGTACCGCGTCGGCCACGACCGGGTCGTCGCAGGCGGGCAGCGGGTCGGCCGTCGCCAGGTCCACGATGCCGGCCAGCGCGGCCACGAATGCGCCTCCGAAAATAAGCAGCGCAACCCTGCCCCGCCAGCCCAAGGGGCGGCCGTGTTCAGGTGCCGGCCGGGGCGGACCGGCCATCGCCTCGGCGGCCTGGACGCGCAGACGCTCGCGCGCCTCGGCCAGGAGCGCGCCGCGGGCAGCGCCGCGCCGACCGGCGCGCCCTGTCATGATCTGCTCGATGCGCTCGTGGTCGATAACGCCGGCCAGGAGCATCCACGGCAACAGGCCACCCGGCGTCGGCGCGGCGGCCTTGCGGGGATTGCCGAGAGCCAGCGCGCGGTTACGTTCCGAACGCGTGATCAGGCCTGCCGACACCAGCGCATCGAAGCCTGGCTGGTTCACGTTCGGGCCGGCGGACAACAGGAACAGCGCCTCTTCGACGGCCGCGCGCAGCCTTGCCAGTTCCTTGCCGGTGCAGCGAACTTCGATGTGCCGCGACGTGCGCAGCAGCCCGGCGTCATCACGCCGTGGCGGACCAGCCAGGCCAGACACGCGCCAGGCGTGGCGTCGTTGCCCAGCTCATGCCACGCCGGATGGGCCGGCCCTGCCTGCGCCGCGACAGCGATGCCGGCCGCCTGCAAGGTGGCCAGGTGGGTGTCGCGCAGTGCTGCCGTCACTACTGCCGTCACTGCCGTACGGCTTTTGCGCGCGCCGCGACAATCGCATACGCCAGTTCGGTCTGGAAGGCCGCTGTCGTGCGCCACGGCCCCACCGCGCCTTCCCGTTCGAAGGTGAAGTCGGCATCGAGCAGCGTGCCCCATTCGCGGCCCAGCGCCATCATCAGGGGATCGTTGCGCTCGACCAGCAGGCGGCAGCTGTAGGCCTTGCCGCCATCGACCGGGCGGCACGGCGCCACCGGTTCCACTTCGGCGATTTCGCGCGTGCGTTCCGGCGCGTCGTACGACAGCCCGAACTTGCGGCGCACCGCGCTGTTAACGTCGAAGCCCGGCGTCGCCGGTACGGCGCCGTAGTTCGGCAAGCCTGCATCGACGCCGGCGCGAAACGCCCGTTCCACTTCCGCGCGGCCGATCGGTTCGGCCTTGTTGCCGAAGTTGCCGTCCCGGTCGATATTGCCGAAGCGCGCCGCCAGGATGGCGCCATTGGCCCCGGTCATGACGAAGCCCTTCTTGCCTTCAGGCCGGGGCGCGATGGTGAACGTGTACGGCGTCTCCTTGCCGTCTAGGTGCACGGTGGCCTTGCAGGCACGCACCCGCACTGCGCCGGCGTAGCCCACTTCGCTCAGGCTTGCCACCCTGGGCGTGGGGATGGGCTGGTCCGGCTTCATCTGGTCGATGTGTTTCAGGCTGGCGCCGAGGAAGAGTTGCTCGATGCTGCGCCGGGTACCGCCTTCGGTGCAGTCGGGCACGGCGGCGGGCCGCATTACCAGCCAGCCGACCGCGCCGGCAAGCAGCAGCACCACGCTCCACCCCAGCCATGGCCGGGGGACGGACGGCTTGGTGATGATCACAATGCCGATGGTGGCGTTGACCTGCGCCAGCGCGGTGGCACGCTTCGGATCGGCGGCGGCCGCCTTGCGGATCGCCCGCAGCCGCGTGGCATCGATGACGCCCTGCTCCTGCATCCACGACAGCAGCCCGCCTTTGCCGGCAAGTACCATCTCTGCCGGGTCGATGGCCGCCAGCGCGCGCAGGCACTCGTCCTGCGTGATCACCCCCGCGCCGGCCAGCTTGGCCAGGCCGGCCTTCGGCGCGTCGTTCAGCACCAGTTCGAGCGCCGCGTCGATCGCCGCCTCGTACCGGACCGCGTCCTCCGGCGTGCAACGCGACGCCAGCGCCATGCTGATATCGAGCAGCTCCTCCTCATCCGCGATGCCACGGCGGATCAGCCAGACCAGATGGTCGACCAGGCCGGGCTTGCCCGACAGTTCATAGGCACTGGCATGGGTCAGGGCCTTCATGTGCTGGGCCGGCGTGATGATGCCGGCGGCGAGCAGGCCATCGAAGTGCATGGCGGAAGAAGTATCGTTCATGGAGAGCACGGGCAACGGAATTGCTCATTTTACAACATCCGCTTGCCTTTCATGCAATGGCAGCCGCGCCGCCGCCAAGCCCGCCCCGGGCTCGCTGGCCCGGTCGATCTCCGCGCCAAAAGCTTGCCGCCATGCGCCACGGCTGGCCGGGCCGGGCCGGTCGCGTTCGAACGTGAAGCCGGCATCGAACACGCGTAGGCGGTCCTGCTCGTCGATTGCGCGGGCATGATGTCGTCGAGCAGCGCCTCGTGGCTGCTCGCGACGATCAGTGCTCAACCAGCAAGGCCCTGTGTGAAGTCGATCCGGTCCACCCACTCGGGAAAGTCGATCAGCGGATTGCGGTTGCCCTGCTTCTCGAAGATGGCGGCGTTGCGGTGCTGCTCGTATTCCATCACGGGGTCGGCCTTGTGCCACGCGACCAGCACGGCGATGCGGTCTGCCGTGTATTCGCTGCCGCGCTGGTCGATCAGGCCGGGATAGCGCAGCAGGAAGTACAGCGTGGCACGTGCCACCGGTCCCTTGCCGCCGCCCGGCTCGAACTTGCCCGGTTCGCGCTTGCCGCAGTCGCTGCGCACCACTTCATTGAAGTCGGCGAAATCGAAGTACGGCGTATTGCCGCGGAAGCTGTTGCAGTCCATCTCGCAGGCGAACAGGTGGTGCAGGTCGCCCCGCATCGGCTCGCGCTTGTTGAACCACGACTGGGGCACCACGTGCTCGCAGTTGTAGGGGAAGGTCGCTTCGAGGAAGTCGTCGTCCACCGGCAGCGCCTCGGCCGCACCCAGGCTTGGCCGGACGATGGCGGCACGCATGCGCTGCCGCTGCTGGTCGATGGCGAAGTCCGTTTCGATCAATTCGCGCGCACTGAAGGTCTTGCTGGAATAGATGCTGACGATATCGTCGTCACCGCCGCGCGTATGGCGCAGGTCGACCCAGGGATACAGGTGCTGCGACGGGCTGTAATGGGGCTGGCCCGTGTGCGTGCGTTCCAGCAGCGCGTGCAGCACGCCATGGGCCGCGACGGCATCTGCTGGCAGCGTCACGTCGGCGTAATAGGCCGTGCGCGCCGCCGCATCGGCCTGCGCGTCGTAGTATGGCCGCCCGGCGGCCCGCCGCAACTCGGCCAGCGCGCCGGCCAGCGCGGCATTGGCCTGCGGCGCGGGCGGTGCCGCAGGTACGGTGGGCAAGACGACGGTGCTTGCCGGCGGAAGCACGACGGCCGGTGCCGGCGCCTGCATGACGGCGCCCAGTTGCGCCGTCACCGTCAGCGGAATCGTCCATGTCGCGGGCTGACCGATCGCCTGCGGTGCCAGCACCGAAGGCGCGGGCGATGGCATCGAAGACGAGGCGACCAGCGCCGCATCCGCCACCTGCCCCACCACGGCCGCCTCCAGCGCCGTCGGCGGCACCAGGTTCAGCAAGTCGTCCCGCAGCGCGGCCTGGCTGGGCGGGAGCGACTGCGCCTTGATGAATTTCACCAGGCTGCTGACGCGGATGCCTTCGTTGGCCACCCAGCCGATCAGGTCCGGGTCCATGCCGTCCTGCCACACGCTGCCGTCGCGCTGCAGCAGGCGGCCTTCGCTATCGCGCGCCGGCACGCCGGCGTGGTGCAGGGCCACTACCTCCCATTGGTCGTTGTAGACGGGCGAACCGGAGGAACCGGGTTCCGTGTCCGTGACGTAGTGGGCATAGTCGTCGAACAGGTCGACCAGCTCGTTCGAGCGCAGCACGATCTGCTTGGCCTCCCCGCGCGGGTGCTGGACGATATTCAGGTGCTCGCCCAGCAGCGCCTTGCCTTCCGCGCCGATCAGCCGCGACCAGCCGTAGCGGTTCAGCGCGATGCCCCGGGACGAACGCTCGCTCACGGCCACCAGCGTGAAATCGAGCTCCGCGCTCGTCATGAAGAATCGGGCCGGCTCCAGCGCGAAGCCGACGATCGGCAGGGGCCGCCCGTTGCGGTCGTTCTGGTAGTCGAATTCCACTTCGCTGGCGGCGGCCGCCTCGGCGCTTTCCAGCACGTGGTGGTTCGTCAGCAGCAGCGTGGGCGATACCATGAAGCCGGTGCCGTAGCCGACGGAACGCCCCAGCGGCGAGCGGATATTGATGCGGCCGACGAAGCGGGCCACGGCCAGTGCCAGCTCGACGAAATTGATGTCGACGAAATCGGGCGAGCCCAGCACCCGCTCCAGGCCAATGGTTTCCGTCAGGGTCGGTGCCAGCGACGGCATCACGGCCAGCGGCCGCATGGGCGCCTTGGCGGCCAGCGCCAGCCGGCCCAGGCGGGCCTGCACCCGTTCCGGCGACTCGGCCTCGACCGCCTTGCCACGGCGGATGCATTCCGCATTCGGGTTACGTACGGCGGCACGGCGCTGCCAGCGCTCGCCGGCCGCCCTGGCGATGGCGGTGAAGTCGGCGGTAAAGTTCATCATCGTCTCCTGTCGGGAACCGGCCCGCGGGATCGAGGCGGCAGCCGGGAACCGCGCGCAAGGCAAGGCCTTGCGTCCTGCTAGCCATGATGACAAATTTTTACCGGAAGTACCAGCACGACTTGCGCCTTGCCAGCCGTGCGCGCCAGGCATTTCCTGAAAACAGGGGACTGTCCCCGGTTTTACGCTGCTCGTCGGCGTCAGGCGGCACGGGGCGGCATGGCCTGGAACGCGGCCAGGATGGCGTCGAACAGCGGCTTCGGGCGCAGCGCGTCGTCGAAGGGCGTGCCGCGCATCGTCAGCCCATCCTTGCGCGGCGCCTCGTCCCACGTGCGCAGCCAGCTGACGTGGTCGGCCATGCCCCACATGACGAAGTCCGTCACGCGCGGATAGCTCAAGGTCAGGTCGAGGTAGTCCTTCGCCAGCGCGGCCACGCCGGCGTCGCGCCGGGCGATGTCGCCCGGCAGTTCGCGGTCGTTGACGTCGAATTCCGTGATCAACAGGCGGTAGCCCATGCCGGTGACCGCATCGAGAAACCGGCGCCATTCGCTCCCGGCGTCCTTGCCATCGCGGACGTCGTCCCACGAGCCGATATGGCTTTGCAGCCCGACCGCGTCGATGGGCGTGCCTTTCGCCTTCAGCGCTTCCAGCAGCTTCAGCACGCCGGCCCGATGCTTCGCGCTGCCGGCGTCGCCCCGCATGTAGTCGTTGTAGACCAGCTGGGCATGGGGCGCGTGGGCGCGGGCCAGCCGGAAGCACAGGTCGATCTGGTCGATCGCGCCCAGCCGGCGCGTGAACGCGTTGGCGCGCAAGGCGCCGTCGAGCGGATCGACCGCCTCGTTGACGACATCCCAGCTGTAGACGTTGCTGCCGAAATGCGTCGTCACGGTGCGGATATGCGTCGCCAGCAGCCGCTCCGCCCCTGCGGCCGGCCGGGAACCGAAATCGTGGGACTCGATCCAGGCCGGCAGCCATTTGGCCGGCTGCCAGACCAGCGTATGGCCGCGCCGTTGCAGGCCTTCTCGCGCGGCCCAGCCGAACATGGCGTCGGCGGCGGCGAAATCGTAGGCGCCGGGCCGGGGCTGCAAGGCCTGCCACTTGGTTTCGTTCTCGCAGACGATGACGCCGCACTCGCGCGCCGTCAGCGCGCGGTAGGCGGCATTGCCGAAGCGGTCGGGCGCGTGGGCCATGGCGTTGCCGACCCGCAGGCCGCGGGCGGCGGCGGCGCCCTTCAACGTGGGCGGCGCGGCATGGGCCAGGCTCGTGGGCAGCGTGCCGGCAGCGGCCAGCAGGGCCAGCGCCTGGCGGCGATCGATGGTCATGGTGTCTCCTCCAATTATAGATGTGTGTGCGCCAGGCAGCGGCCGTGCGCGTGATGGATGTTATACCAATATAATCACTGCCTGATTGTTATCGGTATCAATCAAGTACGTTCGCGGAACCGGCGTTGTCTGTACACCACCGCCGGCTTGGGCCGCCAATTGCATGGCCATTCCGATCAGGAAGGCAAGGCCGCGACTGGACAGGTGGTTGGGCCCGGATGCGCATATGACCGAGCAAATCCCCTTCATTGCAAGGTGTGTGGGACAACCTTCGTATCACGCCTGGGGGCAGCGGCTGTCCGCCGCAGCAGGCACTGCGACACAAGACTCGCTATGGGTAACGCGCCCACCGGTGCCGATGTTTGCGCAACCATTAAAATGCGCTTTTGATGCCGTCACGCAAAAATAAAGCCGGGCAAACGATGAACTGCATCAGGCATGGCCGGCCGCGTACGGCCAGCTGGACGGCTCGGTGTTCTACAGCTGCGCGTCGGGCTTCAAGCGCAGAACATCACCAACGCCAAGTCGCGCCAGACCATGCAGCAGTACTTCAGCGAAATGGGGCGCGCCTGGTTCGTCACGGGGCCGCGCTACACGGTGCATGCGTAGTACGCGTTCTGAACCGGGAGCGGTGCCGGTTATAGTGGGACCCTCGCGTGTCCGCACGCAGCGCAAAGGAACAACCATGACCGCACCGCTTCCCCATGCCGGCTTTTTCGGCTTCGACGTCTTCGGCACCGTCGTCGACTGGCGCTCGGGCGTGGCCCGCGCCGCCCGGCCCTTGCTGGAACGGCACGGCATCGGCGTCGATCCGTTCGACTTCGCCGACCAGTGGCGCGCGCTGTACCAGCCGGCAATGCAGAAGGTACGCGCCGGCGAGCGGCCCTGGGTGCGGCTGGACGTGCTGCAGCGCGAGAACCTGGAGCAGCTGCTGGCGCACCATGGCGCCGGGGCCGTGCCGGCGGCCGAGCTGGCCGACCTGAACCTGGCCTGGGAACGGCTCGACCCGTGGCCCGATGCCGCCCCAGGCCTGGCGCGCATCCGGCGCCGCTTCCCCATCGGCACCGTGTCGAACAGCCATATCGCCGGCATGGTGCACCTGGCCCGTTTCGGCGGCCTGACCTGGGATGCCATCCTCGGCGCCGAGATCGCCCGCAACTACAAGCCGCAGCCGCAGGTCTACCTGGAATCGGCCGCCGCCGCCGGCGTGGCGCCGGAGCGTTTCGTGCTCGTGGCCGCGCACAACAGCGACCTGCGCGCCGCGCGTGCCTGCGGCCTGCGCACCGTGTTCGTGCGCCGCCCCCTGGAGCACGGCCCGGGGCAGGCCACGGACCTGGCAGCAGAAGAGGACTGGGACCTCGTCGCGGACGATATTAACGGCTTGGCCGACCTGCTGGGCTGCCCGTGACGCCTTACCGGTCCAGCGGCCGCGTGAGCCGGTAGCGCGCCAACGCCGCCGCGCCGACCGCCACCGCATCGGCGCCGAAATCGGACGTGCGGATCTCCGGCGGCGACAGCATCGCTGCGGCCGCGTAGTCCGCGAGCACACGACGTGCCGGGGCGACGAAGGTGTCGCCCAGCCGTAGCGCCGGGCCGCCGATGACAATCGCCATCGGATCGAAGCTGGCCCACAGGTTATTGAGCAGTACGCCCAGTTGGCGGCCGGCCGCGTCGACGGCGGCGCGGCTGGCCGCCTCGCCCTGCGCCACCCGTCCGACCAGCGTCTCCAGCGCGGCGCGGCTGGGCCGGGCTTCGTCCAGCACCGTCGCCAGCAGCGCACCCAGGCCGATCAGCGCATCGGCGCACCCTCGCCGGCCGCAGGAACAGGCCGGCCCGTCCACCTGCAGGACCGCGTGCCCCACTTCGCCGGCGAAGCCGCGCAGGCCCGTCAGCAGCCGGTCGCTGACGATGACGCCGGCGCCGACGCCATAGCCGATCGACAGGTAGACCAGCGGATCGGTGGCCGACTGCGGCGTGAACTCGAATTCGCCCAGCGCCGCCACGTTCGCCTCGTTCTGCATATAGCGTGGCAGGGCATCCAGGGGCGAGCCGGCCAGCCGCGCCGCCAGCTGGCTGCCCACGTCGACGTTGCGCCAGCCCAGGTGCGGCGCGTGGCGCAGCACGCCGGACGCTTCGTCGACGGCGCCATGCAGGCCGATGCCGATGCCCAGCACGCGGCGCGCCCCGCCGGCCGCGTTGCGCCGGGCCAGCCGCCGGGCCAGGCCGATCAGGCCGGTGCCCACCAGGGCGATGCAACCGGCCGGATCGTTCGCGTCCCGGTACGGCAGCACGACGCTGTCGACCACCCGGCCCAACAGGTCGGTGGCGACGACGCGCGCCTCGTCGATGCCCACTTCCGCGCCCAGCAGGGCCAGGCGGTCGGCATCCAGGTGCAAGGGCGTGGCGCGGCGCCCCACTTCGCCCGTGGTGAGCAGGTCGCTCTCGGCCAGCCAGCCTTCGTCGATCAGTTCCCGCGCCAGGAGGCTGACGGTGGACTTGGTCAGTCCCAGCACTTCGGCCAGCGCTGCCCGCGACAGCCCCGGCGCGGCGCCGACCTGGCGCACCAGCGCCATGCGATTGAGTTGTTTCAGCAGCTGCTGGTCACCGGTGACAGGCATTGGACTTTGCTTCCGTGGTTATTGTGATGATTATGCAACGGCAATGCGTGCCGGCACAGGGCCAATCGCGCCCGCGCCTCCTTTGCACGCCGCGCGGGGCATGCCACGCCAAGCCCCATCGCAAAATCGGCGAAGTCCTTGATTCTGTTATGAAAACGATTTCTTGCCGCCCGGAAGCGTGATCCGGAACCGACGTCCATGGGGTGGAAACGGTTCACGAATTTGCGCTCACCGCCGTGAAAAGCGCCTTATTACTGAACTATTTAATTGGTTCGTCCGATTGACCAATTAAGCTTTTCCTCCGTAACCTGTCGAGATGACGTCCGGCCAACGGACGCGCTCCCGCCACGGTGCCATCGGCAAAACCGCGTGGCGGGACAGGTGAGTGCAGTACCACCGATGCCGTGCCCGCCGGGCGCGGCACGCCATTTCCGCGAAACGAGAGGAGACATTGTGCTGGAGTTGAACCGGGGGCCCCTGCCCCAACCGAAAACAAGATATCGTCTGATCGCCCTGGCCGTGGCCGGCGCCTGCGCGGCGTTGGCCGCACCTACCTTTGCCCAGGAGGCCAGCAGCGGCGCCAGCGCTGCCGCCGCCGCCGCGCCTGTCGCCGCCGCGCCTGTTACCGCCGATCCCGCCCAGGCCACGGCCGCCCAGGCCGGCGACCCGATGGAAGCACCGAAGGTCGTCGTCAAGGGCATCCGTGCCAGCATGCAGTCGACCCTGAACCTGAAGCGCAACTCGGACGGTATCGTCGACGGCATCGTCGCCGACGATATCGGCAAGTTCCCCGACACCAACCTGGCCGAATCGCTGCAACGGATCAGCGGCGTATCGATCGACCGCAACCGGGGCGAAGGCGCCCAGGTGACGGTGCGCGGCGTCGGCCCCGACCTGAACATGGTGCTGCTGAACGGCCGGCAGATGCCGACGGCGAACCTGGAAGACCTGGCCGGGCGCGCCTTCGACTTTTCCAACCTGGCATCCGAATCGATCTCGCAGATCCAGGTGTACAAGAGCTCGCGCGCCGACACGCCGCCCGGCGGCATCGGCGCCACCATCAATATCATGACGGGCCGCCCGCTCGACATGGGCAAGCAGGCCAGCCTGGGCGCGAAGGTGGTCTACGACACGTCGAACCGGCACCTGCCGGAAGAGGACAAGGCCAAGCGCTCGTACACGCCGGAGATTTCCGGCATCTACAGCACCACGTGGAACGACGGGATGTTCGGCCTGGCCATCAGCGCCAGCTACCAGGAGCGCAACCTGGGCATCAACCGCGCCTCCATCACCAATGGCTGGCAAGGCCCGTTCCGCGGCGACGAGAACAGCTGGGGCACGATTCCCCAGCCCGGCGCCACGGGCGCGGCCGACATCATCAACCGGCCCGACCCCACCGACGTCTACTCGGTGCCGCAGAATATCTCCTACTTCATGCGCGGCACCCAGCGCCAGCGCACCAACGGCCAGTTGACCTTGCAGTTCCGCCCGAACAAGGACCTGACGACGACACTGGACTACACCTATTCGCAGAACAAGATCCAGACCAAGTACCACGAGCTGTCGGCCTGGTTCAACTTCGGGCCGTCCGTCAGCAAGTGGACCGACGGTCCCATCGCGTCGCCCATCTATTACCAGGAAAACGTGTCCAACCAGGACATCGCGATGAACGGCGGCGACTACGCCACCAAGGCGCAGAACAATTCGATCGGCTTCAACGCCCAGTGGAAGGCCTCGCGCGACCTGAAGTTCAACTTCGACGTGCACCATTCCACCGCCAAGGCGGGTGCCGACAGCCCGTTCGGCTCGAACAACGACCTGGCCACGGTCAGCTTCAGCCGGGGCAATACGCGGGTGGACTTCAGCAACGAGATGCCGGTCCTGTCGATCGAGGGCGCCGACTTCGTGCGCGCACCGATGCAGGTCAGCGGCTCCTGGTTCCAGAACGGCCTGCAGAAGATGGAGATCGACCAGGTTCAGGCCAGCGGCAAGCTCAATCTGTTCGAATCCTCGTCCGTCAACTTCGGCCTGTCGGCCACGAACGTCGAGAACCGCTCGGCCTTCCAGCAGGTCCAGCGCGACACGTGGGGCGGCGCCACCACGTCGGCCGATTACCCGCAGGACCTGTGGCGCGCCGACACGCTGGGCCAGTACTTCAGTAAACTCGGGGGCTCGGGCGACCCGGCCCTGTTCCAGCAGATCCATCTGTTCAACTTCGCCGCCATGCGCCAGCGCGCCGCCGAAGCGACCGGCCTGCCGGAAAAATACCTGCCCAGCCTGGCCGACCCGGACTATGACCGCCGTACCACGGAAAAGAGCCGCGCCCTCTACCTGCAGTACAACACCGAGTGGGATACGGCGATGCCGATGCACACGGGGATCGGCCTGCGCTACGAGAAGACGGACGTCACCTCCACCGCGCTGTCGCAAACCGTCTCGGGCGTCACGTGGGTGGCCCAGAACGAACTGCCCTTCGTCTTCAGCGGCAAGGAATTCACCACCCTCTCGGGCAAATACCACAACCTGCTCCCCAGCCTGGACTGGGACATGGACGTGCGTTCCGACCTGAAGGTACGCGCCAGCTATGGCCACACCATCGGCCGGCCGCGCTATGACCAGATCCAGGGCGGCACCACCATCAACCCGACCGGCACCGTCAACGGCGGCACGGGCTCGCGCGGCAATCCGGCCCTGAAGCCGGTCAAGTCGAAGAACCTGGACCTGTCGGCCGAATGGTATTACGACCGCCAGAGCGTCGTGTCGCTCGGCCTGTACTACAAGAAGCTGGACAACTACGCGGGCCAGACGGTGCTGGACGAAACGGCGGCCGGCGTCACCACGCCCGTGGGCGGCAAGTACTGGAACGCGGCGCTGGCCTCGGGCTGCATCGCCACCGATACGAACTGCCTGCGCAACTACATCTTCCGCAACTTCGACGGCCAGGACGGCGTGACGCGCGGGCCGGACAACGCGGCGGACAATGCCACCGGCACGATCCGCGGCATCGCCGGCGACCCGTTCGTCCACTACGACATCACCACCTTCGTCAACGAGAAGGCGGCCACGTTGAAGGGCGCGGAGATCAACGTCCAGCATATGTTCGGCAACAGCGGCTTCGGCGTGCAGGCCAACTACACCTACGTGAAGTCGGACCTGCAGTTCGATAACGCCAGCAAGGGCAACCAGTTCGCGCTGGTGGGCCTGTCCGACTCGGCCAACCTGATCGGCATCTACGAGGACGCCAAATGGTCGGTGCGGGCCGCGTACAACTGGCGCGACAAGTTCCTGTCCTCGGTCACCGACCTGGTCGGCCCGAATCCGCAGTACGTCGAGCCGTACGGCCAGCTGGACCTGTCGATCGGCTACAACGTGTCGCCGAACCTGGCGTTGTCGTTCGAGGCCATTAACGTTACCGACGAGACCATGCGGGTGCATGGCCGCACGAAGACGATGGTGCTGTCGGCCACCCAGTCCGGGCCGCGCTACATGATCGGCGCGCGCTACAAGTTCTGACGCTCCATGACGGCGGCGCCATGCGGCGCGCCGCCGTCATCCTCGTGCTCGTTTGCGCGGCCGCGCTGTCACGGCGGCCGCCTTCCCTCCGATCCCCCCGACAGCCGGCCATGCGGCGACCTGACACCGGTGATCACCGCTGCATTCACGGCTTTTCGTGCAGCCTCGTGCATTTTCGTGCATTTTCGTGCATACTAGGTTACACTGGCGCGCGGCGGGCACGGGCCCGCACAACCGGAACGCACCATGAGACCACAGACCATTCTGATCGCCGGGCCCTATCGCAGCGGCACCGGCGGCGATCCGCTGCTGATCGAACGCAACCTGAAGGCGCTGGAACACGCGGCGTGGCAGGTGTGGCGCAAGGGCCACCTGCCCCTGATCGGCGAATGGGCCGCCCTGCCGCTGGCGGCTGCCGCCGGCCTGGGCGGACACGATGCCGCCGTGCCCAGCCAGTTCCTGTATGACGTCGCCGCCCGCATGATCGCCCGGTGCGACGGCGTCTACCGCATCCCGGGTGCGTCGGCGGGCGCCGATGGCGACGTCCGGCGCGCCCGCGAACTGGGCCTGCCCTGCTACACCAGCCTGGACGAACTGCCCGACGCCACCCCGTGACGCTTCAGACGGCCTGCTTGTCCACGCCGAACAGCTGCGAGCGTACCGTCGGCTGGATGGCCGACAGCATCTCCGGCCGCCCCTGCGTGGCGTAATCGGCGGCCAGCGCGCCGCCGTAGGCCGCCGATGCGCTGCTTTCCAGGAAGGCAGCCGCCAGGTGCGAGCTGACCGCCCACGTCGACAGGCCGCTGTCGGTGGCGCGAGCGCTGTCGAAGGCGCCCACCAGCGCCTTGAAGGCGTAGATGCTGACCGGGTCGCCGTCGCCGCCGTGCAGTTGAAGGCGCCCGATGCCCTTGGCCGCTTCCGACGCATACCAGTCGCGCAGCACGATGCTGTCGCCGCCGCCGAAGGAAAGCAGCAGGTTGTTGGCCGACTTGGCCAGGGTCAGGCCGGCCAGGTCGGTGGCCGCCGACAGGGCCAGCGTGGCATTCGAATTGGTCGACACGACCGTATCGGCGCCGTCGCCGCTGCCGTAGACGATGACGTCCGCCCCGCCCTTGGTGCTCAGGAAGTCGTTGCCCTTGCCGCCGTACAGGAAATCGGCCGCCGCGCCGCCCGTCAGCGTGTCGTCGCCGTCGCCGCCGTCGAGCAGCGCCGACTGGGCGGCGGCCGTCTGCTTGTCGTTACCGCCCCGCCCGAAAGCGGCATATTTGTCGGTGCCGAAGGTGACGCTGTCGATGCCTGCGCCCCCTGGCTGCAGCCCGGCGATCTGTGCCATCGTCAGCGCGCTGCCGTCGGCGAATTCGAAGCGTTCGATCTGGTAGTCCGCCGACAGGTCGAGCGACGAGATGATCGTGAGCTGGTCGCCGCCCACGCCGCCAGGATGGGCCGGGTCGGCCACGCCCAGCACGAGGTCATATTCGTTACGGCTCAACACGAGGTCGCGCTGCGTGATACCCGGCCCGAACACGACCTTGTCGGCCAGGGCCGGTGTGCTGTTGTCGAAGATCGTGTCGCGTCCGTCGCCGCGGTTGAACAGGTAGGTCGTGGCGCCGCCATGAATGGTCATCTTGTCGTCGCCGGCACCGCCCGTCACGTGCGTATTGCCCGTCGCCTGAGATCCGGACGACGCGAACAAGGTATCGTTGCCGGTGCCGCCGTCGACGGTGTGGCCGCGGGCCACGAAATTGATCGTGTCGTCGCCCGCACCGGCCCGCAGCAGCAGCCCGCTGCCTTCATAGCCTTCGATGGTATCGTTGCCGGCACCGGCCTCGATGGACAGCGTCGTGGTGTACGAAGGGAGGGTGTCATTGCCGTCGGTGCCGACGACTTGCGCGGACAGCGCCTGCAGCTGCGCCGCGTTCCAGCTGGTGCCGTCGGCGAAGCCCGCTTCGCTGCGCCACTTGGTGCCGAACCAGTTGTCGAGCCGGATCGAATCGCGCCGCGTCGGATCGGCCGGATCGGCGATCGTCAGCAGCAGGTTCGAGTTGATGCGCCGCACCGTCACGTCGGCGGCGGCGATGCCGGCGCCGAACTCGACGCGGTCATGAGCGAAACCCGCGCCGACGAGGGAGCCGATGGTGTCGTTGCCGTCGCCCCGCGCGAACAGCCAGGTTTCGCCGCCCGGACCGCCCCGGAGGAAGTCGTCTCCCTTGCCGCCGCTGACGGTGACGCGATTGTCGTTACCCGCGCCGTAGCCGTCGAGGGTGTCATTGCCCGTGCCCCCTTCAACCAGCGAGGCGGCATCGGTGTTGTAGGCCACATTGTCGTTGCCCGCGCCGCCAAGGATGGTGCCGCCATACATCATCGTGAGCGTGTCGTCGCCGCCCGCGCCGTCGACCAGGCGCGTGTCGCGATAGCCGGTGAGCGAGTCGGTGCCCTCGGTGCCGATGCGCCGGCTGACCAACTCGGTCAGTGTCGCACCGTCCAGTATGGAACCGTCAGCGAACTCGAAGGTGCCGATGCGCTGGTCGATGCCCTCCTCGGTGTCGTCGAACCAGCGCAGGAAGGTGATGCGGTCCTGCGCCGTCGGGTCCTGCGGGTCGGCGACCGTCATCACCAGTTGCCCGTTCTGGCGCGCGAACGTCACGTGCTCTTGCAGGATGCCCGGGCCCAGCTCCAGGCGGTCGGCCTGGTCAGTGAAGTAGGAGTCGATGACGTCGCTGCCGTCGCCGCGGCGGTACAGGTAGGTATCCGCGCTCGCGGCACCGTGGAAGGTGTCGTTGCCCTTGCCGCCGTCGAAGGTCAGGCTCCCTTCCGTGCCCTCGCCCCACTGCGTTTCGAAACTGTCGTCGCCTTCGCCGCCCAGCAGCAGCGCATTCGCGCCGGCGCCGCCATACAGGCTGTCGTTGCCGGCACCGCCGTCGAGCGTATCGCGGCCCGCGCCGGTGTCCGTGAACAGGCGGTCGTCGCCCTCCAGCCCCTGCACCAGCATGGGCATGTCCGCCTCGGCCCAGTCCCTGATGCCATCGCCGTTGGCGGTGCCCCGCTCGATGCCGGCCACTGCCGCTTCCAGGTCGAGCACGGTGCCATCGGCGAATACGATGCGTTCGACGGCGTCGCCGGCGAAGTGCCCCGTCACCATCAGCAGGTCGGCGCCGTGTCGGATCGCCAGGTCGCGATCGTAGCGGTGGAGCGTGACGTCGGCCTGGTTCATGCCGGTGAACAACAGCGTATCCTGGCCGCCCGTATCGACGATCGTGTCGTTGCCGTCGCCCGGCGCGATGACATAGGTATCGGCACCGCTGCCGCCGAACAGCAGGTCGTTACCCTGGCCGCCGAGGATTTCGCTGTCTTCGTCCTGGGTAGCAGGGTCGCCGTCGCCGGCGTCGATGGTGTCGTCGCCGCTGGTGCCTGCCAGTTGGCGCGCCATCGACGCCTGCAGGTGCACCGTGCCCGCCAGAGCTTCGCCTTCGCCTTCGCCGCCAGCCGACACCCTGCCTGCATGCGCGGTCCCGGAGGGAATACGTTCGCGCGGCTCGCCGCTATCGAGAAATACGTGCCGGCGAATGCCGGCCTTATTGCCTTCATGATTGGACATTATATTTTCCTTTTTTGAATTTTGAAATTCAGGATAATCGCCGCTTTGGAAATTCGACCCTAGGCAAATCTTGTTCCAGGGCCGATTCTGGCTGCAATCCGCGGTATGGGAATCAAGGAAAATCAAATGACGGGAGTTGGCGTTGCGGGGATGAAACGGGGGATTTGCGCAGGCAGACTTAAATGAGAAAAGCCGCTTTCATTCAAGACAAGAGCTCTTGTTTATAATGCAGCGGGATTATCAATAGTCTTTCGGCATATTAAAACCGGGGTTGAAGATATTTAACGATTCACCGCTCGCGGGCCGCTTCGGCAGCGGTTTTCTGCAGCGGCGACAGCAGGTAATCCAGCACGGAACGGCGGCCCTGGTGCAGTTCGGCGACGACCTGCATCCCCGCCACCAGTGGCAGCGCCGCGCCATCGGGCCCGCGCAGCGCCTGCCCGTCCAGCCGGATGCGGGCGCGGTACAGGCTTGCCCGCTCGGCCTCGCGCGCCGTGGCGGGACCGCCGGCGGCCGTGCCGGCATCACCCGCGTCGAGGCCGATGCGCACCACCTGCCCCGTCAGGATGCCGTGGCGCTGGAACGGGTAGGCGGCCAGCTTGAGCTGCACGCGCTGGCCGACGCGGGTGAAACCCACGTCCTCGTTGCGCACGCCGACGTCGGCATACAGGGCGTCGGGCGGCACCAGGGTCACCAGCGTCGCACCGGGGGGGAGCACGGCACCCGGCGTCGTCGTGGTCAGGTCCTTGACGACGCCCGCCTGCGGTGCCCGCAATGTCGTCAGGCCGGCCCGGTAGTCGCTGCGCTCCAGGTCCGCCTGCAGCTGGGTGCCCCGCGCGCGCAAATCGGCCCGCTCGCGCTGCAATTCGCTGCGCCAGCCGCTGTGCAGCTGGGCGATGTGCTGGCGCTGGGCGGCAATGCCATCGGCCAGCGCCGCCACTGCGGCACGCTGGGCCTGCAGGTCATGCGCTTTCTCGACAGCCTGGCGCGCCTTGTCGACGGCGGCCAGGCTGCCCATGAACCCTTCGTCGCGCAGGCGGGCGTAGGCCCCGGCGATGCGGTCGTAATCGGGCAGCGTCTGTTCCAGCTTGCGCAGCTGGACCTGGGCCGCCACCCGCTCGTGCGCCAGCCGTGCCAGCTGCGATTGTTCCTGTGCCACCCGGTCGCGCTGGGCCGCCGCCTGCGCTGCGCCCTGCGCCGCCACCAGCGCGAACAGGCGGGGGTCGTCGCCGGCCCGGCGCGCCATGGCCACGTCGCCAAGCGCCGCCGCCACGCGGCGTTCCTGCAGGCGGTTCGATGCCAGCTCGCCGGCGATGGCGCGGCGCTCGGCCTGGGCAACGGTGGCGTCCAGCCGCGCCAACACCTGGCCGGCCACGACGCGGTCGCCCTCGGCCACCAGCAGCTCGCGCAGCACGCCTGCCTCGGCCGGCTGCACCACCTTGACCAGCGTCTGCGGCACCAGCCGGCCTTCGGCCGTGGCGACGATGTCGAGCTGGCCGAAGGCGGCCCAGGCCACGAGGATCGCCGTCAGCGCGCACACGCTCCACAGCACGATGCGGCCGATGCTGGCCGGGGCCTCGTCGCGGATCAGGCGCAGCGGATCGTGCCAGCGGTTCGGCAACGGCGTCGCGGGAACGGTCGCGAGGGGCCGGGACGGCGGCTTCATGAGCGCGCGGCCGGTGCCGGCGCCTCGGCCAGGGGCTGGGCACCGTGCGGTCCCAGGCGGAACACGGCGTCGACCTTCAGGCCGCGCGGCAGTCCATGGGTGATGAACAGCATCGTCACTTTTCCTCTCAAGGCATTGATGGTGTGGGCGAACAGCTCGGCGGTGGGGCCGTCCAGCGCGCTGGTCGCTTCGTCGAACACGAGGATGCCGGGACGCTTGAGCAGGGCGCGGGCAATGGCGATGCGCTGCTTCTGGCCACCCGACAACCCCGCCCCCCGCTCGCCGATCTCGCTGTGGTAGCCCTCCGTCAGGGCCTCGATGACGTGGTGGATTTCGGCCATGCGGCATGCCGCCACCACCTGCTCGAAGGTGGCGTCCGGGCTGGCCATGCGCAGGTTGTCCCAGATCGAGCCGGAAAACAGCACCGTCTCCTGGGGCACGACGCCGAAGTGGGCGCGCAGCTCGTTAGCAGACAGGTGGGCGATATCGACACCGTCGACGAGGATGCGCCCCGCGCTGGGCCGGTAGAAGCCCAGCAGCAGCCGCGCCAGCGTGCTCTTGCCGCAGCCGGACGGCCCGATGATGGCCACGGTCTGGCCGGGCGCTACTGCCAGCGACAGGTTCTCGTACAGGGGCGCGCCCTGCTCGCCGTAGCGGAAGGCCAGGTTCTCGATGCGGATCTCGCCGCCCCGCGCCCGCGCGCGGGAAGGCAGCATCGAATACGGTTCGACGGGCGCGTTCATCAGGTCGCCCAGGCGGGCCACGGCCAGGCGCGCTTGCTGGAACTGCTGCCACAGGCCGGCCAGGCGCAGCATCGGCTGCGACAGGCGTCCGGCGAACATCTGGAACGCCACCAGCATGCCGATGGTGAAGTCGCTGCCCTGCATGACCGTCCAGGCACCAACGCCCAGTACCAGCAGCGACATCAGCTGCTCGGCCAGGCCGGCCCCCGCGTTGTAGGTATTGGCCAGCTGCCGCGCGGCGAATCCGGCTGTCAGGTAGCTGGCCAGGTAGCTACCGTAACGGGCATTCAATTGCGGCTCCAGCTGCAGCGACTTGACCGTCTCGAGGCCGGCCACGTATTCCGTCACGAAGGCCTGGTTGCGCGCGCCCAGCTGGAACTGCTCCTGCAGGCGACGCTGGAACACGGGGGCGACCAGCATGCTGGCGGCGGCGATCGCCCCCAGCACGGCCAGCACGATCAACGTCAGATGCACGCTGTAGTACAGCATGATGGCGGCGAACACGAGCAGGAACGGCAGGTCCAGCAGCACCGTGACGGCGGCGCCGGCGATGAATTCGCGGATCGTCTCGGTGCACTGCAGCCGGGCCGCGATGACGCCCGTTGGCCGGTGCTGGAAGTACAGCGGCGGCAGCTTGAACAGCCGTTCGAACACGGCCGCGCCCAGCACGGCGTCGACCCGGTTCCCCGTGTGCAGCACCAGGTACTGGCGCAGCCACGTCAGCGCCGCGCCGAACAGGGTGAACACGGCCATGCCGAACAGCACGACGACGAGCGTGCTGCCGGTGCGGTGCACCACCACCTTGTCGATGATGGCCTGCGTGAACAGGGGACTGGCCAGCGCGATCAGCTGGATCACCAGGGACGCCAGCAGGATTTCCTGCCACAGCCGCCCGTGGCGGCGCAGCTCGGGCAGGAACCAGCCGAAGCCGAAGCGGCGCCGTGCCAGCGCCAGCGCCGCGCTGTCCTGGTCCGCCGCCGCCTGCGCCGTGGGCGCGATGCGCAGCACCTCGCCCGTGTACATGGCAGCGAAGGCATCGAGGCCCATCGTGCGGGGCGCAGAGTCCCCTGGTCCGGCCACCGCCAGACGCTGCTGGTCGGCCTGGAATACCAGCAGCGGCAGGCAGGCGCCCGTTGCCTCGTCACGGCACAAGGCCAACACGGGAAAGGCTGCCTCTCGCCGCAGGGTCCGGGCGGCGATGCGGCGTGGGCGGACCTCGAAACCCAGCGCGGCGCACGCCTGCCCGAGCGATGCCGGCGTGTACGGCGCGGCCGTCTGCTGCCGCGCCAGCACGGCATCGTAGGGCCGCGCGAAGAGCGTGCACAGGCTTTGCAGGACCCAGAAGAAGGCGTGCTGTTCGAAGTGAGCTGTCATGGCGGGGGGCTTGGTCGGATCAGCTGACGAGTGTGCCGTATATTCCCTACGGCAACATTGCCAACAATCAATAAACGGGCCTGGCACCGGAAGAACGCCCGTCTTCCTGACGCAGTGTCATGGTCCGGTCACATACCACTTCCCACCGTATGCAAATTGGTACTAACGATATAACAAAACGTCTCATTTGAGACAACGCGCGATTTGGCGGTCCCGCCGGGCGCACCAGCGTTCAAAGGGCAGGCCCCGGCTACCGACATGTCGACAAAAGAGCCGTTCTGGATTGCAACTGGTCTTGATTGGTCCGCATTTTCTAAAACCACTTGACTACCACTTTGGGCGGGCACATTCTTGCCGGGACAGCCGCACCCGCGACCACTGACGATGGAGGAGTACGATGGAACGTGCAATAACGAGAAGCACCCTGGCAGCCGGCTTGATCGGCACCATGCTGGCCGCCTGTGGCGGTGGCGGCGATGGCGGCACCACCCCGCAGGCGGCGAAGACGCTGGGCGCGGCCGTGGTGGCGGAAGATTGTCCGGCCTGGAGCGCCAGCGCCGTCTACACGCAGGGCATGTGCGTGACCTACAACGGCGCCACCTAC
>Ga0066798_10000039_pt1 | contig 77432 bp, 50 predicted proteins | sample PersoiDNA2013203_FD_70961 | JGI IMG/M metagenome (GOLD analysis project Ga0066798, IMG submission 70961) | Permafrost soil microbial communities from the Arctic, to analyse light accelerated degradation of dissolved organic matter (DOM) -... | ecosystem: Environmental > Terrestrial > Soil >... | reverse complement strand
TCGCGAAAATACTCGGCGATGGCGGTGGCCGCGTGCGCCGCGCGCAGCCGCACCAGCGCCGGCTGGTCCGACGTGGCCACCAGCACCACGCTGCGGCGCAGGCCTTCTTCGCCAAGCTGGCTTTCGACGAACTCGCGCACCTCGCGGCCACGTTCGCCGATCAGGGCAATCACGTTGACATCGCTGGTGACGCGCCGCGCCAGCATCCCTAGCAGGGTGCTCTTGCCCACGCCGCTCCCGGCGAAAATACCGACGCGCTGGCCGCAGCCCAGCGGCAGCAGGCTGTCGATGGCGCGCACGCCGGTCTCCAGCAGCCGGTCGATGGGCGGGCGCCGCAGCGGGTTGATGGGCGGCGCGTACAGGCTGCGCATCGTCAGGGGCTGCGGCACTGCACCGCCGTCCAGCGGCACGCCGAACGGATCGATCACGCGACCCAGCAGCGCCGCGCCGACACCGATGCCCGGCGCACTGCCGCTGACCAGCACCTCGGTACCCGCACCGACCCCGCGCGGCTCGCCGTAGGGCATCAAGACCACGCGGCCCGGCCGCAAGCCGACCACTTCGGCCAACAGGGTCTTGCCCCCGCCCAGCGGCAATTCGCACAGTTCCCCCAGGGCCGCCTCGGGCCCGGCCGCCTCGATGCTGTGGCCCGTGACGGCCAGCACTTTGCCGCTGCGGCGTACCAGTTCGGCCGAGCGGACGGCATCGACGTAGTGCTGCATCAGGCCGTGCCTCCGCCAGGCATACCGGGTTCGACGGCGCGCCGTGCGCGCGCGGCCAGCAAGGCCTGGCGCAGGCTGTCGAGCTGCAGTTCCAGGCGCGCGTCCAGGCTGCCGTGACCGCCCTCGACGATGCAGCCGCCCAGCGCGACGCGGGGATCGGCATGCAGGGTCCACGCGGGCTGCTCGCCGGCGCGTTCGGCCAGCCATGGCGCGTCGTCCGGGTGCACCCGCACGCGCAAACCGTTGGCATCGCGCACCTGCGCCACGGCGGCGCGGACCTGCGCCAGCGCCCCGTTGCGGCTGGAAGCGCTCTCGCCAACGATGCGGCAGATGGCCGCGAAGGCCACTTCCACCAGCATGTCCTCGTGCCCCGCCAGCAATGCTGCCGAGGCGTCCGCGGCGGACTTGGCGATCTGTTCGAGCTGCAGCAGGTGCTTCGCGACCGCGGCATCGGCCCCTGCCCTGCCCTCGGCCATGCCGCTGGCCAGGCCTTCCTCGTGACCGGCACGGCGGGCTTCGTCGCGCGCGCACAGGATGTCGGCGTCGAGCGCCGCACGGGCATCGCGCAAGGCAGCCTCGCGTTGGGCCAGATCGGCCGCCGATGCGGCCAGCGCTTGCTGCTGTTCGACATGTTCCGCCTGCCACTGCGCGCGCCGGGCCTGGGCTTCGGCCAGCGTTTCGCGTGCCCGTGCCAGCTCGGCGGCAGCGGCGGCAAGCAGCTCCTGCTCGGTAGGACCGTGCTGGAAAAGCTCCGGCTCGGGCGCGACGGCGCTTGCCGGCGCCAACGGCGCCACGGCGGCCACAGGCACCGCGGCAACGGTGCTTACGGCAGGCGTCGCGTTCGAACGGCGCAGCTGGCGCGGAATCGCCGTCAGCGCGGCGGCGCGGATTATCGGGTCCATGGCAGCTTCACGCGTCGCAGCCACGAGGGCCGCGCCTGCACTGGCGGTGCCGCGTCGGCCGGTGCCGAGGGCAGCCGCTGCAGACGTTCGGTCACGGCGCCGCGCAGGAAGGCCGCGAGTGCCGGGGCCACGGGGCCATCGGGCGCCGCGGCGCGCAGCTGTTCGCGCCGAGGGGCCGTCTGCATGGCGAGGAAGTCGCCACGCCACTCCCACACCTCGATCGACAGCAATTGCGCCACCAAGGTGGCCGGCTCGCCTTCCAGCACCGTGTGGATGCTGGCTGCCGAAGCCGCCTCCAGCGCATCGACCGGGGCGTCGTTGGCGGCACCGCCGACCGGGGCGCCGGCATGCGTGCGCGGCGGCAGGGCTTCGGCCGAGGCATTGCTGTCGAAGCCCAGCTCATCGAGCTCGTTCAGGTAACCACGCAGGACCACCTGGTCCTGGGCCGGCAGTTCGGCCAGGATCGAGGCGCGGTCCGCCTCGACCAGCGCATGCAGCGCCACCGCCGCCTGGCGATGGCCGCTCACTTGCGCACCTCGGTAGGATCCACCGGCGTGCTGTCGATCCACTGGCGGATGTCGGCCAGCATCCTACCCCGTTCCACCGCGTCGAGCCGGGCCGGCGCCACGATCACCGTCGGACGGCGCCGGCGCAGCAGCAGCCACAGCACGCCGGCCACGGCCAGCGCCGCCAGGATTGCCACGACCAGCGGGGCCGGCTCGGGCTTGGCCACGACCGGTTGGGCCAGCGGTGCTTCGGCAGCCACGGCGGCCGCCTCCACCTCGGCCGGCGTGGGCGCGCCGAACTGCTGGAACTGTGCCATCGGATACACCACGACGGCGTCGCCGCGCGCTTCGTTGTAGCCCACGGCCAGCATGACGACTTCCTTCAGTTTCTCGACCTGGTCTTCGTTCAGCGGCTGGCGCACCAGCACGGCGACGGTCATGCGGCGGATGCCGCCGCTGCCCGGCACCAGCTGCTCGACGCGCCGGCCGACCTGGTAGTCCGATTCGGTGGTGCTGTTGGCGCCCGGGCGTGCCACCGTACCGGCTGACAGGTCAGCGCTTTCGTTCGACGTATGACGCTCGCGAACGATGACGCCGGCCGCGCCGCCGTCCTGCACCGGCCCCTTGGCCGGCAGTACCTCTTCCGTCGTGATGCGGCTCTGGTCCAGGTTCAGCGCCACGTCGACGCTGGCCACGGCAACGCCGGCGCCGAAGCTGCGATCCAGCACTTCGGTGACCTTCTTGGCCAGGTATTCCTCGGTGCCGCGCTTGGCCTCGAGCGCCGCAGTACCCGTCTCGCCCGCGCCCTCGGCGGTGACGACGCGCGTCAGCGCCACGCCGTGCTGGTTCAGCACCGTCACGTCGCCGCTGGTGATATCCGGTACGGATGCCGCCACCAGGCGCTGGATGCCGGCGATCTGTTCCGGCGCCAGCGTGCGGTCCTTCTTCATCGTCACCGTCACGGACGCCTTCGGCCGCGTCAGCGCCTTCTTGAACAGGCCCTGCTCGGGAATGGCCAGGTGCACGCGCGCCGCCTGCACGCCTTCGATCGCCAGGATGGTGCGCGTGAGCTCACCCTGGATGGCGCGCTGGTAGTTCACTTTCTGGACGAATTCGGTCATGCCGAAATCGGCATTGTTGAACACCTCGAAGCCGACGGCGCCATGCAGCGGCATGTCGTTGCCCATCAACTTCAGCCGCGTCTTGTACACCAGCTCCTGCGGCACCTTGATCGTGGTGCCGTTGTCGGCCAGCTGATACGGCACCTTCTGCTTGTCCAGTTCGGCCGTCATCGCCGCCGCGTCGGCGGCCGACACATCCGCGAACAGCACCTGGTAGTCTGCGCGGTACGCCCAGAAGCCCAGGCCCGCCATCAGGCATACGATCAGGACGATTCCGGCTCCGAGGCCGACCCTGGCCCGTGGGGCCAGCGCTTTCCAGCTTTCTGCAATCACCATTTACTCCTAGACCTGCATGCGCATGACTTCCTGGTACGCGTCCAGCAAGCGGTTTCTTACCTGGGCCAGCAACTGGAACGACAGGCGCGCTTCTTCCAGGTGGATCATTACCTCATGCAGGCTCGGGCCGGCACCGGCCGCCACCTGCTTGACTTCGTTGTCGACATTGACCAGCGTCTGGTTGACGGAATCAATGCCGTTGCTGATCATCGCGCCGAAACCGGGGGCCGGCGGCTGCACGGGCGCAGCCGGCAGGAATTTATCCACCGACGGTGCGCCGACCGGCAGGATGGCCGACAGGCTGACGGGATCGACGCTCATTGCTGGCCTCCGATATCGAGGGCGCGCGCCGCCATCGTGCGGGCCGCGTTCATGGCCGTGACGTTGGCTTCGTAGGCGCGCAGCGCCGTGTTCAACGTGACCATCTCGGTGACGTTGTCGACCCCGGGATAGGCCACCATGCCCTTGGCGTCGGCATATGGGTGGCCCGGCTCATGCACCATGCGCGGCGCCACGGCCTGCGGCACCACGCTGGCCTGCACGCCGGCGGCCGTGCCGGCCAGGCGGCCGAACTGCTGGCTGAAGCTGACGGACTGGGTGACCACGCGCTGCGGCCGGTACACCTGCTCGGCCGAGGTGCCGGCGGCGTGCATATTGGCCAGGTTCAGGGCGGTGACGTCGAGCCGAAGCTTCTCCGTCGCCATCCCGGCTGCGCTGATCTGGAAGGCGGCGCGGTAGTCCATCAGCGCTTCCCTTCGTTGACGGCCGTGCTTACCAGGCTCATATGCTTGTTCAGCAATTTCAGCAGGGTTTGCTGCTGCAGCGTGTTTTCCGACAGCGACGCCACTTCCATGTCGAGTGCGACCTTGTCGCCCGGGGAACCGACCAGCTCGAGCGCGGGGCGCAGGTCGCGCAGCGATGCCAGCGATGGCGTGCCGCCCTGCTTCAGGGTGTTGCGTAAGGCGCCCAGGTGGGTCTCGAAACTGACGCCGATACGCTGGTAGCCCGGCGTGTTGGCGTTGGCGATGTTTTGCGCGATGGCTTGCTGGCGCAGGGCCGTCGCGTCGAGCGCCATGCTCAACAGTCCAACGGTGCTTTGATCGATGAATGACACTGTTCGCTCCGAAAAATAGGGTAACGTCGCTGAAATTACTGGACCACCAGCTCGGCGTGCAGGGCGCCGGCGGCCTTCACTGCGCGCAGGATCGAGATGATGTCGCGGGTATTGGTCTTGATGCGCGCCAGCGACTGCACCAGGTCCGCCACCGTAGTGCCGGGCACGGCGACGAAGCCGGCGCCGTTGCGCTCCTGGACATCGACCTGGCTGTTCGACACGTAGGCCGTGCGGATGCCGCCGCCGCCCTGGCCGATCAGCGTCGGCTGCGACACCGTGTTGTCGGTGGCGATGGTGACCTTCAGGTCGCCCTGTGACACCACCACGCGGGCGATGCGCACGTCGCCGCCGGAGACGATGGTGCCGGTGCGCTCGTTGATGACGACCTTGGCGCGGCGGTCCGGTTCGACCGTGACGTTTTCCAGCGCCATCAGGAAGTCGTTCAGGCGCGCCTTGCGTTCTTCCGGAATGCGGATGGCGATGCCCGACGCGTCCTGCGCCACCGCCAGCGACTGCCCCAGCTGGCTGTTGATGGCGCCAGCCACCCGGCTGGCCGTCGTGATGTCCGGCTCGGCCAGCACGAAGGTCAGGCCCTTGCCGCCGTTGGTCATGTCGGACAACACGGTCTGCTCAACCGTGGCGCCGCCGGGAATGGCCGCCACCGTCGGATGGTTCTTCTGCACCACGTTGCCGTTCATGTCGTACTTGTAGCCGCCGACCGAGACGGGGCCTTGGGCCAGCGCGTAGATGCGGCCATCGGCCGCCTTCAGCGGCGCGAGGATCAAGGCGCCGCCCACCAGGCTGCGCGCATCGCCGATCGACGTGATCGTCACGTCCACGGTGTCGCCGGCGCGGGCGAATGCCGGCAAGGTGGCTGTAACCATGACGGCAGCGACGTTACGGCTTTGTACATCGTCGGCAACGATGGTCATGTCGAAGCGTGCCAGCATATTGGCGATGGACTGGCGGGTGGCCTTGTTGCGCGAGGAGTCGCCCGTGCCCGCAAGACCCGTGACGAGGCCGTAGCCGGTGAGCGCGTTCTCGCGCCAGCCGCCGACCTTGCCCAGGTCCTTGATACGAATCGCGTCAGCCTGCACGCAGGCAGGGATGGCCAGCAGGGCCGCGAGGAAGAGAGAACGCCACATGGTCACAGTCCGAACAGGGTCAGCAAGCGGTGCCACCACGCGGGGCGCTGCGCATTGGCCAGGTCGCCCTGACCGGCATAGCTGATCTTCGCGTTGGCGATGCGGGTCGACAGCACCACGTTCGCATCCGACACGTCCTGCGCGCGCACGCGGCCTTCGACGCGGATCTGCTGCCGCTCGTCGTTGATGTCCAGCAGCTGTTCGCCGGCCACCACCAGGTCGCCGCGTTCGGTGATTTCCGTGATCGCGACGGTGATCTGGGCCAGCACCCGGCCTTCGCGCGCCGTGCGGCCACCGCCATCGACCTGGTTGTTGGTGCCGACGGCGCCGCTATAGCTCTTGCCAGGCAGGCGGGTGGTCCAGCCGACGGCCGCGTCGCGCCCGGCCGTGGTGTTGGCAGTTGTGCTGGCACTGGCGCTCTCGTACACCATCACCGTGATCAGGTCGCCGACATGGCGTGTGCGCAAGTCCGATGTGTAGGGCTGGTAGGTGGCCGGCTGATACAGGCTGGTGGCCGGTGCCGCGCCTGCCATCAGGTACATGCCCGCCATGGCCAATTTTCTGATTCTGTTCATATTAAATTCCGTCGATTGCCACCAGGCCGGGGCCAAGCACCCGTGCCTTTACCGCTTCGCCGCCACCGGCGGGGACGACCCGCAACAGCGCGCCGGCCGATCCGTCTTCCTGTGCCACCGCGACCGATTCGATGCGGATCGCGCCGCCCGTCACGACCAGGGTGACGCGGTCGCCACGCCGCACCGCGCCAGCCGGCACCACCTGCTCGCGCAGCAGCACGGCGCCCTCCGCGACGGCCGCGCGCAGCCGCAGCTGCTCGTGCTGCCCCGGCACCGTTGCCGGCACACCGGCCAGCGCCAGCACGTCCTGCCGCGCCAGGCGAAAATCGCGGGCATTGGCGACGCTGTCGGCCGCCAGCGCACGCAAGGCCACCGGCACCGCGCGCCACGCCCGTACCTGGAACGGCACCGCGACGGACCGGTACACGGCACCATCGACCAGCACGTCGATCCACACGGCGGTACGCTGGCGCAAGGCGCCGGCGGCCTCGCGAGGGCGCAGGACCACGGTGCCTTCCGGTACCTGAACATCGGTTACACCGGCCAGCTGCGTCAGTTCGAGCTGCTCATACTGCGGCCCGTGCAGCGCCTCGATACGCTGCCGTGCCGCGGCGCCCAACTCCGCGCCGTTGACCAGCCGGCTGGCGCGCCGCACCACGACTTGATCCGCGCCACGCCAGTCCAGCTGCATTCCCACCAGGCCGGGCTGGGACCGCAGCGCGGCCTCGATGGCCGCCCGGCTGAATGCTTCGGCATAGCCGGCCAGCGGTGCCGCGCCGATGCGCACCGCTGCCAGCAACTGGCGCTGGCGGACATCGGCGCCCTCGATGGCGGCGACGTCGGCAAGCACCACGGCATTGCCTTGCACCAGCGCCGCCTCACGCAGTTCCAGCCGCGCGCCCTGCGCCAGGGCGCAGACGCCCCACAGCGCGCACAGCGCCATCGTCCGGAACCACCGCATGGAATCAGTTATTTGCGCAGGTTGTTGCTCATGGCGAGCATTTCGTCGGCGGCCTGGATGACCTTGACGCTGCTTTCGTAGGCGCGCTGCGCCGCCATCAAGCCGACCATTTCGTCGATCAGGCGTACATTGGACGCTTCCACCGCGCCCTGCACCAGGCGGCCCATGCCGTCTTCGCCGGCCTTGCCGTAGATGGCGTCGCCCGACTTTTCGCTCGGCCGGTACAGGTTCGCACCCAGCGCGACCATGCCGTCGGTGTCGCCGAAACGGGCCATCTCGATGCGGCCGACCTCGGAAGCTTCCTTCTGGCCAGGGGCACGGGCCAGCACGCGCCCGTCCGGCAGGATCGTCAAGGCTTCGGCATCCAGACCGACGTGGATGCCGGGCTTGAGGACATGGCCGTCCGCCGTCGCCAGCATGCCGTCGCGGTCCACCGTCAAGGTGCCGCCGCGCGCGAACGCCGCCGTGCCATCGGCCGTCATCACTTCGACGAAGCCATCGCCATCGATGGCCAGGTCGAGCGGCTGGTCGGTCTTCTTGATCTCGCCGGCGGCAAACACCTTGGCCAGGCTGGCGATGCCGACACCGCTGCCCTGCCACATGGCGGCCGTGCCGCCCGGGGCGGCCGCGCCCATGCCGCGATAGACCAGGTCCTCGAAACTGACCTTGCCACGTTTGAAGCCCGGCGTATTCACGTTGGCGAGGTTGTTGGCGATCGTGTCGACGCTTTTTTGCTGCGTCTGCATGCCCGTCGCCGCAATGTACAGTGCGTCACTCATCAGAATTCCCCTAGTTTGCGGATGCTTTTTTCCAGCACCTCGTCATAGCCTTGCATCAGTTTTTGCATCGATTCGAAGTGGCGCACGGTTTCCGTCATGCCCACCATTTCGCGCGCCGGATCGACATTCGAATTTTCCTGGTAGCCGACGCGCAATCGCACGGGCGCTGCGGCGTCCTGCAACACGGCGCCACCCAGCGCATAGGTGCCGGCGCCGCGCGGCTCGAGCAGTCCGGCACTGGCAAGATGCGCCACCCGCAGCCGTGCGACGACAGCGCCGGCCTGCGTGATATCGCCGTTGGCACCGATCGTAAAGGGTTCGCCGGACAAGACGATTTCGCCGCCGGTCCCCATCACAGGCAAGCCTTGCGGGCCAAGCAGGCGCCCGCTCGCATCGGCACGAAACTCCCCGCGCCGGGTGTACACCGGTCCGCCGGCATCGGCCAGCTCGAAGAAACCATCGCCTTCCATCGCCACGTCGGTGGCAATGCCCGTGCTGCGCAGCGTACCGGCGCTGGCATCGACCAGGACCTGGCTCGCCGGCAAGGCCATGCCGCGCATGGGCTGGGACGAACCGGCTGCCGTCAACTGGGCAGCGAAAGACTGGGCCGTCGAGAGCTGCTTCTTGTAGCCCGGCGTGAGCGCATTGCTCAAATTCTGGGCAATTCCTTGCATGCGAGCGTTATCTTGCTGCATTGCACTAAGCGCCACGACTGTCAGATCCATCAGTTGCCTTCGCCCGATTGCTCGGAAACAAATATTTACATGTGTAATAAGTTGTAAGTATAGGGCAATTTCATTACCGAAGGAAATAAGTATTTCCTTCTAATTAGAAAAACTGCGATTTCTGTTGTGGAGCGTCTGGAAATCTATCCAATTGTCACGGTGCACGACTGCAAGCAGATGCCTCGCCCCCACATTTAAAGAAAAATTCCTATTTGAAATATTTTTATGAATAAACTTTTCTTTAAAGAAATTAATCGAGATTTAAATAGTGCTTATATCCCATATCAGTGTCCGGGCCCCACGGAAAGCTGCTAGATGGCTAATCGCTGACCGCTTTACCGCGCACGCTTCTTGCCGTCTTGAAAATAAATTCCCGGAATCGCTAAACCGCGCCTGAAATCCGTGGATACATTCATCAGAGGGCCTTGTCGGCCCACAGCATTGTCAGCCGCGTCGCAGCGGCACTTTTAAGGATAGAGATGGTAGCAATCGTCAGCGGCAGTGGTTTCGGGATCCAGAACAGTTCGGCGGCAGCGCTGGGCCAGACGGGCGTATTCGGCGACGCCGTGCACGGCACCACCAAGGAGGCAGCGTACGTCAACGCCGCCAATGGCAACCTGGTCATCCAGGATCAGGACGACTGGCTGGTCTCCACCGGGGCCGACCTGGCGCTGACCCGCACCTACAATTCCCAAGGCGCCCTCGGTACCGGCAGCGGCTGGATCATGGGGCCAACGAAAACGATTACGCCTACCGGCACGAAAAACACGACCGGCAGTACGGCGACGCGCACCGGCAGTGATGGCAGTACACAGCGCTATACCTTCGTTTCGGGCCGTTACACCAGCACCGATGGCGCGGGTGCCCATGACACGCTGACGTACACGGGTTCGGGCTGGACCTGGCAAGATGGCAACCCGGACAATCTCGGCAATATCGAAACCTACGACGCGGCCGGGCGCCTGACGGGGGTCGGCGATGGCGGCATAGTACAGGTCGAGTACACCTACAAGGATGGCCTGCTCGATACGATCAAGGACGCTGGCGGGGATATCGTCCACTACGACTACAAGGACGGCAAGGTCAGCCGGATCTGGACCGAGCTCGTACGCGAGACGGAAAAGAGTACCGAGGTCGTCAACCACAGTCGCACCTACTACGCCTACGAAAATGGTCGTCTGGCGTCCGTCACGGTCGACATGACGCCGACGGATGGCAAGCCGGACACGGGCCCGTTCTATAAGACGACCTATGAATATGAACCCGGTACTGGCCGCCTGAACCGGTTGACGCAGTCGGACGGCACCAGGCTGGAGTTCACGTATTTTAACGAGGGCGTCGATGCCGGCAAGATCAAAACCGTCAAGGACGCGCTGGGGCGTACGACCAGCTTCGAATACGGCACCAATACGACCCAGGTAACAGATCCATCGGGGGCCGTCCTCGTGTATGGCTATGACGTGGCAAGCCGCCTGACCAGTGTCAGGCAGGGCCGCAACGCGAGTGATCCCACGACGCTACTTGGCTATGACGACGACGGTAACCTCACCAGCACGACCACGCCGTCCGGACTGACAACCGTTTATGAATACGATACCAACGGCAATCGCAAGCTGGAACGGGATGCTTCGGGTACGACCATAACGCGCGTCTACAGCACGACCACGAACCTGCTGACGACCGAAACGACAACGGTCTTGATTGACAAGAACGGCACGCTGGCAGGTGGGGTGGAACAGGTCTCGATGATCCGTCGCTTCTTCTATGACGAGAACAAACTGCTGCGCTTTATTGTCTCGGCGGACGGACGAACGACCGAATATACCTACAAGGACCGGCAACTGTCGTCCGAACTGCGCTACAACGCCGCGCCCGCCACATCGGGTGCGACCGAGACCACCTTGGAAGGATGGGCGCAATCCGCCGCTGTCCAGACATTACTGGCCACACGTACCGATTATGAATACAACCGCCGGGGACAGGTAAAACAGGCCACGAACTACGCGACCATTACCGATGGCGCTGTCGATGCCGCCACGAAAACCGTCGCCGTGTTCAAGTACGATCCCTTTGGCCGTTTACGGGAACGCACCGAAGGCGACGCCAACACCGTTACGTATGACTACGATGAGCTGGGCCGCCTGCTGACACAGAAAGATTCACTCGGCAATACCTCCACCCACGTGTACAGCCTGGGGAAGCGCGAGCTGACCGTAACGCGCGGCGATGACACGCTGTACACCACCACCTATTCCTACGACGCCGCGGGTCAGTTGACCTCCGTGCTGCAATCGCACGACGGCGTGGCCGGCACCACGGTACACGAGTACGACAAGAACGGCCGCCTGCGCATGAGCCGCGATCCGATGGGTATGCTGGCACACGTGCTGTACGACAGCGCCGGGCGCAAGGTAGCGCAGGTCGCCGACAGATCGCTGTTCGAGTACGTCTACAACAAGGATGGCCAGCTGATCGGCACGATCCGTTACGCCACCGGCATCGACCCGACCGGGCTGGTCGGGAAGGACGGCAAGGCGCTCGACGTAACGCTCAATGAGATCCGCCCGAAAGCTTCCGATGCGGACCGCAAGAGCTGGAATGGGTATGACAAGGCCGGGCGCCTGGTCGCCACCGTCGATGCCATGGGCGCCCTGACCCGGATGGAATACGACACCGCCGGGCGCCTCGTGCGCACCGTCGCCCGCGCCAAACCGGTCACGCTGTCGACCCTTGTCGGCAATGTCATCCCGGCGTTCAACGATGCCGAGGTTTCGGCGGACGACCGCGTCAGCAGGGTCTTCTACGACAATGACGGCAACGCCATCGCCCAGCTCGATGCCAGCGGCTACCTGACCGAAAATACCTACAACCTGGCCGGCATGCTGGTCAAGACGACCACGCGCATGGGCGCAGTCGCCGATGCGTTGATTCGTGACAAGGGGTCGCTTGGGCAATTACAAGCGAATGCCGGGACCAGTACGACCCCGATCGCGTCCGAATATCGCATCTACGGGGGCAATGGCCTGCTGGCCGGCACGATCGACGCTGCCGGCTACCTCACCAGTCTCGGCTATGACGCCGCAGGCAATCTCGTCAGCAAGCGCCGCCACGCCGCGGCAATCGGAAATCCGGATAAGGCTACACTGGCCTCCATCCGTATCTTGTCGTTCGATGGGGCCGACCGCATCACGACCTACAGCTACAACAAATCGAACCAGCTTACGCGGGAAACCTCACCGCTGGGCGACTACATCGCCTATACCTACGACGCGAGCGGCAAGCCGGCGTCCGTCACGCGTGGCACTCCCAGCCTCGAGGAGCGCCTGGAGCGCCGCCAGTACGACGGCATCGGCCGGCTGACGGGCGAATTGAATGCAGAGGGATCCTACAAGCTGCGTGCTTTGGAGGACGCCAAGGCGCCGGCGGCCGAGGTGGCGAAAATCTGGGCCAGGTACGCGATCCGCTACACCTATGACCTGGACGGCAACCGTACGGGCATGACCGATGCCCTGGGCAACCGCACCCTGTATGTGTACGATAAGGGTCGACTGGCCGCCGTCATCAATGCGGTGGGCGACTGGGAAAGCCGGGTCTACAACGCATTCGGCGACCTAATCGAAGTGGCCCGCCATACGACGCCGCTGACTGCTGGCGAGCGAGACACGGTTGCGGCCTCGGGCAAGTTTTCCGACCTGCCGGCCGGCGCCGCGTTGACCACCCGCTATTACTACGATAACGACGGCCGCCAGGCCTACTTGGCGGAGGCCGACGGCGCCGTGCGCCAGAACGTCTACGATGCCTTCAACCAGGTCACGCAGACGCTGCAGTACCGCACGCCGCTGTCGCAGGTGAAGGCCGCGCTCGGCAAGGGCGATATCGCCGCCGCCACCGGCGAGCTGGCCGCGGCCTTGACCGGCATCCAGGGCGCCGTGTCCAGCCGCGCCTACTACGATGCTACCGGCCATCTGATCTATACCGTCAGCGCCACCAATGCCGTCGAGGGCCGGACCTACGACGCCCAGGGCAACGTCAAGTCGGTTCGACGCTTCGACACGGCAGCCGGTGCCTTGGCGGGCAGCAGCGCGGACCTGGCAATGCTGGCCGCGCTGGCGAAGAACGGCCTCGACCGTACGCAGAGCTTTACCTACGACTTGCGTGGCCTGCTGCTCGATGCCACGGACGCAGCCGGCTTTCACACCGTCAGCGGATACAACGCATTCGGCCAGCGTGACAGCATGACCCGGTATGGCGTGACAGGCTCCGTCGCGGCATCCGTCTTGAACAGCGTGACCCGCACCCTGTACGACAAGAATGGTCGCGTCAAGGCGACCGTCGGCGCCACCGGCGCCGTGACCGCCTTCGCCTACGACAGCGAAGGCCGCGTCACCGAGCAGATTACTTTTGCCAAGCTGATCGCGGTGGACAGCACCCCGGCCATGATACAGACGGCGCTCACCGGCCTCACGCTGAGCGATACGGCCCGCGACCAGCGCCAGCGCTTCTTCTACGACGCCGACGGGCGCCTGACAGCCACGCTGACCTTGCAGCACGACGGCAAGCCCACCGCCGAGATGGCGCCGGGCGAAATTCCTGGCAGCTGGAGCGTCGTCGCGCAAACCTACGACATCGCCGGCCGCGTGGCACAGCGCACGGCCTACGACAGAACCTTCGATATCGACCTGACGCCGTCGGCGGCCGACCTGGCGAAATGGATCGCGGCGCGCGATCGCGAGGTCGCCAGCACCGGGCCCGACTCCGTGCACCACGCCGCCATCGGCATGGTGCGATATGCCTACGATGCCGCGGGCCGCGTCATCGGCACCGCCACCGCGCAGCGGATCGCCGGCGCCGGGCCGGCGCGTGACTGGGCAATCGTGCAACTGCGCTACGACAGCAACGGCAACGTTGCGCAGCGTACCGAGCGTGCCGCGATGCTGACGTCGGCCAGCCCCGCCGCCGCCGACATCGCCGCCTTCCGCACCGCGGCGCCGACTGGCACCAGCGACGCCATCACGGTTTACAACTACGACGCCATGGGCCGCGTCAGCGCCACGGCCACGGCCTTGAGCGGCACGGACGCGGTAACGCAGTGGGCCATCACGACACGCAAGTACGATGCGGCCGGCAACCTGCTCAACACCCGGCAGTTCGCCACCGCCTACCAGGGCGCCGTGCCCACCGGTGCATTGAGCACCCTTGTCACAAAATCCCCCGCCGACCGGCTGACCCGCTACAGCTACGACGCCGCGAACCGGCTGGTCGCCACCGTGGACGCCACCGGCAGCGCCACCCGCCTGGACTACGACACCAGCGGCAACGTCGTCAAGTCGACCCGGTATGCGGCCGCTGTTGCCGGCAGCGACGACCTGGTCGCCGACTTCCGCCCGGCGACGGCCGACGGCAGCCTTGTCACGCGCACCCTGTATGACCTGAACAACCGCCCTGCCTTCGTCATCAAGCCTGACGGCGCTGTACTGGAGCGCCGTTTCGACGCCTCGGGCAATGTCACGATGGAATTGTCCTATGCCACATCGGCAAAGCTTGCCGGTGTGCTCGAGACGTCGACGCTGGCCGAGGTCAGGACCAAGATGCTGGCAAAGGCGCTGCCGGCCGACCGCCGCGAGTACTTCGTCTATGACGGCGCGGGGCAACTGCAGGCCAAGATCGATGCACTGGGTTATATCAGCGAGCGCCAATACGACACGGCTGGTCGCGTGGTCTATACACGGGGCTATCCAACATCGGTAACGCTCGCGACGACGGCGAGCGACACCGTAGTCGCCAATACCGTGCGAGCCGCGATCAAATTACAGCTCGCCGAAAAGGAAGCGAGCATACGTGTCACGCACTATCTGTTCGACGCGGCCGGCAACCTGGAAGGCGTCACGGATGCGCTGGACAAGACCGAGGGCTACACCTACGATGCCCTGGGCAACAAGTTGACCTTTACCAACAAGCTCGGCGCCGTCTGGAAGTACGACTACGATGCGGCGGGCCGCCTGGTCCGGGAAACCAGCCCCCTCGTCGAAACCTATGCGGACGGCCTCGCCGCCGTGATCGGCAACTGGGGCACGCCATCGCTGCAATCGCTCGTCACACTGCTGACTTATGACGCACTGGGCAACCTGTCGCGGCGTTCCGAGACCTACGAGGAGCGCGACAAGGCAGGCGCGGACGGCAAGGTAATCAAGGGCACGGACCATGCCGACGTCGTGGCCCGTGAACGCGTGACCGAGTACCGTTACGACGCCGTGGGGCGCCAGGTTCAGACCATCCTGCCCACGGTGGATGTGTACGACCCTACCGCTGAAAAGGAAAATGTCTGGGTCGTCCATGCGCGAAACGAAGCGCCAAGCGGCCAGCGTACGATTACCGTCACCTACAACGTCCTTGGCGATGCCGTCTCGAGCACGGATGTCGGCGGCCGCACCAGCTACAAGGTCTATGACGCCGCCGGACGCGTGCGATACGAAATCGACGCGGGCAACTATGCGACCGAGTACCGCTACGACATGCTCGGCCAGGTGACATCGATAACGCGCTATGGCAACGTCATCAAGAACAGCGACAAGCTGGCGACAATCGACCAGGGCGACGTGGTCGACCTGCTGCAGCGCGACGACGGCAAGGACCGCACGATCAGCTATACCTACGATGCGCTCGGCCGCAAGGTCAAGACCATCGAACCGAGCGTCTGGAGCTACGACAGCCTCGTCAAGACCGGCGACGGCTATTTCCGGGCCAGCCGTACGACCCATAACGAATACAACGCCTTTGGCGAAGTGTTCCGGCAGTCCGTGTATGGCGCCGACGGGGACACGGAAATATCCGAACGCGCCGTGACGCGCATATACTACAACGCGCGCGGCGAGAAGACAGCGCAGATTGCCGCCCTGTCCGATACCGAAAAGCAGCGCAGCGGCTACCTCACCACTTATACCTACGATGCCGCCGGCAACCTGAAGGAGCAGCTGGAGTATGCCAAGCAGGCGGGCACGTGGAGCGATACCACCTACAGCGGTTTCACGGCGACAGCGCAGGACCGCAAGGTGGCGTATGACTACGACGCGCTCAATCGCAAGTCCGCCGAGACGCGCCTGAACGTCAGCTACGCCGATGGTTCCCAGAATGCCACGCTGGTCAACGGCAAGCTGGCCACAAGCTTCGAATTCGACGCGGTCGGGAACCAGATCGCCGTCACCGATGCGACCGGCGCCACCACGTACACCTACTACGACGCGCTGGGCCATGCAAAGGCCGTGGCCCGCACGCCGGGCGCCGATCCGAAGTCGCCGATCGCCAAGGGCGGCATCAAGCTGACCGAGTTGAAGATCAACATCCACGGCGATGTGGTGCTGCGCATCGAATACGCCGAGAAGGCGGCCGACGCAAATAATGCCGGCTACACGGCCGCGTCGAATGCGGCGTCGCACGTCGACAATCGCGTTACCGCGACCCGCTACGATAAATGGGGCCGCGCCCTGGAAACGCTCGATGCCGAGCAGTTCGCGACGGGCCGCAAGAGCGCACGGATGTCCTACGACGTCTACGGCCGCATGGTCAAGCAATGGCGTTCCGTCACCAACGCGTTCGACACGTCGATGACGTCGTTCCAGATCATCGGCTACGATGCCCTGGGCCGCATCGATACGGTGACGACGCCCGGCTTGATCGACATCGTCAACAACGGTACCGGCGGCTCCAACCATCGCATTACGGAGTACAACGCCTTTGGCGAGGTGCAGCGCACCTACCTGGCCTCCGAGTTCGTCAAGAATCGCAATTCCGCGGTGGCCGGCACCGAGATCTACACGCGTTATGACCGGACGGGTCGCGCATGGCTGACCAATGCCGACAACGGCGTCCACACCGTGCGGCTGTATGACATCCAGGGCAACGTCACGGCCTCGATCCAGAGCACCAGCACCACGCCGGACGACCTGAAGGAATTGGCGAACGCCGAGGCAGTCCTGTACAAGGATGACGTGCTGCGCACGAACAATCGCTACGACTTGTTGAACCATCTGGTGGACAGCCGCATTGCGCCGGACCCACGCCTGACGGTCCTGGTGCGGGATGGTGAAACTTGGGTGCGCAAGGTGGTACCACGAAATACAAGCATCGACGGTTCGCTGCTGGTGATCGGCAGTGCGAGCGACGTCAGCCTGGGATTGAGCGTGCGCTATCGCGTCGCGCTCGAGGCCTGGAAGGATGTGCCGGCGTATCGCATCCGCGTGCTCGATGGCGTGGCGGTCGTAGACACGCTCGCCTTTCCCGTTGGCGAATACACGTTCGAGGTGCAGATAGCCCAGCCCGGCGGCAAGAAGATCACGCGCTCCGATGGCATGCTGACGATCGGCCGTCCCGTCAACGCCGCCATCTCGCGTCAACTTTTGCAGGTCTACCTGCTGGTCCTGAATCGTGCTCCCGACCTGGCCGGGCTGAACTACTACATTCGCTCCATGGCCAACGATGGCCTCAGTGTCGCAGACGTGTTTGGTGCGGTCCTCAATGACGCAGAGGCCAAGAAGCGTTTCACGGGAACGCCGGCCCAGACGATCAGGCAGATCTTCAGCGAGGCACTTGGCCTGACCGCCGGCAAGGACGGCGACGCTGTCGACAAGCAGATCGCGTACTGGGAAAAGCGGTATTCGGATGCGGCGGCGAACGAGCTGGCCGGCTCGGCCGCACTGCGCGGCCAGGTCCTGGCCGACCTGGTGGAGAGCGTCAACGAATCGTCCGGGGTGGCGTTCAATACGCTGAACAATCGCACGGAGGCCCTCTACAACTATGTGGTCAGGCTGCAGGGCAGCGACAGCGAAACCATCAGGACATTGATGAACAACGCGCCAACCAATCTTGCTGGCGCAATCAGCACCGGCAATGCGCAAGGCACCAAGCGCCAATATCAGATCCAGCTGCTGGAAGTGTATGTTGTCCTGTTCGGCCGCGCTGCCGACCCGGGCGGGCTCGCAAGTTGGGTCAACGTACTCGCGTCGGGCGCAACCCTCGAGGCTGCCGTGGAAGGCATGCTGAACGACTACGAGGCGCAGCAGCCATGGCTGTATCCCTCGCTCGGCCTGACACCTGAGCAGTACAATACCCAGTTGGTAAAACGGGCCTATGAACTGTCGCTGAATCGTGGTCCCGGTACGACCGAACTGAACGAATGGCTCACGCAACTGTCGGGACCGAACGCGCTCGGTCGCGGAGAGTTCATTACGCGCTTCATCAGTGATATCGTCAATTACGCCGGTGACGTGGCACAACGGATTACCGACCGCAAGCTGTTCACCAACAAGGTATCGGTGGCTGATGCCGCGATCTCGACGACGACTGACGGCAAGCTGGCGGCTGGCTACGAAACGGCTTTGCTGACGGGCGTTACCGCCGCCGACAATGCGCAACTCGCCGCCGAGAAAGCGCTCGCGGCAGCCAAGGCGGCCGCCATCGCGGCCCAGACCGCCAGTACGGCCGCGGCCGTCGCCGCCGCAGCCCTGCCACGTGAGACGGCGCAACTGATCGCGACCAGGCTGTACATGGCATTGCTGGGCCGGGTGCCCGACATGCTGGGCTTGCAGTCTTATCTGGGCAGCAGCGTCGTGTCGGATGAACATTGGACCACGGCGGCGGCCGACCTGCTCGATCCCAAGAAGGAAGCGGGGGCGATGCAAGGCTGGCGCGAGCTCACCAACGATGCGTTCGTTCGCCGGCTGTATGGGAACCTGCTCGGCACCGTCCCCGTCGGCGCCGCTGTCGAGGATGAAATTAAGGACGCGGTGGCGCTGCTGGCCGGTGGCATGGCGCGTGCTACGGTGGCCTATCGGGTCGCTGTCGGCACGTTGAGCAGCCACTACCTGAATCCGGCCGAACAGCAAGCCAAGACGCTGTTGGAAAACCGGACTGCCGTTGCCCTGATGGCCGGGCTGACCCTGTCGCTGCCCGATATCGCCGTACAGCGCGAAACGCTGTCGCGGGTCACGGCAACGGACATGGTGGCTGCGCTCAAGTACGCGTATGAACAATCGGCCGGTAATGTCGAAGGGGGACTGAAGGCCATGGGTGCCATCGCCGCGAAAGCGGCCTCCCTGGCTGCCGCGCTGAACAACGCAGTCAGCAACAGCACGGCGGCGACCACTGCCATGAGCGCGCTGGACAAGAAAGCGGGAGCGCCCTACCGCCTGCAGATGACGCAACTGTATGTCGCCTTGCTGGGCCGCCAGCCCGACCTGGCCGGACTGCAGTCCTACGTCGACGCGAATCTGCAGGGAGCCGCCCTGGTCGACGACTTCCTGCATCCCAAGCATGACGAACCGAAAACCCTGTTCCCACCCACCCTCGGCAATGCAGCCTTCGTGGACAGGGTGGTCGCACAGGCGCTGGGCAAGGCTGACCTGATCGACAGCGGCACGCGTGCGCAGTGGGCAGCGAAAATGGCCGCCAGCCCGCCGGCGACGCGCGGCAGGATCGCGCTTGACATCCTCAACAGCATCGTGACCTATACCAGCACGGGCAACGGCGCTTCCGGCACCAAGGCGTATCTCGAGGCACGGGGCGTCCTGCTGCAGAAGATCGCGGATGCGTCGGTCAAACTCGACAATGACACGGCCGCCGAAGTGACGCGATTGACGGCGCAACGCAAAGTCCTGAAGGATTCGCTGGACCAGCTGGCCACACAGCTGGCACCTTTGCAAGCGGCCTATAGCGAGGCCGATCAGGCCCGGAGCAAGGCCGTGTCCGAGGCAACTTCGGCGCTGACGGCAGCGAACGGCAAAGGCGACCGCAGCGCCGCGACTCAACTGCTGATGGCACGGATATACGCGACCTTGCTGCAGAAACCGGCATCGGCAGGACCTAGCCCGTCCGATATCGACAAATACAAGTCGATGTCGGCGGAGCGCATCGCGCAAATCGCGATCACCAGCACTGACGGCCAGAAATATTTCCCGCTCAACAGCAGCGATACCGTCTTCGTTACCCAGCTGTACCGCACGATCCTCGGCCGTGAACCGAGCACCGAGGACCTGGCCCACTACACGAGCCTGGTGGCGAGCCTGAGCACAAATCCAAACGGCCGAGGTGCCGTCGCCGTTGGCATGATCAACGACCTGTTCCGCTATACGGACTGGTTGCCCGATCAACTGACGAGGAAGAAAGCAGTCGACACGAAGGTAGCCGGGTTTATCGATGCGCTGGACCGCGCTGCCGGCACGGCCACCGGCCAGGCCCTGACGGTGCTGGACGAGGCCAAGCGCCTGGCCGGCGCGGTCACTGCGGCCCAGGCCGCCCAAGCCACCGCCGTCCAGGATGCCAAAACGGCGCAGGCTGCCGAGCGGGACGGCCGGGATGTGATCAATCTGCCGGCGCGCACACGGGTCGCGACCATCTACGCCGGACTGCGCGGCGATGCCGACTACGCCGGTGCCGTCTTCTGGATTCGGTCCATCACCGACCATCCGGAAACGGAGACGAACTTTATCCAGGGCTTCCTGGACAAGGAGTATCCAGCGGACGCGACCGCTTTTGTCGAGAAGCTGGCCTTGAACGTTCTCGGACGAGCAGGATCGGCGCAAGACGTTGCCAACTGGGTCAGCGCCGTCAACAGCAAAGGCCGCATGGTCGTCACGCAGGATTTCCTGAACTCGGCAGAGGCGGCCAGGCGCCTGCCCGCGAAGGCGGCCGTCATCGAAAAACAGCTGAAGGATATCGCGAATGCGGCGATCGCAGCCTTGCCGGCGGCCAACAGCAGAGTGACCGCGGCGGCCGCGAAAACGACCGCCGCACTGCAGAACCAGCAGAACTACGGCTGGACTGTCGCGGACGCCGAGGCAGCGTACTCGGTCGCGTCCGGACGCTCGACGACGACGACGGCGCTGGTGAACGTGCAAGCCAAGGTCATGGTCGCCAACGACAAATTCATTGCGGCGGAAAACGCGAAAAAACCTTATCTGGATAAGAAGGCGCTGTACGACAGTGCCGAGGCCGACTTCAACGCCGATCCGAATCTGGCGTTGTTGACCAAGTATGAGTTTGCCGCTGACCTGGGAACGACGATCCGCGCGGCGACGGCGGCCGTTGCGGCCGCCGCCGATCCGCTGGCGAAAATCGCAACGTTCTCCAGCGAGGAAGCTGTCAATGCGCAGCTGGGCACCCAGCTCTACTTCACACTGTTCGACCGCGCCCCGACCCTGCCCGAGCTGTACAGCGTCGTCGACCGCATGGCTGTCGGCAAGGTCTCGCTGGCGGGTATCGCCGACACCCTGCTTCGCACGCCGGACGGCATCAGGCTGTATCCGCCAGCGCAATCGAACAATACGTTCGTCGGGCTGCTGTATACGAATGGCTTGAAGCGCACGGCCGACACCGATGGCCTCAAGCATTATGCCAACCAGCTGGTCGGCGGCGCCAGCCGTGCCGACGTGGTGGCCCGCTTTATCACGGGCGTCAACAAGGAACTCAATTCCGACACGACCAGGTTGAACGACCGCGCCAAGACCATGTTGCTGCAGTTGAGCACGGCACCGGTCACGGCGGCGATGGTGGATGCCATCATGAATACGGCCGTGGAGCAGGAGCGTCAGCGCGCCGCGACCATCGATGCGGCCGGGGCGGCAGCGCTCGCGGCATCGCCCGAGGCTCAGCGCACGGCGCGCCTGACCAGCCTGTACGTGGCGATCATGAATCGCAATCCGGACGTTGCCGGGCTTGCGTATCACGCAACCATGATGCGCAAGAGCAGCACCATGACCATCCAGGCAGTCGCCCAGATCATGCTGGACAGCCCGGAAGGCCAGCGCATTTTCGCCTCGACCCTGCCCGCGGCGGACTTCGTCGAGGCCTTCTTCGCCAACGCCTTCGACCGTGCCCCCACCGCCGAGGAACTGACGAAGTTCAAGGGCATGTTGCCAGCCTCCACGCGCGGCCAGGTCGCCGTTGCGATGATCGACGCCATGCAGGCATATCGTGGTACCGAGCGCCTCCAACAAACGACCCAGCTGGGCTTTTCCGCAAAATTGAGCGGTGCCCTGCAGTTTGTCGCAAGACAGGCCGACGCGGACGCCCAGGCAAACCAGGCGGCGATCGGTCTGCTGACGAAGCTGACCGGTGAACCCCTGACGAAGCCAGTGGAAACGCTGGACCTGCACAGTGCCGTCACGCCGGTGGGCGTCAGCACGAAAGGCAGCAACGGCACCATGGCCGGATCTAACCTGATCACGGTGGATCGCTGGGGCAATATCCTGGAGATGGCGGACCTGCGCGATCCGAGCCTGCGCATCACGTACCAGTACAACCACGATAACCAGCTGATCGGCCAGACCCAGAACGCCCGTGCCGGCGATACCAAGGTCGCCAGCGCATCGACCCGCTATGACGCGTTGGGCCGCGTGGCCGCGCAGGTGGACTACCGTGGCAACACGAACGTGACGACGTACGACAGCCTGGGCAACGTCGTGGGCGAGTATCATGCCGACACCGGGGTAGTGGCCAGCACTTACAACCTGTTCGGCAACCGACTCACCGTCAAGCAGCCGATCGCAAAGCTGGTGAACGGCACGTTCACCTCGTTGCAGACCAGCTATGCCTATGATCATCTGGGGCATTTGACGTCCACCAAAGTGGGCGGCGAAGTGTCGGTTCACGTCGCCTTCAATGAGGGTCTAAATGACTTCAAGATGTCCGACGTCGTTACGCAGGCGCTGGAACAGACTTTCACATACGATGAGCTGGGGCGCCAGATCACCAACCGGGGAACCGACGGTGTCGATACCATCCTCGAGTATGACCTGGACGGTAACGTCATTGGCACGGGTATGCGTCGCAACGCTGGCGATGAACCCCTCTACCGCACGGTCTCCGTCTACAACGCCCAACACCAGAAACTGGCCACCATCGACGCCAATGACAAAACCATGTCGTGGCAGTATGCCGACGGACGCCTCCAATACAGCACCGACATGGGTGGCAAGACCACCACCTATGCCTACGATCAGGCCGGGCGCCTGGTGACGCAGACCTCGACCCGTGGCCAGTCGCTCCACTATACCTTTACCGGTGCGAACCTGACCCGCGTCGACGACACGGCGACCGGCATGACGACGGTTTATGCCTACGACGCAGCGGGCAACCGCATCCGCGAGCGGCAGCAGTACACCACGACCGCCTATGCGAACCGTCCACAGCGCGTTCAGGACAATGTACTGACTTACGACGCGCAAAACCGTGTCATGTCCGTCAAGGATGAGCTGTATACGGTCTCCTACGAGTATGACGACAACGGCAACCGCTTAAAAATCACCAACGCATACAAGGGGGGCCAGGCTCCGCTCGTGTCCTACAATTCTTTCGATGCCATGAATCGACAGACGCTTGTCGACGGCGAGCTGGACGCCAAGGGCAACCGCGTACATGGCAGCCGTGGGCACGCGATTACTTACGATTTGTCCGGCAATCGCCTTAGCGACAAATTCAAAGGGACGGCCGTCACTTACAGCAACGGCAGCTACGGCACCACGGAAGGGCAGGATACGACCGAGCGCTACACCTATGACGCCGCCGGTCGCCTTGAGACGGTCACCCGCGATGCACTCCTCATTGACGTACGCCGCTATGACGCAGGCGGCCGCATTACGCAGTCGGGCCTCCTGACGCGCGGCACGGACGGCGTCGCCGACGCATTGAAAAAGCTGGGAATCAGCTCTGCTGGACGAATTTATAGCTACGATTTCGGTGGACACATCACACGTCAGAAAGAGCTCGATGCCAACCTGAATTCTATGCAGGATACTTATTTTGTTTCCGATGCCTGGAATTTAAGAGGCGGCTACGACAATATGGGGAACCTGACTGGCTATACGGTCGTGGTAACCGGCACCACGCGCAATAGCAACGGCCGCTATATCATCAACTATTCGCTCTTCGATACGTATAAGGAAGCGAATACAACGCTGGCAAACGACAACTCGAGCAATAGCAGCATTTACGATGCCAACGGCAACCGGACAAGCGTCGTCAAGGGCACGCTCACGCGGACCCTGGTTGCCGCGGGGACCAAAGGCGACGATATCGTCATTATCGACGGACAGTACTATCGAGAGACAGTAAAGCCCGATGATCCTGGTGTCGTATTGAACCGGTTATGGTATGACGCCGATGGCCACGTCCAATCGTACAAGAAGGGTACGGCGGACGCCGAATTCAATCTGATCGTCAATGGCCAGGTCTTGGGCGAGGAAGCCGCCGACGGCAAGTCCATACTTGGCTCCACCTACCTGGCGGCGACCAGCGCAGCCATGTCGGCCGCCCCTAGCAGCTATAGCGTGCAAAGCGCCAGCGAAACCCTGCAAAGCATCGCCCAGAACATCTGGGGCGACGCCAAGCTGTGGTACCTGATCGCCGACGCCAATGCGCTCGGCGCCGACGCAAAACTGAGCGTCGGCCAGATCCTGCGCATCCCGGCACGGGCCAACACGGTGCATGGCGACTACGGTAGCTACAAACCATACGACCCGAGCGAGCAGATCGGCAGCACGGCACCGGAAATGCCGACGCCGCAGGCGAGCAAGGGTGGGTGCGGCGTGGTCGGCCAGATCATCATGATCGTGGTGGCAGTTGTGGTAACGGCCATGACGGGCATTCCAATTGCTGGGTTTATGGGCACCTTGTTCGGCCCCGTCGGCGGCGCCATTGCCACCGGGGCGGTGGCCGGCGCCGTCGGGTCGATCGCCAGCCAGGCTGTCGGGATAGCGATCGGCGCCCAGGATGGCTTCAACTGGAAGGCGGTTGCTCTTGCCGCAGTGAGCAATGGCGTGGCAGAGGGCATCGGCAACTTGGCAAGCCCAGGCGGTGCCTTGTCGGCCATCGCCGGACCGGGCATACCACAAGCAGCAGCCCGCGCGGCGCTAGGGAGTACTGTCTCCCAGGGGGTCGCCGTCGCGACCGGCCTGCAGGATCATTTCAGCTGGCGCAACGTTGCGGCCTCGGCAGCCGGCGGGGCCGTGGGGGCACAGGTCGGCGAAATGCTGGCAACCAACCAGGCATTTGAATCGCTCCTCAGCGGCACGTCGCTGCGGGTCGCACGCGGCACCGTGTCCGGCTTCGCAGCGGGCATGACCACGGCCGTCGCGCGGGGCGGTAAAATCTCGATTGTGCAGGTTGCCACAGATGCGTTTGGCAATGCGCTTGGTCAGCGCTTGGCGGAACAGGTGGGATCAACCCCAGAATCGAGCATCACCATTGGTGGCAGAAATGAACATGGTATGGGTCTGCGCCAGAGAGGCGGGTTTGACCTCGGCGGCGGCCGGTCCTACGACTCCAACACGGTGTCGATAAGTGCGAATGGCATTGTCGACTCCACTTGGGCGGCTGGCGGCGCAGCGATGGTCGATGATCTTCCCGATGGGATGATTGGTGCGCCTTATCCGGCAGCAGGTGTGACCCTGTACGAGGGGAATCAGGTTCGCTACAAGACCACCTATGATGCGAACAATTACGGCTGGTCGATTGAAACTGACGATGGAAGGCAGATGCTGATTCGCCAGCGCGCGTGGGGGCCATCCGGGGAACGGCCTTACTTAACGCAGGGAGCGACCGATGAAATGCCGCAGGTGAAGTTTTCTTATCCATCCCAAGAAATCGGAGGTCTGTCAGAAGCAGCTGGACCACGCTTCGTGGCTGTCAAGAGCGACGTTGAAGTCGCGAGAAATGCGGAGTTGCTGCGGAATAGGAATTCCTTGGAAATCTCACTACTTGGACCTTTGTTTGGTGCTCCCGGAGCATTTGCACGTGTGCGCGGGCAAAGTGAGGCGCGCGTCTCGGCTGCAAATCGCATCGGTGGCGCTGCTTTCGAATTAGGTATGATTGCAGCGGGAATGCCCGGCAAGAACTCGCTCATTATCGAGCCGGTCGCTGTTCGACCACAATCTGTTGGCGGATATGCCCCGCGCGACATTGACGGCGGGATGTGGGCCCTTGATTCACGAACGATAAAAGGGATGGGGGATGTTCCGTTACCGCTTCCCGATGCGGTTGGGCCGCATAGCGTAATCGGTACAAGACTTGGAGATGGTGGCAATTTCTTGTATCGTCAATCGGCTACGTTCACTAGTTTGGAAGCACCATTTCCGAGCTGGCGTACGGACGGGAAGGCAATCCCATGGGGGCGTGTTGACTGGACCTCGCACCCATATCTTGACAATCGCTTTGGAAGTTCGCATCCAAATCCACACATTCATGAGTTTTATTATGATTATACAAACAAATCATGGCAAGTCAGCGATTCGCCTAAGAAGTTTGGCGGACATTAGGGAGTTTCCCAAATGATTGCCGACTTAGGTATTGTCCTTCTTCGTTCAACGCGTATTAGCCTCTTATCCGAATTGCCCCGTGAAACGAAGACATGGGGCGGGGAGACTTTCGTGGTTGGAGAGCTATACCACAAGTATTCTGAGTTAGAAAACGTTCTTTTACAGATTTTTCCTGTTGGGCAGTTCGTCACGCAACTCCTCCCTGATTCATGGCGTGAACCGGAGCTAGATTATGTCGGCATTGGCGGTGACGGAAAAATCGACTATGTTAAATGGATTGACTTTGAATGCCAACCGGATGTCTGGCATCCTTTTGAAATTGGCCTTAAATCGCTTCTTTCAAAAGCTGGCAAGTGTGCCTTAATACTGGTGCCGGATGATGAGTCAGTGGAAATGATCGGGACGGTAGAACTTGAAGTAATTCCTCAAATTCTGCGCGACCATCTTCTGAATGTAGGTCGCTCCCCCGGTTTCGTAGCCCTGCTCAAATAGCTACGGATGAGTTTGGTGGTTAACTTAGGGATTGTTAAATAGTTTCTTAATATTAACTAGATCAAACTTCATAACACAGAAACCGAAGCCGAATACCGCCAAGAACTTCTGCTTTCAAATAAATATTTTTATGAAACGGGAACGATTCGGTATGCGCTTGATGCTATCACGAAAATTTGCAGCTTAGTTAAAACGACTTACATTCTGCCTCATACGCCTGAGCAGGGCGAGGATGTGTTTCGGATAATAGTAAATGGGGAAAAAGTTGTTAGTTTTGACTTGCAAGATGAATCCGGGAGCCATGTGGCTCTGAATATCAGAGAGCTCAATATAAAGGCTTATGAACGGCTTCTTAGTGGAGGTTCGGCAAAGATGAAACTCGCTATAGCGATATCACTGTCAAAGTCGGAAACGTTGAGGCACGGGCGCAGCTCTGAAAGGTAGGTGCCGTCGGAGGGGCGCCATGCTTGGCACTACGCGTGTCGTTGCCGGACGGATTACGCGAATAGCGAAACCCCATCACGGTGCTAGACCGGATGATCAAGGATGCCGGCGAGGCCGGCATCAAGACGCTGGTGCTGGGTGGCCTGGCCACGCCGCTGGCGAATGTCCACCAGGGCAGGCTGACCGCCACCGGCCCGGCCCGCAACCTGATCACGGTGGACCGCTGGGGCAATATCCTGGAAATGGCGGACCTGCGCGACCCGAACTGGCGCATCACCTACCAGTTTAACCACGACAACCAGCTGACCGGCCAGACCCAGAACGCCCTGGCCGGCGACACCAGGGCCGCCAAGGCCAGCACCCGCTACGATGCCCTGGGCCGCGTGGCCGCGCAGGTCGACTACAACAACAACCTGAACGCCACCACCTACGACAGCCAGGGCAACGTGGCCCGCGAATACCATGCCGATGGCGGCGTCGTCGTCAGCAGCTACAACCTGTTCGGCAACCGCCTCAGCGTCAAACAGCCCGACACCGTGCTGGCCGCCACTGTCACCGCCACCGGGGTGCTGACCGCATACGCCTACGATTACCTGGGGCAGTTGATCGAAACCAGCACCGGCAGCGCGGTCGACGTGCACGTGGCCACGAACGCGGGCAAGCATTTCGACTGGGCCCCGGTCAGCAACCGCAAGCTGGTACAGCGCTTCACCTACGATGAACTGGGCCGCCAGATCCGCATCACCGGCGCCGACCAGGTCGCCACCGTCATCAGCTACGACATGGACGGCAACGTCATCGCCACGGCAACCCAGGCCACGCCCGGCGCGGACCTGCTGTACCGTACCGTCACGGCCTACAACGCCCGGCACCAGAAAGTGGCGACGCGCGACGCCAACGACCACACCCAGTCCTGGCGCTACGCCGACGGCCGCCTGCAGTCCAGCACCGACATGGCCGGGGCCGTCACGACCTACGGCTACGACCAGGCCGGACGCCTGCTGACGCAAACCTCGACCCGCGGCCAGTCGCTGCGCTACACCTTCACCGGCGCCAACCTGACCCGCATCGACGACCGCGCCACCGGCATGACGACGGTCTACGCCCACGACGCCGTGGGCAACCGCATCCGCGAGCGGCAGCAGACCACCGTCGCCGCCCCGGGCCCGGCACCGGAGCGCATGCAGGACAACGTCATCACCTACGACTGGCAGAACCGGGTCACTTCCGTCAAGGACGAGCTGTACACCGTCACCTATGCCTACGACGGCAACGGCAACCGTGTCACCATCACCAACCAGTACAAATACGGTCCGGCGCCGGTGGTGTCCTACAACGCCTTCGACGCGATGAACCGCCAGACCGTCGTCGATGGCGACCTGGACGCTGCTGGAAAACCGGTGTTCGGCAGCCGTGGCCACGCCATCACGTATGACCTGGCCGGCAACCGCCTGAGCGACACCTTCAAGGGCGTGGCCGTCACCTACAGTGGCGGGCGCTACCGCACCACGAGCGAGACGACAACGACGGAGCGCTACACCTACGACGCCGCCGGCCGCCTGGAGACGACCCAGCGCGACGGGCTGACGATCGACGTGCGCCGCTATGACGCCGCCGGGCGCATCACCCAGGCCGGCCTGCTGGTCAAGGGCGACGCCGGCGTCACCGACACCCTTGGTCAGCTGGGCATCGCCTCTTCCGGCCGCATCTACAGCTACGATGCGGGCGGCCACATCACGCGCCAGACCGAGCTCAATGCCGACCTGAAGTCGGCCCAGGACACCTATTTCGTCAGCGACGCGTGGAACCCTGGCGCCGGCTACGACGCCATGGGCAACCTCACCGGCTACACGGTGGTGATCCCGGACACGATTGGAATATGGTGCTTATCACTATGCTGGATGAACAAAAACTCTTATGGCGACAGCTGTTACACATTCGCTGCTGACGCGACTTTGGATGCGGGTAAGGCCGTTGTGGCGGGTGGTGTCGGTGTTCTTGGCTCTATCATTGCATCTGTGGGTGTGGGGGCATTGGGTGGTAGCGTAGTACCTGGCCTCGGAATCGCAGTTGGCGCTGTTGCAGGCTTTGCTACGGGCATTTGGGCGGCAGTTCAGTTTGAGAATCAAGTCTATACGAGGACAAATGCGCGCCAGAATTTCTCTGGATATTTAGAAAGGCAATTCAAATGAGTTTTGAAGACGAGAAATTTCTAGGCAGTTGGGGAGCTATTTTCTGTTCTTTTCTTGCCTTGGTTAATTTCGATTTTGCCCCAGATTTCTGGTGGAGGGAATTTCTCGCCATAGGTACGCTGCTGGGGCTATTTGTGATGTTGAAGTTTAAGAAAAGCATCAGCCCTAGCGTAGCGTTTTACCGGTATGGACTGCTTCTGTGGGGGCCGCTTCTCATCGTCTATTCCTCCTTTTCGCTATTCCTGCTTGGGCGTGCATTCGGCGAAAAATGGTTGTGGGGATTAGTCCCACTTTGGATAGTGCTCACGATTACGCTTATTCGTGGCACCTTGCATTTGAAGGATGGAACGACACCGCCCAATGCCAGACTGATGACTTGGGCGGCGGCGATTGGAGCGAGTATTTCTGGCCTATTGACGTTTTATGTGTCAAAGGCCACCGTCTCTTTTGTGCTCACCGTAGTGGTGGATATTTTGTTTTCATTTGTCATGGCAGCTTATGTCACCGTTTGGCTCCGGCGCTTGGTAAATCTGAGAAGGCGCGTTTTCTAATACCAACGGGTGGGTATTAGCATTACAGCGGGATTGTGTCCCGCAGCGTGGTGTATGAAGAGTTCGCCAGAACTGGCGTTAGGAAGGCAGCCTGAAGGGCGGCCATTGTGATTCTTGAGGTAATGTTGGGTTTGCGAAGACCTTAACGTAACCATACGGAGTCACAATGACCGACGCCACTATCGCATTATCCGAACTCGCCGAAAAGGGAGCAGAAGCAGATTTCATCCGTCAAACGCTGCAGCATGCGCTGCAACGGCTCATGGGGATGGATGTCGATGCGCTTTGCCAGGCCGCCTACGGCCAGCGCAGCGACGATCGCATTAACAGCCGCAATGGCTACCGCGACCGGGCTTACGAAACCCGGGCCGGCAAGGTGGACCTGAAGATCCCGAAGCTGTGTAGCGGCAGCTACTTCCCAGGTTTTCTCGAGCCACGACGTACGGCCGAAAGAGCGCTGACGGCAGTCATCCAGGAAGTCTATATCCAGGGAATCTCGACACGCTCGGTTGATGAGCTAGTCAAGGCCATGGGCATGAGCGGCTTTTCGAAGAGCCAGGTTCCACGTCTGTGCGCGGGTTGCCGCTCATGCTTCTTTTGCATAAAAGAACCGTCCCCAAGCAGCAACGGCAGCATGTTGCCCTTCATCGTCAGCTCCGACTGTGCGGACAGGGGTGAAAACAGCTGTTCCGCGTACTTCGGTTCCACAACGAAGTTGCCGCCCGCGTCGGCGCCGGGCCCAGCTGACGGCCCAGGCGAACACCGCCGAGAAGGCCGCCACGGCGCCGTCCTGGTGCTGGATCGGAAGTTCAAGGTTGTCTGCGAGGCCGGCATCAAGACGCTGTTCTGGGCGGCCTGTCCACGCCGCTGGCGAATGTCGCACTCCATTACATATGACCTGTCCGGCAACCGCCTGAGCGACACCTTCAAGGGCGTGGCCGTCACCTACAGTGGCGGGCACTACCGCACCACGAGCGAGACGACAACGACCGAGCGCTATACCTACGACGCCGCCGGCCGCCTGGAGACGACCCAGCGCGACGGGTTGACGATCGACGTGCGCCGCTATGATGCCGCCGGGCGCATCACCCAGGCCGGCCTGCTGGTCAAGGGCGACGCCGGCGTCACCGACACCCTCGGTTAGCTGGGCATCGCCTCTTCCGGCCGCATCTACAGTTACGATGCGGGCAGCCACATCACGCGCCAGACCGAGCTCACCGCCGACCTGAAGTCGGCCCAGGACACCTATTTCGTCAGCGACGCGTGGAACCTAAGGCATACCGAGCGCCGTCGCTAATATATTGGCTCGCGCCGGCTGCCAATAGATCAAGCATCGGCACCGAGGACGATTGATGTAGCGTTTGCGAGCTTCGGCGATGGTTGCTGCGGAGATAAGCAACAGGAAGTAATCGAGAAGCTGACGTCGAGAGGCAGTTTGATCTACCCGCGACGCTCGTAAAAGATAGGAACTGTTAGCTTGGAGAATGATCATACGCCGAGCCCACTGGTTGCGCAGTGGATTGATATGGCCAGTGTAAAGGAAGAATTGATGCTGACTGGCATGACCAACGAGAATACGCCTTTTTTATCGAAACCTATCATTCGTTCCATGATTTGTCACGGGAAGTGACACGTCTAGCTACGCAGGCGCTTAGGCAAGCTCATGATTTGCTTTTCCGCTTGTGCGATTCCGCAGATTTTGAGACCTATAATAGGATTCAGCAGCCGGAAAGTCGCTTTGATAGTCGCCAATTGGAAGTAAAGAGTGAGGCAATCTGCATCGGCGACCCAAAAACAAAAAACCCGCCAAAGGCGGGTTTTTTTCATCGCGGCGGATACCCCATGCTATCTGCGTGGTGGGAGCCGCCGTTCAGGCTTGGGACTTAGATGGCGGTGATATTGCCAGCTTTGTCGCCTTTAGGGCCGGTCGAGCGCACGAACGAGACGCGCTGGTTTTCCGACAGGCTCTTGAAGCCTTCCGACTGGATGTCCTGGAAGTGCGCGAACAGGTCGGCGCCGCCTTCGTCAGGGGTAATGAAGCCGAAGCCCTTGGAATCGTTGAACCATTTTACGGTGCCGGTTTGAGTAGTCATTTTACAATCCTTTAAATTTGCATGGGCAAAGTCGCCCGAGTGCACATTCGACCAAGAGGGGTGTAGCGGAGGATATCAAACAGGACTGCCGTAAAGGCGAGACGGGAAAGAGACCAACTAGTGCGACGACGACTTGATGTAGTGCGAGTTGGAGAATACATGGGTTTGCCCGATTCACCTACTCTTTTCTGGTTTATTTTTAAAACGTGATCAATTGTCCATGGACGAAAAAAAGCGCCGCCCGAGGGCGGCGCGAACTCACTGGGGTAAGACGGGGATCAGAACTTGAAGTTGGCGGTCAGGGTCGCGCTGCGGCCCGGTGCCACGCCGGCGTAGTGCGGCGAGCTGACCTTGTCGAAGTACAGCTTGTCCGTCAGGTTCTGGATGTTCAGTTGCAAGGTGATGTTTTTGTTCACGTCGTAGCTGGCCATCGCATCGAAGCGGGTGTAGCCCGGCGCATATTTCGTGTTGTTGATGTTGGCGTAGACCTTCGACACGTAATTGACGCCGCCACCGACGGTGACGCCCGGCAGCACGGCGTACGAGGTCCACAGCGAGGCGCTGTTCTTCGGCGTGGTCGGGAAGACGTTGCCGTTGTAAGGCGAGGCGACCCAGTTCGCCGGCGCGCCCGTGGCGGCCGAGTTGACATAGCCGTTGTCGTCCACCTTGCCGTCGAGCCAGGTGTAACCGCCGAAGACCATCCAGTTCGGCGTGATATTGCCCGATACACCCAGCTCCAGGCCTTCGACGCTCTTCTTGCCGACGTTCTGCGTGGTGCCGTCCGGCGCTGTCACGCGGGCGTTGTTCATTTCGCTCTTGAACAGCGCGGCGCTGACGGACAGGCGGCGCGCCAGCACTTCCCATTTCGTGCCCAGTTCGAAGTTCTTGCTGTCCTGGGGTTTCAGGTTGTACACGGTGGCCGACAGTGCGTCGGAACCGTCGCCGCCGTCGTTGCCAGGTGGCGTCGACGAGGTGCCGTACGACGCGTAGACGCTGCTGTTGACGGAAGGCTTGTACACCAGGCCAGCCTGGTAGTTGGTGAAGTTGCTCTTCACTTCCGCGTGCTGGGCAGCCGTGGCGGTGCCGTTCAGCGTGTAGGCGGGCACGTCCAGTTTCGAGCGGAAGTCGTCCCAGCGCAGGCCCAGGTTCAGCAGCCACTGCGGCGTGAATTCGATGGTGTCGAAGACGTAGGCCGAGCGCGTGTTGGTGTGCACATTGGTCCGGGCCGGCGACACGGAACGGCTGTAGACCCAAGGGTCGTTGGCGTTCGGGTTGAGCAGCGGCGCGCAGTTGTACAGCGTTTCGGCGCCCGAGGTCGGGCACGTGAAGGTCTTCGTCAGCGGGTTGTTCGTGCCTGGCGTGAACAGGTAGCTGCTGCGATCCGTCTCTTCGCGGCCGATTTCCAGGCCCGTCGTGAACGAATGCTTGATGCCGCCGATCGTGCGCGAACCGGTCAACGCGGACGTGTTCGCCAGCGAATCGGTCTGCGTCACACGTGTGTTCGCGCGGCGCCAGACGGTGCCGTAGAGCACGGTGTTGCCCTTCGAGTCGTCCGGCTGGGTCCACACGTAATCGTTCGTGTTGCGACCATAGCGGGTCACGTTGCGGAACGTCAGGCCGTTGCCGAAATCATGCTTGATGTCGATGGTGCCGATATCCGTCTCGGTATCGCGGAAGTCGCGGTTGACGAGGCCGTAGAAGGTGTCGCGGGGCACGGCGATGGGCGTGCCGTTGCCGTTTTTCGGCACGTTCGGGCCCGTCGAGAACGGGTTATTGAACGGAATGCCCGTGTCCGGCAGCTCGCTCGATTCCATATGGTAGTAGCTCAGCGCAACGGTGGTCGGACCCTTCAGGCCGAACGTCACCGACGGCGCGATGCCCCAGCGGTCGCCATTGATCTCGTTGCGGCCGGCCACGTGGGCGTCATGGCCCATCACGTTCAGGCGCACGGCGGCGTTGTCGCCGATAGTGCGGTTCAGGTCGGCGGTAACGCGGCGGTACTTGGCCGAGCCGATGCCCACCGTGGCGTTGCTGAAGTTTTCATTCTTGGCCGTCTTGCTGACCAGGTTGACGCCGCCACCGGCCGAGGAACGGCCGCCGTAGGCCGAATTCGGGCCCTTCACCACTTCGACCTGCTCCAGCGCGAAGATCTCGCGAGAGGCCGAGCCCGTGTCGCGAATGCCGTCGACATAGGTGTCCGTCTGGGCGTTGTAGCCGCGGATGAACAGGTTGTCGCCGACGGGATTGCCGCCCTCGCCCGCACCCACCGTGATGCCCGGCACCGTGCGCAGCGCTTCCGTCAGCGACACGGCGCCCGTTTGCGCGATGACGGCCGTCGGAATGACGGTCACGGCCTTCGGCGTGTCCAGCAGGGGCGCCGTGAACTTGTCGTTGGCGGAATTGCGTACCTGAAATTCGCTGGTGGCCCGGCCTTCGACACGCACTTCCGGCAGCGCCTGTTCGGTGGTCTGGGCGTGCAGGGCCAGCGGCATTGCCAGCGTGGCGATGGCCAGCGCGGCAGGGTGTTTCACGGTCTTGATGTAGGGGGAAGTCATTCTCTGTCCAAAGTTTTTATCGGCTGGCACGGCGCGCGGAACACGGCCTGGCTGGCACTTTGCCGCCTTCGCCCCGGGGGGCGCGGCGGGATCGAATCTGATTGGTGTTGATAGTACTAATGCGAATCATTCTTATTATTACATAGCATGTTGCCAGTCGTCTATGGATTGTGACGGCTTGGTGACGAAGCGATCACAGCTTTGCGGGTCACCGACGAAAAAAAAGCCCGGCGCGGAGCCGGGCTGTCGATGTCGGGAGGAGGTCAGAACACCCAGAGCTTGTCCGCCGGCAGTTGCAGCCAGTATTGCCCGTCGTCCAGGCGTGTGCGGGCATGGGCACGCAGCACGATGTCGCCCCGCTTGAACAGGCATTCCCAGCGGTCGCCCAGGTACATGCACGTCACCAAAGGCAGTTGCAAGGCGTTGTCCACCTGGCCGCCACTGATGCGCACTTCCTCGGCGCGGATCAGCGGTGTGATGCCCTGCCCCATCTGGCCCCGCGCGGTGCCTTGCAGGCGGGTGCCGTCGATGTCGATAGTCACACGCTCGCCGTCGCGCGACAGCAGCGTGCCCGGCAGCCGGTTATTACTGCCCATGAATTCGGCCGTGAACAGGGTGTCGGGCGTCTCGTACATGCTTTGCGGGCTGCCCTGCTGTTCGATGCGGCCATTATTGAGCAGCAGGATGCGGTCGGAGATCGCCATCGCCTCGCCCTGGTCGTGGGTCACCATCAGGGCGGACAGGCCCAGGCGCACGATCAGTTCGCGCAGGAAGGCACGGGCCTCCTCGCGCAGCTTGGCGTCCAGGTTCGACAGCGGCTCGTCCAGCAGGATCACGGGCGGGTTGTACACCAGCGCACGGGCGATCGCCACCCGTTGCTGCTGGCCGCCGGACAGCTGGTGCGGGAAGCGCTCGCCCAGGTGCCCCAGGCCCAGTTGCGCCAGCACCTCCATCACGCGCGGCTTGATGTCGGCGGCGGACAGCTTGCGCAGCTTCAGCCCATAGGCCACGTTGTCGAACACGGTCTTGTGCGGCCACAGCGCATACGACTGGAACACCAGCCCCAGGTTGCGCTCCTCGGCCGGCATCTCGAAGCGCTTGCCGCCGTCGAAGACGCGCCGCTCGCCGATATCGATGGTGCCGGCGCGAGGGCTTTCCAGCCCCGCCACGGCGCGCAGCAAGGTGGTCTTGCCGCTGCCCGAAGGCCCCAGCAGCGCCACCACTTCGCCTTTGCGCAAGTGCATCGACACGCCCTTCAGGATCGGATTGGCGGAGGCACCGCTGCCATAGTCCAGGTACAGCTCGTCGACGGACAGTTCGTTCACACCCTGCTGGTTCATCGTCAGGTCCCGTTTCATAAAGTCTCCTCAGTCGTGCAGCTTGACGCCGAAGCGCAGCGCGATGCCCAGGCCGATGGCGACCAGGGTGATATTGATGAATGACAGCGCCGCCACCAGTTCGGTCGACCCGCCCGCCCATAGCGACACGAGCATCGCGCCGATCACTTCCGTCCCGGGCGACAGCAGGTACACGCCCGTCGAGTATTCCCGTTCGAAGATCAGGAAGATCATCAGCCAAGCACCCAGCAGGCCATAGCGCACCAGCGGCAAGGTCACGTCGCGCACCACCTGGCCGCGCCGCGCGCCAGCCGCCCGCGCCGCCTCTTCCAACTCGGGCCCCACCTGCAGCAGCGCGGTCGAGATCAGGCGCATGCCATAGGCCATCCATACGACGGAATACGCCAGCCACACGGCGAAGATGGTCGAGCGCACCGCGCGCAGCGCCGGCACCAGGTGCCCGGCCAGCCAGGCAGCCAGCGCATTGTCGGTGCCGCGCAGCGCCCCGTCGAGCCAGCTCGGCACGAACAGGAAGACCCACAGGAAGGCCAGGCCGGCCAGCAAGCCCGGCACGGCGCGCGGCACCAGCACGCTGTAGTCGAGAAAGCGCGTGACGCCGTCCTGCCGGCGGTGCATCGCCAGCGCGATGAAGGAGTAGCAGAACACGGCCAGGCCGCCGCCGACGACGCCGATCAGCACCGTGTTGACGATGGCCCGTACCAGCGCCGGCTGCTCGAAGATGTCGCGGAAGTGCTGCAAGGTGAGCACGTCGGCAAGGTGGACGCCCTCGCCCCAGTTCTGCACGAACGAGCGCAGGCCGATGCCCGACAGCGGCATGACGATCGTCAGCAGCAGCCAGGCGCCCAGCAACGCGAAGGCCAGCCACTTCCAGCGGCCCAGCGGCATGGCCTTGCTGCGCGCGCCCTTGCCCTTGATGGACACGTACTTGTTGGCCGATCTGAGCAGGCGCCGCTGCAGCATCACCAGCGGCATCGTCACCATCACGAGGCAGACGGCGACGGCGGCCATCAGGTGATACGACGGCGTGCCCAGCTTGTTCGTCAGCTTGTACAGGTAAGTCGGCAGCACCAGGTGCCCTTCCGGGTCGCCCAGCACCAGCACCAGGCCGAATACCTCGAAGCCGAGAAAGAACACCAGCACACCCGCATAGGCCAGCGCCGGCATGATCATCGGCAGCGACACGCCGAACATCACCTGCACGGGCGAGGCGCCGGACACGCGGGCCGCCTCCTCCACGTCCGAGCCGAGGCTGCGCAGCGCCGACGACGCATACAGGTACACGTGCGGCACGTGCGTCAGCCCGGCGATGACGACGATGCTGGTGAACGAATACACGTTCCACGGCACGAAGCCGATCAGCTCCTTCATCCACGTCGAGTAGAAACCGACGGGCCCCATCGAAACGACGTAGCCGAAGCCCATCACCATCGGCGACACGAAGATCGGCACCAGCAGCAGCGGCGAGATCCAGCTCCGTCCCGGCAGGTCCGTGCGCACCATCAGGAAGGCCAGCATGCCGCCCAGCGGCACGGCGATGACCGCCAGGCCGCTGGCCAGCAGCAGGCCGTTGGTGAAGGCGGTGACGAAGTCGGGATCGTCGACGATGAAGCGGTAGGCATCCAGCCCGGCCACGGCGTCGGGCATGAAGAACGGCGCGGACAGGAAGCTCTGGTAGAAGATCAGCGCCAGCGGTCCGAAGATCGCCAGCGCGGCCAGCACGACGACGATGCCGCGCGGCCAGTTCACCCGCGAGCGCCGCGCGGCCGGCAGCACGCCGACCGGCATGGAAGAAGTAGCAGTGCTCATGACCTCCCCTTACTTCTTGCCGGCCGTGTCTTTCCAGCCCTTCAGGAACGCCATCCGCTTGGCCGGCGCCAGGTATTCCAGCACGCTGGGGTGTACGGGAATCGGCTTGACGTTGGCCGCGCCCACCTGGGCGATCAGGTCCGCGCTGGTGGTTTCGCCCTTGACATCGGCGCGGATCGCATACAGCTTCGATTCGTTGGCGATGATGGTCTGGCCCCGCTGCGACAGCATGTAGTCGAGCCACAGCTTGGCCGCATTGGTGTTCTTCGCCGCCTTGTTGATGAAGACCACGCGCGACATGATCTGCGTGTAGTCCTTCGGCAGCACGACGCCGATGGCCGGATCGGTCTTGGCGCGCACCAGCGCGTAGGAGCCCAGCACGTTGTAGCCGATCAGGTTCTCGCCCGAGGAGATGCGCTCCATCATCGTGCCGGTGGAAGACTGCACCCGCACCTTGGCCACGCCGAAGGCCTGCTGCAGGGCGGCGAACTGGGGATACAGTTTGGCGTCCTGCGTCATGAACATGAAGCCGACACCGGACTTTTCGATATCGTAGGTGGTGACCTTGTCGCGGAACTTGGGCTGCTGGATCAGGCGGGCGAAGTCGGCATGCGTCTGCGGCACTTCCTTCGGATCGAGCAGGCGCTTGTTGTAGACGATGGCGGCCGGCTCGAACGTGGTGCCGTAGGCCTTGTCTTCCCATACGGCCCACGCCGGAATCTTGCCCGCCTCGACGGATTTATACTGCAGCGCATTGCCGCCGGAGGCCAGGCGCAGTTGCAGGTCCATCGCCGACGACCACATCACGTCGGCCGTGTTGCCGCCGGCCGCCGCTTCCGAGATGAAGCGGTTGTATACCTCGGTGGAATTCATGTCGTTGTATTCGACCGTGATGCCGGGGTACAGGGCATTGAAGTCGCGGATCAGGGGCTGGGTGGCCTTGCTGTCGGTGGCGCCGTACACCACCAGCTTGCCCTCCTTCTTCGCGCCGTCGATCAGCTTCTGGTAGTCGGCCGGGTAGCCGGCGGGAACCTGGGCCAGGACGCTACTTGCGGTGAGGAAGGCTGCGGCGGCGATCAGTGTGGTTTTCATGGTTGTCTCCTGGTTGGTGTTTTTATTAGCGCATCAGGCCAAGCTGGCTGGCGCGCCTGCCGTAGTCGTCCACGGCTTTCTGTACATGCTCGGTCAAGGGCCGGCCCGTCAGCGACAGCGGATACAGCCCGGCCTCGGCGCGCAGCCGGGCGAATGCCGGCGTGGCCATCATGCGGTCGAACGTGTCGACCCATGTGCGGTAGGACTGGTCGGATACCTGGGGCCCCATCCACACGCCGCGGATGGTCGGCCAGACCACGTCGTAGCCCTGCTCCCGCGCAGTGGGGACCTTGGACAGCACGCCGGGCAGGCGCTGTTCCGACATCACGGCCAGCACGCGGATGCTGCCGCCGGCCGACATCAGGGTCGCCTCGGAAGCGTCGCCGGACACGACCTGGACAAAGTTCGCGCCCATCGCGGTAAAGGCTTCGCCGCCGCCCTCGAGGGCGACGAAGCGCACCGCCTTCGGGTCGATGCCGGCCAGCTTGACCAGCAGTGCCACCTTCAGCCAGTCCTGGCTGCCGATGGTGCCGCTGACACCCACCAGCACCTTGGCCGGATCGCGCTGCAAGGCCGCGATCAGGTCCGACAGCGACTTGTAGGGCGAGTCGCTGCGCACGGCGATCATGCCGTAGTCCGTACCCAGCGCGGCGACCCAGCGCACGTCGCCCACCCTGGCCTTGCCGAACTTGCCCTGGGCCAGGTTCAGCAGCGAGCCGCCGGAAAACGCCACCAGGGTATCGCCCTCGACACGCCGGCGCGCGACCTGGGAATGCCAGGCCACGGCGCCGATGCCGCCGGGGACATAGCTGATGCGCAGCGGCCGGGCGGCCTGGTCGGGCAGCTGGCGCATGCCCTGCTGGACCAGTTTGCAGGTCAGATCCATCGCGCCGCCCGGCTTGGAGGGCACGATGCAGTCGACGCCTTCCGCCGCCGCGGCGGCGCTCGCCGATGCTGTACCGGCAAGCAGCAGTAGCATCGGGGCGAGGAGGCGGCGCATGTCAGAAGCGGTGCTGGATGCCGACGATGGCGCCGTGCTGGCGCTCGTCGAAGCCGGCGTCGTCGCGCGACAGTCCGACCAGCTGGCCGTGCCTGGCCTTGGCGTAGGCCACGGTGGCATACAAATCCGTGCGCTTCGACAGCGCGTAGCGGTAGCGGGCAACGAACATCAGCGGGTCGGCATCCGTGTTGGCCGCGACGTTGCGCACGTCCATGTAATAGACGGCGCCCGTCAGCGTCACGTTGGGAACAGGCTTGTAGGCCACGCCGGTCCAGTAAGTATTGGCCTTGACGTCCGCATTGATATTGTCCTTGGCGGCCTTCCCCGATTCCTGGGCATAGCGCCGGCCCGACAGGTAGAACTTGACAGGGCCGGCCGAATACGTGCCGCCCAGGTGGAAGACGCGGGTCGTATCGCGCCGGCCGGTGGCCGGCAGCGTGCTGCCGTTGACCTGCTCGGCCGTGGCCATCAGGGACAGGCCTTCCGTTTCCCAGCTGCCCGCAACGGCCAGCTTGGCGCCGTCGCGACTGCCGGAGGTTTGCTCGCCGAAGCCGTACGAGGCGCCATACTTGAAGTTGCCGGTACTGCCGGCGTACTTGACCATATTGTCGAAGCCCGTCGTCATGCCGTACTTGCTCGGCCCGGTCGCGTTGCCCGTGGTGGCCCACGAGTAGAACGGCGCGAAGCCCATCGGGTCGAAGCGGATCACGGTATCGTACACGCTCGTGAAGGAGCGGCCCAGCACGATGCGTCCCAGGCTGCCTTCCAGGCCGGCATAGGCTTGGCGGCGAAACAGCGCGCCGTCGATGCCGCCCGTGTCCATCAGGATGCCGCCTTCCAGGTTGAAGACGGCCTTCAGGCCACCGCCCAGGTCCTCGCTGCCGCGCAGGCCCCAGCGCGACGTATTCATGCCCCCGGAACTGACGCGCGTCATGCCGTGGCCATTCGGCGCGGCGTCGGACGCATAGTCGACGCCCGTGTCGAGCAGGCCGTAGATCTGGACATTGGATTGGGCATGGGCGGCATTGGCCGCCAGCATGGCGAGGGCCGCCATGGCGATGGAAGTTCTTTTCACGGACTGTCTCCTGGGTTTATAGTGTGCTGCGCTTGCCCTCATTGGCGGGGCATGACCCCACTATAAGTTCGCCAACCTTTCAAAATCCTTTCAGATGCGCATACTGTTAGTCGAAGACCAGATGGAACTCCAGCACTGGCTGGCCAAGGCACTGCGCGAGTCGCACCTCACCGTCGAGTGCGCGGATAACGGCGCCGATGCCGACGCCCTGCTGCACACGCAGGACTATGCCCTCGTCATCCTCGACCTGACCTTGCCGAAGATGGACGGCCTGGAAGTGCTGCGGCGCCTGCGCGCCCGCGGCGGCGCGCGCGGCAAGACGCCGGTGCTGATCCTGACGGCGCGGGGCGGCCTGGACGAGCGCGTGCAGGGCCTGAACCAGGGCGCCGACGATTACCTGGCCAAGCCCTTCGAGCTGGTGGAGCTGGAAGCGAGAGTCAAGGCGCTGCTGCGGCGCGGCATGGCCAACGAGGCCCTGGTCTACCGCTGCGGCGAGCTGTCCTTCGACACCGTCACGCGCATGTTCAGCTACTACGGCAGCCCCCTTGCGCTGACACCACGCGAGCACGCCGTGCTGGAAGCCCTGATCACCCGCAGCGGCCGCGCCGTGGCCAAGGAAAAGCTGTTCGGCGAAGTGTTCGCGCTGGACGACGACGCCAACCTGGACGCCATCGAACTGTATATCCACCGCGTGCGCAAGAAGCTGGAAAGCGGCCAACCCGGCGCGGCCGCCATCGCCACCTTGCGCGGCATCGGCTACCTGCTGCAGCCGCGCGACCAGCCCTGACATGGCGAGCCTGGCCGAGCGTTTGCGGGGCGGCGCCGTCGGCAGCCTGCGCGGCGAGCTGCTGCGCTGGCTGCTGCTGCCCCTGATCGTGCTGGAAGTGCTCAATACCGTCTCCGCCTACCGCAATGCCATCGACGCGGCCGATATGGCCTACGACCGCTCGCTGCTGGCCTCCACCCGCGCCCTGGCCGAACGGGTGTCGGTCGCCCAGGGCAAGGTCGTGGTGGACGTGCCCTACGTGGCGCTGGACAGCTTCGAGACCGATACCCTGGGCCGCATCTACTACAAGGTGTCGGGCCTGAACGGCGAGACGGTGTCCGGCTACGACGATTTGCCGCCCGTGCCAGCCAGCGTGCCCCGTTCGGAGAGTTATCCGGCCCTGGTGCGCTTCTATCATGCCACCTACAACGGCCAGCCGATCCGCATCGCCGCGCTGCTGCAACCCGTCTACGACGACACCATGCGCGGCATCGCGCTGATCCAGGTGGGCGAAACGCTGGACGCGCGGCGCGGCCTGACCAACAAGATCCTGTTCGACACGGTGCTGTGGCAGGCCGGCCTGGTGTTCGCGGCAGCGCTGCTGATCTGGTTCGCCGTCGGCGTCGTGCTGCGGCCTCTGATGCGGCTGAAGGGGGCAGTTGAAACGCGCAGCGTGTCGGACCTGTCGGACCTCGATCCGGCCCTGGTGCACCGCGAAGTGCGCCCGCTGGTGGCGGCGATGAACGCTTCGATGGCGCGCATTCGCGCCTTGATCAACAGCCAGCGGCGCTTTATCGCCGATGCCTCGCACCAGCTGCGCACGCCGCTGGCGGTGCTGCGCACGCAGACGGAAATGGCGCAGCGCGAGCTGGCGCGCCTGCCGCCGGGCACGGTGCCGGCGCCGCTGGCGGACATGCTGACGGGGATCGCCGGCACCACCACCGCCACCGTCCACCTGGCCAACCGCCTGTTGATGCTGGCCCGCATCGAGCACAGTCGCGGCAGCCTGGCCGAACCGGTGCACCTGCGCGCGCTGGTGCAGCAGGTGGCACTGGAGCTGGCGCCGTTCGCCGTCAACCGGGGCATCGACCTGGCGCTGGAAGCCGAGCAGGAAGCCGTCATCGCCGGCCAGCCCCTGCTGCTGCACGAACTGGTGGCGAACCTGGTCGACAATGCCTTGCGCTACACGCCGGGCGGCGGCGCCGTCGTGCTGCGCGTGACCGCCGCCGGCGATGGCGTCGTGCTGGAAGTGGAGGACGGCGGCCCCGGCATCCCGGCTGCCGAGCGGGAACGGGTGTTCGCACCGTTCTACCGCGCGCCGGGCACCAGTCACGTCAATCCTGGCGGCGCGGGCCTCGGCCTGGCCATCGTGCGTGACATTGCTCTTCTGCACGATACGGTCCCCGTGCTGCTGGAGGGTGCCGGCGGTGGCCTGCTCGTCCGGATTACCTTCCCCTCTTCAGAAAAACTTAAGGCAGCTTCGGCATGATCCCACCCCAAGATCAGCATTTGTCCTACAGCTGAGCTCAGCCCCGGATGGCACAATGCTGGCCCTGCAACAGTGATGATATTTATGCAAGGAGCAAGATGACCGATACCACCAAACAAGGCACCCAAGCGGCCTCGACGGCCTACGACCCCGACCGCCTGTTCGATACCCTGCGCCAGCGCCTGCAATTGCACAGCGACAAGGCACTCGCCAAGCTGCTGCAAATCGCCCCGCCCCTGCTGGCCCGCCTGCGCCAGAGCGGCGTTCCTGTCAGCGGTTCGCTGCTGATGCGCATCCACGATGCCACCGGCATCGCCATCGACGAACTGCGCCGCGTGCTGGGTGACCGCCGCCAGCGCCTGCGCCTGTCGTTCGCCAACGTCAACCGGGCCGCCCTGCCGGCCTGACCCATCAGGCAGTCATGCGCCTTGCGCGGCCGAGGCCGCCTATACTGGGCGCATGGCTACCCCGCAAATACGCATCGGCATATCCGGCTGGCGCTACGTTCCGTGGCGCGGCGTGTTCTATCCTGGCGACCTGTCCCAGGTCCGCGAACTCGAGTTCGCGTCGCGCGCCCTGCCCACCATCGAGATCAACGGTTCCTTCTACTCGCTGCAGCGCCCGAAAAGCTACCAGGAGTGGTATGACGCCACGCCGGAGGGTTTCGTCCTCAGCCACAAGGGCAACCGCTTCATCACCCATACGCGCCGGCTGCGCGAGCCGGAAAAGCCGCTGGCCAACGTGTTCGCGTCGGGCGTATTGAACCTGCGCGAAAAGCTGGGCCCCTTCCTGTGGCAGTTCCCGCCCAATTTCCAGTTCGATGCGGAGCTGGTCGAACACTTTCTCAGCCTGCTGCCGCACGACACCGAAGCGGCACTGGAATTGGCGCGGGGCCACGAAGCGCGCATGAACGGACGCGCCGTGCTGGAGATCGACGCCAAGCGCAAGCTGCGGCATGCGATGGAAATCCGGCATGAAAGCTTCAACGACAAGCGCTTCATCACCTTGCTGCGCAAGTACAAGGTGGCCCTCGTGGTGGCCGACACGGCCGGCAAGTGGCCCGACTACGAAGACGTGACGGCGGACTTCATGTACCTGCGCCTGCACGGCGAGAAGGAGCTGTATGCCAGCGGCTACACGGATGCGGCGCTGGACCGGTGGGCGGAGAAGATCCGCGCGTGGAGCACCGGCGGCCAGCCGGCGGATGCGAAACTGATCTCCACCGCGGCGGCGCCGAAACGGGCCAGCCGCGACATCTTCTGCTACTTCGACAACGACATCAAGGTGCACGCGCCCTTCGACGCGCGCGCCCTGCTGGCCCGCCTGGAACTAGGCCAGGGCCTGACGACCTTGGGCCCCAGGCCGGCCCCCTGAGGATCAAGCGGCCTGCTGTTCCAGCTCGGGACTGTGCAGCGGCGCCTCGCGCAGCCGCCGGCACAGGCCCAGCATCACAAGCCCCAATGCCGCCGCCGTGGCGCCGAACAGGAACACGCCCGCCAGCGCCGACGCGAACTTGCCCACCAGGCCGATGCCCACCGTGCCCAGGGCGTCGCCGCCCGCTTCCTGCGCCGTCCACAGGCCGTTGACCCGGCCCAGGTAATGGTCCGGCGTGTGGCCCTGCACCAGCGCATACTGCAACAGCGACGCGACCGATACCAGGTAGCCGAAGGCCGTCAGCAGCACCAGCGATGCCGGCAAGCCCGGATCGGTCCCCAGCAGCATCACGCAGGCGCAGGCCCCCACGCCGGCCAGCATCATGGCGCGGCCCGGGCGCCGCAGCCGCTCCGTCCACGCGCTCACCAGCGCGCCCAGGGTGGCGCCCAGCGGCACGGCCGAATACATCAGGCCCGCCGCCACCGCAGGCGATACGCCGCCCTGCCCTTCGGCCAGCGCCGGGAACAGTACGCGCACGGCCGTCGCCAACGTGACGATGGTGCCGGCCAGCGCCGTGCCGGCGACGACGGCGTTCGTGACGAGGAAGCGCAGGCCCTGCGCCAGTGCCCGCAGCGGGTGCTCGTCCTCGCCGCCCTGCGGCACCATCGACGGCAGGCGCAGCAGCGGCAGCAGCGTCAGGCCGGTGCCGATGGCGGCGATGGCATAACACCAGCCCACGCCGGCCATGGCGATCAGCGCGCCGCCGATGGCGGGGGAAATCACCGTGGCCAGGCGCATCGTCACCATGCTGATGGCGCGCGCCTGCATCAGGTTCTCGCGCCCGACGATGGCCGGCATGCAGGCCATCAGCGCCGTCACCCCCAGGGCGCCGAAGAAGCCGTCCCAGGCAGCGAGCAGGTAGATCGCCAGCAGCGAAGGCGCCGGCAGCCAGGCGTTCGCCGCCAGGCCGACGAAGCCCAGGCCGCAGATGAAGCGGGCCGCCAGGATCAGCCGGCGCCGGTCCCACCGGTCGGCCAGCACGCCACCGAGCAGCAGGCCGATGAACATGCCGGCTCCTTCCACTGCCATGGCCGTGCCGACCTTCAACGGGTCGCCCGTCAGCGCATGGATCTGCATCGGCACGGCTACCGACAGCATGCCCAGGCCCAGCAGCGAGATGGTGCGGGCGATGAACACGCTGCGAAAATCGCGGTTGCGTCCCAGCAGGCCGAAATCGGCGAACAACTTCTTCTTCATTGCGTTTCCTTCGATAAGTCGATTTCCCGCTGCAGCAAGGGCCCCAGCGTTTCCAGCGATCGGGGCGACATGATGTTCTCGTGCGACGCCTCGGCCAGCCGGTGCACGCGCAGCGACGTCACGTGGCGCCGCCACGACGCTTCCGGTTCGATATAGCCGGGCAGCGACTGCTCGGCCACGAACACCGTCAGGTCGCCGTCGTAGTCCGGCGTCGTCGTTTGCGACAGCAGGCGCACGGCGTCGCCGTAGTTGGCGAAGATCTGCGCCAGCAGCGCTTCCCGTTCCGCGCGCAGGGCCGCATCGGCAGCGCTGTTCTCGCCGGTTTCGTCATAGGCATCCGCCAGCAACTGCTGCTGCTCGCGCTCGGCGCCCATGGCCGCTTCGGTCCCTTGCGGGTCGCTCCAGTCATGCACTTCGGCTGGATAGGTGTCCAGCAGGCCGAGGAAAGCGACTTCCTCGCCTTCGGCCCGCAGCCGCGCCGCCACCGCATAGGCCACCGTGCCGCCCAGCGAATAGCCCAGCAGCCGGTACGGCCCCGTGGCCTGCACGCCGCGCACGATGGCGAGCTGGCGTTCCACCAGGGTCGGCATGTCCGGGCTGGTGGCGATCAAACCGTCCGGACGGGGCGACTGCAGGCCGACGATCGGCATGCCGTCCTCTAGGTAGCGTGCCAGCACGCTGTACTGCCATGCGAAGCCGGAACCGGGGTAGAAGCAGAACAGGGGCGTGCCGGTCCCCCCGCGCAGGTGGATGACAGGGTCGAAGCCGTCGTTGCCGAAATCGTTGCGCATGCCGTCTTCGTTGAGCCGCGCGGCCAGCCGCGCCACGGTGGGCGCCGTCATGATCTGGCCGACGGACACCGGCCGCTCCAGCGCCTTGCGGATCTCGCTGGCCAGGCGCATCGCGAGCAGCGAGTGCCCGCCGATGGCGAAGAAATCATCGTCCGCGAACACTTCGGGCACTCCCAGCACGGCGGCGAAGACGTCGGCCAGGCGGCTTTCCAGGCCCCGCGCAGGCAGCCGTCGTTCGCCTTCGGCTCGTGCCGGTAACGGCAACGCCTTGCGATCGAGCTTGCCGTTCGCGCTCAGGGGAAGGCACTCCAGCACCACGAAGGCCACCGGCACCATATGGGCCGGCAGGCGCTCGGCCAGCCGGTCGCGCAGCGCTGACTCGTCCACGGCGGCGCCCGCGACGGGGACCAGATAGGCCACCAGTTGCCGGTTGTCGACGCCGCCGCTGTCACCACCCAGTGCCACCGCATGCACGGCGGCCTGCGCCACGTCCGGCTGGGCCGCGAGCACGCTTTCGATCTCGCCCAGCTCGATGCGCTGGCCACGGATCTTGACCTGGTCGTCGGCGCGGCCCAGGTACTCGACATTGCCGTCCTCCAGCCAGCGCACCACGTCGCCGGTGCGGTACATGCGCTGGCCGGTGGCGAAGGGGTCGGCCACGAAGCGGCCTGCCGTCAGGCCGGGCTTGCCCAGATAGCCGAAGGCCAGCTGCACGCCGCACAGGTACAGCTCCCCGATGGCGCCCGGCGGCACGGGCCGCAACCAGCGGTCCAGTACGCGCAATTGCGTGTTCCAGACGGGGCGGCCGATCGGCACGCTGCTGCCATCACCCACGAATGGGCCGGCGGCCGGCATGTAGGTAACGTCCACGGCCGCCTCGGTGGGGCCGTACAGGTTGTGCAGCTGCGCCCGGTTCAGACGCGCGAATTCGCCCGCCTGCGCCCGCGTCAATGCCTCGCCGCTGCAGAACACCAGCCGCAGCGAGGTGGCCCGGCGTTCGTCCAGCGACGCCAGGTGGGCGCTGAAGGTGGCCAGCATCGACGGCACGAAGTGCATGCACGTGACGCCGTAGCCTTCCACCGCCCGCAGCAGCTCGGCCGGGCCCTTGTGCGCGTCCGGTGCCGCCATGGCCAGGCTGGCGCCCGTCATCAGGGGCCAGAAGAACTCCCAAACGGAGACGTCGAAGCCGCACGGCGTCTTCTGCAGCACGACGTCGTGCGCCCCCAGGCTGTACTGGTGCTGCATCCAGGCGATGCGGTTGACGATGGCGCGGTGCGAGACCAGCGCGCCCTTCGGCCGGCCCGTGGTGCCGGAGGTGTAGATGATGTAGGCCGGGTGGTCCGGGCTCAAAGCCGGTTCCAGGTCCGGCGCATCGGCGCCCGGCGGCGCCAGCGCATCGAAACGCAGCATCGGCGTCGCGACGGCGATGGCGGCCAGGCGCGCGCTGTCGGCGTCCTGACCGATCAAGAGGCGAGGCGCGGCATCGGCAACCATATAGGCAAGCCGATCGTCCGGATAGGCCAGCTCCAGCGGCAGGTAGGCCGCGCCGGCCTCGATGACGGCCAGCAGCGCAATGGACAAGCGTACGGAACGGGGCAAGGCCACCGCGACGATGTCGCCCGGCCCCACGCCGCCTTCGGCCAGCCGCGCGGCCAGCGCCCTGACCTGCTGCCGCAGGGCGGCGTAGTCGAGCTGGTGGTCGGCGTCGCACAGGGCCGGCGCACGTGGCGTGCGCTCGGCCTGCGCCGCCAGCGCGCTGCGCAAGGTCGCGGCAGGCAGTGGCCGCGCCGTCGCGTTGACCGCGTCGATCAGTGCCGCCTCTTCGGGCGTGACGAGCGGGCAGCGGGCCAGCGGCAGGTCAGGCTGCGACAGCGCCGTACGCAGCAGCTGCACTACGCGCCGTGCCAGCACCGCTGGATCGGCCAGCGCGCCCCGGTTTTCCACCAGCAGCGTGATTTCCTCGCCCGGCAGTACGAGCAGCGCCAGCGGATAGTGGCTGTAGCCCCGGTTGTGGACATCGCCAGCCCGCAGCGGCTGGCCGTCGACGCCGGCCAGTTCCTGGCCCAGGTAGCTGTGGTCCGGATAATTCTCCACTACCAGCAGGGTGTCGAACAAGGTGGCGCCGCCGGCGATGCGCTGGATTTCCGCCAGGCCGATGCCGTCGTGCTCCTGCAGGCCCGCATGGTGCTGCTGCAGCGCTGGCAACTGCGTCCACAGCGCCGCGTGGGCGTCGAGCCGCATGCGTACGGGAATGGTGTTCAGGAACAGGCCGACCTGGTCGCCAATGCCGTCGACGGGGGCGCTGCGGCCCGCCACCGGCGTGCCGAAGACGATGTCGTCGCTGCCGGCCTGTGCGCCCAGCACCATGGCCCAAACGGCCTGCATCAGCACATTGAGCGTGACGCCGGTGGTGCGCAGGCGCTCTACCAGGCGACTGCTTTCGTCGGCCGTCAGCGACAGCGTGGCCTCCGTGACGGTGCGGGTCGGTTCGCCGAACAGCACGGTGGGCTGCACGCCGGCCAGCGCTTCGCGCCAACGGCTGGCGGCGGCGCCATGGTTGCGCGCCGCCAGGGCCGCCACTACGGCCGGGTACTGCACCGGCAGCGGCGGCAGCGCGGCATCGAGCCGGTACGCGGCCAGCAGGTCGCGCAGTAGCAGCGGCGTCGACCAGCCATCGATGACGAGGTGGTGAATCGCCAGCAGCAGTACGTGTTCGCGCTCGTTCACGCGCATCAATCCCGCCGCCAGCATGCCGCCGAAGCGTTCAAGCTGGCAGGATCGGGCCAGCAGGTCCGCCTCGATGGTGGCAATGCGCTCGTCACGCGCGGCGCCGGCCAGCGCCGACAGGTCATCCTCGCGCCAGGCCCACGTCACCGCGCCAGGCATCGGCAGCAGGAACACGGGCTGGTCGACCGCATCCGTGTCGAACAGGCCGCCCAGTTGCGGATAACGCGCCAGCAGCGAGGCCAGCGCGCGGTGCAACCTGGCGGCATCGAGCGCGCCGTCGAAGCGCAGGCGCGTGAAAGCGCTGTAGCTTTGCGCATCGGCGCCGCCGACGCGGGCGTGATACAGCATGCCCTGCTGCAGCGGCAGCACGGGGGACGCGGCGGAGAATGCGCCATGGCGGGCCGTCAGCACGGCGTGATCCGCCGCGGCGAGTTGCCATCCTGCGCCAGCCTCGTCGTCCAGCGCGGACAGGGCGGGCGCGATGTGGCGCGCATTGCGCAAGCTGAACACCGCCGACGGACGCAACTGCCGCCCGGCCTGGCGCAGCGCGCCGCACAGCATGATGGCCGAGATGCTGTCGCCACCCAGAGCGAAGAAATCGTCGTCCAGGCCCGTGCGGGGCAGTTTCAGTACCTGCGCCATCAGTTGGCACACCAGCGCTTCGTCGCTGCCTTCCATCGCCGCCTCGCCGGCCGGCAGGTCCGCCACCGATTCCGGCGCCGGCAGGGCCTTGCGGTCGATCTTGCCGCTGACGTTGCGGGGGAAGGCTTCCAGCACGATCAGGCGTGCCGGCACCATATAGTCGGGCAGCGCCTGGGCCAGCGCGGCGAGCAGCTTGCGGCTTCGGTGCGCGGCCTGGTCCGCCGGGCAGCCAGGCACGGCGCAATACGCCACCAGCCGGTGGCTGCCGTTGACGGGCTGCGCCAGAACGATGACGCTTTCCACACCAGGCAGCAGCGACAGCGCGTTCTCCACTTCGCCCAACTCGACCCGGTAGCCGCGCACCTTGACCTGGTCGTCGCAGCGGCCGGTGAATTCCAGCGCGCCGTCCAGGTTCCAGCGCACCAGGTCGCCAGTGCGGTACATGCGGGCGCCATCGCCGTCGAAGGGATTGGCGATGAAGCGGGCGGCACTGAGGTCGCCCCGCGCCAGGTAGCCCAGCGCCAGGCCGGCGCCGGACACGTACAACTCGCCCAGCGCACCGGGCGGCACGGGCTGCAGGCGGGAATCCAGCACATACACGCGGGTATTGGCGATGGGACGGCCCACCACCGGCCGTTCGCTGCCGGCCAGCGGCGCGCGCAAGGTGTCAACCGTGTATTCCGTCGGCCCGTACAGGTTGTGCGCCTGCAGGCCCGGATAGCCGCGCAGCTGGCGCCACAGCGCGGCCGGCGCGGCCTCGCCGCCGATCAGGATCAAGGTGGGATGGTGGCTCCCCTCGCCCATCAGGCCGTTGTTCAGCAGCTGGGCCAGGAAGGACGGCGGAAGGTCCATCGCGTCGATGCGGGCGCTGTCGACGTATCGGGCCAGCGCCCAAGCATCGCGGCGCAGTTCCTCGTCGACCACGTGCAGTTCCTCGCCCAGCAGGAGCCAGAACAGCTGCAGCCACGACGAATCGAAGGAAAACGAGTGGGTGTGCGCCGCGCGCAGGCGCCGCTCGGGGAACCTGGCCGCGACCGCGGCGCGCGCCGGTTCGTAGATGGTCGGGCGGTGCGAGGCGATCAGGTTCAGCAGGGCGCCGTGCGTGTTCATCACGCCCTTCGGCCGGCCCGTGCTGCCGGAGGTGAAGATGACGTAGGCGATATCGTCGGCCGCCAGCGCATCCTGCTCGTGGCTCGCCAGCGGAGCTGCCGGCAAGCCGGCCAGGTCGCGGCGCACGGCGGGCGCGTCGATGCGCAGGCACGGCACGCCGGGCGGCAGGGATACGGTGGCATTTTCGCTGCACAGGGCCAGTACCGGCTGCGTGTCCTCGCACATCATGGCGATGCGCTCCGGCGGGTAGTCCAGGTCCAGCGGCAGGAAGGTGCTGCCCGAGGCCAGCACGGCCAGCAGCGCCACCACCGAGTCGCCGGAACGGGGCAAGGCCACCGCCACCACCCGGCCGCGGCCCGCGCCGTGCGAGCGCAGTAGCCGTGCCAGTTGCGCCACCCGGCCCGCCAGTTCACCGAAGGACAGCCGCACGTCGCCGCAGACCAGCGCCGTCGTGTCGGGCCGGTCTTGCGCCTGCCGCGCCAGCAAATCGGCAATGGTGCGCAGGCCTGGGTCGGCCATTACCACCGCGCCGCGCGACCACTGCGCCAGTGCGGCCAGTTCAGGCGCAGGCAGCAGCGGTACGCGCGCATTCGGCATTTCTGGCTCGGCCGCCCAGGCCTGCAGCAGGTGCTCGATGCGGGCAGCATGGCCCGCCAGCTCGGCCTGCGTATAGCGGGCGCCGTCCCCCCGCAGTTCCAGGGCGATGGCGTCGGCATCGACCTGCACGCCGAACTCCAGGTCGTCCACCGGGCCCGTTGCCAGGTGCTCGGTGACGCCGGGCGTGCCCGCCAGGTCGAGGCGGTAGTCGAACATCTTGTAGTTGATCAGCGCACCGTACAGCTTGCGCCCCGTGCCGACGATGCCGGCGTCGCGCGCGATCTGCTCCGCTTCGTAGCGCTGGTGCGGACGCACCGCCTTCAGGGCCTGCCGGAAGCGCGCGGCCACGTCGAACCAGTTATCCCGAGGGGCCACTTCCACCGCCACCGGCAGCACGTTGACCAGTGGCGCCAGTGTCTGCACGGCCGCCGTGCCCATGCGGCGCATGAAGGGCACGCCGATGCTCTGGCCGGGCTGGCCCGTCATGCGCGCCAGGTACGCGGCCAGTGCGCCGTGCAGCAGGTCCGCCGCGCCCAGGCGCCGCGCTGCCGCCAGCGGTTCGCGGCTCAGGTCATCGAGGCGCTGCACCAGTGCGGGCGGCAACGCCAACGCATGGGTGACCACGCCGGCAGCCGCGCCGGTCGCGTGCAGCGACAGGGTCGTGGCCGCCGGCAGGTTCTCCGCATAGTCGCGCCAGAACGCGCTGTCCGCCTCGCGGCGGGGCGACGCCTGGTAGGCCTCGTACTCTGCCACTGCCGTGGCGACACCGGTGAACGGGGCAAGCGGCGGTTCCGTCCCGCGCGCCAGGGCCGAATAGACGGCGGCGATATGGCGGGTCAATGCGACGAAGCTGAAGCCGTCCAGCATGATGTGGTGGTAGCGCTGGTACCACAGCCACAGCTCACCTGCGCCATCGCGCACGTGGTACAGGGCGTGGTGGTACAAGGATGCGCTGCCGTCCGCGCGCAGCACCGTGTCCGTGTCGCGCCGCATTGCCGCCCGGGCGCGGGCCAGCCCGTCGGGATCGTCGCGCCAGTCCTGAACCTCTGGGGGCGCTACATCTTCATAGGTCAGCACGTGGTGGATGTCCTGCACGGGGCCGTCCGTGCCGGTGTGATAGTCTGCCGTCACGGTGTCGGCACCGGCCAGGCCGATGCGGATCGCGCGGGCCAGCAGCGCCGCGTCCAGCGGCCCGCGTATGTGGACGCAATGCGAAATCACGTAGCCGTTGTTGGCAGCGTTTGTCGCTTCGTCCGCGACCTGGTCGGCCAGCCAGATGCCCAGCTGGGTGCCATTCAACGGCAGCTTGTCGATTACCCGGATATCGTTCATCGACGCCTCAGGCCGCGCGGGCGAACGGGTTGATGGCGTGCCAGTGGCGCTCGATATAGTCGACGCATTCGGCACGGGGGGCGGGGCCGAAGCGGCACTCCCACCCCGGCGGCGCATCGGCGAAATCCGGCCACAGGCTGTACTGCCCCTTGGCGTTCGCCAGCACGGTGAACTGGTACTGTTCGTCGTCAAACGGATTCACGTAGTCTTTCATCATCGCTTCCCTATTCTTGAGATTTCTTATGGTTTCAACAGCAGCGCGAGGCCGTCCAGCAGCCCGTCGCGCCAGCAGATCCAGTCATGGCCGCCGCGGAACTGCGTGTAATGGACGGTATGGCCGGCGCCGGCCAGCGCGGCAGCCATCGCGCCGTTCACGCCCGTCATGTCATGTTCATGGCAGCCCACTTCCAGCAGCGCGGTCAGGCGCGCCCCCTGCCCCAGGCCGGCCTTGACCTGCACGGCCAGCCAGCCATCGCCCTCGGTGCGGGCGGGCTCCGGCCACCAGAATGAGCCGGACTGGCTCAGCACGCAGCCGAAGCATTGCGGCCAGCGCAGCCCCGCATACAGCGCCGCCAGCCCGCCGTAGCTCTGCCCGGCGACGACGCGCCGGGCCGGATCGCGGGTGAGGTCATGGCGCGCCGCCACTGCCGGCAGCAGCTCTTCCTGCACGGCCAGCCAGAAGTCTTCATTGCAGGGCAGCTCCTGGCCGCGGCGCTCGGGGCTGACGGCGTCGATCAGCAGGTAAACAGCCGGCGGCAGCACCCCCTGCACCGTCAGGCGCCGGAGCGGCCCGGATACGGGCATCTGCCGCGCCCAGTACTGCCCGTCCAGCAGCACCACCAGTGGCAGGTCCGTTCCAGTGCCGGTGGCGCAGATCCACACATCGCGCTGCGCGCCCAGGCGTTGGCTGCCCCAGGCATACACCGCCAGATCGCCATCGTGGCCGCCGGCACGCCAGGCCGGATGGACCGGCGCCTGCGGCAACAACACCGCCGACAGCGGCGTGCCCCAACCAGTGCCGTGGGCCGGCTGGCGATTGAAAGGATCGGCACTGGCCTGCCGTTCCATCAGGTCGATCCACCAGGCCCGCATGGCTTTGCGCTCGCCATGCGCCGGCGCTTCCTGCCCGGAGCTCGCCGGCAGCAGGAAGTAGCTGCCGCGCCAGTCCGTCGGCAAGGTGGTGCGCCAGACCCACACGTCGGTGCCGGCGATGCGCACCAACGCGGTCGGTCCCGTTGCCGGGTGCGGCGTGTGCGAATAGACGTCGATGTACACGGCCGCGCAATCGCTGCCGCGCCACAGGAAGGCCAGGTCGATGCCGCCCCCGGCGTTCGGACGGCGCAGCGGCGTGCCGGCCGCCTCGACGGCGCTCCACCATGCGGCGCTGCCGACATCGGCCCGGTCCAGCAGGTCCATCACGTGCCGACCCGACTTGCCGGTTCCGCCGGCACGGCCTGCGCCGGCTGATGGGACCAGATGCTGTCGGCCGGACCAGTGGCGGCGCGCCGTGCCGCACGGGCTGCGCACCACCAGAACAGTCCCGCCATGACGAAGGCCGTGGCGTCGACGCCCAGGGTGGCAGGACTGGTATGGGCCCACATGCCCAGCGCCGGCACCGCCGCGCCGATGACGCTCGTGACGGGAATCGCCAGCGCCACCAGCGCGCAGGCACGCAGCAGCTCGGCCCCGGCACGGGCGGCGCCGCGCAGGAAACCCCACCCCACGCAGGCCAGGAACACGGTGTAGTAAACCGTCAGGTAGGCATCGTTGGCGTGGGCACCGAAAGCATGCAGCCACTTGGCCGCCACCAGGGTGGCACCGGTGCCGGCGACGCTGCCCAGGCACACGCCCACCGTGGCGGCGCCGATCAGCACCGTCTTGCGCGGCTGCGCGGGCAAGGGCTGCTGCCTGAGCTGGTTCTTCCGGCGCTTCTCGACCCACAGCAGGTTCCCCGTATAGAACAGGGCCGCGCCGGCCAGGCCGAACACGAAGTAGAGCCAGCGCACGGTGTCGCCGCCGTAGCTGCCGAAATGCAGTGCAAAGAACGGCGCCACCAGGGTGCTCCACGTGTTGCCCTGGCCGGGCAACATGCTGGTATTGAGGATCTCGCCCGTGTAGGGCTGCAGGATGACGAAGCCTGTCTCGGCGCCCTGCACCACGTGGCGCGGGCTCGCCACGGCAGCGCGCACGATCGGGCGCGGCGACTCGACGCCCATGTACAGCAGCTCCGTCACTTCGAAGCCTGGGGCCTGCCGCTGCACTCTTTCGACCAGCTGGCTGGCCGGCAGCAGCTTGCTCGCATCCCCCAGCGCGCCGTGGATCGGCGGCGGCGTAAACATCGGCTGGTCGCGGTAGACCACGGCGCGCAGGCTGTCGTAGAACTGGTCGTGGAAGGCGAAGACGACCACGGTCAGGCTGATCACGATGTGGAACGGCAGGCTGGCGATGCCGAGGATATTGTGGGCATCGAGCCAGAAGCGCTTGCGGTTCTTCCCCGGGCGCAGGGCAAAAAAGTCCTTCACCAGGGTAGGTAGCAGCAGGATCACGCCCGAGACGAGCGCCAGGAAGTACAGGACGCCGGCCACGCCCATCACATAGATACCCAGGTATTCCTCGCCCAGGGTGCCGGGGATTCCACCGGTGCGGTGCAGCATGTCGATCAGCTCCGCCAGCAGCGAAGGCTGCTCCTGCCGCACGGCCAGTTCGCCGTCGGCGCCCAGGGTGGCCTGCCAGCGCACCAGGCCGAAGTCCAGCTCATGGCCGCTTTCGCCGGCCTGCCAGCTGACCGGCGCCGGCGTGTGCTCCTGGCGCGCCACGTGCAGCGTGAATTCCTCGCGGGCTGCCGGATAGGCCGCCAGCACGCCGGCCACCACCTTGTCCACCTGGCCCGGCGCCAGCTGCTGCACGGGCAGCAGGGGCGCGCTGACCCAGCGCTCCAGCGGCGCCTTGAACATCGTCAGCGCACCGCCGAAAAAGCCGATGAACAGCAGCATGCCGGCACAGATGCCGCCCCACGTGTGGACGGCCTGGTAGATGCGCAGGATATCGCTACGGATTTTCATATCAGCCTCGCACGAAAAGAAGCAGGCCCCAGGCCAGCAGGTTGGCGCCGCCCAGCCACAGCAGCGCCTGGGTCCCGGTGCGGAACAGCCAGACGAAGCCGAGCACCGTCATCCAGACGGGCGCGATCGACCACATGACGAACTGCGATTTGTCCGGCGGACTGATGCCGCCCGGCCCCACCCACGCGAACAGGCCGGCCAGCGCGAACGCCAGGGTGGCGCCCAGCACGGCCCCGGCGAAGGTCTTGCGCCACCAGTCCGGACGGATCGGCGCCCGCTTCACGTCAGCGCTCATCGCGGCCCTCCGGCAGCAACAAAGCCACGAACGGCAGCAGCGACCAGGCCAGCATCGCCAGCATCAGCCACGCGAAGACGGCGGTCAGCGGCGTCCATGCGGCCAGCGCCGCCGCCAGGGCACCCCCCAGCAGCAGCACGCCGGCGGCACGGGAGATGGGAGGCAAGGGCCGGCGCAGCCAGCGCTGGTGGCGGTGGCTCAGGTACAGCACGGCGCAGGCGGACGTGCCGAGGATCAGGAACAGGAAGCTCATATCAATGGAAGGCAGGAACGTTCGGAGAAACGGATGGCGCGGCTGCGCGCGGGGCCAGCCGCGCCACCAGCAGGTAGCACAGCGGGATCAGGAATACGCCCAGCACGGTGGCGGACAGCACGCCACCCAGCACGCTGGCACCGATGGCGCGCTGCGCCGAGGCGCCGGGGCCCGTGGCCAACAGCAGCGGCACGATGCCGGCGCCAAAGGCAAGCGATGTCATGACGATGGGGCGCAGGCGCTGGGCCGCCGCCATGGCAACCGCCTGCAGCGCGGTGCTGCCGGCGCGCCGCGCGCCTTCGGCGAATTCGACGATCAGGATGGCGTTCTTGGCCGACAGGCCCACCGTCGTCAGCACGCCCACCTGGAAGAAGATATCGCGCTGCATGCCACCCAGCCAGGCGCCGGCCACGGCCCCCAGCACGCCCAGCGGAATGGACAGCAGCACCGAGAACGGAATCGACCAGCTGCCGTACAGGCCCGCCAGGCACAGGAACACAAACAGCACGGAGGCGCAGTACAGCAGCGGCGCCTGCCCGGCCGACAGGCGGTCCTGGTAGGACAGGCCGCTCCATGCGAGCTGCGTACCCGGCTGCGCGGCCGCCAGGCGTTCGACGCCCGCCATCAGCGGGCCGGAACTGGCGCCGGGTGCCGCGGCGGCGGACATCTGCACGGCCGGCATGCCGTTGAAGCGGCGCAGCTGGCCGGCACCGGAATCCCACCGCGTGGCGGCGAAGGCCGTCATCGGCGTCATCGCGCCGCTGCTGCCGCGCACGAACCAGTGCTGCAGGTCTTCCGGCGCGGCCCGGTATCGGGCGTCGGCCTGCACCATCACGCGGCGGATGCGGCCCCGGTCGATGAAATCGTTCACGTACACGCCGCCCCAGGCCGCGCCCAGGGTGGCATTGACGTCGTCCAGCGCCAGGCCCAGCGTGCGGGCGCGCACCTGGTCGATCTCGATGCGCAGTTGCGGCACGTCACTGCCGCCGTCGGCATCCACGTACAGCATGCCGGGCAGCGCGCCCGCCCCTTCGGACAGCCCGGCTGCCGCGGCCGCGAGCGAGGCCGCGCCATTGCCGGCCGCGTCCTGCAGCCAGAATTCCAGGCCGCCGGCCTGGCCCAGGCCGTCGATGGGCGGCGGGACCATGGCGAACACACGGCCGTCGCGCAGGCCGGCCAGGGCGCGGGTGGCCCGCGCGGCGATCGCCTGCGCCGTGTTGTCGCCCGCGCCCCGCTCTTCCCACTCCTTCAGCGAGACGAAGGCCATCCCGGCATTCTGGCCGCCGCCGTTGTTGCCGAAGCCGGCGACGGTGTAGATGGCATCGACCGTGGCCGTCTCGTTTTCCAGGAAGTGCCGCTCGACCTGCGCTGCCAGCGCGGCGGTGCGTTCGTACGGGGCTCCGGGCGGCAGCGCGAAGCGCACCATCACCGTGCCCTGGTCGTCCTCGGGCAGGAAGGCCGTCGGCAGGCGCAGGTAGGCAAAGGCCGCCACGGCCAGCATGGCGCCGTACACCAGCAGCCAGCGCAGGGGGCGGCCCAGCAGGCTCGCCAGCGCGCCGTCATAGCGTGACTGCACACGCTGCTGCAGCAGTTCCAGCTTGCGCGCCAGGCCGCTGCCGCCAGAGTGCGGACGCAGCAGCCCAGCGCACAGCACCGGTGTCAGCACGACGGCGACGACGACGGACAGCGCCATCGCGGTGACCAGGGTGATGGCGAACTGGCGGTAGATCACGCCCACCGAGCCGGGGAAGAAGGCCATCGGCACGAACACGGCGCCCAGCACCAGCGCGATGCCGGCCAGTGCACCGCTGATGCCCTGCATCGACATCAAGGTGGCGGCGCGCGCATTCAGGCCTTCCTCGCGCATGATGCGTTCGACGTTCTCGACGACGACAATGGAGTCGTCCACCAGCAGCCCGATGGCCAGCACCATGCCGAACAGGGTCAGCGTGTTGACGGAATAACCGCAGGCAGCCAGCATGGCGCAGGTGCCCAGCAGGACCACGGGCACCGTCACCAGCGGAACCAGCGTGGCGCGCCAGCCGCCCAGGAACAGGAACATGACGGCGCCCACCAGCACCACCGCCTCGGCCAGGGTGACGGCCACCTTGGCGATGGAGCGCTTGACGAAGCGGGTGGCGTCTTCCGGATACGTCACTTCCACGCCGTGCGGGAAGGTCAGGCCGGCGATGCGCGCGCGCACGGCGGCGGCGGTGCTCAGGGCATTCGCGCCGGGGGCCAGCATGACGGCAAACCCCGAAGCCGGCATGCCGTTCAGGCGCGACGTGCTGCCGTAACTTTCGCTGCCGATCTCCACGCGTGCCACGTCTTCAAGGCGCACGACGGCGCCGTCGCCACCCGTCTTCACGACGAGCGAGCGGAATTGCTGGGGCGTGCGCAGGCGCGACAATGCCGTGACCGTAACGTTCAGGCCCTGCCCCGTGGCCGACGGGCGCGCGCCCAGTTCGCCAACCGGTACTTCCGTATTCTGTGCCTCGATGGCGTCGATGACGTCGCCCGGCATCAGCCCGTAGCTGTGCAGCTTGTGCGGATCGAGCCACACCCGCATCGCATACGGCGCGCCGAAGTTGCGCACCTGGCCCACGCCGGGCACGCGGCCGATGGCGTCGACCACCTGGCCGCTCATCCAGTCGGCCAGGTCGGCGTCGCTGTGCCGCCCGCTGCGGTCGGCGAAGACGGCCACCATCAGGAAGCTGTTCTGCAGCGCGCTGACGGACAGGCCGTTCTGCTGCACGGCACTGGGCAGCCGGTAGGCCACCTGGTTGACCTTGTTCTGTACCTGCAGCTGGGCCAGCACGGGGTCCAGGCCCTGCTGGAAGGTCAGCATCAGTTCCGCCTCGCCCGAAGAGTTGCTGGCCGAATCGAAGTACAGCAGGCCGTCGACGCCTTTCAGTTCCTGTTCCAGCACCTGCGTGACGGCGTTCTCCACCACCGTCGCTGAGGCGCCGGGATACATGGCGGCGACCCGCACGACGGGCGGCGCGATGTCCGGATACTGGGCCACCGGCATGCGCCACAGGGCCACGCCGCCGGCCAGCATCAGCACCACGGCCAGCACCCAGGCCAGCACGGGCCGTTCGATAAAGAAGCGCGACAGCATGTCAGCCCTCGCCTGGCGGCATGGCGATGGCGCTGACCGGCGCCGGCGCTGAAGGCACGGCGGCCGTGCGCTCGCGCCACGCCACCGCCTTGACCGTCGAGCCCGGCGCCACCTTGGCGGCCCCTTCGACGATGACGCGTTCGCCCGTCCGCAGCCCGGCACGTACCGACCACTGGCCGCCCTGGTCGCCCGCATCGGCGATCAGGTCCAGCGCGCGCTGCTCGACCTTGCCGGCGCTGTCGACCACCCAGGCCGTCGCTTCATTGCGTTCGTTGTGGCGCACGGCCTGGCGCGGCAGCAGCACGGCGTCGGGCTGGACGCCCTGCTCCAGCCTGGCCCGCACGTACATGCCCGGTACCAGCAGGCGGTCCGGATTCGGGAAGCTGGCACGCAGGGTCACGGAACCGGTGTCGCCGTCCACGTTCATCTCGGTAAATTTCAGCGTGCCCGCATGTCGGTAGGGCTGGCCGTCTTCCAGCAGCAGGGTCACCGTGGCCTGGCCCGGCTGCAGCGCGCCGCTGCCCAGCCGACGCTTCAGCTGCGTCAGCTGCTGGCTCGATTGGACGATATCGACGTGGATCGGGTCGACCTGCTGGATGCGCGCCAGGGGTTCGGCCTGCTCGCTGGCCACCAGCGCTCCTTCCGTGAAGGCCGAACGGCCGATGCGGCCGGCGATCGGCGCACGGATGCGGGTGCGCTGCAAGTCGATCTGCGCCGTGCGCAGCGCCGCCTGGCGTGCCTTGACCCGGGCCAGGCCCTGTTCGTAATTGGCCTGCGCCAGGTCATGGTCCTGCTGCGTGACAGTCTTGCTGTCGATCAGGCGCCGGTAACGTTCGGCGATGATGCGCAGGTTGACGAGGGCCGCCTGCTCGATGGCCAGTTCGGCCTCGGCCTGCTCGTGGCGGGCCGCATGGCTTTCGCTGCCGATTTCGTACAGCAGCGCACCTGCCGCAACGTCCGTGCCTTCCTCGAAGTGGCGCCGCACGATCATGCCGCCCACCTGGGGCCGCACTTCGGAGACGCGCAGCGCCGTCACGCGGCCCGGCAGCTCGGCGCGCAGCGGCACCGGCTGGGTCTTTACCGTCAGGACCGCAACGGTGGTGGCTGCGGCCTTCGGCTCCGACACCGCCGGCGGCTCGCCGCAGCCGGCCAAGGTTGCAGCCATGGCCGCGAGTGCCGCCATGGACAGGCACATCGATTTTCCCAGCATGGACATCCCGTTCTTGTTATCGTAAAAGTAGTGAAAGCCTAGGCGGCCAGTGTGGCGCCACCGTCGACGACCAGTTCCTGCATCGTGATATGGCCGGCCAGGTCGGAGGCCAGGAACAGCACCGTGTTGGCGATCTCGCGCGCGGTAGCGATCTTGCGCAGGGGGATACCGACCTTGAACTGCTCCGGCAGGCCTTCGATGGTGCGGCGCATGCCCTGCTCGTCGGGCAGCATGGCGCGCAGCATCGGCGTATCGGTGGACCCGGGTGACACCACGTTGCAGCGCACCCCGTACTGGGCCAGTTCCAGCGCGGCGCAGTGGCTCATGCCCACCAGCGCCGACTTCGACGCGCAGTAGGCCAGCATGTTCAGGCGCGGCACCCGCGCAGCGTTCGAGGCCACGTTGACGATGGCGCCGCCCCGCTGGGCGCGGAACTGCGGCATCAACTCGCGCAGCAGGTAGAACACGGCGCTGACATTGATGTCGAAGCTGGCCTGCCAGTCTTCGACGGTGGTGGAGTCCAGGGTGCCCAGGCGCAGTACGCCGGCAGCGTTGACCAGCACGTCGATGCGGGGCGTCTCGGCCAGAAGCTGCCTGCACGCTTTGCCGATGCCCGGCCTGTCCGTGATGTCCAGGCGTACGGTGCGAAAAGGGTAGCGCTTGCCGGCCGGCCCATCCGGGTGGGCTTCTTCCTCGTCGAAGGCGCGGTCGATGCCCGTCACGCGCGCGCCCAGCTGGCGGAACGCCATCGCGATCTGGTAGCCGATGCCGCGCGCCGCGCCCGTCACCCACACCTGCCGGCCTTCGAACTGCAGGGCCGGCGGCGCCAGCGGACGCGCGCTTTGTGCCGTGCCCAGGTTCATCTGGTCTGCGAGCATCATGGTGCGGTCCTCAGGCAGCCTGCTTGCGCTCGACCAGCGCCCACCAGGCATTCAGGGTCGGCGTGACGGCCAGCTCCTCGAACGACACCTTGATGCCGCGCTTGTCCAGCTCCGCCACCAGGTTCATCACCTCCAGCGAATCGAGGCCATAGTCCATCAGGTTCTCGTCCGCACCGAAGCCGGTATCGTCCAGCGCCGGCGCCACGCGCTCGCGCAGCCAGTCGATGGTTGGCGCCTCATGCCGGGCCAGCACGGTGCCGGTGGCGACGACGGCGCCGCAGCGGCCCGCCACGTAGTCCAGCGCCATGCGGTGCTCGCGCTCGGAGAAATCGGCCACGGCGTCGGCCACCATGAAGGCCTGGATGTCGCGCATGAAGGCGTCCAGTGCCGTCGTCATGCAGCCGATATGGGCATACACGCCGGTGATCAGCAGCTGGTCGCGGCCCCAGTCGCGCATCAGCTCCTGCAGGTTGGAGCGCTGGAAGGCGCTGTAGCGCCACTTCACCAGCACCGTGTCGCCCGGCGCCGGCGACAGCGCGGCCGTGACCTGCTGCAGGGCCGGGTCGGCCGTGGTCAGGCCCGGGCCCCACATATCGTTCAACAGCGCCCGCTCGGCGATGCTCTGTTCGACGGGCTGCGCCGTGTAGACGACGGGCACGCCGGCCGCGTCGGCCCAGGCGCGCAGCCGGCCGATATTGGCAATGAGGGTCGTCAGCAGTTCGCTGTCGGCGCCGTAGAAGCGCAGGAAGTAGTCCTGCATGTCGTGCACCAGCAGCACGGCGCGTTTGGCGTCGACGTGCCATTGCACGCGGTTGACGGGCAAGGCATCGGACGCGGGCAGCGGGTAGGAGGAAATCGAAGGAATGGCCATGTTGTTCTCTTTTCTGAAATGGGTCAGGCAGCGGCCTGGTTCGTTTCCAGGCCGGCGACCGTGGCGCGCAGGCGCACCTTGTCGGTCTTGCCGACGGCCGTCAGCGGCAACGTGTGGAACATGCGGAAGCGGTCCGGCAGCTTGAAGTCGGCGACGCCCTGCTCGCGCAGGTATTTGCGCAGCAGCGGCGGGCGCAGGGAATTGGCAAGGTCGGCGGCAACGTCGGCCGCGGCGTCGACATCGGGGCGGGCCACGATGCAGGCGCAGCTCATTTCGCCCAGCAGCGCATGGGGCACCGATACCAGCGCCGCCTGCAGCACGCGCGGGTGGCGCAGCAGCAGGTTCTCCACTTCCTCGGCGGCGATCTTCTCGCCGCCCCGGTTGATCTGGTCCTTGACGCGGCCAACGACAGCCAGGTAGCCGTCGGCGCTGCGGCGCACCAGGTCGCCCGTGGCGTAGAAACCGTCCGCGTCGAACACCTGGGCGTTGTGCTCGGGCGCGCGGTAGTAGCCGCGGAAGGTGTAGGGGCCGCGGGTCTTCAAGAGCCCTTCCTCGCCGTCGGGTACGGGCTGGCCGTCCAGGTCGACCACGCGCACTTCGTCGAAGGGGCTCATGGGCCGGCCCTGGGTCGTGTAGACCTTGTCGTCCGGGTCGTCCAGGCGGGTGTAATTGACCAGGCCTTCGGCCATGCCGAACACCTGCTGCAGCGCGCAGCCCAGTTCCTCGGGCACGCGGCGCGCCAGCGCCTCGGCGAAGCTGGCGCCACCCACCTGCAGCAGGCGCAGCGAGGCCAGTTGCGCGCGCCGGCCAGGCGCCGCCTGCAGCCACAGCACCACCGCCGACGGCACCAGGGCCACCATCGTCACGCCGTGGCGTTCGACCAGCGCGAAGCAGCCCAGCGGTTCCGGCGACGGCGCCAGCACCACCGTGCCACCCGCGTAAAAGACGCCCAGCGCACCGGGAGAGCTGAGCAGGAAGTTATGCCCGGCCGGCAGCGCGCACAGGAACCGCGTGCCCGTATCGAGCCGGCAGATCTCTGCGCTGCGGCGCACGCTGTAGTAATAGTCGTCGTGGGTGCGGGGGATCAGCTTGGGCGTGCCCGTGCTGCCCCCGGAGAGCTGGAAGAACGCCACTTCGCCCGCCGGCGACGGCGCCAGGGCAGCATTCCCGCCCTCTTCCGCCAACAAGCCGGCAAGTTCGGCGGCGCCGGCGGGCGCGCCCAGCACCAGCACGTGCGCCAGTCCTGGTACCTCGCCGTGCAGCGTGGCCGCGAAGGCGCCGTCGGCGAACAGCGGGTGGGCGCCGGCGCCGATCACCACCTTCGGCTGCAACTGGCGCGCGTAGGCCGTCAACTCCAGGCGCTGGTGGCTGAACAGCGCATTGACGGGCGCAACGCCGATCTTCAGCAGCGCGAAGTAGACGATGTAGAACTCGGCCACGTTGGGCAATTGCACCACGGCCGTGTCGCCGCGTGCCAGGCCGCGCCGAGCCAGCGCGTGGGCCAGCCGGTTCGACAGTGCGTCCAGTTCCCGGTAGCTTACCTGGCGTTCGCCGCAGACGATGGCGATGCCGTCCCCATTGTCGCGACACTGGCGCGCCAGGATGTCGGTCAGCGGCAGGTCGAGCCAGCAACCGGCTTCGCGGTAGCGCCGGGCCGCGTCCTCCGGCCATCGGGTGAAATCGATGGCGCTCATGCTGCCTCCGCCGTGGTGCCTTGTGCGCGGCCGTCGCCGGCGGCCGGCGCGCGCGCGCCCAGTGCCCGCAGCATGGTTCCCAGCTTGCCCTGGGTTTCGGCCCACTCGGCATCCGGGCAGGAATCGGCGACGATGCCGGCGCCGGCGAACAGGCGGATGGTATTGCCTTGCACTCTGCCGCAGCGGATCGTCACGGCCCATTCGCCGTTGCCCTTGGCGTCGCACCAGCCGACGATGCCGGCGAACAGGCCCCGATCGAAGGGTTCGACCAGGTCGATCAGCTTGCGCGCCTGGCGCGTCGGGTAGCCGCAGACAGCCGGCGTGGGGTGCAGTTGGCAGGCCAGGTCGAGCGCCGTCAGGTTCGGGTCGCGCAAGCTGCCTTCGATGCGGGTCGACAGGTGCCACATGGCGTTGGTCGACAGCAGCGACGGCTGCTCCGGCACATCGAGTCCTGTGCACAGGGGCGCCAGCAAGCGGTGGATCTCGTCGGTGACGAAGCGGTGTTCGCGCAGGTCCTTGGCCGACTGCAGCAGCGCGCCGCCAGCGGCTGCATCGCTGTCGGCGTCGGGCTGGCGCCGCGCCGAACCGGCCAGCGGATTCGAGACGATGCGGCCGCCTTCCTTGCGCAGCAACAGCTCGGGACTGACGCCCACCAGTTCGGCGCCGTCGGCCAGCGACACGCGGAACTGGTAGCCGGTCGGGTTCTGGGCCGCCAGGCTGGCGAACAGCTGGCCGGCATCGGCGTCGCCGGCCAGTTCCACTTCCAGCACGCGCGACAGCACGGCCTTGCGGATGTCGCTCAGGCCGAAGTTCGCGATGGCCTGCCGCACGCCCTGCTTGAAGCGCTCTTCGCCGGGGATGCTGGTTGAAGACAGGATCGGCGGCATCGTGCCGGGACCGGGGCGGGTGTGCGCATCGCGCTCGAAGATGTCGCTGGCCAAGGGCACGACCAGTTCGGACGGCTGGGCGATATCGAAGGGAATCGCGCCGATCGCGATCGGGTCGTCGATGCCGGCCGCGCGGGCCCGCTCGAAAGCCTGGGCCAGCGCCAGCTGAAGGTGGCCGCCCTGGGCGGGCGTGCCGATTCGTTCAAAGATGCCGTCGGCACGCACGCTCTTGTGCGGCGACAGGAAAAGGGATGATGCCATCGTTACCTCGCAAACTATGGGAGACGTTCACGTTGGCTGGCATCATGCTGGCTACGTTGGGGCGGCGCCCCGGGGAGGTCAGAAATCGTAAGTGGCGCTGACGTAGTAATTGCGACCCAGCTCGAAGAAGTCGAAAGCCTTGTTCTTCTTCTCCAGGTCCACGTCCGTCAAATTCTTCACGCCGGTACGCACCGTGAGGTTCTTGTTCACCTTGGCCGACAGCGACAGGTCGACGCGGGTATAGCCCGGCAGTTCCTGGGTCAGGTAGAACTGCTTGCCCGTGTAGTGGGCCGACAGCGAGGAACGGAAGCGGTCCGTCATCTTCCAGTTCAGCGCCACCAGTCCCGTGTTTTCGGGGCGGTTTTCCAGCCTGGCCTCGGTGCCTGTTTCGTCGATATAGTCGGCTTTCAAGTGGGTGTAGTTGCCTTTGACGGTGAAGGCCGGCGACAGCACCACCTCCCCCTGCAGCTCGACGCCGCGGGTCTTGGCCTTGGCCACGTTGGTCCATGCGCGCGATGGGCCGGCGGCGTCGTAGGTGGCGACGATCATGTCCTCGACGTCGTTCTTGAAGACGACGGCGGAGAAGTCCCAGCTGGCGCGGTGGATCTCGAAGCCCGCTTCGTAGTTGGTGCTGGTCTCTGGCGACAGGTTGGCGTTGCCGGACAGGTAGCACTTGCCGCCGCAGCTGACGGTGCGGTACTCGGGGCTCAGCTGGTAAGCCTCGGGGGCCTTGAAGGCCTTGCTGATGCCGCCCTTGACGGTGACGCCATCGAGTCCCTGCCACACCAGGTAGCTCTTCGGCGAGAAGTGATTGCCGAAGCGGTTGCTGTCGTCGAAGCGGCCGGCGAGGGTCAGGCGCAGGTTCGGCGCCAGCGCCAGTTCGTCCTCGACGAAGAAGGCCTTGCTGTCGGTGCTGATGCGGCCCGATTCCAGGTAGGTGGCGCCGTCCTTGATGACCTGGCGGCGCAGGTCGATACCGGCCGTCACGGCATTGATGCCCCAGTTGAAGTTGGCGTAGGCCTTGGCGTAGGTGTTGTCTTCGTGGAGCACGCGCTCCTGCGGCGCGTTGTAGCGGCTGTTGAAGTCGTCGATGCGGGCATGCTCCTTCGTGACGAAGGCCGTGGTATTGCCCCAGCCCCAGTCAGCCTTGTGCGTGACGCCGAAGGTGCCCCGCTCGATTTCCTGCTCGCGGTAGTCGCGCGTGGTCCAGTCCCAGGCCGCGTTGTAGTCGTAGTAGAACAGCGCGCGCGGGCGCTTGTCGCGGTTGTAGCTGGCGTCGATGTCGAGCGACTGGTTTTCCGCCAGCTTCACCGTCAAGGTGCCGTTCAGGTTCGCCGCGCGCTTCTCCTCCAGGCGCGCCGGACGCGTGTCGTCGGATTTCGACGTGGCGTACCAGGCGTCGCGGTCGTAGAATTCGCCGGCCAGCGACAGGCCGAAGGTGTCGTTCAGCGCACCGGAGACGGCCGCGCTGACGCGGTACTGGTCGCCCTCGTCACCTGGCTGCACGACGCGGTACTCGCCGCCGATGCTGCCCTTCCACTCGCGCGTGGGCGCCTTCGTGATGATGTTGACGACGCCGCCGATGGCGTCGGAACCGTACAGCGCCGCCATTGGGCCGCGCACGATCTCGACGCGCTTGATCGAGGACAGCGGGATCGAGCTGAAATCGAAGTCGCCGCCGCGCCACAGGGCGCCGCCCGAGGACACGCGCTTGCCGTTCACCAGCATCAGCGTGTATTTGCCGCCCAGGCCACGGATCTGGATCTCGTCGCGGCCCGTGCTGTCCGTCATGTTGTTGACGCCGACCGTATCGCGCAGCAGGTCCGGCAAGCTGTTGACGGGCGACTTGTTGATGTCTTCCTCGGTGACGATGGTAGTGAAGGCCGGCGCCGACGCGGCCGTGTGATTGCGCAACGAGGCCGTGACCACCACCACGGACTGCTCGGAAACCGCTGCCCCAGCGGGTGCTTCAGGCGCATCGGCGGCCAAGGCCTGCTGGCCGATGGCGGCAATACTGATTGCTAACAGCTTTCTAGTGATGGACATTATGTTTTGCCTATTGTTATAAAATTCGCACTTCCCAAGAACGCGAATGATACTGATTCTCATTTACATAGGCAATGACTTTTTTCGGTCGGCCGGCCGCAGCCCGCCGGAACCGGTCAGACGCGTAAAACGGGGTAAATTTCAGAAATAAACTGTAGCGTTATCGCAACAACACAGGCGGGCCGTGCCCCGCATGGCGCATTCGGTGTCTGACACCGATGTCGTGGCACCGATGGCGTGTTGCTCGAAAACCGGTGTCAGACACCGGTTTTCGAGCAACACCGCTGTTGAGTTGCGCGTCCGATTCAGGTGTCTGACACCGATTTGTCGGACTGCAGGCTTAGCGTACGGTCAGCTTGCCCGTGCCGGCGTTGTTAAAACCGGTGTCAGACACCGGTTTTCGAGCAACACCGCTGTTGAGTTGCGCGTCCGATTCAGGTGTCTGACACCGAATTGTCGAACTGCAGGCTTAGCGTACGGTCAGCTTGCCCGTGCCGGCGTTGCTGAGCACGGCCTGCTTGACGGCCGAGGTGGACAGCAGTTGCACGCTGTACGGCACGGTCCAGCCTACTGCCGCGCTGAAGCTGCACTTGTTGGCGACGTCCAGCGCTGCCCCGTTCAGCAGCGAGCCTGAATCGGTGATGGCCCCCGTCTTGCTCGACGAGCCGGGGTTGGTCAGGACGTTGGCGCAGCTGGAGGCGCCGGCGATGTCGAAGGCATTGTTCTGCGAAATGATCTTGGCCAGGTAGGCCACGCCGATGCTGTAGTGGTGCGGATACACGGCGTGCGAGCGGCTGCCCTCGAAGTAATTGTTGTACAGGTGGACCATGCCGAAGCGCACGCGCGGTGCCCGTTCCGACACGTGCAGGAAGTGGTTGTTGTTGAACGTGACGGTCAGGTGGCCGTTATCGCTGGTGGTGCTGTCCGAGGAGCCGATCAGGTTGTTCTTCGTGTGCAGTTCGAAGCGGTTGTTCGACACCGTCACGTAGTCCGAGCCGTTCTTGACGTCCAGCGCGCCGTCGTGGCATTGCTTGACCTTGCCGTTGCTGACGGGCAGCGTGTTGTCCGTCACGGGCGCGTCCGTGAAGACGTTGTGGTCGATCCACACGTTCTTCGAATTGTTGATCACGACGGCGTCGAACTCGGAGTTCCAGTTGCCGGTACTGCCATCGTTCGGGTCCCACACGGGATTGACGTCGCAGGGGTTGACGATGGCCAGGTTGCGCACGATGACGTTCTGTACACCGCTGATGGAAATGGTGGCATTCACCAGGCGCGCATCGCTGCCCGTGCCGATCAGGGTGCTGTTGCTGCCCACCTTGATCTGGCTGCGCGTCGACTGGTCGCTGGTGCTGGTGAACGGGCCGCCGTTGTCGGCCGCCGCCATGTCGATGGTGCCGGTCAGCTTGATGATCTTCGGATTATTGCCCTGCGCCTTCAGCGCCGCCAGCAGCTGGTAGGCCGAACTGACTTTGTAGATGGCCGTCGCTGGCGCCGCGGCACCGCCCGTGGTACCGCCGTTGCGTCCCGCCCAGCCGCTGGCCGGCGCCGCTTCCGTGCTGGCATCGGTGCCGGCGCCGGGTGTCGGGGTCGGGGTCGGTGTCGGGGTGGGTGTCGGCTCGGGGGTCGGCGTGGTTCCGCCGGCCGGGCCGACCGCGCACTTCTTGGCTACGCCGGGATTCGGGTCGGAGCCGAAGGTCGCCACCGTGCACGGAACGTTGTTGGACAAGGTCTTTACGACGAACTTGTCCTTGCTGCCGAACGAGACGGCGCGCGAGCTGGTGCCCACCTTGCACGTGCCGCCCTGGTCGGCGCACTTGGAGTAGCCAGAGGGCCAGTCGGCCGCCTGGGCCGCGCCTGCCGTGATCAGCAAGGTCGCCATCAGGGCTGGCATGAGATGTTTTGATGTCAAGATTAGTCTCCCAGTTGAAATATCCTGCGGCAACGGCGCCGCAGGTCAACTGACATCATACAACTTCCAGTCCTAAAACATTCAATAAAAGCAATGTTGCGCAACAATTGAGCAGCGCCATTTCACAATGCTCAGGCCTTGATCGAAGTGCGGTCTTCAGGCGGAGGTCTTGCCTTCGGTGCCCCGCTGGGCGCGATAAATTCCCCGGTGGCCGGAAAACAGATAGGCGACGACGCAGGCCAGCGCCGCGTACGGACCGACGGCAGGACCGAACAGTTCCAACGCCATCACCGTCGACGCCAGCGGCGTATTGGCCGCGCCGGCGAACACGGCAACGAAGCCGACACCGGCCAGCATGGCGAACGGCAGGTGCAGCAGCGGCGCCAGTGCGTTGCCAAGGGTGGCCCCGATATAGAACAGGGGTGTCACTTCGCCGCCCTTGAAGCCACTGCCCAGGGACGCGACGGTGAACACGAACTTGCCCAGCCAGTCCCACGGCGGCAGCGGCTGCGCGAAGGCCTCGACGATGACGGGGATGCCCAGCCCGACATAGCGCTGCGTGCCGATGGCCCACATGGCGCAGGCGACGACGATGCCGCCCAGCGCGAGGCGCAGCGGCGCATACGGCAGCCACGCCTTCATCGCTTTGGACAGGCCGTGCGTGGCGCCCGCGAACGCCCTGCCCGCCAGGCCGAAGACGATGCCGGCGGCGACGACGGCGCCAACGCTCCATGCCGTGATGGCGGGCACCGCGCCGATGGCGTAGTGGGTGTGATGCACGCCCCAGGCCAGTCCGACCTGGTCGGCCAGGATGGCGGCGGCGATGCAGGGAAAGATGGCATCGTGGCGCAGGCGCCCGATCACCAGCACCTCCAGGCCAAACACGGCGCCGGCCAGCGGGGTGCCGAACACCGAAGCGAAACCGGCGCTGATGCCGGCCATCAGCAGCAGGCGTCGGTCGCCCGCTGCCAGGCGCGGCAGCCGTGACAGCTGGTCCGCCAGGGTACCGCCCATCTGCACTGCCGTACCTTCGCGTCCCACCGAGGCGCCGAACAGGTGCGAGATCACGGTGGCGGCCAGCACCAGCGGCGCCATGCGCAGCGGCACGACGTTCTTCGGGTCGTGGATTTCGTCGATCAGCAGGTTGTTCCCCGCTTCCACCGTGCGCCCGAAGCGCCAGTAGACCCAGCCCACGGTGAAGCCGGCCAGCGGCAGGCCCCATACGATGGCGGGATGCGCGAGGCGCCAGGCGGTGGCGGCATCGAGGGCGAACAGGAAGAGGGCCGAAGCGCTGCCCGCCAGCACGGCGACCAGCGCTGACAAGGCGCTCCATTTCGCCAGGTAGGACAGCATGCGCGGCAGCGACGCGGGAGGTTCGGGCAGGGAAGTCATCGGGGGCGAATATAGCATGGCCCCGGTGCTTGCTGCCCTGGCAACCAGTTGCCGTGAAATTGGGGTCTGTCCCCATTTTTCAGGCGACGTCAGTGGTGCTCGTGCCCTCCGCCCCGTCGTACCTTCATCGCATCCTCGGCGGGTACCGCAGGCGCGCCCGGTGCCGTCGGCGCGGGCGGCAGTTCGCCCGTCCATTCGTAGGCCACCGTGCCCTTCGGATGCCGGTACGGGCCGGGGTCGCGGTAGTCGCCTCGGCGTCCGTCGGGGCGCACCTTCAACAGCGTGAACATGCCGCCCATCTCGATGTCGCCGTACTGGCCCTTCCCCGTCATCATCGGCAGCGTGTTTTCCGGCAGCGCCATCTGCATGCCGCCCATCGAGCCGCCCTTCTCACCCATCACCATATAACCGGGCACGAGCCGGTTGATCTTCTCGGCCACGCCCCGATGGTCGACGCCGATCAGGGTCGGTACGTCGTGGCCCATGGCGTTCATCGTGTGGTGCGATTTATGGCAGTGGAACGCCCAGTCGCCGGGGTTGTCGGCGACGAACTCGATGGCGCGCATCTGGCCGACGGCGATATCGGTCGTCACTTCCGGCCACCGTGCCCCCGGCCTGACCCAGCCGCCGTCCGTGCCCGTCACTTCGAAGGTATGACCATGCACGTGGATCGGGTGGTTCGTCATCGTCAGGTTGCCGGCGCGGATGCGCACACGTTCGCCCTGGCGCACCACCATCGGATCGATGCCGGGGAAGACGCGGCTGTTGAAGGTCCACAGGTTAAAGTCCAGCATCGTGTTGACCCTCGGCGTGTAGCTGCCAGGTTCGATGTCATAGGCCCCCAGCAGGAACACGAAGTCGCGGTCCACCGCGTGCTGGCGTGGGTCTTTTGGGTGCGTCACCCAGAAACCCATCATGCCCATGGCCATCTGCGTCATCTCGTCCGCATGGGGGTGGTACATGAAGGTGCCGGCGTGCCTGGCCACGAATTCGTAGACGAAGGTCTTGCCCGGCTGGATGGCCGGCTGCGTAACGCCGGAAATGCCGTCCATGCCGTTCGGCAGGATCTGGCCGTGCCAGTGGATGCTGGTGTGCTCGGGCAGCTTGTTGGTGACGAAAATGCGCACGCGGTCGCCCTCGACCACCTCGATGGTGGGACCGGGGCTCTGGCCGTTGTAGCCCCACAGGTTGGCGTGCATGCCGGGCGCCAGTTCGCGCACGACCGGCTCGGCCACCAGGTGGAATTCCTTGACGCCGTCCTTCATGCGCCACGGCAGGCTCCAGCCGTTCAGGGTGACCACGGGGTTGTAGGGCCGGCCGTTCGGCGGCATCAACGGCGCGGCGGTGGCGGCCGTGCCCTGCACCGGCGCTTCCGGTAGCGAGGCGGCGCCTGCCTTGCTGACCATGCCGGCGCCGACCAGCGCGGCGCCCTGCAAAAACGTTCTGCGATTGCTCATTGGGGTGCTCCGTGGTGCGAGTGGTCTTCGTTTGTCGTGGTGGGCAGGCGGCCGCCCAGCGCCGCTTCCAGGGCCGCTTCGGCCAGCCAGAATTCCTTCTGGGCGCCGATATAGGCGATGACGGCGCCGCGCTGTTCGCGGGCGTCGGCCAGCAGCTCGAACACGCTGACCAGCATGCCGTTATAACGCAGCAGCGTCTCGTCGGACAGTTGCTTGCGCAACGGGATGACGACGTCGCGGTAGTGGCGTGCCAGGTCGTAGCCGGCACGGTAGGCCTGGTAGCTTTCGCGCGCCTCGCTGCGGGCATTGGCCGCCGTCTGGGCCAGCCGGTTGATGGCCTGCATGTACAAGGCCTCGGCCCGCACCGTGCGCGCGCCGCCCCAGTCGAACAGGGGGATTTCCAGGGTGATCTCGTAGCCGCGTTGGCGCTCGGCGCCTTCGCGTTCGCGCACACCGCCCAGTTCCAGCACGTTGATGAAGCGGGTGGCGCGGCTCAAGCCCAGGGATGCCGCCGTGTGTTGCGAAGCCAGCGTGGCGGCCCGGATATCGAGCCGCTCGCGCACCGCGACCTGTTCGACGTCCGCCATCTCGCGCGGCGCCGCCGGCAAGTCGGGCAGGCGTTCCGGCAGGCGGAACGCGGCCTGCTCGCCCCATAGCCCCATCAGCCGCGTCAGTCCCTCGCGCGCGGCGGTGGCGGCCGCCGTGGCGCGCACCACGTCGGCCATCGCCTCGGCATAGAAGGCCTGCTCGCGGGCCTGGTCGAAGGCGCTCCAGTTGCCGGCGCGGCGCATGCGCTGCCCCAGCTCGGCGCTGGCATCGGCCGCGGCGGCGACCTGGCGTGCATACGCCAGCGACTGCGTGGCGGCGACCGCCTCGACCCAGGCGCGCCGGGTGCTTGATGCCACCGTCACCGCCTCGTTCGCCACTTGCAGCCGCGTCGCTTCCAGCTGGCGTCCTTCGATGCGCGTCGCCAGCGGCGCCGTGATCAGGCTGACCAGGTTGAACGTCAATGTGCGTTCGATCGACGTCGTGCCGCCGCCTGTCTTGTGCTGGTAGCCGAAGGCGGGATTCCGCAGCCTGCCGGCCTGCACCAGGTCCGCTTCGGCGATGCCCAGCTCCCAGTAGGTGGCTTGCAGGCCCCGGTTGTTCAGCAGGGCGATCTGCACGGCGTCGTCGGCCGTCAGCGGCTGCGCCATCCGCGCGGCCAGCAGCTGGTCCAGCGCGCGGCGGTCGTCGTCGCTGCGCAGCAGCTTGACCGGCGCGCCGGTCTTTGCCTGCGCCAGCTCGTTGACGGCTTCGACGCCGTCCGGCGAGAACGTGGCGCAGCCGGACAGCACCAGTGCCAGCAAGGCAGCGGCTATCGGCAGTGGCTTGTTTCGTGCATCAGTCATGGTGGCCCTCGTGTCCCTTCTGGCCCTCATGGCCCTCGTGGCCCCTGTGACCCTTGTCGGCGTCCTGTACCTTGCCGTCATCCTTGCGCGCCGGGACGGGCATATGGTGACCGGCGTGCGGATCGGCGGCCGGCTTGGCCGCGCCATGGTTCATGTGCATCGCATGCCCGGACGGGCCGGCGACGGCGGCGTTGGCGGCGCGCCAGTTGACGGCGGGAGTGGAGCTGTCGGGTTTCACGGAGCGAAAGTCCGCCAGCGGCGATTGGTAGGTGCTCGCCGGGACCGGCGCGGCCGGGTTGGCGGCGTCCTGCGGCGATGCGGCGTGCGCGGACGCGCACAGCGCCAGCCAGGCGGCCAGCGTGATGGTGGGTCGATTCATTGGAATACCTCGTGCTTGAACTGCCCGCGCGGGCGCGGGCGACACCGGCCCCTGGGGACCGGACCGTCGAGATCAGGCGTGCAGGCGTTTCGGCGGACGCTCGATGCCGGCCAGGTCGACGGCGGCGGGCACCGTCGTGACGAAGGGAATGGGAGCGCTGCCCGCGTCCGGCAGGTGCGGCGCCGTGGGCATCGCGGTGGCAAGCGGCGCGCCGGTGCAACAGAAGGCGGCGCCGGCACACTTGGCATCGGGACCATGGTGGTCGCCTTTGCCGTTCTCGCCATGGCTGGCGTGCTGCTGCGCCGCCAGCATGGCCGCATGGTCGTGATGTCCTTCCATGACCGCTGCCGGCACGGCCGCCACCGGGGCCGCCGGCGGCGCGCACAGCAGCATCGTGCTGGCGGCGAATCCCTGCAGGGGTACGCCGGCCAGCAGCAGCCAGATGAGGAAGGTCCGAAGCAGCGCTTTCATGGCCGGAATCTTACCATGGCGCGCCGTCGGCCATCATCCCGCCCATTACTCGAACTGCTCGGGCGCGCGGCCGATCGGCTGGTCCATATTGGCAAGGAACCACGTCAATGTCGTCATCACGGCCACGTGGCGCTTCAGGTCCTCCGGCTTGACCTTGTCGAAGGTATCGGCAGGGGTGTGGTGGTAGTTGAAGTAGCTGCTGGTGTCGACGTGGGGCGCGAAACTGGGCACGCCGTCCGACTCCATGTAGTGCAGGTCGCCCTCCCCCAGCACGTCGCGGCGGGTCAGCGCGCCGGCGCCGATCTTGCCAAGGGTGGCCTGCAGCGGCGCGAACAGTTTTTCGTATTGGGGGCGCACGCCCGCCACGACGCCAAAGGTGCGGCCCGTGACGCCGCCGTCGCTTTCGATGGCGGCGAACTGCTTGTCCAGCGCCGCCTTGTGGGCCTGGTGGTAGGCGCGCCCGCCGCTGCCGCCGTTTTCCTCGGCCATCCAGGCCACCACGCGGATGGTGCGGCGCGGTTTCAGGTTCAGCTTCTTCAGGGTTTCGATGACGCCCATCGATGCCGTCACGCCGGTGGCGTCGTCGTGCGCGCCGGTGGCCAGGTCCCAGGAATCGAGGTGACCGGAGACGATGACCACTTCGTCGGCCTTGTCCGTGCCCGGCAGGTCGGCGATGACGTTGAAGCTGTCGGCGTCCGGCAGGTTCTGCGGCGTCAGGGTCAGGTGCATCTTGACGGGACCGCGCTTGGCGAGGCGCGCGATCAGCATCGCATCTTCGGCCGTGACGGCGGCGGCCGGAATGCGCTTATCGTTTTCCAGCCGCGTCATGCCCGTGTGGGTCAGGCGGAAGTCGGCGCCACCGATGGAACGCACCAGCGCGGCGGCCGCACCCAGGTCGGCCGCCAGTGCCGGGCCACGCGTGCGCGCCGCCGAACCACGGCCGTAGGCATTGCCGGCCAGGCCGCGGTCGGCCATGCCCTGATCGAACGGCACGTCGATCAGCACGATCTTGCCTTTCACTTGCGCGCCGCGCGCTTTCAGCTCGTCAAAGTCATGCACGATGACCACTTCGGCCGTCAGGCCGGCGGCCGGGGTGGCGCCGGAGCCGCCCAGGGCGGTCAGCACGACGTTTTGCGTCACACCGTTCGGGCGCCCCGTGTACTCCACCAGCCGGGCTTTTTCCTCGCCGCGCACCCAGTGCGGCACCTTGACCGGCTGCAGCGTCACCTTCGCGCCCAGCTTGCGCATCGTGTCGGCCACCTGCTCGACGGCGGCGGCGGCGCCGGCCGAACCGGACAGGCGTGGGCCGATCAGGTCCGTCATGTCCTCCAGCCGGCCGTAGGCCCAGTCGCTAGCCATTGCCGTATCGCGGATCTGCGCCAGGGTGGCGCTGTCGTTCGGAGAAGCGGCTTGGGCGGGCGCGGCGGCGATGGCGAACAGGCTGGCGACGATGGCGGTCAGTACGGGCTGGCGGAGGTTCATGCGTGATGGTCCTGGTGAGGTGACGCGGGGGCGCCGGAAACCCATAACGATAACGCATTTGACAAGCTTGTGCAGGGAGCTTTTTGGAATGGGCGGCGGTTGCCTGCAGCCCGCCGATGGCTTAGACTCTGCTCATGCTAAAAGGCCAACTCTGCACGGTGCGGCACCTGCTCAATACCGACCTGAATACCTTCGTCGCGCTGGTCAACGACCTGCCATCGCGCGGCGAGCATTTTTCGCTCCACTTCAAGTCACCCGAGGCGATGCGCAAGGAGTTCGTGCAGACGGGCTTCGTGACCGAGGACAGCGAACTGTTCGTCGTCGAGGACCGGCAGCACCATATCGTCGGCGTCATCAGCCACTTCAAGACGCGCACGCCGACCAGCCGCGAGATCGGCTATCGCCTGTTCGACCGCGAACTGGGCGGCCAGGGCTACACGACCGAGGCGCTGCGGCTCTTGTGCGGCTACCTGTTCCGGGTCCACCCCTGGCACCGGTTGGAAGTGCTGGCGGCGCCGGCCAATATCGCTTCCGTGCGGGTGGCGCAGAAGTGCGGCTTCCGCGTCGACGGCAGGCTGCGCGAAGCCTTCTTCATCAACGGCCGGTACACGGATGTCCACGTCATGAGCCTGTTGCGGCCGGAATGGGAGCAGCTGGAGGCCGCCACGCCCTGAACTTCCCGGAGCGTCTTGTTACAACGCCCGCCTCGATTGTAATAATCTGTATTAGCGATGGGCACGCTTGACGTGCTTCGCTATAGTCACCTCATCGGCCAACAGGCCAGTAGATAATAATGAGGGGAAACACCATGACGATCAAAAAATTCCTGGGCGTGCTGCTGCTGGGTACCGCCGTCACCGCCTCTTCCGCCGCGCTGGCCGCCGGCGACCGTGAATTCAATACCGCCGCCGGCGCCGTGCTGGGCGCGGCGATCGGCAGCCACAATGCCGGCACCGGCGGTGCCGTCGTCGGTGGCCTGGTCGGTGCTGCCGTCGGCAATGCGATCAGCTCGGACCGTCACCGCGAACGCACCCGCGTCTACGCCCAGCCGCAGCGCGTGTACTACGAGCCGGCACCGGTCTATTACGAACCGGCCCCGCGCGTCGTGCGCTACGTCGAGCCGCGCCCCGTGTACCGCGAGCGCTACTACGAATCGCGTTACTACGAACCGCGCCACCATGGCCGCGGTCATGGCCGGGGCCGGGGCCACGGCCACGGCCACGGTCACCACGGACACTGATCCGCATCCACGAAGCCCGGCACAGCCGGGCTTTTTTTATGGCGCTGTCACCCGGTCGCAGTGAACTGTCCAGCCGGCATCTTGCTGCTACTCAGCTGCTCGCCGGGAACAATGCAGCCCGTAAAAATTGCTGTGGCGTGCTCAGGTGTCGACAGTCGAGCCCGTGAATCCAGCCCAGGTAATGGGGTAAATAGC
>Ga0066798_10000038_pt1 | contig 77888 bp, 67 predicted proteins | sample PersoiDNA2013203_FD_70961 | JGI IMG/M metagenome (GOLD analysis project Ga0066798, IMG submission 70961) | Permafrost soil microbial communities from the Arctic, to analyse light accelerated degradation of dissolved organic matter (DOM) -... | ecosystem: Environmental > Terrestrial > Soil >... | reverse complement strand
CGACCAGGGCCCCGTCCTTGAACAGTTTGAAGGGCAAGCCGGCACTTGCGCGCCCGGCCGTCTCGGCGTGGCTGCCGATGTGCAGCGCGGCGCGACCCTTGCTTAGCACATCGGTCACGGGCGGCATGTTGATGGCCATCTCCACGTTCTTCGCAGTGGTCAGGCTGTGGTGTTTCGCGTGCGCGATGAAACTGCCGTTGGTGCCGTGTTCGATGCCGCCGGCGGCAAATTTCACATAACTGCCACCACCGTTGATGACGACTTCCTCTTTTGCACTGATCGTGATCCGGTTGGCCGTGTGCGTGATCTCCAGCTTTGCCAACAGCTTGATGTTGTCCGACAGTGCCTGCAGGTCGATGTCGCCAGCTGCAGCCACCATCTTCATGCCGGCTTTCTGGACGAACAGTCGCAAGGATTGGCGGACGCTGGCAAAGAAGTGCGTACCGACTGCCAAAGAGAAGCTTTTACCGGTCGTAAAAGCCGTGTGGCGGTCGCTTGATATGTGGGTGTCGCCGGTAGTCGTGGTCGCGATACCGGCGGCACTTGCGAGCACCAGGTGCGGCTTGGCCAGTTCGGGGAAACTGCCTGGTTTCGAATCTTGCCCCTTGATCACGTCGTTCTGCGATTTCAGCATCGCTGCAACGGCGTCCTGGTTTTCTACAGGTTCCTGGGCACCGTTTTTCTGCGCGATCTCCGCCAGCAGCTGATGCTGTTCCGCAGCGAGGACGAGCCGCCTCGTCGTTTCGTCCATGCCCTTGATGGGGCCGCGTGCGGCCTGCCGCGCTTCGGTCGTGATCAACAGTCCCTTGGCTGCACGTGCCACGCCGTGCCCGTCGGTGCGCAGCTCCCAGCCTTCGCCGCGCGCGTCCTTGCGCCCGCTGGTGTCTTCAATGCGCGTGATGTGGCCAAGCGACAGCTGGCTGCACTGGTGATCGCTTTTCAGCTGCGCCTGGATATTGTCCTTCGTGTCGTCGAGAACGAGGTGATTGCCGCGGCACCCACCGCCCAGTTCCCGGCTGCGCAGGCCGGCTAGCGCCTGCTGCTCCGGCAGCGCCCACGGCGGCATATTCGCCTGGTTGTAGAGCGCGCCCAGCACGAGCGGATGGTCGATATTGCCGTTGGGATAGACGACGGCCACTTCCTCGCCGACACGCGGCAAGCGAATGTGGCCGAACTCGCTGCCGGCCGCCGGCGTCATCACGCGGATCCACGGCGAGCTCTTTTCGTCATGATTGCCCAGCCGGTCCCAGTGAAACTGCAGCTTGATGCGCCCGTAGCCGTCCGTGTAGAGTTCAGCACCTGCCGGGCCGACGACTACGGCCGTGTGCAAGCCCGTGTAGCTGACGGCCTCGCTATGGTAGTTGCGGCCGGGACGCCAACGGATGTCCTCGCGAATGCACGTGAGGCGATTTTTGTAGTGGGAGGGGGCGTTTGGGCCGACCTGGTAATTATTCGATATTTCATGGTCGGCCGACAGGATCAGGTAACGGCGGTCCTCGATACTGCTGTACGGTTCAGCGTAGTCTCGCCCCGTGCGCGGCGCGGCGCTGAAGTGACCGCCAAGCTTGAACGTGCGGCCAGGCAGCACGCAGCGTTCATTGCCCGTCGCCTCGAAATACTGCGTGTCCTTGTCCGCCTCGTCCATGCGGCGCGCCGCAAGTTGTTCGCCTTCGCTGTGCAGGCGAAAGCCGTAGGCGCCGGTATCCTCGTAGACCTCGAAGGGAAAGCATTCGCCTTGCCGGTTGACCGAAGGGGCTTCGACTCGTTGCACCCGGGGATTCTTGTAGTCGAACGATGCCAGCGTCGTCTTGCCTGAACCGAGGCGCCGGATGGCAGACCACTGATGAATGCCGTCGTCCTCGCGCGAGCCGCCCTTGTCATGGAATGGAATCACATACGCTTGCTCGTCGATCGGCTTGGACAGAGTGCTGTTGTCTGAAATGATCAGCTTATGGCCGTCGAAGTTGTGTTCGTACCAGTAGTGCAGGCCCAGCGCCTCCCAGCGGCGGTGCAGGTGGTTGTAGTCGGTTTCGTTGTACTGGTTTGCAACGGTCAAGGTCGAGTCGTCGATCTGGCCCATGGTCCAGTCTGCCTGGGGATAATCCCTCAGGGTTGCTTCCGTGATCTCGAGGACGTTCTTGTTGTGGAATGACCTGCTGTCCTTGCGCAGGCGCGTGAACGCGAGCCACGGTTCGAGCACCATCCGGTAAAAGGCGAAGCCGCCATCGCTGCGCAGGAAGCGGAACTCGGTGATGTAGCCGTTGAAGTAGCGCAGGCCGCCGTCTTGCCGGACCAGGGAGATCGCCACCATCCGTCCCATCAACGTTTTAAGCGGAAGGCGCGCGTCATCCGACAGCACCTCGAGCTCGAAGCGGAAGCTGCGCGAAATCTCCTCATGCGCGAGCAGCGTGTTCGGTAGCAGGATCGCCGGGGGCCCGTCCTGCAACGGAAAGTCGAGCTGCATGAGGCGGTTGTGCTGCGAAGCGCCGCTGAATGCCGACAGTGCGGCGCCGATCGCGATATCCAGGCTTTCGCTCATTGACAGTCTCCGACAGGCGCCCGGCTTGGCCGAAGCGCCAGTGAATAATATTGAGTGGTGACAATACCCCGACACTCGCGTTCGGGGATTGCACTGTGTCAATAATTTTCCTTCGGCCTTACTCGGTGGATGCAATCCTGCCTTGCGAAGGCAGTCCGCGTCGCTGATGCTGGCGCATGCACCATCGCAGGTGACGGCGGTCTGCGCTTGCGTGGTGGGCGCTAGCGCTGCTGCCGCAGCAGGTCCAGCTTTTCGCGCAAGGTCGCGGCCGACAGCTCGCCCACGTGGCGCAGCCGCAACCGGCCCGCCGCATCGTAGAACAGGGTGGTGGGGTAGCCGAACGAGTCCGTGCGCGTGCCCAGCTGCCGGGCCGGATCGACCAGCACGTTGTCCAGTTGGCCGTGCGCGGCCAGGAATCCGGCCACGACGTCGGCCGGCTCGCCCTGGTTGACGAAGACGAAGCCGACGTCCGGATGCGCCCGCTGCGCCGCCTGCAGCACCGGCATCTCGCGCCGGCATGGCGGGCACCACGTGGCCCACAGGTTGACGACCAGGGGGCGGCCCACGAAGCTGCGCAGGGCCACGGGCGAGGCGTCCATGCGGTGCACCTCCAAGGCCGGCAGCGGCGCGCCCGCAGGCGTCAGTACCTGGTTCAGGAAGGTGCCGCCGAACCACAGGGCGCAGCCGGCCAGCGTCGCGGCCAGCAGCGGCTTGCGCAGCGGCGCATGCCGGCGCGTCAGCTCGGCCCCGACGATGCAGGCCACGATGAGGCCGGCCATGCCGTCCAACCCGCCATCGCGGAAGTCCAGTGCCGTCCAGGGGGCGGCGGCATACAGGTCATGGTGGCGCAGCACGAACAGCAGGCGCGCCACGACGAAGCCCGTGACCGTCATCTTCCACAGCACCGGCCCCGCATCCACGCCACGCCGGCGGTGCAGCCACGCGGCAACGCCGTTCGCGGCCAGTAGCGCCAGCAATGCCAGCGCCGTCCCCATCGGCAGCACCAGCGGCCCCAGTCGAATGGCGTCCATGCTTTCTCCTTATCGTGTCGATCGGCGAGCGTAACCCCGCTTTGTTAAAAATGCATGAATGGCACGCCGAATGGCGCGCCGCTGCGACGCCGATTTAGTCGCGCAAGCACTGAATGCGTGAACAAAATGATATTGGTCTGGACAGCGTGACATCGTGCATAGTTAAATCCGCCTTTCAATCTGTTACGCGGATGCCCATGCCAAGCCAGGTACGCCTTTTCGACAGTGTCCGGCCGGTCCAGCCGGCCCCGGCCGGCCCGCGCGCCATCGCCGCATGAAGCCCGGTGCCGACGCGGGGCCCCTCGGGCCCCATGACCAGCACTACCTGGTGCATGCGCTGGAAGCGGCGCTGGGACTGTGCGAACTCGACCAGCTGTTCCTGTGGGCGCAGGGGCCGCTACAGGCCGTGCTGCCCCACCACGTGCTGGTGTGCATCCGCGCCAGCTCGGATGGCGAGATCTTGCGCATCGACTGCCTGCATGCCGGCGCGCGGGTGCAGGCCCGGCACGCGGCCCTGTGCGATCCCGTCCACGGCGTGGCCGCCGCGGCGCAGCGCCTGTGGCGCCAGGGCGGCGGCGGGCCAATGCTGCTGCAACGCGGCGGCGACGATGCCGGCGCGGCGCTGGCGCAGCGGCTGGCGGCCCTCGATCCCTCGCTGATGCTGGAGCACGCGCTGGCCCACGGCAGCCCGGCACTCCCGGGCGGCAGCACCTTCTTCCTGTTGTGCGGCCTGCCGCGCCCGCCCGGTCCGCGCCAGGCCCGTTTCCTCGAACTGCTGCTGCCCGCCATGCACCTGGCGCTCCAGCGCATCAGCGTCGGCGGCGACCGGCGCGCCGCCGCCCGTGCGCTGTCGCCGCGCGAGGCGGAAGTGCTGCACTGGCTGCGCGAAGGCAAGAGCAACGACGAGATCGGCCAGATCCTCGGCATCAGCGGACTGACGGTGAAGAACCATCTGCAGCGGCTGTACAAGCTGCTGGGCGTCAGCAACCGTGCCCATGCGGTGGCGCGGGGACAGGGGCTGCGGGCCTGACCTGGGGCCCGGCAAGCGCCCCCGCGGCTGCCCGCCCAAAGCCGTGCAATAAATACATGCCAATTGCTCAACCGTTACCCCTGCTGTCAATGGAAAACCCGACAGTGCGCCAGCGCCGCAACGTCGAAATATAAAAATTGTCGAAACCTTAAATGACGTGGTAGCCTTCGGTGTTATCTCACCTGTCTTGCAGGGCGTCGAAACACTGGTGCGCGTTAAGGACGCGATGCTGTCTGCGTGCAGACGCGGTGCCGGTCCAGGCCATAAGCCGGGCGTGGCCGTTTTCATGTTTCCTGTCGTAGTAAATCGGAGGTTTGTTCGGATGCAAGCAGCAAAGTTCTACGGTAAGCAGTCCCGCACCGCGCGCGGTTTCACCTTGCTTGAATTGCTCGTCGTGATCGTCATCATCGGTTTGCTGGCGGCCTATGTCGGCCCCAAGTATTTCTCGCAGCTGGGCAAGTCGGAAGTGACGGTGGCGAAAGCCCAGATCGAGGCGTTCGAAAAATCGCTCGACACCTACCGCCTGGACGTGGGCCGCTATCCCACGACGGAAGAGGGCATGGGCGCCCTGATGACGGCACCGCCGACGGCGGGTGCCAAGTGGAACGGCCCCTACCTGAAAAAAGGCGTGCCGGCCGACCCATGGGGCCGCCCGTACCAGTACAAGGCGCCCGGCAGCAAGGGCGACTACGAGATCACGTCGCTCGGCAAGGACGGTCAACCGGGCGGCGCCGGCGACAACGCCGACATCAGCTCGCAATAAGCGCACCAGGTCGCCGCGCCCCACTCACGCCAGCACGCCATTCCCATGCAGTTCGATGTCCGTACCCTGTCGCCCGACATGGCGATCGGCCACATGGTGGTCGACGGCCGCGATGAAGCCGACGCGCGCCGCCAGGTCGAGGCGCGCGGCCTTTTCGTCAGCAGCATCAACCCCGTGCGTGGGGCCTTCAAGCCCGGCAAGGGCAAGGCACTGTCCCTGGTGCTGTTCAGCCAGGAACTGCTGGCGCTGCTGAACGCCGGTCTCGGCATCGTCGAGGCGTTGGAAGCGCTGCTGGAAAAGGAAGCGGCCCCGGCCACCCGCGGCGTGCTCGAGCGCCTGCTGGCCGGCCTGCGCGAAGGCCAGCGCTTTTCCACCGTGCTGGCCGAGCAGCCTTCGCTGTTCCCGCCCCTGTACGTGGGCATCGTCAAGGCGGCCGAAGGCACCAGCGATCTGCCGCGCGCGCTGGCCCGCTATATCGACTACCAGCAGCGCATCGACACGGTGCGCGCCAAGATCGTCAGCGCCGCCATCTATCCCTGCATCCTGCTGCTGGTCGGCGGCGGCGTGTCGATGTTCCTGATCGGTTACGTCGTGCCCCGCTTCGCCGAGGTGTATCAGGGCGCCGGGCGCAACCTGCCATGGATGTCGCAGGTGATGCTGTCGTGGGGCCAGTTCGCCGGCGCCCACACGGCCACCTTGTTTGGCGGCCTGGCGCTGGCCATCGGCACCCTGGTGTTCTTCGTGCGCCGGCTGGCCGGCAGCGGCGGCCTGCTGCGCCTGTTGGGCCGGCTGCCCGCCATCGGCGAGCGTATCCGCATCTACGAACTGTCGCGGCTGTACCTGACTTTGGGCATGCTGACCGAGGGCGGCATCACCATCGTCCAGGCCATCGAGACGGTGCAGGGCATGGTGTCGGCCAATGTCAAGAGCGGCCTGCAGCTGGCGCGGCAGGCGGTCGAGGCGGGCCTGCCCCTGTCCACCGCCTTCGAGGCCAACGGCCTGACGACGCCGATCTCGCTGCGGATGCTGCGCGTGGGCGAACGCACCGGCGACATGGGCCCGATGTTGACGCAATCCGCCGCCTTCTACGACGGCGAAATCAGCCGCTGGATCGACCGTTTCACGCGCACCTTCGAGCCTTTGCTGATGGCCGGCATCGGCTTGATCGTGGGCGCCATCGTGGTACTGTTGTATATGCCGATTTTTGACCTTGCCGGAGAAATGTCGTGAACGATCCGGCCATCCATCCCGCCATCGACGCTGCCATGCTGGCGCGGGCGCGGGCACGCCAGGTGCAATCGAAGCGCACCTTGGTGGAAGAGCTTGAAACCCTGGCCGGCATGGAGCCGCGCCTGGTGGTGCGCGCCCTGGCCCAGCCGTTCGGCCTGGCCGTGCTGGAAACCGTCGAGATGCTGGCGTTCACGCCGGCCTTCGACCTGCTGCCCCTGTCCCAGGCGATGGCGAAGAAATGCGTGCTGCTGCGCGCCAACGACGGCGTCGTCGTCGGCGTCATCGCCGACCCGTTCGACCTCGACCTGCAGACGTGGCTGGGCACGCAGGCGCGCGCCACGCCGCATGCGCCGCTGCAGATGCGCCTGGCCCTGCAGGCCGATATCCAGGCCTACCTGTCCAAGCAGGAAGAGTCCGCCCGCGCCACCGATACCCTGCTGCCCGGCGCCGACAATGCCCGCCGCGACGGCAAGACGGCCGCGGTGCTGTCGTTCGCCTCCGTATCGGAAGCGGCCAGCCCGGCGGTGCGGCTCGTCAACTCGACCCTGTACGACGCGCTGAAGGCGGGCGCCTCCGACATCCACCTGGAAAGCACCTCCGGCGGCCTGGCCGTCAAGTACCGCGTCGACGGTGTGCTCGACCATGCGACGGCCGTCAACGGCATCGAAGTGGCCGAGCAGATCATCTCGCGCCTGAAGGTGCTGGCCGAGCTCGACATCGCCGAGCGCCGCGTGCCGCAGGACGGCAGCTTCCGCGTCGAATCGGCCGGCCGCGAGATCGACCTGCGCGTTTCCATCATGCCCAGCATCCACGGCGAGGACGCCGTCATCCGGATTCTCGACAAGCGCGCCATGATCGAATCCTACGGTTCGCTGTCGCTGGAGTCGCTGGGCTTCGACGCGCCGTCGCTGGTGTCCTTGCGCACCTTGGCGCAGGAAGCCTACGGCATGCTGCTGGTGACGGGCCCCACCGGTTCGGGCAAGACCACCACCTTGTACGCGGCGCTGACGGAAATCCACAACGGCCGCGAGAAGATCATCACCATCGAGGACCCGGTCGAGTACCAGCTGCCCGGCATCCTGCAGATCCCCGTCAACGAGAAGAAGGGCCTGACCTTCGCCAAGGGCCTGCGCTCGATCCTGCGCCACGACCCGGACAAGATCATGGTGGGCGAGATCCGCGACCGCGAAACGGCCGAGATCGCCGTGCAGTCCGCCTTGACGGGCCACCTCGTGCTGACCACCGTGCACGCCAATAACGTGTTCGACGTGTTCGGCCGCTTCACCCACATGGGCATCGACCCGTATGCCTTCGTGTCGGCACTGAACGGCATCTGGGCCCAGCGCCTAGTGCGCATCAACTGCCCGCACTGCGCCGCCGAGTACACGCCCAGCGACGCCGAGCTTGCCAGCGTGGGCCTGTCCCGCGCCGACGTGTTCGATTACGAATTCAAGGAAGGCAAGGGCTGCGGCGACTGCCGTGGCACCGGCTACAAGGGGCGCCGCTCGATTGCCGAGATCCTCACGCTGAACGACGAGATCCGCGAGCTGATCGTGGAAAAGCGGCCGATCCGCCAGGTCAAGCAGGCCGCCTACGAAAACGGCACGCGCAGCCTGCGCCAGGCGGCGCTGGAACTGGTCAAGCGGGGCGGCACGACCCTGACCGAAATCAAACGGGTGACCTTGCATGCGTAGATTTCCCGGACAAGCCCTGCGCCTGGGCATCGCGCCCACGGCCGTCAGCCTGCTGCGCACCAGCCGCTGGCGTGGCGACAAGGTCACCGTGCTGGCAGAGCAGGCGCTCGACGGTGCCGCCGCCGCCACGCCGGTCGGCGCCGCGGCGCTGGCGCAGGCCCTGCGCACCCTGCTGGAAGGGCAGGACGTGGCCGGCTGGCCCGTCGGCATCGTGCTGGCCGACGAGCTGTGCCGACTGTGGCAGGTCACGCCGCCGCCCGGTGCCACGCGGTTGGCCGACATCGAGGCGGCCGCTGCGCTGCGCTTCCATGCCCTGTACGGCGAGCCGCCGTCGGCCTGGGCCTTCAGCGCGGACTGGGATGCCCGCAACAGCTTCCACGCCTGCGCCATGCCGCGCGTGCTGCTGGCGATGCTGCAGGCGCTGGCCGAGGAGCGCCAGATGCACATCGTCGAGGTGGTGCCCCATTTCGTCACGGCGTGGAACCGCTGGCACCGCGCCGTACGCGCCGGCGCCTGGTTCGGCCAGCTGCACGACCGCATGCTGACGCTGGCCGCCATCGACGACCGGGCCCTGCGCGCCATCCGCGCCGTGCCCGTGCCGCATGGCGCCGACCATTACTGGCTGACGCAGACCGTCCAGCGCGAAGCCCTGCTGCTGGGCTTGGCCGCACCGACGCTGGTGCTGCTGTGCGGCCCCTTGCCGGCGGCACTGGCCCGCCCAGCGCAGGAAGGGCAGGTCGCCTGTGTCCAGCTGGGCGCCGCGCCGGTTGGCGACGCTTCGCCCGCCATCCTGCTGGCCCGGGCCGGGAGCCCCGCATGAGGATCGGCATGAGAAACCAACTGAAGGCCATGCGCATCGATTTCGCGCCGCCCGGCTGGCGGCGCACCCTGCACCGGCTGCACCCGGGCATGGCGGCGGCCGGCCTGGCCGGCGTGCTGCTGTGCATGCTGGGCACCTGGACCATGATGGACCTGGCCGAACGGCGCGCCATCCGCGCGGCCCAGCTGGAAAGCCTGGATGCGCGCCAGCGCGCGCTGTCGAAGGCACCGAAGGCCGTGCCGGAAACGGCCATTCCGGAAGCGCAGGCGGCCGCCGTGAACGCGGCCATCATGCAGCTGAACCTGCCGTGGCGCGAGCTGGAGGATGCGCTGGCGGCGGCCACGCCGGCCAATATCGGCCTGCTGGCGCTGGAACCGGACCCGCGCAAGCGCGTGCTGAAAGTGACGGCCGAAGCGAAGAACAGCGACGACATGGTCGGCTACGTGCAGGTGCTCAAGCAGCAGGAGTTCTATAGCGGCGCGGCCCTGGTGCGCCATGAAATCGAGGAGCAGGACCCGAACAAGCCGATCCGCTTCCAGGTCGAAGTGCAATGGAGGGGCCGATGAAGGAAATTCGTTTGTCGGCCGTGCTGCTCGACGTGCGCCTGCGCCTGCTGCGTGCCGGTCCGGCCGCCGCCCTGTGCGGTGCGCTGCTGCTGGCCGGCGTGGTCCTGTGGGCCTGGCTGCTGCCCCAGCGCGCCGCCCAGATGGAAGAGATGGCGCGGCCCCTGCCGGTGCCATCGGCGCTGGCCGAGGTGGCGCCGCCCACCGCCAATGAAAACCTGGCCGCCTTCTACGCCACCTTGGGCGAGAAGCGCCATGCCGAGCTGCAGGTGAAGGTGCTGTTCGACCTGGCCGCGAAAATGGGCCTGGTGCTGGACCATGGCGAATACAAGTTCGGCTACGACAAGGGCGCCCAGGTGGCCACTTACCAGATCACCTTGCCCGTCAAGGGGCCGTACGGGAAGATCTGGCAGTTCACGCTGCAGGCGCTGGCGGCCATGCCGTTCGCCGCGCTGGACGACGTGAACTTTCGCCGTGACACGATCGCCGACACCACCGTCGATGCCCGCCTGCGCTTCACCCTGTACCTGAAGGAGCAGCCATGAAGCCGCGCCACCTGCTGATGGGTGCGGCGCTGGTGGCCACGGCCGGCCTGGTGCTGTTCGGCGAAACGGCGCCGGACACGGAAGTGGCCGAGGCGGTCGAGCGGGCCCCCCGCACGGACACCGCCACCAGCGCGACCACCGGCGCCACGGCGACAGCGGCACCGGCCGCGCGTGCCGCTGCTGCTGCCGCGGACGGCACCATCCTGCGCCTGGTGCCCCGGTCCGAACTGATCGGCGAAGCGGGCGAGGCCGCCTTCCAGGGCGCCGGCGGCATCTTCGGCGGCCAGAGCCTGGCGCCGCCGCCCGCCGTTGCCGCCGAACCGTCCGGCCCGCCGCCACCGCCGCCGGCACCGACGGCGCCGCCGTTGCCGTTCACGGTAATCGGCAAGGGCCTTTCCGGCGCGGGCTGGGAGGTCTACCTGGCCAATGGCGAGCGCACCTACGTGGCCCACGCCAAGGAGGTCATCGACGGCATGTACCGGATCGACGCGATCGCGCCCCCCACCTTGACGATTACTTATCTGCCCCTGAACCAGGTGCAGCAGCTTAATATTGGAGTCATGGATTGATGTCTCGTCACACGCAAACCGCCGCGGGCCGCCTGCGCCGCACGCTCACCCTGTCCGCGATGGTGCTGGCGCTGTCCGGCTGCGCCGCCCAGATGGCTTATCGCGACGCGAGGAACCTGATCGAACAGGACCAGGTCGAGGCGGGGCTGTTGAAGCTGCAAGAGGCGATCAGCGCCGACCCGGGCAATGCGCAGTACCGTGCCACCTACCTGCAGGCGCGCGACCGCGCCGTGGTGCGCTACCTGGACCAGGCCGAGCGCCAGACGCTGGAAGGGCGGCGTGACCTGGCGCTGCAGAACATCCAGCGCGTGCTGGCGCTGAATCCGCAGAACGAGCGGGCCCGCAGCGCGCTGCGCGGGCTCGACATGGCCGAGCGCCACGACAAACTGCTGGCCGAGGCGACCGACCTGGTGGCCCGCAAGGAATTCGAGCAGGCCCGCGCCAAGGTCGACGTCGTGCTGACGGAAAGACCGGACCAGCCCCGTGCACGCCAGTTGCAGCGCGAGATCGCCGAGAAGAACCCGGCCAGCGGCGGCGAGTCGCAGCTGGCCAAGACGTTCAAGCAGCCCATCACGATCGAGTTCCGCGACGCGCCGCTGAAGCAGGTGTTCGACGTCATCTCGCGCCGTTCCGGCCTGAACTTCGTGTTCGACAAGGACGTCAAGGCCGATGCCCGCACCACCATCATGCTCAAGAACAGCACGGTCGAGTCGGCGGTGTACTACCTGCTGATGACGAACCAGCTGGAGCAGCAGGTGATGGATGCGAACACCATCCTGATCTACCCGAATATCGCGGCCAAGCTGAAGGAATACCAGGAAACCGTCGTCAAGACCTTCTTCCTGGCCAACGCCGATGCCAAACTGGTGGCCAACACCTTGAAGACCATCCTGAAGACGCGCGACGTCGTGGCCGACGAGAAGCTGAACCTGGTCATCATGCGCGACAACGCCGACGCCATCAAGCTGGCCGAGAAGATCGTCGCCATGCAGGACATGGCCGAGCCGGAAGTGATGCTGGAAGTGGAAATCCTGGAAGTGAAGCGTTCGCGCCTGACGGAGCTGGGCGTGTCCTGGCCCACCAGCGCCACGTTCTCGCCGCTGATCTCGAACGGCGGTTCGGTGCTGACCGTGCGCGACCTCGACACCATCAACAGCGCCAGCATCGGCGTGTCGGCCCTGTCGGCCAAGATCACGGCCAACAAGACGGACGGCGACTCGAACCTGCTGGCCAATCCCCGCATCCGCGTGCGCAACAAGCAGAAGGCCAAGATACTGATCGGCGACAAGGTGCCCGTCATCACGACGACGGTCTCGCCCGGCACCAGCGGCTTTGCCCAGGAAAGCGTCAGCTATGTCGACGTGGGCCTGACCTTGAACGCGGAACCGACCATCTTCCTGAACAACGAGATCGCCATCGTGGTGTCGCTGGAAGTGTCGAATATCGTCAACCGCATCGAGACGAAAACGGGCACGACGGCTTACCAGATCGGTACGCGCCAGGCCTCCACCGTGCTGCAGCTGAAGGACGGCGAAAACCAGGTGCTGGCCGGCCTGATCAACAACGAAGAGCGCAAGACGGGCAACAAGGTGCCGGGCCTGGGCGACGTGCCCATCCTGGGCCGCCTGTTCGGCACGGGCAGCGACGACAACCAGAAGACGGAAATCGTGCTGTCGATCACGCCGCGCCTGATCCGCAACGTGCAGCGCCCGCTGGCGGACGCCTCCGAGTTCTCGGCCGGCACGGAAGCGAACTTCCGCCGCAAGCCGGACGTGACGGTGCGCGCGCCCGTGCTGCTGCCGGGTAGTAATGGCAGCCCGGCGACGCCGGCACTGCCGGCGCCAGGCGGCACGACGCCGGCCCCGACGCCGCAGGAAACGGGCACGCCGGCCAACGTGCCACTGTCGAGCTCGCAGCCGGGCCCGGCCACCAGTGTCACCCAGCCGGCCGTGCCGGCCACGGTCGACCAGCCGGCCACGCAGCAGCCGGTCCAGCAGAACCAGCTGAACCAGCTGAACCAGCAGAATCAGCAGAACCAGCCACCGGCGCCGCCGACCCAGCAATGAACACGGCAGTCCAAGCGCGCCGGCGCGGTTTTACGCTGATCGAGCTGCTCGTCACCCTGGCCATTCTTGGCCTCCTGGGCTCGCTCGCGATCCCGGCCGCCCAGGTGACGATCCAGCGCCGCAGCGAGCAGGAGCTGCGCGCGTCGCTGCACCTGATCCGCAAGGCGCTGGATGAACACAAGCAGGCCTACGACGACGGCCGCATCGCCAAGACCATCGGCAGCAACGGCTACCCGAAGAGCCTGGAGCAGCTGGTCGAGGGCGTGCCCGACCTGCGCAATCCGAAGCGGGCCAAGATCTATTTCCTGCGCCGGGTGCCGCGTGACCCGTTCAACAACGACAGCGAGCTGACCGGGGCACAAACCTGGGGCAAGCGCAGCTATGCCAGCGAGGCGGACGACCCGCGCGAAGGGGAAGATGTGTTCGACGTGTATTCGACTTCCGACAAGGTAGGCCTGAACGGCATACCGTACCGCAAATGGTGAACGCGCACATGACGAACGGCGGGCGCAAGCCCGGACGGGGCTTTACCCTGATCGAGCTGCTGGTGGTACTGGGCATTATCGCGCTGCTGCTGACCCTGGCCGTGCCACGGTATTTCCCCAGCGTCGACAAGACCAAGGAAACCATCCTGGCCGACAACTTGCGCAACACGCGCGGCGTCATCGACCAGTTCTACGGCGACACGGGCCGCTATCCCGACTCGCTCGAGCAGCTGGTGGAAAAGAAATACCTGCGTGCGCTGCCCGTCGATCCCATCACGGAACGCAACGACAGCTGGCAGCTGCTGCCGCCGGAAGACCCGGGCAAGGGCGGCGTGGCCGACATCAAGAGTGGAGCACCGGGCAATGACCGCAGCGGCAGGCCGTATTCGGAGTGGTAAGGCGCGTCGTGGCGGGGCGGGCAGGGGCGCGCGGCGTCGGCTGCACCGTGCCGCCGGCGGTTTCACCTATGTCAGCGTCATCATCCTGGTCGCCATCATCGGCCTCGTCGCGGCCACCACCTTGCGCCTGGGCGCCACGATGCAGCGCGCCGCCGCCGAGCGCGAGCTGCTGTCTATCGGCGAGCAGTACAGCGAGGCGCTGAAAAGCTATGCCGCCGCCACGCCGGCCGGCCAGCCGCAACAACCCCCGACAATGAAGGAGCTGCTGAAGGACCCCCGTTTCCCGGGCGTGCGGCGGCACCTGCGCAAGATCTTCGTCGATCCCATCACGGGCTCGACCGAGTGGGGCATCATCTATATGGGTGACAAGGTGGGCGTACTGGGCATCCACAGCCTGTCGACGGCCCAGCCGATCAAGGTGAGCAATTTCCCCGCCCGCTTCCAGGCTTTCGAAGGCAAGCACAAGTTGTCCGAATGGGTCTTCACCTTCAACGGCCAGGAGGCGCCGCCGCCTGGCCAGGTCAAGCCGGGCCAGGGTACGCCGCAGCCGGGCACGCCCATGACGGGCAACCCCATGACGGGTGGGGGCGGGCAGGGCACGGGCCAGCCGGGCACGCCGCAGACGGGTGCGCCGACGACGGCCGTGCCGGCGAACCCGGACCGGCCGGGCACGCCGCCGCCGCAGCAGCAGCCGGAGACGCCGCCGTCCGAATCGGCGGAGCCGCCCCCCGAACCGGCGGAACCGGAGGCCCCCGAGCCGGCCCCCGAGCCCGCCCCGGAGCCGCCGGCCGAGCCGCCCGAGCCGCCCAATTCAAAGTGACTTGCAATCGCTAAGTTTTTGTAAGCTGTTGCAAAAACAACAGTTTCAATAAAATTTATACAACGCGCGGACGTTGTCGAGAATATATTTGTGTTACGATTCATCTCAGCAGTAGACACTGACCAGCGACCACACTACTACTCTCACAAGGATAAAAAATGAAACTGAAATTTGCCGTTGCAGGCCTGCTGGCCGCCGCTTCCTTCTCCACCTTCGCTGCTGACCAGTCGGTCCAGATCATCGACGGCGTCGGCTCGTTCGACTCCCTGGTTGTCGGCAACGACGGCGTTCTGTCGGGCGGCGTGGACGTGCTGACGTTCGAAGGCCTGTCGGCCGGCGTGTACGACATCGTCCTGACCATCTCCGGCCAGAACCTGACGTTCGACGCAGCCAACACCACGCTGAACGGTTACAAAGGCGAAGCCTACGGCGCGGGCAAGCTGAAGTTCTTCGGCCTGGAAGCATCGGCCGCACAAAGCCCATTCGTACTGAACCTGGCAGGCAACCCTGGCGCCAAGGCCATCTACTCGGGCGAGCTGACCGTGTCGGCCGTACCAGAGCCAAGCACCTACGGCATGCTGCTGGGCGGCCTGGGCATCATGGGCTTCCTGGCCCGTCGCAAGGCGAAAAAAGCGTAATCAACGCTGCGCCAAAAAAAACCCGCTGCTCCCAGCGGGTTTTTTTACGTCCAACGGTTTTGCAGGAGGGCAGCGGCGCAGTGCATGGTCCGCGCTGCGGAACCGGCGCACCGCGCCTTGCCTGCAAAGGCGCGACGGCATGCATGCCATCGCGCCTTCCTGCCCTTTGATCACTTGCCGGTGCGGCGGAAATCCCCGACCCGGAACCCCAGCGCCAGCAGGGCGCCGAAGTACACCAGGCCGCAGATGGCGATGACGCCGGCCAGCGCGCCGGCCCGCAGCAGCGGCGTGGCGCGCAGCGCCAGCCAGTCGAACTGGGCGGCGCCGAACCAGGCGGCGGCGCCCATGACCGTCACGGCCAGCACCAGCTTCAGGAAGAACTTGCCCCAGCCGGGCGAGGGCGCGTAGATGCCGCGCTTCCTGAGGCCGATGAACAGGAACAGCGCATTGCAGCAGGCTGCCAGGCCGATCGACAGGGCCAGGCCCGCCACCTCGATATAGGGCACGAAGATCAGGTTCATCACCTGGGTCGCCACCAGCACGCCCATGGCGATGCGTACCGGCGTGCGGATGTCCTGGCGGGCGTAGAAGGCGGGCGCCAGGGTCTTGACGAGGATGATGCCGACCAGGCCGGCCGCGTAGGCGATCAATGGGCGGGCCGACATTTCGGCGGCCCGATCCGTGAAGGCGCCGTAGTGGAACAGGGTGGCAATCAGCGGCAGTGCCAGCACGGCCAGGCCGACGGCGGCGGGAATGGCCAGCAGCAGGGTCAGGCGCAGGCCCCAGTCCAGCAGGGCGGAGTACTCGACCTTGTCGCCGTCGATATTGGCTTTTGACAGGCTTGGCAGCAGGATCGTGCCCAGTGCCACGCCCAGCAGGGCCGTTGGGAATTCCATCAGGCGGTCGGCATAGGTCAGCCACGAGATGCTGCCTTCCTGCAGGCGCGAGGCGATGCTGGTGTTGATCATCAGGCTGATCTGCGACGCGGACACGGCGAACACGGCCGGGCCCATCTTCTTCAGCACGCGGCGCACGCCGGGGTCGGACAGGCCGGCCAGCGGGTTGATCGACAGGCGCGGCAGCATGCCGATCTTGACCAGGGCGGGAATCTGCAGCGCCACCTGCAGGATGCCGCCGACGAACACGGCGATCGCCTGGGCATAGACGGGCTGCTCCAGCCACGGCGCCAGGAACAGCGAGCCGGCGATCAGCGACAGATTCAGCAGCACGGGCGTGAAGGCGGGAATCTTGAACTGCTTCCACGTATTGAGGATGCCGCCGGCCATGGCCACGAAGGACATGCAGGCGATGTACGGGAACATCAACCGCGTCATCCAGACGGCGGCGTCGAAGGCGCCGGCGTCGTGCGTCAGGCCGCCGGCGATCAAGAGCACGAAGGCGGGCGCGCCGACGATGCCGATGGCGCTGACGATGAGCGTGGCCCAGACCAGGCAGTTCGCCACGTGGTCGGACAAGGTGCGGCAGGCCTCCTGGCCTTCGCGCTGCTTGTATTCGGCCAGGATGGGCACGAAGGCCTGCGAAAAGGCGCCTTCGGCGAACAGCCGGCGCAGCAGGTTGGGAATGCGGAAGGCCACGTTGAAGGCGTCGGTATAGGCGCCGGCGCCGAAAGCCCGGGCAAACAGGGTTTCGCGCAGCAGCCCCGTGACACGCGACAGCATGGTCATGCTGGAGACGGCGGCGAGGGTTCGAAGTAGGTTCATGGTGCGCGATTATAGCTGCGCTGCCGCCTGGAAATGCTGAGCTCGCGATTAAGATGCTCCAGGGATGGGGCAGGTATGCTGCAGGAATGCTGTGAAGCCGGCAAGTTTTTCGATTTTTTGAATTGCCCTGCCATCAAAAGCTGGCTATAATTTAAGGCTGTACAGAATTCAGTTACGCAGACACAACGACGACGGCATCGCAGCGGCATCATCTTTGCGGTCTCGATGGGCAACCGACTCAGGTGGTCTGTACTGCGTGGTCTCCAGGTTCTCCTGGACCAGACAGCTGAACGCACCGGTTTGGCAAACGCTATTGTTTGCAAACGAACTTTGACAACGATTTAGGAAATTCCATGGCAAATACCGCACAAGCGCGCAAACGCGCTCGTCAAGCAGTCAAGCAAAACGCTCACAACTCGGCCCAGCGCTCCACGCTGCGCACCGCCATCAAGGCTGTCCGCAAGGCCATCCAGGCTGGCGACAAGGCTGCTGCGACGCAAATCTTCCAGTCGTCCGTGTCGACCATCGACTCGATCGCCGACAAAAAGATCATCCACAAGAACAAGGCCGCTCGCCACAAGAGCCGCCTGGCAGCTGCCCTGAAGGCACTGTCCGCCTAAGTTCGCGTGCGGCGGCAATAGCCGCCAGATCGGTGCTGAGAAAAGCCCGCCCGGCCTTGCCGGTGCGGGTTTTTCGCTTTGCCGGACGCTTTCGTCCCGGTTCCCCTGTCACCTGTCCTGCTGGCGTCGCGGGGCCGGCAAATTGCCGATCTTCATTCCCGGCTTGATGTGCTTCTCGCCGAACCAGCCCTGGCGCATCTCCAGCGCATACAGCACCGGCACGTCCTTGCGCGAGCAGTGACTGTCCAGTGCCAGCGGGCGCATGTCCTCGATATTGACGATGCTGCCGTCGGCGGCGATGAAGGCCACCGACAGGGGCAGGGGCGTGTTCTTCATCCACATGCATTGCGTGGCGGGCGCATCGAACACGAACACCATGCCGGCGTTGGTGCCCAAGGCCTCGCGCCCCATCAGCCCCTGGGCGCGCTGGGCATCCGTGCTGGCGATTTCGGCCTTGATCAGGTGCATCCCCGCCGTCAGGGTCGTCACGGACATGCCGCTTTGCGCATGGGCGGCGGCCGAACAGGCCAGGGCGGCGCAGGCCAGGAATCGTTTCATCGTTACCTTCGGGCTGGACAATAAGAGCCGATTAAGCCACGCGCCCCCGGGCGGGTCAAGCGTGCGGCCCTGCTGACAGTCCAGTTCGTGTCGACATCGGGGTCAGGCACGAAAACTGACACGAGCTGGTCCGGTAAACGCGTTTCCAGGGTCGAGTCCGTGTCGAGATCGGTGCCTGACCCCGATGTTGACACGGGCTCGGCCTTGGTTGGACTTGCCGGTCCCGGCGGGGTACGGCTGGCACCGATTGCCAAGCTGGGGCATAATACGCGCCGTCTTATGTCTTATAGAAGACTCTACGGCGACAGTCCGGGTGACGCGCCCCGGGTGGCCGGCCTGGGGGAACTGTCCATCAGCTCGCGGGGCGGAGTAGAATGTGCGACGGTGTTGGGTGCGCCACAAGCGCAAACCGGCGGTTATTTATTGAGTTTCAAGTCGCGAGACCTTTCGCGAAAACTGAGGAAAAAGTGCATGAGCAGTGATCCGACCATCATCTACACCCTGACCGACGAGGCGCCACTGCTGGCGACCCACGCATTCCTGCCTGTCGTCAGTGCCTTCACCAAGCCAGCCGGCATCCGCATCGAGCAGAGCGACATTTCCGTGGCGGCCCGTATCCTGGCTGCCTTCCCGGAAAAGCTGACGCCGGAGCAGCGCGTGCCGGACGCCCTGGCCGAACTGGGCAAGAAGACGCTGGAAGCCGATGCCAACATCATCAAGCTGCCCAACATCAGCGCCTCGGTCAGCCAGCTGCAGAACGCGATCAAGGAACTGCAGGAAAAGGGCTACGCCATTCCCGACTACCCGTCCGATCCGAAGACGGACGAAGAAAAAGACATCAAGGCCCGCTACGGCAAGTGCATCGGCTCGGCCGTCAATCCGGTCCTGCGCGAAGGTAACTCGGACCGCCGCGCCCCGCGCGCCGTCAAGGAATACGCCCGCAAGAACCCGCACTCGATGCAGCCATGGTCGCAGGCCTCGCGTACCCACGTGTCGCACATGACGGGCGGCGACTTCTACCACGGCGAAAAGTCCATGACCCTGGACCGCGCCCGTGAAGTGAAGATGGAACTGGTCACCAAGAGCGGCGAGAAGATCGTCCTGAAGCCGAAGGTCGCGCTGCAGGAAGGCGAGATCATCGATTCGATGTTCATGAGCCGCAAGGCCCTGCTGGCCTTCTACGAAGCGCAGATCGAAGACGCGCACCAGACCGGCATGCTGTTCTCGCTGCACGTCAAGGCGACGATGATGAAGGTGTCGCACCCGATCGTGTTCGGTCACTGCGTACGCATGTTCTACAAGGAAGCGTTCGAGAAGCACGGCGCCCTGTTCGACAGCCTGGGTATCAACGTCAACAACGGCATGGCCGACCTGTACAACAAGATCGCCACGCTGCCGGCTTCGCAGCGCGACGAGATCGTGCGCGACCTGCACGCCTGCCAGGAACACCGTCCGGAACTGGCCATGGTCGATTCGGCCAAGGGCATCACCAACTTCCATTCGCCCAACGACGTCATCGTCGACGCGTCGATGCCGGCCATGATCCGCTCCGGCGGCAAGATGTACGGCGCCGACGGCCGCCTGAAGGAAGTCAAGGCCGTGATCCCGGAAAGCACTTTCGCCCGGATCTACCAGGAAATCATCAACTTCTGCAAATGGCATGGCGCCTTCGACCCACGCACGATGGGCACGGTACCGAACGTGGGCCTGATGGCGCAGCAGGCCGAGGAATACGGCTCGCACGACAAGACCTTCGAAGTGCAGGAAGACGGCGTGGCCAACATCACCGACATCGCCACCGGCGAAGTGCTGATGAGCCAGAACGTGGAGAAGGGCGACATCTGGCGCATGTGCCAGGTCAAGGACGCACCGATCCGCGACTGGGTCAAGCTGGCCGTCACGCGTGCGCGCAATTCCGGCATGCCGGCCGTGTTCTGGCTGGACGCCTACCGTCCGCACGAGAACGAGCTGATCAAGAAGGTCAACACCTACCTGAAGGATCACGACACGACCGGCCTGGACATCAAGATCATGTCGCAGGTTCGTGCCATGCGCTACACGCTGGAACGCGTGTGGCGCGGCCTGGACACCATCTCGGTGACCGGCAACATCCTGCGCGACTACCTGACCGACCTGTTCCCCATCATGGAACTGGGCACCAGCGCCAAGATGCTGTCGATCGTGCCGCTGATGGCCGGTGGCGGCATGTACGAAACGGGCGCCGGCGGTTCGGCACCGAAGCACGTGCAGCAGCTGGTCGAGGAAAACCACCTGCGCTGGGATTCGCTGGGCGAGTTCCTGGCGCTGGCCGTCAGCCTGGAAGACCTGGGCCTGAAGACGGGCAACGCGCAAGCGAAGGTGCTGGCCAAGACGCTGGACGCGGCCACCGGCAAGCTGCTGGACAACCGCAAGTCGCCATCGCCGAAGACGGGCGAGCTCGACAACCGCGGCAGCCAGTTCTACCTGTCGATGTACTGGGCCCAGGAACTGGCCGCCCAGACGGACGACGCGGCCCTGGCCGCCAAGTTCGCGCCGCTGGCCAAGACCCTGACGGAAAACGAAGCGAAGATCGTCGCCGAGCTGCTCGAAGTGCAGGGCAAGCCGGCCGATATCGGCGGCTACTACAAGGCCGACGAAGCGAAGGTGAAAGCCGTCATGCGCCCGAGCGCGACCTTCAACGCGGCGCTGGAAACCATCGCCTGAAGTTGAGTGCCTAAGAAAAACCCGCCGTACCGTGAGGTCGGCGGGTTTTTTATTGCCTGAAAAATGGGGTCTGTCCCCATTTTTTGAGCAACTATCCCAGCGTCACCTCGGCGAATTCCCCCGGCATCAGCGGGTGGCTGGCTAGCGAGAAGGGGCCGATGCTGCTGCGCACCAGACGCAGGGTGGGCAGGCCGACGGCCGCCGTCATGCGCCGTACCTGGCGGTTCTTGCCTTCGGCCAGGGTGATGGCGAGCCAGCTGGTGGGCTTGTCGGCGCGGGCGCGGATGGGCGGGTTGCGTGGCCACAGCCATGCCGGTTCGGCGATGCGCACGGCGCGGCAGGGCTGCGTGACGAAGTCGCCCAGGTCCAGCGGGGCCTGCAGGCGCGCCAGCGCGGCGGCATCGGGCACGCCGTCCACCTGCACCAGGTAGGTCTTCGCTTCCTTGTGGTCGGGGTGGGCGATCTTGTGCTGCAGCCGGCCGTCGTCGGTCAGCAGCATCAGGCCTTCGCTGTCGGCGTCGAGGCGGCCGGCCGGGTAGATGCCGGGAATGGCGAGATAATCCGCCAGCGATTCGCGCCCTTCCTGTGGCGAGAACTGGCACAGCACCTGGAACGGCTTGTTAAATAAAATCAGTGGCATGGAAAGCTAATCGGTTGGACGGGTTCCGGACGGCGCGGGCAGGGCGGGGAGGCGGCCGGCCAAGGGCATGGCAGCCGGCAAAATACTGGTGCATAATGAAAGACATGCCTGTTCAGTACCCCACCGGCCGCGATGCCTGCGCTGCAGCGGGCATTTTAATGCAGATTGCCGCGTCGCCAGGGGTGCCGTCCACAGCCCAGACAAATGGAGAACACGATGTACCAACATATCAAAGTACCCGCCGACGGCCAGAAGATCACCGTCAACGCCGATTTCTCGCTGACCGTGCCGGACCATCCCGTCATTCCCTTCATCGAAGGCGACGGCACCGGCATCGACATCACGCCCGTGATGATCAAGGTGGTCGACGCGGCCGTGGCCAAGGCCTACGGCGGCCAGAAGAAGATCAGCTGGATGGAAATCTACGCGGGCGAGAAATCGACCAGCGTGTACGGCCCGGACGTGTGGCTGCCGGAAGAAACGCTGCAGGTGCTGAAGGACTACGTCGTCTCCATCAAGGGCCCGCTGACGACGCCCGTCGGCGGCGGCATCCGTTCGCTCAACGTGGCCCTGCGCCAGGAGCTGGACCTGTATGTCTGCCTGCGCCCGGTGCGCTATTTCGCCGGCGTGCCCTCGCCGGTGCGCGAGCCGGAGAAGACCGACATGGTGATCTTCCGCGAGAACTCGGAGGACATCTACGCCGGCATCGAATACCAGGAGGGCAGCGAAGGCGTCAAGAAGCTGATCAAGTTCCTGACCGAGGAAATGGGCGTCAAGAAGATCCGCTTCCCGGACAGCTCGGGCATCGGCATCAAGCCCGTCTCGCGCGAAGGCACCGAGCGCCTGGTGCGCAAGGCGATCCAGTACGCCATCGACAACGACAAGCCGTCCGTGACGATCGTCCACAAGGGCAATATCATGAAGTACACGGAAGGCGGCTTCCGTGACTGGGCCTACGCGCTGGCGCAGAAGGAGTTCGGCGCCGAGCTGATCGACGGCGGGCCATGGTGCAAGTTCAAGAACCCGAGGACGGGCCGCGACATCATGATCAAGGACTCGATCGCCGACGCCTTCCTGCAGCAGATCCTGCTGCGCCCGGCCGAGTACAGCGTCATCGCCACCCTGAACCTGAACGGCGACTACATCTCCGACGCGCTGGCGGCCCAGGTGGGCGGCATCGGCATCGCGCCGGGCGCCAACCTGTCGGATTCGGTGGCCATGTTCGAGGCCACCCACGGCACCGCGCCGAAGTATGCCGGCAAGGACTACGTCAATCCGGGTTCGCTGATCCTGTCGGCCGAGATGATGCTGCGCCATATGGGTTGGACCGAGGCGGCGGACCTGATCATCGCCTCGATGGAACGCGCCATCACGACGAAGAAGGTGACGTACGATTTCGCCCGCCTGATGGAAGGCGCGACGCAGGTCTCGTGCTCCGGCTTCGGCGACGTGATGATCGACCAGATGTAAGGTCCGGCGGGCCGGACCAGCCCTGCCTCCCGCCGTGGAGCAGGGCTTTTTTTATTTGCGCGGTAGCCAGGAGACTGTATTGAAGACCATTGGACTGATCGGCGGCATGAGCTGGGAATCGACGGTGCCTTACTACCGTCAGATCAACGAAACGACGCGCGCCGCGCTGGGCGGCCTGCACTCGGCCAGGCTGGTGCTGGTCAGCGTCGACTTCCATGAAGTGGAAGCCTTGCAGCGGGCCGGCGATTGGGAGGCGGCCGGCGCGATGATGGCCGACGCGGCGCGCAAGCTGGCCGGCGCCGGCGCGGATTTCCTGGTGCTGTGCACGAACACCATGCACAAGGTGGCACCGGCCATCGAGGCGTCCGTGACGATTCCGCTGCTGCACATCGCCGACCCCACGGCCGACGCCATCAAGGCGGCCGGCTGCACCACGGTGGGCCTGCTGGGTACGCGCTTCACGATGGAACAGGCCTTCTACCGCGAACGCATGCAAGGCCACGGCCTGGAAGTGCTGACCCCCGGCGAAGCGGACCGCCAGATCGTGCACGACATCATCTACGGCGAACTGTGCGTGGGCCGGATCGAGCCGGCCTCGCGCACGCAATATCGCCGCATCATGGACGACCTGGTGGCGCGGGGCGCCCAGGCCATCATCCTCGGCTGCACCGAGATCACCCTGCTGGTAAACGGCTACGACGCCAGCGTGCCCCTGTTCGACACGACCGCGCTGCATGCGCGCCACGCCGCCGAGCTGGCCCTGGCGTAACTCCTCCTGAACAACGCGCTTGACAGGCGCGCCGGTTGAATTTAACTTGGAGGTTAATTAACCAAGGAGTTAAATCGATGAACGATCCGCTCAGCCAGACATTCGCGGCATTGGCGGACCCGACCCGGCGCGCCATCCTGGCCCGCCTGGCGCAAGGGGAGGCGACCGTGAACCAGCTGGCCGCACCCTTCGACATCAGCCTGCCCGCCATCTCGCGGCACCTGAAGGTGCTGGAGGCGGCGGGGCTGATCACCCGCGGGCGCGCCGCCCAATGGCGCCCCTGCAAACTGGAAGCGGCGCCGCTGCGCGCGCTCGATGGCTGGCTGGACGGCTACCGGCGCATGTGGGAGGGCAGCTTCGACAAGATGGACGCTTATCTGAAACTGATCCAGGGAGAAGGCAATGGACGCAGCGACGACGAAGGCAACACCGGCAACACCGGCAACATCGGCAACAGGGAACCAGGCGACGACTGACGAGGTGCGCGACGACGAGCTGCTGATCGTGCGCACCTTCGACGCCCCGCGCGCGCTGGTGTTTCACATCTGGCGCGAGCCGGAACACGTGAAGCAGTGGCTGGCGCCGCTGGACTTCACGTGCGCCAGCCTGGACTGGGATTTCCGGCCCGGCGGCGCCTGGCGCGCCTGCATCCGCTCCGGCCAGGGCGAGCACTGGATGAACGGGCGCTTCATCGAGATCGTGCCGAACGAGCGCATCGTCACCACCTTCAAGTGGGACCCGGACGACGGCGACGACACCCACAGCCCGGAAAACCGCATCACCGTGACCTTCGCCAGCGACGGCGAGCGCACCGTGCAGCGCTTCCACCAGGCGCCGTTCACTACCGTCCAGCGGCGCGACAGCCACGGCAAGGGCTGGACCAGCGTGGTCGAACGCGCCCGGCGATATGTCGAAGTGCTGGCGCGGGAGGCATCATGATCGCCGTCACCGCCCTGAAAAGCGTGCCGCCCTTCGCCCAGGGCCTGGTGCGCGACCTACGGGTGCGGTGGGCGCTGGAGGAGGCCGGCCTGCCGTACGGCGAACGGCTGTTGGACATGGACCAGCTGGCCGGCACCTGGCACCGGGCCTTGCAGCCGTTCGGCCAGGTGCCCACCTTCGAGGAAGACGGGCTGTCCCTGTTCGAATCGGGCGCCATCGTGCTGCACGTGGGCGAGCGCAGCGAAATCTTGCTGCCGGTCGACGGGGCCGGACGCGCTCGCGCCATCACGTGGTTGTTCGCGGCCCTGAACACGGTTGAGCCGCCGATCCAGCAGCTGGCCGTGATCGACTTCTTCCATCCGGAGGAAAGCTGGGCGCGCGAACGCCGGCCCGGTGCCGTGCAGGACATCCAGCAGCGGCTGGACCAGCTGGCGGCCCGGCTGGCCGGCCGCGACTACCTGGAAGAGCGCTTCACGGCGGGCGACCTGATGATGGCGACGGTGCTGCGCAACCTGCGCCAGACCGACCTGGTGACGGGCATGCCGGTGCTGGACGCCTACCTTCGGCGGTGCCAGGGCCGCCCCGCCTTCGGGCGTGCGCTCGAGGCGCAGATGGCGGCCTTCGCGCGGCACGGCGCCCACTAATACGGGCGGGGCGGGGCGGGGCGGATGGGGTGGAAATACTGCCTGACGGCAAAAGTGTTATCGTTAGGTCGTGGCCGGCATGTTGCCGGCCCCCTTTCGCCAAGCCAGAAGATCCGCCATGTCCCACGCCCATTCCCCATCCCCCGACCTGAACACGGCATTCGCGACGGGCGGCGGGCAGATGGGGGCACTGCTGCGGGTCTTCGACTGGGCCGCCACCCCACTGGGGCCGCTGCAGGCCTGGCCCGTGTCGCTGCGCACCAGCGTCAGCATCCTGCTCAACTCCAGCCATCCGATGTATCTCGCCTGGGGCCCGGGCCGGCACCTGTTGTTCAACGATGCCTGCCTGGCCATCCTGGGCGAGCGCGCCCGGCCGCCGGCGGCGGTGCTGGGTCGCCCTATCGCGGACGTGTGGCCGGATGTATGGCCGCAGCTGGCGCCGATGCTGGCCGAGGCGGGGCAGGGCGGCTGCGTCCATGCGGAGGACCAGCCCTTCGACCTCCAGCGCAACGGCTACCCGGAACAGATCCACGCGACCTTCTCGCTCAGCCCCGTGCGCGGCGAGGATGGCCAGGTGGCGGGCATCCTGTGCGTGTGTGCCGAGACGACGGCCGCGGTGCTGGCGCAGCGGCAGCGCGACGTGGCGCTGGAAGCGCACGCCAAATACCGCACCTTCTTCGACCAGGGCAGTCATTCCGCGGCGCTGATGGCGCTGGACGGCAGCGTCGTCGAGATCAACCGGGCCGCGCTCGACTCGGGCGGGTGGCGCCGCGAGGAGATCGTGGGCCTGCCCTTGTGGGACTGCGGCTGGTGGCGCTCTTCGCCGGTGCTGGCGGCGCGGGTGCGCGACAGCGTGCTGCAGGCCGCGGGCGGCGCCACGGTGCGCGGCGAACTGCCGTACTTCTCGCTCGACGGCAGCGAGCGCTGGACCGATATCGTCTTCGCGCCCGTGCTGGACGCCGTCGGGGCCCCGCTGTTCGTGGCCGCTACCGGCACCGACATTACCGAACGGCGCCAGGTGGAAGCGCGCCTGCGCCTGCTGGACGCCATCGGCGAGGCCACCCGCGTGGCCACGGACGCCCGCGCCATCATGGCCGAGGCGACGCGCCTGCTGGGACAGTACCTGGGCGTCACGCGCGTGGCGTATGCCGACCTGGAGCCGGACAACGACCGCTTCACGATCCGCCACGACTGGACGGTGCCGGGCGCGGCCAGCACCGTCGGCGTGTATTCGCTCGACCTGTTCGGTTCGCGCGCCGCGTCGAACCTGCGTGTCGGCCGCACCCTGTTGATCAACGACGTCGACCGCGACCTGGCGCCAGGCGACGGCGACGCCATGTTCAGTGCCATCGGCATCAAGGCCATCATCTGCTGCCCGCTGGTCAAGGGCGGCGCCCTGGTTGCCATGATGGCCGTGCACCAGGACTTGCCGCGCCGCTGGACGGTCGACGAGATCGCGCTGGTGGAGGCCGTGGTCGAGCGATGCTGGGCTCATATCGAGCGGGTGCGCTCGACGGAGGCGCTGCGCCAGGCCGACCGCCACAAGTCCGAATTCCTGGCCACCCTGGCGCACGAACTGCGCAACCCGCTGGCGCCGATCAGCAACGGCCTGGAGCTGCTGCGCCTGGGCGGGGCCGACGGCGCCGTGGCGGCCAACGTGCGCCAGATGATGGAACGCCAGGTGCGCCACATGGTCCACCTGATCGACGACCTGCTCGACATCGCCCGCGTCTCCAGCGGCAAGATCGTGCTGCGCCGCGCCGTGGTCGACCTGCGCGACGTGGTGGCGGCGGCCGTCGAGACGAGCCTGCCGGCCATCGAGGCGCCCGGCCACGCGCTGGCGGTGGACCTGCCGGCGCTGCCGCTGCCGGTCGACGTCGACGTCGTGCGCCTCAGCCAGGTGCTGGGGAACCTGCTGTCGAACGCAGCCAAGTACACGCCCAACGGCGGGCGCATCGCCATCGGCGCGCAGCTCGACGGCGGCACCGTTGTCGTCACCGTGGCCGACGACGGCATCGGCATTCCGGCCGACGCGCTCGAGACGGTGTTCGACATGTTCACGCAGGTAGGGCGCAGCGTGGCGCGCTCGAACGGCGGCCTGGGCATCGGCCTGTCGCTGGTGCGCCGACTGCTGGCGCTGCATGGCGGCAGCGTCTACGTCGCCAGCCCCGGCATCGGGCAGGGCAGCACGTTCACGGTGCGGTTGCCGCTGGCGCAAGCGAGCGCGTCTGGCCTGCCGGCCGCCGCGCCGGCGCTGGCAGCGGCGGACCCGGTGCCGCCGCCGCCGCCGTTGCGGATCCTGATCGCCGACGACAATGCCGACGCGGCCGATTCGCTGAACGCGCTGCTGCGCCTGGGCGGGCATGACACCCGCATCGCCTATGATGGCGCCGCCGCGCTGGCCCTGGCCGAGGCTTTCGCGCCCGACCTGGCCTTCCTCGACCTGGGCATGCCGGTGATGGACGGGCTGGAGACGGCGCGGCGCCTGCGCGCGCTGCCGGCCACGCGCCACGCGACGCTGGTGGCGCTGACGGGATGGGGCGCACCGGAAGACCGCGCCAAGGCCAGCACCGCCGGGTTCGACCACCACCTGTTGAAACCGGCCGTGCCGGCCGAGGTGCGGGCGCTGCTGGCCCAGGTGTCCCGGGGCAGCCCGGCCTGATGCATTACACCGGCTGCCTCAAGCCTGCGCCAGCAGGCGTTCCATGAAGGCCCGCTTGGGCGCGCCGCGGGGGCTGGACCAGAAATCGTCCGTCACATGCTGCACGGCGCCGTCGCGCAGCACGCGCGCCTGCCACGGGCGGCCCAGCAGCACGCAGTGGACGTAGGTGGCGAAGGACTCGGCGAAATCGTCGTAGGCGTTGGTGCTGGCGTACAGGGTCGGGAAACTGGACTGCTGCAGCGACGTGTACACGGGCAGCAGTTCGTCGCCGTCCAGCTGCGCCGCGCCGTAGTAGCGCACGCGCTCGCGCCCGGCGAAGTCCTCGCCGTGGCGGGGCAGGATGCGGTTGTCGGCGTGGATGTCCCAGGCCAGCGGCAGGAAGCTGTAGTCGTCGGCGGCGCGCACGCCGTCGGGCATGCGCCACCAGTCGGGCAGGAAGCCGGTACCGGCGGTCAGCACGTGGCCGAATTCATGCAGCAGCAGGAACTGGATGGCACCCGCGCGGGTGTCGTCCGGCGCGTCGGCGATGCGCACATCCAGGCTGATCGAGCCCGAAAGCCGGAACGGACTGCTTTCCTTCCACGTGGCCCAGGCGTTGGCCCGCCGCGTCAGCAGGGCGTCGATGTCGAGTGCGACGACGGTGCCGATGGTGACGCCCTGTTCGTCGGTGACGATGTCGGTGATCGCCGAGGACCCCAGCGCATGGGCAAAGTACACGCCCAGCAGCACGCCGGGCAACATGGCGGTGACGGATTCGGGCATGTCGGCGATGGCGCCGCGCACGTCGTCGAGCAGGTCGGGCGGCGCAGTGGCGGCTGCCGTGACGGCGGGATTGCCCGTCAGCGCATTGACCATCGCCACGTAGGCGACCAGTTCGTCGATCAGTTCGGGCGGGGCGGCGCCGATGCGGTCGGGGACGGCGGCGTCCAGCCGGGCGCGCCAGGTGCGGGGGTGTTGCGTCACTATCACGATATTGTCCTGGGTCGAAGGAACTACCCGGCGGCAGCCGCGCGGGCCACCGCCGGGAGGGGCTTACCCCATTACGGCTGAGTAGCCAGAAACTTTACCGTGAGCAATATCAAGCCTTCCTGCCTGGATGCGCGGGACGAAAAAAAACCCCGCCGCAGCGGGGTTCTCTTACGTCTGGGGGAGCAGATCAGCTCGCCTGGATGTTGGAAGCTTGCTTGCCTTTAGGGCCTTGCGTGACTTCGAACTGCACCTTCTGACCTTCTTTCAGGGTCTTGAAGCCGTTCATGTTGATTGCGGAGAAATGCGCGAACAAATCCTCACCGCCATCATCAGGAGTGATGAAGCCAAAACCTTTGGAGTCATTGAACCACTTAACGGTACCTGTTGCCATAAAAAGAACTTTCAAATATTAACGAATCACACGAGCCATAAAAGCAAGAAGCTTCCTGCCCCCTCCTCGACAACTCACTTCTTACCAACATGTACATTTCTGCACGAGTCGATATGGCATTGTTGGCGGAACAATTTTTAATGTCAAGCGCTTTGTACCCGGGGTAGTAAGATTTTTGCAACACGAAATATGCACCGATGAGATGGCGAACTCTTGATTTCGCGACAGGGGGCGCCATCTGCGACAAGTCGAGAAAGCGCGTAAGATTGAGAACAAACGGAAACGCATCCCTAAACGGGCGTTGCATCGGTCACGAAAGCATTAGAATATAAGCGTATGGCAACCAAGCATGACACTGAGACCGTCCTGGAGCGACAAGCGCTGAAGCCGCCACCCCTGTATCAGGTGGCGTTGTTAAACGACGACTACACACCGATGGAGTTCGTCGTGGCAATCATCCAGGAATATTTCAACAAGGATCGTGAAACGGCAACACAAATTATGTTGAGCGTGCATCGCTACGGCAAAGGCGTGTGCGGTGTGTTCTCGAAAGATATTGCATCGACAAAAGTGGAGTTCGTTTTAACGCATGCGCGCAAGGCAGGTCACCCCCTGCAGTGCGTGATGGAGGAAGTATGATTGCGCAGGAATTGGAAGTAAGTTTGCACATGGCGTTTGTCGAAGCACGGCAGGCACGGCATGAATTCATCACGGTGGAGCATCTGTTGCTGGCGCTGCTGGATAATCCTTCGGCGGCGGAAGTGTTGCGTGCCTGCGCGGTCAACATCGAGGACCTGCGCAAGACCCTGACCAACTTCATCGGCGACAACACCCCCACGGTCCCTGGTACGGGCGAAGTGGACACCCAGCCCACGCTGGGGTTCCAGCGCGTCATCCAGCGTGCCATCATGCATGTCCAGTCCGCTTCCAACGGCAAGAAGGAAGTCACGGGCGCCAACGTGCTGGTGGCCATCTTCGGCGAGAAGGACTCGCATGCCGTCTACTACCTGCACCAGCAGGGCGTGACGCGCCTGGACGTGGTCAACTTCATCTCGCACGGCGTTCGCAAGGACCAGTCGGGCGACACGGCGAAGGCCTCCGAAGGCGTCGAGGAGGGCACCCAGGCCGAAGGTGGCCAGGCCAAGGAAAGCCCGCTGGACCAGTTCACGCAGAACCTGAACAAGTCCGCCGCCGAAGGCAAGATCGATCCGCTGATCGGCCGCGAGGACGAGGTCGACCGCGTGATCCAGATCCTGTGCCGCCGCCGCAAGAACAACCCACTGCTGGTGGGCGAGGCCGGTGTCGGCAAGACCGCCATCGCCGAGGGCCTGGCCTACCGCATCACGCAGGGCGACGTGCCGGAAATCCTGGCCAACGCGGTCGTGTATTCGCTCGACATGGGCGCGCTGCTGGCCGGCACCAAGTACCGTGGCGACTTCGAGCAGCGCCTCAAGGCCGTGCTCAAGCAGCTCAAGGACAATCCGAACGGCATCCTGTTCATTGACGAGATCCACACGATTATCGGTGCCGGATCGGCCTCGGGCGGTACGCTCGACGCGTCCAACCTGTTGAAGCCGGCCCTGGCGAACGGCCAGCTGAAGTGTGTCGGCGCGACCACGTTCACGGAATTCCGTGGCGTGTTCGAGAAGGACCACGCGCTGTCACGCCGCTTCCAGAAAGTGGATGTCAACGAGCCGACCGTCGAGCAGACCGTGCAGATCCTGCGCGGCCTGAAGTCCCGCTTCGAGGAGCACCACGGCGTCAAGTATTCGTCGTCGGCGCTGTCGACGGCGGCCGAGCTGGCGGCCCGCTTCATCAACGACCGCCACCTGCCGGACAAGGCCATCGACGTCATCGACGAAGCCGGTGCCGCGCAGCGCATCCTGCCGAAGTCGAAGCAGAAGAAAACCATCGGCAAGACGGAGATCGAGGAAATCATCTCGAAGATCGCCCGCATCCCGCCGCAGACCGTCAACCAGGACGATCGCAGCAAGCTGCAGACGATCGACCGCGACCTGCGCAACGTCGTGTTCGGGCAGGACCCGGCCATCGAAGCGCTGGCCTCGGCCATCAAGATGGCCCGTGCAGGCCTGGGCAAGCAGGACAAGCCGATCGGCTCCTTCCTGTTCTCCGGCCCCACCGGTGTCGGCAAGACGGAAGTGGCCAAGCAGCTGGCCTTCATCCTCGGCATCGAACTGATCCGGTTCGACATGTCCGAGTACATGGAGCGTCACGCCGTGTCGCGCCTGATCGGTGCGCCGCCGGGTTATGTCGGCTTCGACCAGGGCGGCCTGCTGACGGAAGCGATCACGAAAAAGCCGCATGCCGTGCTGCTGCTGGACGAGATCGAGAAGGCCCATCCGGACATCTTCAATATCCTGCTGCAGGTGATGGACCATGGCACCTTGACGGACAATAACGGTCGCAAGGCCGACTTCCGCAACGTGATCATCATCATGACCACCAATGCCGGCGCGGAAGCGCTGCAGAAGGCGCCGATCGGTTTCACGAACACCAAGGAAACCGGCGACGAGATGGCCGACCTGAAGCGCATGTTCACGCCGGAGTTCCGCAACCGCATCGACGCGATCATCAGCTTCCGCGCGCTGGACGAGGAAATCATCCTGCGCGTCGTCGACAAGTTCCTGATGCAGCTGGAAGAGCAGCTGCACGAGAAGAAGGTGGAAGCCATCTTCACGGAGAACCTGCGCAAGTTCCTGTCGAAGAAGGGTTTCGATCCGCTGATGGGGGCAAGGCCGATGTCGCGCCTGATCCAGGACATGATCCGCAAGGCGCTGGCCGACGAGCTGCTGTTCGGCCGCCTGGTAGCCGGCGGCAAGGTCACCGTCGACCTGGACGAGAAGGACCAGATCAAGCTGGACTTCCCGGAGCCGGACGCGGCGCCGCTGCCGCCACCGGAAACGGTGGAAGTGGAATAAGGCAGATGCCGAAAAAAACCCGCTCGCGAGCGGGTTTTTTTACGCCTGCCACTGTCAAACGTTCAGCTGCCGAGCTTCTTCAGCATCAGCACCAGGCATCCGAGCAGGGCACCGGCACCGATGGGGATCAGCGCGTGGACGGTGCGCCGGCGGCCCGCGCTCTCCCGCAGCAGGTGCTGCCGCCGGATTTCCTCGACGTCGTCCGGATGGGTATAGGTTTCGTCGACCGTGCGGTAGGTTTCGAACTCGTCGCCCCGCACGCGCGCATCGAGCTGGCTGGCCAGGTCGATCATCACCGCCAGCAGGCGCTCGCTGGGATTGCTGGCCCACAGCTCGCCCACCTGCAGGAACATCAGCTCGCCATCGTCGCCCTGGCTGGGGTCGATCAGCCGGGCGTCGGCCCGGGCGTCCGGTGCCAGCACATAGGGGCTGTCCATCCGCGCCAGCGCGCTGGCGACCTCGGCCGTCGTAAAAGGGCGCTCGATGCCGTTGCGCGTGCGCAGGATGGTGACGTGGTAACCCATGATGTCGAAAAAATAAGTAACTAAGGATTAGTTTAACGACGAGCAGATTAGCGCGACCTTATCTAAATAGCAATCATTTCCATCGCCGGGCGTAACGGCTACCCAACACCAGCATGCCGGCGGCCAGCAGGGCGGGCATGCCCGGTTCGGGGACAGGGGCCAGCGGCACGCCGTCCAGGGTCAGCGCATCGAAGGCCAGGCCGCTGTCGGCCGAGGCGTCGACCCAGTTGACGACGCCGAACTCCAGCATGTAACTGCCGGCGGCGGCGATCCCATAGCTGGCCTGGCCCCAGCCGGTCGTGCCGCAGGGCGTGACGTAGCAGGTGCCGGAATCGGCCCCCAGCGGGCTCCATACGGGCTGCGGCCCCCAGACGTCGAGGAAGGGCGGCGTCAGCGTGGCCTGTCCGGCCGGCATGCCATAGCCCGGTACGGCGCCGCCACCGGGCGAGGTTCTCGCCGTCACCAGCAGGGCGACGGGGTTGCCGGTGCCGTCGAGCAGGCGAATCCACGCGTAGTCGCCGAAGTCGCCGCCATCGGTGGTGATGTAGTTGAATCGCAGTGCCAGCGTCGCGCCGGCCGCCGCGTCGAAGCGGTGCGATCGCAGCAGGCTGCCGTCGTGGCTGTCGTTTGGCACGCCCACGCCGGGCAGCCGCACGCCGGCCACGCCGGCCGTGTTCGAGACCCAGCCGTAACGGCTGCCGCCCCCGGGCGCCAGGGGCACGTCGCCATCGGCTTCGGCCGTGCCGCAACTGCCCTCGCAAGTCCAGCCGGCGGGGATGCCCGCATCGAAAACCTGGGCCGATGCGCCCTGCGCCAGCACGGCCAGAAGGGCGGCGCTGCATGAGAGATACGGGTTGAGATGCGTGTTCATCACGGGTCCTCCGTCGTGGGTTTGATTGGGCACAAAGGGCATGCAGTTTTCATGCCCCATTGCCCGTGCAGGCGCAGCCGCCGGCCGCCATCGTCGCTGTAAGAAATTCCGACACCGCGCCCCGCGGCTTTCCGTGGAAGACCTGTTTCCGGGTCGAAAACTGTGCCAGAATCGCTGTTCCGCTTCCTGCCCGCGATTGCCTCATGTTCCTGTCCCGCCTCGTCCTTTCCGCCAGCCTGCTCGGCGCCGCCAGCGGCGCCCTCGCCATCGATGCACCGGCAACCGCATCGCCTTATTTGCGCCATGCCGCCGTGCGGGGCGACACCGTCGTGTTCACGGCCGAGGGCGACCTGTGGCGTGCCAGCGTGGCCGGCGGCCCGGCCCAGCGCCTGACCACGCATGCGGCGGCCGAGACCCATGCCGCGATATCGCCGGACGGCGCCTGGGTGGCTTTCGCCGGCAGCTACGAAGGGGCCCAGGAGGCCTATGTGATGCCGCTGGCCGGCGGCTTGCCCAGGCGGCTGACCTTCGAGAACGGCAGCGTCACGGTACTGGGCTGGACGGCCCAGGGCGAGGTGCTGGTCAGCACGCAGAATTCCGTCGGCCCCGGCGCGCACCGCATCGTCGCCGCCGTGCGGCCGGACACGCTGGCACGGCGCGTCTTCCCCGTCGCGGACGCCAACGACGCCGTGCTGGATGACGCCGGCAAGACGCTGTTCTTCACCCGCTACGGCCTGGTGCTGACGAACGATAACGTGCGCCACTACCGGGGCGGCGCGCACGCCCAGCTGTGGCGTTACGACCTCGATGGCCGGGCCGAGGCGCGGCCCGTGTTCAAGGACGATGCGGCCAACAACAAGCGGCCCATGTGGTGGCAGGGCCGCCTCGTCTTCGTCAGCGACGGCGGCGGCACCGACAACCTGTGGTCGAGCGATCCGGATGGCGGCAACCGCCGCCAGCTGACCAGCTACAAGGACTGGGACGTGCGCAACGCCAGCCTGGGCGACGGGAAGGTCGTGTTCCAGTTGGGCGCCGACCTGCACCTGTACGACCTGGCGCAGAACAGCACGCGTCCCGTGCGCGTGACCCTGGTGTCGGACTTCGACCAGCAGCGTACCCGCCTGATCCGCTCGCCGCTGGAGACGCTGACGAACGTCCAACTGTCCGGCAGGGAGGAACGCATCGTGCTGACGGCACGAGGCCGGGTCAGCATCGCCGGCACCGGCAGCCAGCGCCGCGTCGAGATCGCCGTGCCGCAGGGGGCGCGGGCACGCGACGCGATCTTCTCGGCCGACGAGAAATGGGTCTACGCCATCGTCGACACGACGGGCGAGAACGAGATATGGCGCTTCGCCGCCGACGGTTCCGGCCACGGCGAGCAGCTCACGCGCGACGGCAACAACCATCGCTGGGCCCTGTACCCGTCGCCGGACGGCCGCTGGCTGGGCCACACGGACAAGAAAGGCCGGTTCTGGCTGCTCGACCTGGCCACGCGCCAGAACACCTTGATCGACGATGCCGGCAAGGCCGGCATCGAGCAGCACGACAACGTGGTGTGGTCGCCCGACAGCCGCCATATCGCCTTCGTGCGCAGCGCCAGCGACGCCCAGCGCGAGCAGATCGGCATGGTGGCGCTGGCCAGCAAGGAAGTGGTGTTCGTCACCACCGACCGCTACACGTCGGGCGACCCGGCCTTTTCGCCGGACGGGCGCTGGCTGTACTTCCTGTCGGCGCGCCATTTCAAACTCGATAACGGCTCGCCGTGGGGCGACCGCAACATGGGGCCCGTGTTCGACAAGCGCACCGGCATCTTCGCGCTGGCGCTGCAGCCGGGGAACCGCTTCCCGTTCAAGCCGGACGACGAATTGAGCCGGGCCGCCGTCAAGCCGGCCGAAAGCCCCGAGGAGACGGCGGCCGAAAAGGCGGTCGAGAAGGCCGTCGACAAGCTGGCCACGAAGGACAAGGACAAGGACGGCCGGCAGGCCAAGGATGCGAAAGCGGCCGTGCCGCCCAAGCCGGCGCTGCCGGACGTGGTCTACGCGGGCCTGGCGCAGCGCCTGTTCGAAGTGCCACTGGCACCGGGCAACTACCGCAAGCTGGCCGTGGACGACAAGCGCCTGTACTTCATCGATGCCGACGGCAGCGACAACAAGCCGGCCCTGAGGACGCTGGCGATTGCCCGCACCGAGCCGAAGCCGGAAACCTTCGCGTCGAACGTGCGTGACTTCGACCTGGCGGCCGACCGCAAGCACCTGTACTACCGCACCGGCAACGGCAACCCGGGCGAGATGCTGATCGTCGAGGCGGGCGCCAAGGCCCCGCCGGATACCAGCAAGGCGCGCGTCAAGGTGGACGACTGGAGCATCGTCTCCAACCCGCGCCAGGAATGGCGGCAGATGTTTAATGACGCCTGGCGCATGCACCGCGACTTCCTGTACGACGTCAAGATGCGCGGCGTGAACTGGGTCGGCGTGCGCGACAAGTACGCACCGCTGGTCGAGCGCGTGACGGACCGCGCCGAGTTGAACGACATCCTCGGCATGATGGTGGCCGAGGTGGGTGCGCTGCACTCGCAGGTGGCGCCCGGCGACGTCCGCAAGAGCGCGCCGGAAGGGACGCCGTCCGGCCTGGGCGCCGTGCTGGCGCGCGTGGCCACCGGCTACCGCGTCGAGCGGGTCTACCGCAGCGAAAACGAGCTGCCGGGCGAGCGCGCGCCGCTGGCGCAGGCCGACGTGGACGTGCGCGAGGGCGACGTCATCACGGCCGTCAACGGCAAGTCCGTGCTGGAGGCGCGCGACATCTCCGACCTGCTGCTGAACCAGGCCGACCGCCAGGTGCTGCTGCACGTGAAGCCGGCGCGGGGCGCGCCCAAGGCCGTCATCGCCATTCCCGTGTCGATGGCCCGGCAGGCCGCGCTGCAATACAGCGACTGGGAGCAGGGCCGCGCCCAGCAGGTCGAGGCGGCATCGCAGGGGCGCATCGGCTACCTGCACCTGCGCGCCATGGGCGCCGACGATATCGCCGCCTTCGCGCGCGACTTCTACGCCAACGTCAACCGCGACGGCCTGATCATCGACGTACGCCGCAACCGGGGCGGCAATATCGACAGCTGGATCATCGAGAAGCTGCTGCGCAAGGCCTGGGCCTTCTGGAGCACGCCCGTGGGGCAGACCTCGCCGAACATGCAGAACACCTTCCGCGGCCACCTGGTGGTGCTGATCGACGAACTGACCTACTCGGACGGCGAAACCTTCGCCGCCGGCGTCAAGGCGCTCGGCCTGGGCCCGCTGGTGGGCAAGCGCACGGCCGGTGCCGGCGTCTGGCTGAGCGACCGCAATCGCCTGGCCGACAACGGCATGGTGCGCGTGGCCGAGATGGGCCAGTTCGACACGGACAAGGGCGTGTGGCTGATCGAAGGTGTGGGCGTGGCGCCCGACGTGGAAGTGGACAACCTGCCCAACGCCACGTTCAAGGGCCAGGACCGCCAGCTGGAAACGGCCCTGGAAATGCTGAAGAAGAAGATCGCGGACACGCCCGTCAAGCGCTATCAGGCGCAGCCGATTCCATCCCTGAACTACTAAGACGCCCCCCGGGCTTTGCCCTGGGGCGTGCCTGGAACGCTCGCAGCAGGCATATTCCACCCCGACGGCGAGGCGCCGCGATCACGCGCCGGCGTCCGTGCGGCCGTAGCCGTGCAGCCGCCGCCGGTGCAGCGGGTAGGCGAACCACAGGCAGATCAGCAGCGCGAACGAAGCGATGGCCGCCGCCGCACTGAGGGCGGGGTGACCCGATACGGCATGCATGACGACGAAGATGTCCAGCGACAGGCCGGCCGCCAGGGGCGCCAGCGCATAGCAGATGGCGCGCGAGCAGACCTTGATGGTATGCAGCGAAACGCGGTCGGGCGAGGCCAGGCGGTGGTAGGCGGCCGGCATCATGATCAGCGCGATGGCGATCACCACCAGGCCCAGCGCCACCATATGGCAGACCTGCGCGTAGTCGGGCAGTTGCGCGAAGCGCTCGTTGAACACGGCCACCGTCTGGAAGCCGAACAGGGCCTGGATGCCGGGCAAGACCATCCGCGCTTCCTCGATCAGGCGGCCCATCTGGTCCTTCAGCGACTCTTTCTCGTGTTGTTCTTTTTCTTGGTCCATGATGTTTTCGCCGGCGCGTCGTGACGGCCTGTTTTTGCTCCATTCTAGCCATCCGGCGCCCATGGCGGCGCCCCGGTGTCACGCGCCGCCGCCGCCCGCTTCCTCGCGCAGCCGGCGCCACAAGGTGGTGCGGCTGATGCCGAGGTGGCCGGCGGCGGCGTCGCGCCGGCCGCCGAAGCGGTGCAGCACGGCCGTCACGCTTTCCGCCGCCGGTGCCGGCAGGTCGACGGGGTCACCGGGCGCGCCCGCCAGTTCCGGTGCAACGTCGAGCATGAAGGCCGGCGTCAGCGCCTGCAAGGGCTCGGCGGCCAGGAACAGGGCCAGGCGCTCGGCCAGGTTGCGCAGCTCGCGCACGTTGCCGGGCCAGGCGTGGCGGCGCAGCAGCGGCGCGCAGGCCGCCAGTTCGGCCGCAAGGTTCGGGTGGGCGCGGGCCCCCAGTGCCGCCAGCGCATTGCGCAGCGACCATTCGGCCAGCGGCACGATATCGTCCTGCCGCTCGCGCAAGGGCGGCAGGGGCATGCGCAGCACGGCCAGCCGGTAGAACAGGTCGGCGCGGAAACGGCCGTCGCGCACGCGCTGTTCCAGGTCGCAGTGGGTGGCGCTGATGATGCGCAGGCTGACGGGGATGGGCCGCGTGCCGCCGACGCGCACCACCTCGCGTTCCTCCAGCACGCGCAACAGGCGTGTCTGCAGCGCCAGCGGCATCTCGCCGATCTCGTCGAGGAACAGGGTGCCGTGGTTGGCCGCCTCGAACAGGCCGGCGTGGCCGCCCCGCCGCGCGCCCGTGAATGCGCCTTCCTCGTGGCCGAACAGCTCCGACTCCAGCAGCGACTCGGCGATGGCGCCGCAGTTGACGGCGACAAAGGGGCGGTTGCCGGCCAGGCGGCTGTCGCGGTGGATGGCCTGGGCCACCAGCTCCTTGCCGGTGCCCGTTTCGCCCTGGATCAGCACCGTCGCGTTCGAGCGCGCATACAGCACGACGGCCTGGCGCACCTTGTCCATCGCGGCCGAGTCGCCGCGCAGGTCCGTCACGCCGTGACGCGCGCGCAGGGTATCGGGCACCGCGCCGGCGCGCACGCGGTGGCGGCCCGACTCCAGCCGTCCCAGGCGGGCGATTTCCAGCGCGTCGTCGAAGGCCTGGCGGATCGACGCTGCCGAATACACGAACACGCCGTCCAGGCCCGCTTCCTCGGCCAGGTCGGTGATCAGGCCTGCGCCGACGATGGCGCGCACGCCGGCCGCCTTCAGTTCGTGGATCTGTGCGCGGGCATCCTGCTCGGTGGCGTAGGTGCGCTGGACGATATCGAGGTCGAACGTGGCGGCGAACTGCGCCAGCTCGGCGACCGGCGACTGGTAGGAGACCACGCCGATGCGGGGCGCTTGCGGGCCGGCGGCCTGCCGGGCCCGGGCCAGCGCCTGCATCATGTCGAAACCGCTGGCCTTGGCCACGACGACGGGCACGGGTAGCCGGCTTTTCAGGTAGGCCGCGTTCGAGCCGGCGGAGATGACGGCGTCGCAGCGCTCCGTGGCGAGCCGCTCGCGGATATGGCGTACGGCGTCGTCGAAGCCCAGGTTGATGGGTTCGATGGTGGCCAGGGCGTCGTATTCCAGCGTGATGTCGCGCAGCAGTTCGGCCAGGCGGGAGACGGATACGGTCCAGATGACGGGCTTGTCTTGTTCGGGCGGCAGGGGCAGGGGATTGGCCATGTTTCATATTATAGTTCAAACTCGTTTCAATGTTTCATCGTGAAACAGCGCCGTAGTGGCTGAAACGTTGCAAGTGCTTGATTCTGCTGGCAGCGAGTACCTGGCATGACGATTGCTCAACCGACCTGTCATCCCATTCGCTGAAAGGTCAACATGAGTCAATTTTCCGCTGGCGCCGCGTTCCGCAAGGCCGTCCAGGAAGAGTCGCCGCTGCAGGTGGTCGGTGCCATCAATGCCAACCATGCGCTGCTGGCCCAGCGCGCGGGCTTCCGCGCCATCTACCTGTCCGGCGGCGGCGTCGCGGCCGGCTCGCTGGGCCTGCCGGACCTGGGCATCTCGAACCTGGACGACGTGCTGGTGGACGTGCGCCGCATCACGGACGTGTGCGAGCTGCCCATGCTGGTCGACGTCGACACCGGTTTCGGCGCCTCCGCCTTCAACGTGGCGCGCACGGTGAAGTCGCTCATCAAGGCCGGCGCCGGCGCCCTGCACATCGAAGACCAGGTCGGCGCCAAGCGCTGCGGCCACCGGCCCGGCAAGGAGATCGTCAGCAAGGCCGAGATGGTGGACCGCATCAAGGCCGCCGTCGATGCGCGCACGGACGAGAACTTCGTCATCATGGCCCGCACCGACGCGCTGGCCGTGGAAGGGCTGGACGCCGCCATCGACCGGGCCATCGCCTGCGTCGAGGCGGGAGCCGACATGATCTTCCCCGAAGCGATGACGGAACTGGCCATGTACAAGCAGTTCGCCAATGCGGTGAAGGTACCCGTGCTGGCCAATATCACCGAATTCGGCTCGACCCCCCTTTTCACCGTCGAGGAACTGAAGACGGCGGACGTCGGCCTGGTGCTGTACCCGCTGTCGGCCTTCCGGGCGATGAACAAGGCGGCCGAAAACGTCTATGGCGCGATCCGTCGCGACGGCACGCAGAAGAACGTGCTGGACACGATGCAGACCCGCGCCGAGCTGTACGAGCGCATCAACTACCATGAATTCGAGCAGAAGCTGGACGCGCTGTTCCAGGCAAAGAAAAACTAAAGGCACCCAGGAGACACCATGAACGACATCACCTTAAAACCGAAAAAATCCGTGGCCCTGTCGGGCGTCGCGGCGGGCAATACGGCCCTGTGCAGCGTGGGCAAGACGGGCAACGATCTGCACTACCGCGGCTACGACATCCTGGACGTGGCCGACAGCTGCGAGTTCGAGGAAATCGCCTTCCTGCTGGTGCACGGCAAGCTGCCCACCAGCGCGGAACTGCGCGGCTACAAGGCCAAGCTGAAATCCCTGCGCGGCCTGCCGCAGTCGGTCAAGGCGGCGCTGGAAGCGCTGCCGGCCGGGGCCCACCCGATGGACGTGATGCGCACGGGCGTGTCCGCGCTCGGTTGCGCGCTGCCGGAAAAGGACGACCACAATGTCGCCGGCGCGCGCGACATCGCCGACCGCCTGATGGCCTCCTTCGGTTCGATGCTGCTGTACTGGTACCACTACAGCCATAACGGCCGTCGCATCGAGGTGGAGACGGACGACGATTCCATCGGCGGCCACTTCCTGCACCTGCTGCACGGCTTCAAGCCGGCCGACAGCTGGGTCAAGGCGATGCACACGTCGCTGATCCTGTACGCGGAGCACGAGTTCAACGCGTCCACCTTCACGGCCCGCGTCATCGCCGGCACCGGCTCGGACATCCATTCGGCCATCACGGGCGCCATCGGCGCGCTGCGCGGACCGAAGCACGGCGGCGCCAACGAAGTGGCGCTGGAAATCCAGAAGCGCTACGAGAACGCCGACGAAGCCGAAAGCGATATCCGCGCCCGCGTGGCCAACAAGGAAGTCGTCATCGGCTTCGGCCACCCCGTCTACACCATCGCCGACCCGCGCAACAAGGTCATCAAGGAAGTGGCCCGCAACCTGTCGCGCGACGCCGGTTCGATGAAGATGTTCGACATCGCCGAGCGCCTGGAAACGGTGATGTGGGACATCAAGAAGATGTTCCCCAACCTGGACTGGTTCTCGGCCGTGTCGTACCACATGATGGGCGTGCCGACGGCCATGTTCACGCCGCTGTTCGTCATCTCGCGCACGTCCGGCTGGGCCGCGCACGTCATCGAGCAGCGCATCGACAACAAGATCATCCGCCCGAGCGCCAACTACGTCGGCCCGGAAGACCTGGAATTCGTGCCCATCGCGCACCGCGGCTGAGCCAAGCAACAGAGGCCTACAAGTGACCATTCAAATGAACAGTGCGTACCGCCGCAACCTGCCCGGTACCACCCTGGATTTCTTCGACGCGCGTGCCGCCGTCGAAGCGATCGAAGCGGGCGCTTATGACAAGCTGCCCTACACGGCCCGCGTGCTGGCCGAGAACCTGTGCCGGCGCTGCGACGCGACGATGCTGACGGCTTCGCTGCAGCAGTTGATCGAACGCCGGCAAGACCTGGACTTCCCGTGGTTCCCGGCCCGCGTGGTCTGCCACGACATCCTGGGCCAGACTGCCCTGGTCGACCTGGCCGGCCTGCGCGACGCCATCGCCGAGCAGGGCGGCGACCCCGCGCTGGTCAATCCCGTCGTGCCGACCCAGCTGGTGGTGGACCACTCGCTGGCCGTCGAATGCGGCGGCTTCGATCCCGATGCCTTCGCCAAGAACCGCGCCATCGAGGACCGCCGCAACGAGGACCGTTTCCACTTCATCGAGTGGACGAAAAAGGCCTTCCGCAACGTCGACGTGATCCCGCCGGGGAACGGCATCCTGCACCAGATCAACCTGGAGCGGATGTCGCCGGTGGTGCAGGTGGGCGACGGCGTGGCCTATCCGGACACCCTGGTCGGTACCGATTCGCATACGCCCATGGTGGATGCGCTGGGCGTCATCGCCATCGGCGTCGGCGGTCTGGAAGCGGAGACCGTGATGCTGGGCCGCGCCTCGTGGATGCGGCTGCCGGACATCGTCGGCGTCGAGCTGACGGGTCGTCCGGGCCCGGGCATCACCGCCACCGACACCGTGCTGGCGCTGACGGAATTCCTGCGCAAGCAGAAGGTCGTGTCGGCCTGGCTGGAGTTCTTCGGCGAGGGCGCTGCCGCGCTGACCTTGGGCGACCGCGCCACCATCTCCAACATGGCGCCGGAATTCGGCGCCACCGCGGCCATGTTCTCGATCGACGAGCAGACCATCCGCTACCTGCGCCTGACGGGGCGCGACGACGAGCTGGTGGCCCTGGTCGAACTGTATGCGAAGGAAGCGGGCCTGTGGTCGGACAGCCTGAAGAACGTCGAGTACGAGCGCGTGCTGACGTTCGACCTGTCCACGGTCGTGCGCAATATCGCCGGCCCGTCCAACCCGCACAAGCGTGTGCCCACCTCCGAGCTGGCCGCGCGCGGCATCAGCGGCGTGGTGGAAAACGAGCCGGGCCTGATGCCGGACGGCGCCGTCATCATCGCGGCGATCACAAGCTGCACCAACACGAACAACCCGCGCAACATGATCGCAGCGGGCCTGCTGGCCCGTAACGCCAACCGCCACGGCCTGCTGCGCAAGCCCTGGGTCAAGTCCTCGCTGGCGCCCGGCTCGAAAGCCGTGACCCTGTACCTGGAGGAGGCGGGCCTGCTGCCGGAACTGGAAGCGCTGGGCTTCGGCGTCGTGGCCTACGCCTGCACCTCGTGCAACGGCATGTCCGGCGCCCTCGACCCGGCCATCCAGCAGGAGATCGTCGATCGCAATCTGTATGCCACGGCCGTCCTGTCGGGCAACCGCAACTTCGACGGCCGCATCCACCCGTATGCGCAGCAGGCCTTCCTGGCCTCGCCGCCGCTGGTGGTGGCCTACGCGATCGCCGGCACGATCCGCTTCGATATCGAGAAGGACGTGCTGGGCCTGGACGCCGCCGGCAATCCGATCCGCCTGCAGGACCTGTGGCCGAGCGACGAGGAGATCGACGCCATCGTCGCCGCTGCCGTCAAGCCGGAGCAGTTCCGCAAGGTGTACATCCCGATGTTCGCGCGCACGGAAGGCGCCAACGACGGCGCCGGCGTCAGCCCGCTGTACGACTGGCGCGCGCCCAGCACCTACATCCGCCGTCCGCCGTACTGGGAAGGCGCGCTGGCCGGCGAACGCACCCTGCGCGGCATGCGCCCGCTGGCCATCCTGGGCGACAACATCACGACGGACCACCTGTCGCCGTCGAACGCCATCATGCTCGATTCGGCCGCCGGCGAATACCTCGCGAAAATGGGCCTGCCGGAGGAAGACTTCAACTCCTACGCCACGCACCGGGGCGACCACCTGACGGCGCAGCGCGCCACCTTCGCCAATCCCACCTTGAAGAACGAGATGGTGGTGGTGGACGGCCAAGTCAAGGCCGGCTCGCTGGCCCGGGTCGAACCGGAAGGGGTCATCACGCGCATGTGGGAAGCCATCGAGACGTACATGGAACGGGGCCAGCCACTGATCGTCATCGCCGGGGCCGACTACGGCCAGGGCTCGTCGCGCGACTGGGCCGCCAAGGGCGTGCGGTTGGCCGGCGTGGAAGCCATCGTGGCCGAAGGCTTCGAGCGCATCCACCGCACCAACCTGGTCGGCATGGGCGTACTGCCGCTGGAGTTCACGGGCGGCATCAACCGCCTCACCCTGGGCCTGGACGGTACCGAGACCTACGACGTGGTGGGTGAGCGCAAGCCGCGCGCCACCTTGACCCTGGTGATCCACCGCGCCAACGGCGAAAGCCTGACGGTGCCGGTACAGTGCCGGCTCGACACGGCCGAGGAGCTGGCGATCTACGAGGCCGGCGGCGTGCTGCAGCGCTTCGCCCAGGACTTCCTGGCCGCCACCGTGATCCCGACTACCAGCGAGGCCGCATGACGACGCACGCACCTCAGATCAGGATTCCCGCCACCTATATGCGTGGCGGCACCAGCAAGGGCGTGTTCTTCCGGCTGCAGGACCTGCCGGAAGCGGCCCAGGTGCCGGGGCCGGCGCGCGACGCGCTGCTACTGCGCGTGATCGGCAGCCCCGACCCCTACGGCAAGCAGATCGACGGCATGGGCGGCGCCACCTCCAGCACCAGCAAGACGGTGATCCTGGCGCCCAGCAGCCGGCCAGGCCATGACGTCGACTACCTGTTTGGCCAGGTCTCGATCGACAAGGCCTTCGTCGACTGGAGCGGCAACTGCGGCAACCTGTCCGCGGCGGTGGGCTCCTTTGCCATCGCCAGCGGCATGGTGGAAGCGAGCCGCGTGCCGCAGGACGGCATCTGCGTCGTGCGCATCTGGCAGGCCAATATCGGCAAGACCATCGTCGCCCACGTGCCGATGACGGGCGGCGCGGTGCAGGAAACGGGCGCCTTCGAACTCGATGGCGTGACCTTCCCGGCCGCCGAAGTGCAGCTCGAATTCATGGACCCTGCGGCGGAGGAGCCAGGCGACGGGGGCGGCGCCATGTTCCCGACCGGGAACCTGGTCGACGCGCTGGACGTGCCGGGCATCGGCACCTTGCGGGCGACGATGATCAATGCCGGCATTCCCACCATCTTCATCGAGGCCGAGGCGCTGGGCTACACGGGCACCGAGCTGCAGGAAGCCATCAACGGCGACCCGCAGGCGCTGGCGCGCTTCGAGGCGATCCGGGCCCACGGCGCCGTGCGCATGGGCCTGATCTCCCACGTGGACGAGGCGGCGCGGCGTCAGCACACGCCGAAGGTGGCGTTCGTGGCGCCGGCGGCGCCCTACGTGTCCTCCAGCGGCAAGCAGGTGGGCGCGGACGACGTCGACCTGCTGGTGCGGGCCCTGTCGATGGGCAAGCTGCACCACGCCATGATGGGCACGGCCGCCGTGGCCATCGGCACGGCGGCTGCCATTCCGGGCACGCTGGTCAACCTGGCCGCCGGCGGCGGTTCGCGCACGGCGGTGCGCTTCGGCCATCCTTCCGGCACCTTGCGGGTCGGTGCCGAGGCCACGCTGGTGGACGGCCAGTGGCAGGTGACGAAGGCGATCATGAGCCGCAGCGCACGCGTGCTGATGGAAGGCTGGGTGCGGGTGCCGGGCGACGCCTTCTAGGGAATCGGTGATTTATTGCTGGTGGATGAGATTCGTCTTTCTCATGGCGAAGATCGCCGCCATGAATAAATCAGCGGTTCCCTAGTTCAGGTACCACTTGAATCGAAGACAAGAAAGGGACGGCGCCGCCGTCCCTTTTGCCTTCCTGACCACCTTCTGCGCACCTTCTGCGCACCTTCTGTTGTTTCGAAGCCCGGCCGGCGCCCCCTTTCGACGTGCGGGCATGGCCATCGCCACGCGGCTGGTTTATGATCGCAAGGCCCTTTTAGTTACTTCACGGCAGCATTCATTCCCTCAATCCCGACAATGATTCCCGTCTCCAGCCCTGCCGACCTGATTGCCGACGCCCTGCAGCTGATCGGCATGCCCGCCTGCGCCTGCGACGGCGACGGCCTGCTGTCGGCGGCCAACGGCGAGCTGGCGGCGTTGCTGGGCAAGGACCCGTGCGGCCAGCCGCTGGCCCAGCTGTTCGCCCGACACGTGCGCAGCGACAGCGTGCTGACCCTGACCGCGGCGCTGGCCGGCATCCGCCCGGCCACGTGGGAGAGCTGCGTGGCCCGGGCCGACGGCACCTATGTGCCGGTGCAGATCACCGTCAAGCCGTATTGCGCCGCATCTGCCGCCACCTCCGGCGCCGCCTTCGGGCAAGACCAGCGTGGCGCCACCGTGCTGCTGCACGATATCAGCGCCGTCCAGCGCGACCAGCGCGCGCTGCGCAAGGCGCTGGTGGAGCAGCAGGCCATCCTGGAGAACGCGGCCGTCGGCATCATCTTCAGCAAGCTCGATTTCATCCACGAATGCAACCTGCGCGCGGCCGAGATGTTCGGCTATCAGCGCCATGAGCTCGAAGGCGCGCCCAGCGTGCTGCTGTACCCCGATCCGGCCGAGTTCCGGGCGCGGCGCGAGCGCTGGGTGCCCGTGCTGGCCCAGGGCCAGTCCGTCACCCTGGACGTGCAGATGAAGCGGCGCGACGGGCAGTTGTTCTGGACCCGCTGCTATGGCCGCCTGATCGACCCGTCCGACGAGGCCGAGGGCATGGTGTGGATCGTCGAGGACATCAGCGAGCAGCGCGCCGCCAGCGAAGCCACGCGCCAGCTGCTGCTGGAGCAGAAGGCCATCCTGGACAACGCCTCGGTGGGCATCCTGTTCACGAAGAACCAGCGCATGTTGAGCTGCAATCCGCGCATGGCCGAGATGTTCGGCTTCGAAGCAAGCGAGATGGTGGGCATGCATTCGGGCGCCGTGTTCCCGTCGGTCGAGGTGTACCAGGCCTTCGGGCGCGAGGCAGGCCCCGTGCTGGCCGCCGGCCAGCCCTTCGAGATGAAGGAATGCCGCTTCCAGCGCAAGGACGGTTCGCTGTTCTGGTGTCATGTGCGGGCTAAGGCCGTCGATCACGAGACCAACCAGGGCGGCACCATCTGGATTCTGGAGGACGTGACACAGTCGCGCGAGATGCAGATGGATGTCGAGGCCCTGATGACGAATGCGTCGATCAGCATCCTGTTCACGCGCAACCGCCAGATCACCCGCTGCAACCGTGGGTTCCTGGAGATGTTCCGTTATCGCGGCGACGAATGCGTCGGCATGCCGGCGGCGGCCCTGTACCCGAGCGCCGAGGCCTACGCGGCGCTTGGCGCGCTCGCCACGCCCCTGCTGGCGAACGCGCGGCCGTTCCAGACCGAAGTCGAAATGCGGCGCAACGACGATACCACCTTCTGGGCCCAGCTGATCGGCTACGTCGTCAATCCGAGCGACCCGACCCAGGGCACCATCTGGATCGCCGAGGACCGCACCGAGCAGAAGCTGGCCGAGGAATCGCTGCGCAACGCGCTGCTGGAAAACCAGGCCATCCTCGACAGCGCCGTGCTGGGCATCGCCGTCGTCGAGTGGGGCTGCAACCTGCGCAGCAACCGCAAGATGGGCGAGTTGTTCGGCTATGGCCCGGGCGAGCTGGCGGGCGTGCCGATCCGCCAGCTGTATCCGGATGCCCAGGCGTGGGACGCGGCGCGGCGCGAGACGGCAGCCGACTTCCGCGCCGGCCGCGTCAGCTCCTCCGAACACCAGCTGATGCGGCGCGACGGCAGCCGCTTCTGGGCGCGCCTGTCGGGACGGCCGTTCGACTGGTCGCAGCCGAAGGGCCGCAGCGTGTGGATGATCGACGACGTGACGGCGCGGCGCGAGGCGGGCGACGCGGTGCGCCGCGCACGCGACGAACTGGAAGTGCGTGTGCTGGAACGCACGGCCGAACTGGCCGGCGCCAACGCCATGCTGCAGGCCGAGATCGTGGAGCGGCGCCAGGCCGAGGCGCGCGTGCACCACATGGCCTATCACGACAGCCTGACCGGCCTGCCGAACCGCGCGCTGCTGGCCGACCGGCTCGATCGCGCCATGCTGACGGCGCAGCGCTCCGGCCGCAGCCTGGCCGTGATGTTCCTCGACCTGGACCGCTTCAAGACCATCAACGATTCGCTCGGCCACCTGATGGGCGACGCGCTGCTGAAGGAAGTGGCGGGGCGCCTGTGCCGCGCCGTGCGCGCCAGCGACACCGTTGCGCGCCAGGGCGGCGACGAATTCGTCGTGCTGCTGCCCGGCCTGCGCTCGAACGACGAGGCGGCCCAGGTGGCGCAGAAGATCATCGACGCGCTGGCGCTGCCGTTCCCGCTGGACGGCCATGCCTTGCACGTGACGCCGTCGATCGGCATCTGCGTGTATCCGGACGACGGTCAGGATGTCGAGACCCTGATGCGCCATGCCGATGCGGCCATGTATCACGCCAAATCGGCGGGTCGCAACAACTACCAGTTCTTCACGCAGAACATGAACCAGGCGGCGGCCCACTTCGAACTGGAAAGCAGCCTGCGCGGGGCGCTGGCGTTGCAGCAGTTCGAGCTGCACTTCCAGCCCATCGTCAATATCGCCACGCGCAAGCTGCATTCGCTGGAAGTGCTGCTGCGCTGGCGCCGTCCCGTCACGGGCCTGGTAATGCCGGACATGTTCATCCCCATCATCGAGGATAGCGGCCTGATCGTGCCGATCGGCGAGTGGGTGATCCGGCGCGCCTGCGAGCAGAGCATGGAGTGGAAGCGCCAGGGACTGCGGCCGGTGCCGCTGGCGGTCAATCTGTCGCCGCGCCAGTTCATGCACCAGGGCCTGGTGCCGTCGATCCGCGCCATCCTCGACGAGACGGGCATCGAGCCGTCGCTGCTGGAGTTCGAGATCACGGAAACGGCGCTGATGCAGCACGGCGAGCAGACCCTGGAGATCCTGGGCCAGATCAACGCGATGGGCATCCGCCTGTCGATCGACGATTTCGGCACCGGCTATTCCAGCCTGGCCTACCTGAAACGCTTCCCCGTCAAGAAGATCAAGATCGACCGCGCCTTCATCAAGGACCTGGAGGACAGCGCCGAGGACCGCGCCATCGTGGCGGCCATCATCGCGTTGTCGGACAGCCTGCAGCTGTCGGTGGTGGCCGAAGGCGTCGAAACGGAAGGACATTACTACCTGCTGCAACGGCAGGGCTGCCAGTTCGCCCAGGGCTACCTGTTCTCGCAGCCGGTGCCTGCCGTGAACGCGGAAAAGCTGCTCGAACGCAGCTGAACACGCCGGCTAGCCTAGGCCGCCGCCAGGGTCGCGATGACGGGCGTGTGGTCGGAAGGCTGCTGCCACTTGCGCGGCGCGCGGTCGATGGTGCAGGCAGTGCAGCGCGCCGCCAGCGGGCTTGAGAGCAGGATGTGATCGATGCGCAGGCCCTGGTTCTTCTGGAAGCGCAGCATGCGGTAGTCCCACCAGCTGTAGCTTTTCTCGGGCTGCTCGAACAGGCGGTAGGAGTCGGACAGGCCCAGGTCCAGCAGGGCCTGGAAGGCGGCCCGCTCCGGCGGGGATACATGCACCTCGCCTTCCCACGCGGCCGGATCGTGCACGTCGCGGTCTTCCGGCGCCACGTTGTAGTCGCCCAGTACGGCCAGTCGCGGATTGGCCGCCAGTTCGCCCGCCAGCCAGTCGCGCAGCGAGGCCATCCAGCCCAGCTTGTAGACGTATTTGTCCGAATCGACGGCCTGGCCGTTCGGCACGTAGGCACACACGACGCGGATGCCGTCGATGGTTGCGGCCAGGATGCGCTGCTGCGCGTCCGGATACAACGGGTTGTTGCGCACCACGTCCGTCATCGGCAGGCGCGACAGGATGGCCACGCCGTTATAGGTCTTCTGGCCGGAAAACGCCACCTGGTAGCCGGCCGCCTCGATGGCGGCGACGGGGAATTTATCGTCCGTCAGCTTGGTCTCCTGGATGCAGACGACGTCCACCGGATTCTCCTCCAGCCAGCGCAGCAGGTGGGGCAGGCGCACGTTCAGGGAGTTCACATTCCAGGTCACTAGCTTCATGGGATTCCTCGGTTCGACAGTGGGGCACAAGCGGCACGCATATTACAGGATTTGACAGGTGTTACAAGTTGCTTAAACCGAATACAATATGCGACAATGAATTTGCAAAATAGCATTGAATTTAAAATAAAGCAGCTCTCTCAGGCGCAATTTCTGTTGCAAAATGCCACATCCGTGAAAATAATTGCCGATTATGTCTCGGGGTTATCAAAATAGCACTAAAATTCGATGAACGTTCGCCCAAAAGCGCAATATACTTACGTTGTTCGGCATCGAACGATTTCCATACGCGTGTTGCACTGCAACTGTCGAGCAAAATAATGCTGCTAAGACATGTTGTCATGTGTAAATAGGTGGTACCATAAGGAAATAGTCGAATTAACGTGCAAAGCATTTGTAAAGGAAGAAAATGCGATCTGCATTCGAAGCATGGGCACAGCGGGACGGCCATATCGTACGGCGCCGCGAAGATAAACCGGAAGAGTATCTGGTGTACGAAACGCAGCGCCGCTGGCTGATCTGGCAGGCGGCGCTGGAACACGGCAAGACGCCGGCCGCCCGCAAGGCGGCCGCGAAAGAGGCCGGTGAAAAAGCGGCGGGCGCCCGTACTGGCGTCCAGCGTGCGCCAGCGATGGCGGGCGACGAGGCGGAAGTGCGCACGGCCGTGTTGAACGAGGTCATCGATGCGTTCTCGGGGCTCAATGGCAACACGGCCATGGAAGATATCCTGAACGTGATCCAGGGACTGAAGCAGAAGCAGAAGTCCCAAAGCGGCGACTGACCGCGCCGCATGTCTTTCCGGTTGACGCCCGCTGCCGGCACGCTCCCGCGTGTCCGCGTGGTGGCGTTCGTCCAGGCCCTGTTGCGCCGTGCACCCTGGCTCGTAGCCGCGCCAGACGCCGTGCGGCCACGGGCCAGGGTGCTTGCCGTGCTTGCCTCGGCAGCGCTGGCCGGCTGCGCGACGATGACGGAAAGCAGTGAACAATACGTGATGGTCATGACCGTTCTCGACCACCAGCAGGTGGCCGGGATCGGCTGCGTGCTGTCGAACGATGCCGGCCGCTGGTTCGTCACGTCGCCAGGGCGCGTGCAGATCCGCAAGAGCACCAAGCCGCTGACGGTCGATTGCCGCAAGGACCAGGTATGGGCCTTCGACCAGATCGGTCCGCGACAGAATGCCTCGCGCTGGGGCAATATCCTGCTGACGGCCGGCGCCGGGCAACTGGTCGACCGCCAGACCGGGGCCGGCTTTGATTATCCGCAAACCCTGACCGTGGTGCTCCAGCGGGGCCAGCCGAACCAGCAGCAGCCGGGTGTGCCGGCGCAATCCCCACCGCCTTCCGGCGAACTCTACTGATTTCCCGCCATTGCCCGTTCGCCGGGCATTGTCTTTATTGCGCCATCTCCTGCTGCAACGCAGAACCGCCGCGCTGCGAACCCTTAGCATTGCCGTTTCCGACTGGAACGACAAGGGGGTTGCGTGGACAGTTTCCTGTTATTCGTCGTATTGCTGACACTGTTTATGATGGTCCTCGGTGCGCGCAGGATCGCCAAGGCGACCCGCAGCCGGGTGCAAGGTCTGGAACTGCAGGTGACGTCGATGCGGCAGGCACTCGACGACCTGCAGGTGCGCGTCGGCGGGCCGACGGACTTGCCGCCCGGACCGGCGGCGGATGCGGAGGCCGCCCCGCCCGAGGCTCCGTTCGGGCCCGAATTCGAGCCTGACTTCCAGCCTGACTTCGAACCTGAATTCGAGCCTGCGTTCGAGCCTGCGTTCGACCCCGAACCTGAACGGGCGCTTGAAGCCGGGCAGGGGTTCGTCCCCGAACCCGAACCTGCCATCGACGCGCCGGCCGAACCGGCGGTGGCAGCGCCGGACGAATCCCGGCCCGTGCCGGAACCGGTCATGCCTTCCGTTCCACCCGCCGTCCCCGTCCGCGGTGGCTACCCGCCCGATGGCTGGGTCGCGACCGTCAGGCGTTGGCTATTCACCGGCAACCTGGTCGCCAAGCTGGGCCTCGTCATCCTCGTGATCGGCGTCGGCTTCCTGCTCAAGTACGTGGCCGGTCGCATCGTCATTCCCGTCGAGCTGCGCATCGCCGCCATCGCCGCCGCCGACATCGCCCTGCTGCACTGGGGATGGGGCATCCGCGTCAAGCGGCGCGGCATCGGCCTGCCCGTGCAGGGCGCCGCCATCGGCATCCTGATGGTGCTCACCTTCGGCGCCTTCCGCCTGTACGGCCTGATGCCGGCCGGCGTGACCTTCGCGCTGCTGTTTGCGCTGACCGCCTTTACCTGCCTGCTGGCCGTGATGCAGAACGCCGTCTGGCTGGCCCTGTTCGGCATTGCGAGCGGCTTCATGGCGCCGGTGCTGACATCCACCGGCTCAGGCAGCCATGTCGCGCTGTTCTCCTACTATGCACTGCTCAACGCCGGCATCCTCGTCATCGCGCTCAAGCGTGCCTGGCGCGTGCTGAACCTGGTCGGTTTCGGGTTCACCTTCGGTATCGGCGCGGCCTGGGCGGCGCGCAGCTACGTGCCGGCCGACTACCTGTCGGTCCAGCTGTTCCTGCTGCTGTCCGTGCTGTTCTATACGGGTATCTCGCTGGCCTACGCGTTGCGCCGGCACGAGGCGCGGCGTCCGTATATCGATGGCGCGCTGGTCTTCGGCACGCCATTGGTCGCGGCCTCGCTGCAATTCCTGCTGGTGCGCGACATGCCTTTCGGCGTGGCCCTGTCTGCGCTCGGCGGCGGCATCTACTACACGGCGCTGGCGCTGGCCATGTGGCGCCGCCACGGCGAGCATTTCCGCCAGCTGGTGGAATCCTGGCTCGCGATGGGCGTGCTGCTGGGGACCATCGTCGTGCCGCTGACCCTCGATGGGCGCTGGACGTCCGCGGCGTGGGCAGCCGAAGGGGCGGCCATTGTCTGGATCGGCCTGCGCCACGACCGCGCCGCCACCTGGTTCTTCGGGCTGGCAGTGCAGGTGGGGGCGTGGGTGGCATTCCTCGGTGCGTTGGGCGCCATGGCACCGTTGGCGCGCCAGCATGCGCACCTGTGGCTCGGTTTCCTGCTGCTGGCGGCCAGCGCCGGTGTCGTCGCATGGCGCTTCCAGCGGGAGAACGCGCGTTTCCCAGGGCGCGCCTTCGATACCGTGAGCATGCTGTTCCAGTGGCTGGCGGTGGGTACCCTGCTTGCGGCCATGTGGGTGGAGATCGACCTGCGTACGAACGGCACACTGCGCCTGGACCTGATGACCGCCACCGCCATGCTGCTGGCCGCCCTGGTGGCGGTGGCCGGCCCCCGCATGGGCATGGTCACGACGCGCCGGATGAACACGGCGATCCAGCTGATCGCGGCCGCCGTCGTGTTCGTGCACATGACGGACAGCTGGCGTTGGGGAGCCCGCTTCGCGACACCGCAGCCGGCGGTGGCCGTGGTGCTGATCGCCGCCAGCGCACTGTGGAGTGCATGGCACCTGCGACGGGAAGGCTCGCCGATGGCGCTTGCCTCGTCCAACTTCATGCTGGCCTGGGGCGCCGTGTGGTGGTTCGGCGAAGTGCTGAACATGGGCGCGGTGATGCTGGCCGACGTGACCGGTGGCCGCGATGCCGGGCTGATGGCATGGTCGCGCAACTGGCCTGCCTATGGCGTCTGCCTGGCCGCCTCGTCGCTGCTGGCCTGCTGGTGCGCGCGCCGCCTCGCGTGGCCGCAGTTGCGCTGGCTGTCGTTCCCCAGTTGGCTGCTGCTGGTCCTGGTGATGCCGGAACTCCTGGTTCGTCTCTACCAGGGCCATTTGCCCGCGGCAGTGGAGTGGGGCGCCCTGGCGGTGATGCTGGCCACCGGCGAATACCTGCTGATGCGCTGGCGGCTGGCGGCGCCGGTCCACCTGGGTATCCACGTGCTGCGCTGCGCCGGTCCGTGGCTGGTGATCTGGCCGACCGGCTACGCGCTGGTGCTGCGCTGGCTGGCCGGTCCCGAACAATACCGGGCCTTGCTGCTGCAAGCCGGCTGGGAGGCTGGCAGCTTGTGGGCGCAATGCCTGCCCCTGTGGTTGCAGATGGGTGCCATCGCCTGGCTGCTGGGAGCCGTGCGGCGCGACGCGTGGCCCGTGGCGCCGTTCCGCGGCTGGTATGCCAAAGTGCTGCTGCCGCTGGGGACCGCGTGGTGCGTCTGGCGCGTCGTGCTGTGGAACCTGTTCCAGGACGGCAGCATGGCACCGTTGCCCTACCTGCCGCTGCTCAATCCCGTCGACCTGACCAGCGCCTTCGCGGCCGCCCTGGTCCTGGCCCATGCGGGCAGCGGGGAATACGGGGCAATGACGACGCACCGGCGAGGCCTCCTGCGCTGGCTGGGCGGCCTGGGCGTGTTCGCGTGGCTGAACCTGATGCTGTTGCGTACCGCCTCCCACCTGCTGGACTTGCCGTACGAAGCCCAGGCGCTGCTGGCGTCGCGCGCCGTCCAGGCCATGCTGTCGCTGACGTGGACGCTGTCGGCGCTGGTGCTGATGCGCTTCGCGGCGGCGCGCATCCGGCGCGGCCCTTGGCTGGCCGGGGCGGCGATGCTGGCGGTCGTGGTAGCCAAGCTGTTCATCGTCGACCTGGACGGCAGTGGCAGCATGGAACGCATCGTGTCCTTCCTCGGCGTGGGCCTGCTGATGCTGGCGATCGGCTACCTGGCACCGTTCCCGACCGACAGGCCGGCGGGCGCCCGGCTCGACGGGGAGGCCGCATGAAAAGCTGCCTGGCCTTGGCCCTAGCCTGGATGGCATTGGCACCGGCCCATGCCGACCAGGTCGGCGACTACGCATGGCGCCAGACATTGACGACCAGCGGCCGCGAGGCCGTGGTGCAATACCGTCTGCCGCGCGGCGTCTACCTGCATGCCCGCTCGCCCGGTCTGCACGACCTGCGCGTGTTCGACAGCCGGGGCCTGATGCTGCCGTTCGCGATCCGTGCGCCGGCCGAGGTGTCGCAGGCCAGCCGGGAGACCGTGCCCCTGCGGGTGTTTCCCGTGTTTGGCTTGGCCGACGTCGCCGGCGTGGAGACAGGCGTCGAGATCCGCCGCACGCCCGACGGCGCCCTGGTGTCGGTCGGCACGCGCGCGGCGCCGCGCGAGGGCGACGCCTTGTCGGCCCTGGTGCTGGACATGGGGGCGGCCGTCCCGGGCAGCAGCGTCGACCAGCTGCGCTTTACCTTGCCGCCCGAGACGCCCCGCTATGACGCCCGACTGTGCGTCGAGGCCAGCGATGACCTGAAGACGTGGCGCGAGCTGGCCGAGAGTCACGTGAGCTGGATGGTCAGCGGCGACGGCGCGGCGCTGGCGGCCGACCGCATCGCATTCGCGCCGCGCCAGTTCCGCTATGCCCGCATCCGCTGGCTGGAGGGCAAGCCGATCCAGTTCGCCGCCATCATGGCAAGCACGGTGCGCAGCACGGACCGGCCGGCGCCGCAAGAGACGATAACCCTGGCCGCCAGTCCCGGCAGGAATCCGGGCGAGCTGCTGTATGCGTCCTCGCCCGCCATTCCCGTCCAGCGCATCGGCCTGCAGTTCGCCGAGCGCAATGTCAGCCTGCCGGTGGAACTGGGCAGCTATGCCGAATTGCCGGCCCTGAAGCCCGGACGGGGCAGCACGTGGCAGTTCCAGCCGGCGTTGCGGGCCACCTTCTATCGCATCGAGCAGGGCGGACGCGAGCGCCGCTCCGGCGATTTGCCGGTCGACCCGATGCACCGCGCGCAGTGGGTGCTGCGCCCGCTTGTGCCGGGCGAGAGCCGGCCGGCATTGCGGCTGGGCTGGACGCCGGCGACCTTGGTCTTCCTGGCCAACGGTCATGGCCCGTACACGCTGGCCTATGGCCGGGACGACGCGGCGCCGGCCGCCCGCGCCATCGAGCAGGTCGCGCCCGGCCTGTCGGCAGCCGAATTGGAGAACGCCGAGGACGTGTCGGCCGCGCCCGAGCAGGGCAGTGCGGCCGCACCCGCGCCGGCCGTGGCGAGCGATGCGCGGCAGGCCGTCGCATCGACGCAGGCGCGCAAGGGCGTATTGTGGGGTACCCTGGCCGCGGGTATGTGTGTGCTGGGCGCGATGGCCTGGCAGCTGTACCGCCAGCTGAAACAGGCGCCCCAATGAAAAACGCCGCCCGGCGCGAACCGGGCGGCGTTGCTGGCGTCAGGCGCCGCGACGGCGATTACGTGCGGTTGATCAGGAAGCTCGTCAGCAGCGGCACGGGGCGGCCCGTGGCGCCCTTGGCCGCGCCGGACTTCCATGCGGTGCCGGCGATGTCGACGTGGATCCATGGGTACTTGCGGGTGAAGTTTTCCAGGAAGGCCGCCGCCGTGCAGGAAGCGCCGCCGGGCGAGCCGATATTGGCCAGGTCGGCAAAGTTCGATTTCAGCTGGTCGTTGTACTGCTCGCCGATCGGCAGGCGCCACGTGGTGTCGCCCGTCTGGCGGCCGGCGCTGGCCAGTTCCTCGGCCAGCGCGTTGTGCTGGTCGTCGTCGCGGGTGAATACGCCGCTGTGGTGGTGGCCCAGCGCGACGATGCAGGCGCCCGTCAACGTGGCGACGTCGATCACGGCGGCCGGGTTGAAGCGCTCCGCGTAGGTCAGCGCGTCGCACAGCACCAGGCGGCCTTCGGCGTCCGTGTTCAGCACTTCGATGGTCAGGCCGTTCATCGACGTGACGATGTCACCCGGTTTGGTGGCACGGCCGGACGGCATGTTCTCGCAGGCGGCCACGATGCCGATCACGTTCAGCTTCAGGCCCATCTCGCCGATGGCGCGGAAGGTACCCAGCACGGAAGCGGCGCCGCACATATCGTATTTCATCTCGTCCATGCCGGGACCCGGCTTGATCGAGATGCCGCCCGTGTCGAAGGTGATGCCCTTGCCGACCAGCACCACCGGCGCGTCCTTCGGCTTGCCGCCCATGTGCTTCATGACGATGAACTTGGGCGGCTGCTCGCTGCCGTTCGTCACGGACAGGAAGCTGCCCATCTTCAGTGCCTCGAGCTGCTTGCGTTCCAGGACTTCGACGGCGAACTTGTAGTCCTTGCCCAGCTTCTTGGCCGTGTCGGCCAGGTAGGTCGGGGTGCAGACATTGGCGGACAGGTTGCCCAGGTCCTTCGTCAGCTGCATGCCGTTGGCGATGGCGATGGCCTGCGCCAGGGCCAGCTTGGTGGCGGCGCCGTTCGGCACGGCCAGGGCGAGTTTGCGCACGCCGGCCGGGGCCGGGTCCTTCTTCGACTTCTGCGCGTCGCTGCGGTAGATGCTGTCGCGGGCGGCCTGCACCACGGTGCGGATCGCCCAGTTGACGTCGCGCTCTTTCACTTCCGTCATCGGTAATGCGATAATGGCATCCGTCGCGCCCAGGGTGGAGAACACCTTGACGGCGCCATGGACCGCGCTGGTGAAGCTTTTTTCCGTCACGCCTTCCACGTTGCCCAGGCCGACCAGCAGCACGCGCTCGGCCGCCACGCCCGTCACGCCGCGCAGCAGCAGGGTGGAGCCGGGCTTGCCGCTGATGTCGCCGGACTTCAGCGCGGCCGTGATCTCACCGCTGCCGTCGAGGGACTGGGCCGCTTGCGAGAGCTTCTTGTTTTCGAAAACAGCAACTGCGACACAGCCGGTCTTGGCCGACGTGATGGTGTTTTTTGTGTCGAATGCTTTTATGCTAAAGTCCATTGGGTTCTCCGTAGGTGTGCCGATGCGGCTTCGCGCGTGACCGTGTCGGGTAGACGCAGTGACCGCAGTAACCGCTGTATCTTAACTTGCTAAGCGAATTATAAACTTCGAATGATCTTTCAACGTGCCCTGAGGCGCGAGCTGGCCAGCTCCGCGGGGGCGACCTTCACGGTGCTGTTTACCATCATCGTCACCTGGACCCTGATTTCCATCCTCGGCAAGGCTGCCGGCGGCAAGGTCGCCTCGTCCGACGTGGTGGCGCTGATCGGCTTCGCCGCCCTGAATTATCTGCCCACCGTCCTGATACTGACCAGTTTTATTTCGGTGCTGATGGTCGTCACGCGCAGCTATCGCGATTCCGAGATGGTGGTGTGGTTCGCTTCCGGCCAGAGCCTGACGAAGTGGATCGCCCCCGTGCTGACCTTCGGCTTCCCCATCATCCTGGCCACGGGCCTCCTGGCCTTCTATGCCACGCCGTGGGCCAAGCAGAAGAGCTCCGAGTATGTCGAGCGCTTCGCCAAGCGCGAGGACCTGCAGAAGGTCTCGCCCGGCCAGTTCAAGGAATCGTCGTCGACCAACCGCATCTTCTTCGTCGAGGGCAACGCGGGCCAGACGGCCTCGGTGCAGAACGTCTTCGTCAACCAGGTCGACGAGCGCGGCACGGCCGTCATCGTCGCCAAGGAAGGGGTGATCGAAACGGCGCCGAACGGCTACCGCTACCTGGTGCTGAAGAACGGCCGCCGCTACCAGGGCACGCCCGGCCAGGCCGACTTCCAGACCATGGAGTTCGGCAGCTACAGCATGCGCGTGGCCCAGCAGGCGCAGGAATTCGACCCGAAGCGCGACGTCAACGCCATCCCGACCCTGGAACTGTTCGCGCTGCCGACCAACGCGGCGCGCGCCGAAATCCTGTGGCGCATCTCGTTGCCCATCACCTGCACCTTGCTGATGCTGCTGGCGATCCCGATGGGCTTCGTCAACCCCCGCGCCGGCAGTTCGACCAACCTGATCATCGCGCTGCTGATCTTCTTCACCTATAACAACACGGTCAAGATGTTCGAGGCCAGCGTGCGCCACGGCCGCTTCACCTTCGAATGGGCCTGGTGGCCGCTGCATCTGTTGATGGCCGTAACGGTGCTGGCCATGTTCGCGTGGCGCCTGAACGTGAACCACCGCTACCACCCGCGCGCGCTGCTGGCGAACCTGCGTCGCGGCAAAGGAGCCAAGGCATGAGCGTCCTGCAGCGCTATTTCGCCGTATCGATTTTCCAGGCCGTCGGCTTCGTGCTGCTGGCCTTCCTGGGCCTGCTGGGCTTCATGGACCTGACCGGCGAGATGCCCGGCGTCGGCAAGAACGGCTACGGCATGCAGCACGCCGTGCTGTACGTGCTCGTGATGATCCCCCAGCACGTCTACGAAGTGATGCCGGTGGCGTCGCTGATCGGCACCATCTACACGATGGCGCAATTCGCGTCGACGTCGGAATTCACCATCATGCGCGCGGCCGGCATGTCCACCCGCGCGGCCGGCTGGATGCTGTTCAAGATCGGCATCGTGCTGGTGGCGATCACCTTCATTTTTGGCGAACTGATCGCCCCGCGCACGGCGCTGATGGCCGAACGGTTGCACCTGACGGGGCGTGGCACCACGGTGTCGGCCGAGTTCCGCTCGGGCCTGTGGACCAAGGACATCATCAAGAGCGACGGCCTGAAAGGGGACGTGCTCGGCTCGCGCTTCTTCAATGTGCGCGAGGTGCTGCCGGACGGGCGCCTGATCGGCGTCAAGCTGTACGAGTTCGATAACAGCTTCCGCATGCGCACGCTCACCGTGGCCAAGACGGGCACCTACCAGGGCGACAATGTGTGGCGCCTGTATGACGTGACGGAGAACCATTTCAGCAATCCGGCGCTGCTCAAGGGCGAGGCCACGGCGCAGAACAACTTCGCTCAGGAGAGCGGCGTGGTCAGCACGCAGCAGCATGCCACCAAGGACCTGGTATCGGAAATCACGCCGAAGATCCTGTCCGTTTCGGCGTCCGACCCGGAGCGCATGTCGGCCAATGAACTGGCCGTCTACACGCGCCACCTGCAGGAAAACCGCCAGCAGACGGAGCGCTTCAAGATCGCCTTCTGGAAGAAGCTGATCGATCCGCTGGCTATCTTCGTGCTGATGGCGCTGGCGCTGCCGTTCGCCTACCTGCACATGCGCAGCGGCGGCGTCTCGCTGAAGATCTTCATCGGCATCATGATCGGCGTCGGCTTCCTGCTGGTGAACACGTTGTTTTCCCACCTGGGCGTGCTGTCGACCTTGCCGGCCGTCGTTACAGCCGCCATGCCCAGCGTGATTTTCCTGCTGCTGGCGATCGGCACACTATATTGGGTGGAGCGACACTGATATGAACGCACAAACGACGACGCAAGCCCTGGTCCTGTTCGCACACGGCGCCCGCGCCGCCAGCTGGGCCGCGCCATTCGAGCGGCTGCGCGACCTGGTGGCCGCGCGTACGCCAGGCGTGGATGTTTCGCTGGCCTTCCTGGAGCTGATGGAGCCGCGCCTGCCGGAACGGGCGGCGCAGCTCGTGGCGCAGGGCGTCACGCAGCTGACCATCGTGCCCGTGTTCCTGGGTCAGGGTGGCCACGTGTTGCGCGACCTGCCGCTGATGGTGGACGAGCTGCGCCTGGCGCACCCGAACCTGACGGTGCGTGTCGCCGAGGCGGCGGGCGAGAACGCCGCCGTGCTGCAGGCCATCGGCGACTACTGCATCGGCGCGCTGGCGAACCAATGACGGCGCTGCCCGACCTGCCCACGCTGGCGGCCGCGCAGACCGTTGTCATCAAGGGCGACATCGCCGCCAACGTGGCGCGCCATGTGGCGCTGGCCGGCATCGCGGCGCGCCAGGGCGCGAAACTGATCCTGTTCCCCGAACTGTCGCTGACCGGCTACGAGCCGGAACTGGCCGGCGCGCTTGCGCTGCGGCCGGACGACGCATGCCTGGCGCCCTTGCGCGAAGCTGCCGCCGCCCACGGCATCGTCATCAATGCTGGCGCACCGCTGGCGCGCGATGGCGGCCTGCCGCAGATCGCCGCGTTGACGTTCCGGCCGGACGGCACGACGGGCGTCTACACCAAGCAATACCTGCACGGCGGCGAGGAAACGGCGTTCGCGGCGGGGCAGGGCGGTGCGATGTTGAAGGTGGAAGGCGCCGCCATCGCGCTGGCCGTCTGCGCCGATTTCGGCCGGCCGGCCCATGCGCAGGCCGCGGCGCGGGCCGGTGCCCACGTGTATGCGGCCAGCGTGCTGGTGTCGGTCAACGGTTACGACAACGATGCGGCCCTGCTGCAGGGCCATGCGGCCACCCACGCGCTGCCCGTGCTGATGGCCAACCACGGCGGCCCGTCGGGCGGCTGGCACTGCGCGGGACGCAGCGCCGTGTGGGATGAAATGGGCCAGCTGGTGGTTGCCGCCCCCGGCACCGGGGAATGCCTGCTGCTGGCGGGGCGCTCGGGCGGTGTGTGGAACGGCCGCGTGCTCGACACGGCCGGTTGAATTACTGCTGCTGACGTGCCATTTCGGCGGCCATCTGGTGATCGACCAGCGTGCGGGTGATCGTGCCGGGTTCGTCGAGTTCCCGTTGCGCCATGGCGCGCAGCGAAGGATCAGTCAGGGCGGCTAGTGCAGCCGCGCGCAGCGTCGCGGCCTCGTCGGCGCGATCGACGCCGGCCAGGATGGTGCCAGCCATCGCCACATCGTTTACATAGCCCGTCAGTTCAGCCGCCAGCCTGGGCGCCTCGCCCGGCGCCGGCAGCAGGGGCAGTTCGGTCGCGTATGCGTTCAGATGGTCGGCCATCGCCAGCGGGTCTGGCAGGAAGCGCGCGGCCAGCGCGAAGTCGCCCTGGGCAATCAGGGCGGGAAGGGCGACACGGCTAAAGCGGCTCGCGACCTCGGGCAAGGTGTCCAGCAGGGTGACGAAGGTGCGAGCAGTCGATGCCAGATCGCCCAGTGTGCGGTTCATGCTCGCCACCTCGAGCCAGCGCGGAGCATCGTAGTCGTCGCCGAAGCTGCGCGACGAGGTCTCGCCGGCGAGCAGGCGGCGCACTTCCTCATCGCGCGCGGCGATCAGCGCCTCGCGCGCCGGGGGGTAGGCTTCAGCAAGGCGCCCCCATTCATGCAAAGCGAAACCGCGCAGGTGGTTCGCTCCCCGGTCGTCGTGACCGCAGTCGGTATGAATGAACAGGAGTTCGCGCAAGGCGGCGGCATGCTCGCCGGCCTGTTGCGCCTGGCCTGCGCGGTGCAGAGCATCCATCACCTGTGCTTCGGCGTCGTTCATCATGCCGCCGCCCCGTTCTCGCTGGCCCGCGCATGCGCCACCATCGCCGCGATGGTGGTGCCGGGCTGGTCGAACTCGCGCTGTACGGCGTCGCGCACGGCGCTTGACGCCAGGGTGTCCAGCGCCGCCGTCGTGACCTGGTCGGCCAGCTCGTCCTCGCCCTGGCGTGCCAGCACCAGCGCCAGCATGCGCACTTCCTTGGTGTAGTTCAGCACCGTCGCCAGCAGCGCAGGGGCGGACGAGGTATTGCCGCTTTTCGCCAGCTGCTCCGTGTAGCCGTTCAGGTGCGCCGCCAGTGCGCGCACGCGTTCCATCGGGTCGGGCAGGTAGCGCCGCGCCAGCGCGAAGTCCTCGGCCGCCACCAGGGCCGGCAGGGCCATGTCGAAGCACTGGCGGGCCAGGTCGGGCAGCTGCAGGTCGAGCTGGACGAACAGCTCGTGGGTGGCAAGGTCCTCGCCCAGCGCGCTGTTGATGGCGGCGATGTCGCGGAACAGCTCGCGGCCGGGCGCGCCGCTCAGCAGGCGGCCCGTGTCGCGGTCGCGCAGGCCCTGCAGCGCACGCCGCGCCAGCGGAAACTGCTCGGCCAGGTAGATCCAGTCGCGCAGCGCGAACGACAGCCGCACGCCGGCCAGCCCCGGCTCCACCGCCAGCGCGTTTTCATGGAACCACAGGTGATCGCGCAGGGCGTCCTCGAACCGGTTTTCCAGCCGTGCCTTGCGGGCCCGTTCCAATACTTCGTGTGCTTGTCCCATACCGCTCTCAGTTACGTGCAAAGGACGTATTTTAACGCGCCGGCGTGCTGCCCAGCCAGCCGCCGTGCCGGCTTTTAGTAGCAATCCGGCAAGGTGGCGCCGCCCCCAGCCGAGAGTCCGTACAGTCTTGTCGCATGAACAAGAGCCAGGAAACCAACGCAACCGCCGGTACCGACGCCGGCACCATTACCGTCCCGGTCAGCCGCGAGGAGGTGGAAGTCACCACCCGCGTCGTCGATACGGGCCGGGGTGTGCGCGTCAGCAAAACCGTCACCGAGCATCCCGAGGAAATCCGGGAAACGCTGTGGCAGGAAGAAGTCGACGTGCGCCGCGTGCCGGTGGACCGCGTGGTGGCCGAAGCGCCGCCATCGCGCTACGAAGGCGATGTACTGGTCGTCCCCGTCCTGGAAGAAATCCTGGTGATCGAAAAGCGCTACCGCATCCGGGAAGAGCTGCACATCACCAGGGTACGCAAGCAGCATGAACACAGCCAGACCGTTCCGCTCAAGACCGAAGACGTGCGCATCGAAGCGTTCGACGAAGGCCGGGCGGGCGATCTGGACAACCCATCGCAGCAATAGGAGGAAGATCATGAGCCATACCCTAGCAGCCGTATTTGACAACCGCGCCGACGCCGAGCGTGCGCGCGACGAACTGGTCAAGTCGGGCATCGGTGCCGATTCCGTCCAGCTCAGCGCGGGCGCGGCCACGACCGGCACGTCCAGCACCACCACCGCCGGTACGACGGCGTCCACCCACGACGACTCGATCGGCGACAGCATCAAGCACTTCTTCACCAACCTGTTCGGCGACGATGACGACGAACGAGTCGTGTACGGCGAGGCGGTCAACCGCGGCAATGTCGTGCTGACCGTGCAGACGGCCACGCAGGACGAAGTGGAACGGGCCGCCGACATCGTCGAAGGCTTCGGCCCCATCGATATCGACGAATACAAATCGCAATGGCATGCGGGCGGCTGGACCGGCGCCCAGGCGTCGGCTCCAAGCGCCGGACTGTCGGCTTCACGCCAGAGCGCCGACCTGCAGAACCAGGGCAGCAGCCTGCAGGGCCAGAACGTCGACCTCCAGGGTTCGCGCCAGGGCCTGTCCGATACCGGCTCGCTGCAGCGCGCCGATACGGAGTCGCAGGTGATCCCCGTGATGCAGGAAGAGCTGAAGGTCGGCAAGCGCATGGTCCAGCGTGGCGGCGTGCGCATCTACCAGCGCCTGGTCGAAACGCCGGTGCAGGAAAGCGTCAGCCTGCGCGAGGAACACGTGCATGTCGAGCGCCGTCCGGTGGATCGCCCGATCGACCCGTCCCAGGTGGGCACTTTCAAGGACAGCTCGTTCGAACTGCGTGAAAGCGCCGAGGAAGCCGTGGTGCAGAAGACCGCCCGCGTTGTCGAGGAAGTCGTGGTGGGCAAGGAAGTATCGCAGCGCACCGACCAGATCAGCGATACGGTGCGCAGCACCCAGGTCGACGTCGAGCAGCTGGGCAGCTCGGACGACGACGAGTACTACCGCACCCACTGGAGCTCGAACTACGCCAACCTGGGCGCCAGCTTCGACGACTACGCGCCCGCCTACCGCTACGGCGCCACGATGGCCGGCAGCGACAGCTACCGTGGCCGTTCGTGGGAAGACTCGGAGCCGACCCTGCGCAGCAACTGGGAAAGCCACTATCCGCAATCGACGTGGGAAAAGTTCAAGGACGCCGTGCGTCACGGCTGGGCGCGCATGACCTCGTAAGCCATCCGCGCTGAATCGGAAAACCGGTGCCGCCCGCGAGGGCGCACCGGTTTTTTTCTGGCTAGATCGGTGTCTGCCGCTTGATCCAGAACGGCAGCACCCACCACATCCCCACCACGATGGCACCCATCACGCCGCCGGCGATCAGTCCGACGGTGGCGCCGAACACCTCCGAAATCACCAGATTGGTCCCCAGCACCAGCGCGATGCCGAGGGCGAACGCGCCCGCGACGATCTGGCGCGTGGCGAAGCTCTTGAAGCGTTCGCGGTCCTTCAACGGCCGCATGATGCGGTGCTGCACGGCTGGGGCGCTCAGCAGGATGAGGCTGGACAGGGCGAAGAAGAAGGTCGCCAGGAAGACGTATTTTTCCGCCTGTACGATCTGGCGGAAGCCGCCGTTAAACGGCAGCACGATCAGGAAGGCCGACAGCATCTGCGCACCGGGCAGCAGGATGCGCATCTCGCTGAGCATGTCGGAAAAATCGCCGTCTTCCGGCATGTCGGGACGGTCGGATTCCTCCCGCGGTGAAAGGGGATCGGCGTGCATGGCGCTCTTTCGTATCTCTGGCCCGGGTCGATCGCCCAGGCCTTCTGTTGTACCGCCGATTATACGAAGGAACGCTGCTGAGCAGCGCCGCGCAGTTCGCGGCGGCAGGGACTACAGCGGCTGGTTGGCGCGCGGCGCCATGGCGTCGCCCAGCATCACGAGCACGGGGCCGTGACGGGGCTGCAGGCCGTGGGCCAGGGTGGCCAGCGTGATGCGGCTGATCAGCTGGTCGGGCCGGCTGACGTTCTCGATGACGATGACGGGGGTGTCGGGCCGGCGGCCCTGGTCGAGCAGGCGCTGGGCGGTGGCAATGGCTTCGCGCCCGCCCATGTACTGCACCAGGGTGTCGGTGGAAGGAATCGCCGGCTCTTCCGGATGGCCCGGGGCCGTGCTGGAGGTGAAGAAGGCGACGTTGCGGGCCACGCCCCGTTTCGTCAACGGCTGCTTGGTTGCCGCCGCTGCCGCCATCGCCGTGGTGATGCCGGGGACGACTTCGACCTCGATGTCGAGCGCTTCGAGCGCCGTCAGTTCCTCGTCGGCGCGGCCGAACAGCATCGGGTCGCCGCCTTTCAGGCGCACCACCAGCTTGTACTGCTGGGCGCAGGCGATCAGCTGGGCGTTGATGGCGTTCTGGTCGGCCGAGCGCTGGCCGGCACGCTTGCCGACGGGGATCAGCACGGCCTGGCGGCACAGGTCCAGCATTTCCGGGATGACGAGGGCGTCGTACAGTACCACGTCGGCTTCGCCCAGCAGGCGGGCACCGCGCACGGTGATCAGGTCCTGGGCGCCGGGACCGGCACCCACCAGGTAGACTTTTCCGACTGCCATCGATTCTCCGCCGCCTTTTGCCCGTTCGGGCGCTTCGCTGTGCTGTTTTAAGCAGCGGCCAGGCGGATCATCCCCGCGGCCACCGTCTGGTGCGTGACTTCATCGATCAGGATGAAGGCGCCGGTGGCACGAATATCGTCATAGGCATCGGCCGCCAGCGGCTGCTGGACGGTCAGGGCAATGCGTGCCACGTCGTTCAGCTTCAGCGCATCCGCATCGTGCCGTTGCTGGGTGTTGATGTCAAGGATCGAGTCGATCTTCGTCACCTTGGCGGCAGTCTGCTTGGTGCCGTGCTTGAGCCAGTACTTGCGGCGCAGGTCGAGCGGCTCTTCCGACAGCCAGCATACGTCGGCTTCCACCTGTTTCAGCAGCGTGGCCGGCTGCGCGGCGGACGACAACACGTCGCCGCGCGAGACGTCGACGTATTCGTTCAGCACGATCGTCACGGACTGGCCGGCGCTGGCCGTCGGCAGGGAACCGTCGAAGGTGACGATTTCCTTGACGGTGGCGCTGTGGCCGGAAGGCTGCACCACCAGTTGGTCGCCCACCGAGACCTGGCCCGATTCGATGCGGCCCATGTAGCCACGGAAGTCGTTTGCCTCATGGCCGTTGTGGCGGGCCACCAGCTGCACGGGGAAGCGCAGCGGCGCGGCGTGCGCCTCGTCGTAGACGGTCAGCGATTCGAGCAGCTCGATCAGGGTCGGGCCGTCGTACCAGCCCAGCTTGTCGCCGCGCTCGACGACATTGTCGCCGGACAGGGCCGACAGCGGAATGGCCGTGATGTCCTTCAGGCCCAGGGTCTGGGCGAACTCGCGGTAGGCCTTGACGATGCGCTCGTACACTTCCTGGTCGTAGTTCACCAGGTCCATCTTGTTGACCGCGACGACGACGTGCTCGATCTGCAGCAGGTGGGCGATGGTCGAATGGCGCTTGGTCTGGATCAGCAGGTCCACGCCGCCGTCCTCGCGCAGCTTCACCTTCGACACGTCGACCAGGATGATGACGGCGTCCGCCGTCGACGCGCCCGTCACCATATTGCGGGTGTACTGCTCGTGGCCCGGCGTGTCGGCGATGATGAACTTGCGCTTGGGCGTGGCGAAATAGCGGTAGGCTACATCGATCGTGATGCCCTGTTCGCGTTCCGCCTCCAGGCCGTCCGTCAGCAGCGACAGGTCGATGGTGTCGCCCACCGTGCGTTTGTGCTTGGCGCGCGAGACGGCTGCAAGCTGGTCGGCGAAGATGCCCTTGCTGTCGAACAGCAGGCGGCCGATCAGGGTGCTCTTGCCGTCGTCGACGGAGCCGGCGGTAATAAAGCGGAGCAGGCCCGAGGAGGCGTCCTGCTGTTGGCGATTGAGTTCGTTGGTCATGGCGTTCATCAGAAGTATCCGGCTTTCTTGCGTTTTTCCATCGAGGCTTCGGAGGTCTGGTCGTCCATCCGCGTGGCGCCCCGTTCCGTCACCTGGGTGATGGCCGTCTCGGCGATGATGGCCGTCACGTCGGCCGCGTCGGACGACACGGGGCAGGTGCACGAGATGTCGCCGACGGTGCGGAATCGCACCACTTGCGTCTCGACGGTTTCGCCTTCGCGTGCCGGCGTCAGGTCGGTCAACGGCACCAGGAGGCCGTTGCGGGGAATGACCTGGCGTTCGTGGGCGAAGTAGATCTCGGGCAGGGCCAGCTTCTCGCGGGCGATGTACTGCCACACGTCCAGCTCCGTCCAGTTCGAGATGGGGAAGACGCGCATGTTCTCGCCCGGGTGCACGCGGGTGTTATACAGGTCCCACAGTTCCGGGCGCTGGGCCTTCGGGTCCCACTGGCCGAATTCGTCGCGGAAGGAGAAGATGCGTTCCTTGGCGCGGGCCTTTTCCTCGTCGCGGCGGGCGCCGCCGATGCAGGCGTCGAAGCCGTGTTCGGCGATCGTCTCCAGCAGGGTCACGGCCTGCGCGGCGTTGCGCGAGTCGGTGGCCGGGTTACGCAGGCGCACGGTGCCCTTGCGGATCGATTCCTCGACGGAGCCGACGATCAGGCGCTCTTTCAATTCGGCCACGCGGCGGTCGCGGAAGGCGATCACTTCCGGGAAGTTGTGGCCCGTGTCGACGTGCACCAGCGGGAAGGGGAATTTACCGGGGCGGAAGGCCTTCTCGGCCAGGCGCAGCAGCACCACGGAATCCTTCCCGCCCGAGAACAGCAGGGCCGGATTGCTGCATTCGGCCGCGACTTCGCGCAGGATGTGGATGGCTTCCGATTCCAGCGCGTCCAGGTGGCGCGCGTTCACTTCCATGCTGATGCCGTTGATGCCAGCACCTTGTTTGTCTGCCAGAGCATTCATGTATGTTCTTTCGTTGTCGCGGCGCGGGTCTCAGGCCGCCACGGATTTGATGCGAATGAGTTTGCCGTCCACCACGTGCAGGCCGCACTCCTTGGACTCCGGGTTCTCCCACCACCAGCGGCCGGCGCGCACGTCCTCGCCCGGCTCGATGGCGCGGGTGCACGGTTCGCAGCCGATCGACGGGAAGCCCTGCGCGTGCAGCGCGTTGACGGGAACGTCGTTGGCGCGCAGATATTCCCACACGTCCGCTTCATCCCAGTCGGCCAGCGGGTTGAACTTGTCCATCAGGTGGGCCGGGTCGTCCTCGTGCACGGCCAGGCTGGAACGGGTGTTCGACTGCGCGCGGCGCTGGCCCGTGATCCACGCCTTGTTGCCGGCCAGCGCGCGGCCAAGCGGCTCGACCTTGCGGATGCGGCAGCACTCGCGCCGCATCTCGACGCTGTCGTAGAAGGCGTTCAGGCCGTTCTGCGTCACGTACTGGTCGACCGCTGCCGGCTCCGGGCGGAACAGGGCGATGTCGTAGCCATAGTGCTCTTTCACCTTGTCCAGCATCGCCAGCGTTTCCTTGTGCAGGCGGCCCGTCTCCAGAGAAAAAATACCGATCGGCAGGCGGTTCTTCAGGATCAGGTCCGTCAGCACCATGTCTTCGGCGGCCAGGCTGGACGCGAACACGGCCGGCGTGAATTCGCGGGCAATGCGTTCCAGTGTCGCCGTGGTGCCGGCGACCAGCGTTTCGAGCTTGCTCATGGACTGCTCCTCAGATGCCGGCGCCGACGTCTTTGTGTTCGCCCGGTGCCGTGGCCGAGCGCAGGTGGCGGCGGAACAGCGGCTGGCTCTGGTCGACCGAAGCCTGGTAGGTTTCGGAGAACACCGTCAGGCCCTTCAGCGCGTCCTCGATGCTGCGGTCCGGACGCGTCGCGTAGGCGTCGAAGCCGACCCGTTTCATCTGGAACAGCTGGTCGCGCAGCACGTCGCCGATGGCGCGCAGTTCGCCCGTGTAGGCCAGGCGCGTGCGCAGGTTGTAGGCGATCGAGTAGCCGCGGCCGTCCGTGAACTTGGGGAAGTCGACGGCGATGACGGCGAACTTGTCCAGTTCATCCTTCAACTCCTCGGGGCGCTCATCGGATGCCAGCCACACGCCGATTTCCGGGCGCGCCGCCAGCGCGTCCTTCTGCGCCTGCCACGTCTTCAACGGCACGATGACCTTGCCGGCCGGGACTTCCACGGTGGCCGCTTCCTGGCCTTCGGCCAGGCGCAGCACGGTCCAGTCGTCGGCCACGATGGCTTGGCCCTTGATGATGCGTTGGGTATTCTGGTCAGGCATATTCGTCTTCTCCAACCAGGCGTCCCGCGGTATCGATCGGCGTGGCATAAACATATTCTTTGAATGGGGCGATACCGAGGCGCTGGGCGGTGTCGACGAAGCGCTCGTCCGGCGTGCGCTCACGCACGTACACCTGCAGCAGGCGGTTGATCACTTCAGGCATCTGCTGGGCCGAGAACGACGGGCCGATGATCTTGCCGATGGCGGAGTGGTTGCCCTGGGCTCCGCCGATCGACACCTGGTACCATTCGCTGCCGTCCTTGTCGACGCCGAGGATGCCGATATGGCCGACGTGGTGGTGGCCGCAGGCGTTGATACAGCCGCTCATGTTCAGTTCGATCTCGCCGATATCGTGCAGGAAGTCGATATGGTCGAAGCGCTCGGCAATGGCCGCAGCGATCGGGATCGACTTGGCGTTGGCCAGCGAGCAGAAGTCGCCGCCCGGGCAGCAGATCATGTCCGTCAGCAGGCCGATATTGGGCGTTGCCAGGCCATGCGACTTGATCTCGGACCACAGCTTGAACAACTGGCCCTGCTGCACGTCGGCCAGCACGATGTTCTGCTCGTGCGTGACGCGCAGTTCGGCGAAGCTGTAACGGTCGGCCAGGTCGGCCATGTAGTCCATCTGTTCGGCGGTGGCGTCGCCCGGCGGCACGCCGGTCTTTTTCAGCGACAGCACGACGGCGGCGTAGCCGGGCACCTTGTGCGGCTTGACGTTGCGCTTGACCCAGTTGGCGAAGGCCTTGTTGTCCTCATGCCCGGCCAGCGGATCGATGGCCGGCAGCGTTTCGTAGGCATGCGGCTGGAAGTAGGCGATGATGCGTTCCATCTCCTCCAGCGTCAGCGTCTCGGCGCCGTCCTTCAGGTCGGCCCATTCCTCTTCGACCTGGCGCGCGAAGTCCTCGACGCCGATGGCTTTCAGCAGGATCTTGATGCGGGCCTTGTATTTGTTGTCACGGCGGCCGTACTGGTTATACACGCGCATGATCGCTTCCGTGTACGTCAGCAGGTGCTCGCGCGGCAGGAACTCGCGGATCACGCTGCCCAGGATCGGGGTGCGGCCCATGCCGCCGCCGACCATCACCTTGAAGCCGATCTCGCCGGCCTCGTTGCGGACCACGGTCAGGCCGATATCGTGCACGGCGATCGCCGCGCGGTCTTCCACGGCGCCGTTGATCGCCACCTTGAACTTGCGGGGCAGGGCGATGAACTCGGGGTGGAAGGTGGACCACTGGCGCAATACTTCGGCATACGGGCGCGGGTCGATGATTTCGTCCGCGGCAACGCCGGCGAATTCGTCGGAGGTGACGTTACGGATGCAGTTGCCCGAGGTCTGGATGGCGTGCATCTCGACCGACGCCAGGTCGGTCAGGATGTCCGGCGTCTGTTCCAGTTCGATCCAGTTGAACTGGATGTTCTGGCGCGTGGTGAAGTGGCCGTAGCCGCGGTCATACTTGCGGGCGATATGGGCGAACATGCGCATCTGCTTCGACGACAGCAGGCCGTAGGGCACGGCGATGCGCAGCATGTAGGCATGGCGCTGCATGTACAGGCCGTTTTGCAGGCGCAGCGGCAGGAATTCTTCCTCCGTCAGCTCGCCGCCAAGGCGGCGCTGTACCTGGTCGCGGTACTGGGCGATGCGCTCGCGCACGATGAGGTGGTCGTATTGATCGTATTGGTACATGTCGGTCCTAGGTTCGCGACGGGGCGTGAAGGCTTCCCCAAAGTATCGCTATGGTAATAAACTGCTGCTTTATTCCAAACGACTTAGTCTTTATTTGCTTATATGCGTATGTGGCATAAGCTTGCGCGTAAAATAGCGGCTCTATAGCCGGGAAATCAATGAACCTTCACCAACTGAGATTCGTACGGGAAGCCGTACGGCAGAATTACAACCTGACCGATGCCGCCAAGGCGTTGTTCACTTCGCAGCCGGGTGTGTCGAAGGCCATCATCGAACTGGAAGAAGAGCTGGGCGTGGATATCTTCACCCGCCACGGCAAGCGCATCCGCGGGCTGACGGAGCCGGGCCGCCTCGTGCTGGAGTCCGTCGAGCTGATCATGCAGGAAATCGACAGCCTGAAACGGATCGGCAAGGAATACGCGGCCCAGGACAGCGGCAGCTTCACCATCGCCACCACGCATACGCAGGCCCGCTATACCTTGCCGAAGGTGGTGCAAGCCTTCATGGTCAAGTTTCCCAAGGTGCGATTGTCTTTATTGCAAGGAAATCCCCGGCAGATCGCCGAGATGGTGCAGCGCGACCAGGCCGATCTGGCCATTGCCACCGAATCCATCGCCGGCATCGACGGGCTGGTGACGCTGCCCTGCTACCAGTGGGAGCATGTGGTGGTGGTGGCGCCGGACCATCCGCTGCTGAAGACGAAGTCCGTGTCGCTGGAAGAGATCGCTGCCTTTCCCTTGATTACCTACGACGGCGCGTTTGCCGGGCGCAGCAAGATCGACCACGCGTTTTCGCTGCGCGGGCTGAAGCCGGACGTGCTGCTCGAAGCCATCGATGCGGACGTCATCAAGACTTATGTCGAACTGGGCATGGGCGTCGGCATCATTGCCGGCATGGCCTTCGACCCCGAGCGGGATCGCAACCTGCGCGCCATTCCTGTAGGCCACCTGTTCGGCATGAATGTGTCGAGAGTGGCCGTCAAGCAGGGCGCCTACCTGCGCTCCTATATTTATACCTTTATTGAACTGCTGGCCCCGACCCTGAACCGCAAGTTGATCGAACAGGCCATGCGGGGCGAACACGAGAACTACGAGCTGTAATCCATGAATCACGAATTGTTGGCAAAATTTTATGTAATCAACGCGGACCAGCTGGATCGCGCGTATGACGAACCCGCGCGCCAGGACGACCTGGCGGCCGTGACGGCCCGTGTGGCCGACGTGCTGGAAGGCCACACGGTGCTGGAACTGGCCTGCGGTACGGGGTACTGGACCCGCATCATCGCCGAGACGGCCGATTCGGTGCACGCCACCGACATCAACCCCGAGGTCCTGGCGCGGGCGCAGCAACACGGGGTGCCGGACAACGTCACCTTCGCCCAGGCCGACGCCTTCGACCTGCCGGCCGATATCGGCGATTACACGGCCGTGTTCGCCGGCCTGTGGTGGTCGCACGTCAAGCGCGAAGAACAGGAAAAGCACTTGGCGCAGCTGCGTGCGAAACTCGGCAAGGACGTGCTGCTGGTGCTGCTGGACGAGTGCTATGTCGAGGGCCTGACGACCGTCATCGCCCGCACTGACCTGGAAGGCAATACCCACCAGCAGCGCATGATGGCGGGCGAGCGCGTCGAGATCGTCAAGAACTTCCCCACCGACAGCTACCTGCGCAAGAAGCTGGGCAATGCCGCGCGCGAGATCCGCGTAAAGCGCTCGGAACACTACTGGCTGTTGACAGCGCGTCTGAAATAAATGCGATCAGTAATGTTTCGTTGTGACGAAGCAACAAGTTGCTGATGTCATATTGTTGAAGTATTTGGAAGGCAAGATACGTCGCGGTAGATCCACGGCGTCCCGGGCTGCAAGCCGGCGCCACCATCCGAAACTTCAATAAGAGAACATCAAGTGAAAAAACTTACCCTGGCCGCAATTTTCGCCGGCAGCTTTGCAGCACTGACCGCCCACGCGCAATCGAATGTCACGATCTACGGTATCGTCGATGCCGGCATCGTCCGCGAAACGGGCGGCGCCGCGGGTGACGTGACGAAGGTGACCAGCGGCATCGGCAGCCAGTCGCGCATCGGTTTCCGTGGCGTGGAAGACCTGGGCGGCGACCTGTCGGCCATCTTCACGCTGGAAGCAGGCTACCGCCTCGACGACGGCTCGCTCGACAATTCGACCAGCGCGCTGTTCAACCGCCAGGCCTTCGTCGGCCTGAAAAGCAAGTCGCTGGGTACCCTGACCCTGGGCCGCCAGTACAACCCCCTGTACAACGCGATGAGCCAGGTGGCCGATCCCTTCGGTGCCGGCTACGCGGGCAGCATCAAGAACCTGTTCCCGGCCGGCGGCGTCAATACCCGCGTCAGCAATGCCATCGTCTACTCGACCCCGAACTGGTCCGGCTTCTCCGTCGACGGCCTGTACGCGCTGGGCGAGCAGTCCGGCGACAACACGGCCGGCCGCCAGTACTCCGTCGGCATCAACTACTCGGGCATGGGCCTGAACGTGCGCCTGGTGCACAACAACCGCAACAACGATGTCGCCGCCACCGGCACGGCCGCCGCCATCGACCGCGAAGACGGCAAGAACACGCTGCTGGCCGCCAACTACGACTTCAAGGTCGTCAAGCTGTTCGCCGCCTACGAATGGGACAAGGGCCTGAACAGCGCCCCGATCCCCGTCGCCAATGCCTTCGGCCTGCGCACGGCGCCACTGCCATCGACGGATGGCAACGACGCGCTGGTCGGCATCACCGCCCCCGTCGGCAATGGCCTGATCATGGCATCGTGGATGAACAAGAACGACAAGACGGCCAACAACCAGGACGCGCACCAGTGGGCGGTGGGCTACTCGCATTCGCTGTCCAAGCGCACCAGCGCCTATGTCGCCTACGCCAAGATCAAGAACAAGAACGGTGCCGGCTACACGGTGGGTAACAACAACGAGGCGGGCAGCGGCGACGCGGCCTTCAACCTGGGCGTGCGTCACACCTTCTGATGGACCGCGGTGCCTCGCGCACCGCGCCATCCTCCATAAAGCAAAAGCCGCCTGGCGCAAGCCGGCGGCTTTTTTCATTCGCCGATTCGCTACGGTCAGGCCGGCAGGTAGATCTTCAGCACGGCGGGCAGCAATTGCGCCAGGAATACGGCCGTGACGACCCACATGATGATGGCAACCTTTGCATCGGCGATATCGGTCTTGGTGGCGTACGTAGCCTTGATCACGGCCAGGTCGGCCTTGATCGTGGCCACATCTTCCTCCAGTTTCTCCACGCGTTTCTGCATGCCTTCATCGTAGGGCGGCCCGCCGCCACTTACAAGGCGTTTTTGCTTGCGCTCCGTTGAAACGGGCAGTGTATCGATGCTCATGATTCACTCCGGTAGTGGCAGCTGGATTTCTATGCGGGTGCCGCGCGGGCCGCCGCTGATGGTGATGTCGCCGCGGATGGCCCACACCCGCTCGCGCATGCCGAGCAGGCCGAACGAGGCCGGCTTCTCCATATCGGCCGGGGCGATGCCGCGGCCGTCGTCTTCGATCGTGATGCGCAGCAGGCCGCGGGCCCGGCGCAGCGCGATGCGTACATTGCGGGCCTGTGCATGGCGGGCGATATTGGTCAGCGATTCCTGCACGATGCGGAAAATGGCCGTGCTGTAGCGGTCGTTGAGCACCAGCTCGCTTTCCTGCGCTTCCAAAATGCAGTTGACACCGTGGCGTTGCTGGAAGTCGTGGCGCAGCGATTGCAGCGCGAAGTACAGGCCGCCTTCGTCCAGAGCACGGGGCCGCAGGTTGCTGGCGATGCGGCGCAGCGACGTGATGGCAGACAGCAGGCGGCCGTCCATGCCAGTCAGCAGCTCGCGCGTGGCTTCGTTCGCCACCGGCTGCTGCATCAGCAGGCTCATGTCGACACGCAAGGTGGCCAGCAGCTGGCCCAGGTCGTCGTGCAGTTCGCGCGCGATATGGGCGCGTTCTTCCTCGCGGATGTTTTCCAGCGCATAGTCGGTGGCGCGCCGGCCCGCCAGCTGGGCACGGGCGTCGGCGTCGTGTTGTTCCGCCGGGAGGGCGGGGCAGGCGGCGCTGCGCCATGCCAGCCGTGCCGCCAGCAGCAGCGCACCGCCCAGCAGGATGGGTGTCGGTCGCATCGGGTCTCCTTCGGCCGCCGTCCGGCTACCGTATCAAAGACCGTAATACAGCTGAGCGTCCTGATGTTGATATGGCTCAGGTCACCCTGGGACGGCTACATCTGCTTGAACAGATGGAGGAAGCTGCGGCTTACTTCAAGCTTGTCCGGCCGGCCCTTGATCATCACCAGGTGGCGGCCGCGGATGTCGCGCGTCACGCCTTCGATCGCATTGACGTTGACGAGCGTGGCGCGGTGGATCTGCCAGAACAGCGAGGGGTCGAGTTCCTCGGCCAGGTCGCGTACGGGCTTGCGGATCAGCGCCTCGAATTTCTCCGTCTGCACGCAGGTGTATTTTTCGTCCGAGCGGAAGAACAGGATTTCCTCGACGGGAATCATGCGCAGGTCCTGGCCGATGCTGGCCTGGATCCACTGCAGGAACTTCGGCTTCGGCGTGGCGATCTTCTCGGCCAGCTGCGACAGCATCGCCGTGACGCTGGCGTTGACGTCGCCGGCCGGCCTGGCCAGCCTTTCCTTCAGGCGCTCGGCCGTGATCTTCAGGCGCTCCTGCTCGGGCGGCTTGAGCACATAGTCGACGGCGCCCCGCTCGAAGGCCTCCACGGCATAGGCGTCGTAGGCCGTGACGAAGACCACGTGGCTGCGACCGCCGATGGCCGCCGCCGCTTCCATGCCCGTCTTGCCGGGCATGCGGATGTCGAGGAAGGTGAAGTCGGGCTTGAGTTCGTCGACCAGCGCGATGGCCTCGTCGCCGTTCTTGGCTTCGCCGATGATCTCCAGCTCGGGCCACACCTGGCCCAGGCGCATGCGCAGCTGGTCGCGCATCAAACGTTCATCGTCGGCTAGTATCGCAGTGGGCATGGTCGAGGGTAGAAGAGGGCAATGGGTGCCAATTATTCAACGAATCGGCGCCGTGTGCAATCTCTTCATTTCGGCGCCTGTTGCGACAGCTGGTAAGGCACCTCGATGGTGGCAATGACGCCGCTGGGCGTGTTCGGCTCGATATGCAACTGGCCCTGGTCGCCATGCAGCAGTTTCAGCCGCTCGCGGATGGTCAGCAGGCCCAGGCCGGTACCATCGCTGGGCTTGGCGCCGAAGCCCAGGCCGTCGTCGGCGACGATGACGCGCAGCTTGCTGTGGGCAACCTCGGCCCGCACGCGCAGGGTGCCGCCTTCGGGCTTGCCTTCGAGGCCGTGCTTGATGGCGTTTTCCACCATCGACTGCAGCATCATCGGCGGGAAGGCGGCGCTGCGCAGGCCGTCGGGAATATTGAAGTCGATGGTCAGGCGCTCCTCCATCCGCATCTTCAGCAGGGCCAGGTAGGCCACCACCATGTCGGCCTCGCGGCCCAGGTTGGTGATCAGGGTGTTGTCGCGCATTTGCGGCAGCACGGCGCGCAGGTACTTGATCAGGCTGCGCTGCATGGCCGAGGCGCGGGGCGGGTCCGTCTCGATCAGGTGTTCGACCGAGGCCAGCGTATTGAACAGGAAGTGCGGCTCGACCTGGGCCTGCATCATCTGCATCTTCGCCTCGGACAGCTGGCGCTGCATGGATTCACGCTCGGCCGCGGCGTTGGCCGACTGCGTCTGCGCCTCCGCTTTTTTCTTGCCGCCCATCAGCGCCTTCATGCCGAACAGGGTCAGTACGAGCAGCGAGACGAAACTCTTGAACCAGGTCGATGCCTGCTCGTGGTAGCGCGACACCTTTTCTTCGGCGGCATTGTCGACCGCCTTCTCCAGTGCGTTCGACAATTCCTCGCCGATCTGCGGCGGCAGCTCGATATGCACTTCCTCGCCGGGCAGGGCTGTCACGGCCGAGGCCGATTTCGCTGGCTTGGCCGATTTTGCCGCCGATTCGGCCGCATCTGGGGCAGGTGGCGCTTCGGGGGCCTCCGGCGCCGCCGGCGCCTCGGGGGCTTCCACGGCTTCCGGTGCCTCCGGCGCTTCAGGGGCTTCCGGCACCGCCGGCGTTTCCTTGCGCAGCTTGCCCCCGCGCGTGTTGAAACGAATACCGCTGTCGTCGATGACGATATTCGGGTCATCGGCGCCGGACTTGCCGCGCTTATGCGACTGCATTTCCGTTTCCTCGTCGACGCTAGGCGAGAACAGTTCTTCCTGCAGGATGGACGCGGCGATCAGGGCCAATGCCGCAAACAGGAAGAATTTCCACCACGAAAGCTGGGTCACCCACGTGGCGGTGCGGTCGAAGCCCCGGTGCAGCCAGGCCAGTACGGTCTTGAACGTCTCTTGTGTTTTGGGCGTGGGGAACATTGCTGGTTCAGTCTCTTAGTTAGGCGGCAAGTGTAGATAACCTAACGTAAAACTGTCCACCCGGCGAGCAGTGTGCGACAGGGTGCCGAAAGCCGGGATTGGAAGGGCAATCGCGGGGATGGCCGGGTGTCGCAAAAAAGCGCTTGCGGCCGATCAAGCTGTTTGCTATAGTTCTGTCCCTGCCGCGGCGTAGCGTGAAAAACGAAACGAAGCGGTGGTAGATGAAAGCGCCAAGCGCTGGAATCGAAGGGGTTGACGAGCTGCACGAAACACCGCATAATCTCATCTCTCTGCTGCTGACAAACACAACGATTTGTCGGGGTCGCAAGACCAGCAGCAAGCGCCTCAGGGCAGAATTC